>Ga0102588_1002428_pt1 | contig 10693 bp, 8 predicted proteins | sample AraplaMF_Col_mMS_FD_76854 | JGI IMG/M metagenome (GOLD analysis project Ga0102588, IMG submission 76854) | Arabidopsis root microbial communities from the University of North Carolina, USA - plate scrape MF_Col_mMS (SPADES assembly) (version 2) | ecosystem: Host-associated > Plants > Roots >...
GCCGTCGTGGTCCCTGAAAATCTGCCAACCCGCGTATTTGTTCGGGCGTCGAACCCGAGGCTTCCTCATCCGAGGCGCTCCAGGATTTCTGCGTCTGTATCCGCGTTCCCGTCTTTGATCTGGTCCAGCCACCGATCAAGGTCGCGGATGTCGTAACGCTCCCCGCTCTCGGGCATAGCGACAGGCCTGACGGAGCAAATCCTCGGGAAACGCCTCAAAGGCAGGCCGACATAGTCCGCTGCCTGTTTTACCGACATCATTCGCGGCTGAACGACGCGAATATTCAACATAGCATTCGCCATTATCCTGCTCCCACCACTGACAACGGAAAAACTGGGAAATTTGTTCTGGAGGCCTTGAGAACCACGCGATCGATCCAACCGGCCTGAGGTTGGACTCCACAGCGCTCCGTGCGCGCCTTTTCCCATTCGCGGCGCAGCAAAGCTTCGGCGATTAGCGCCCGACCCATTAGATGCCGGTACTTGATATCATTCTGAATTTGGCTGGCATAATTGCACCTTTCCCAATTTGACGGTGCGGCGGATCCGGAGCACTTTGCGCCGCAGCTCTCCGAGAGTTTTCATAGGTTTCAAAGAAGATTGATTCCGAAGCCGAGTAAACTGACAAGTCTGCGAGTCAAAGTTGGGGCCGCACGAGAACGAGTGGGAGAAGCATGCGCGACGAAGATACCGACAATACGGCTGAATTGAAAACAACGGTGACGCGCGAAGAAATGCATCAACTTGTTTGGTCCGCGCCAATGAACATTCTTGCCGAGCGCTATGGAGTTACGGAGAAAACGCTCCGAAAGATCTGCAGTATTCACCTCATTCCTTCGCCTCCTGTCGGTTACTGGGAAAACCCCACCGACGGGCCGCGAAGGCGCGCCAAGCTCAGAGAGGTCGACAACGCCGCCCTGCACACCATCACGATCGCTGCGAGGTACAATCCCCCTGCCGGCGATTATCTCAAAACGGTCCTGAAAGAGGTTGCCGAAAATAGAGCCACGAGACCGCCTGCTGCCATCGGATTGGAGGCTGGGATGCGACATGAGGTGACAAAACCCTCAAAGCCTCAGAAAACGGTATCAATGCCTGGATTTGCTGAAGCCACAGAAGCCGGGACCGTGCCATCGATGTCGACCAGACACAAAGACCCTGGAGTCAGCGTCTTTATGGCAGAGCTTCAAAAGTTGAGTCCGGATCGGGATGGGTTTCTCTATCACAAGTGGATCAAAGTTCCTCCCAAGCAGGTGGTTCGCGTTGGGGCCCTGCTCCATCGATTGGCCGAACGTCTGCAAAGTGACAATTTGGTGTTCAATGGAACGACGACACGTGCCGGATTCAGCCGGGACGGCTCCACGGTAGATTTCGAAATCACGTTTCCCCGGAAGCAAGTTATGGTGCCGTCCCGCTATTCAAACTACAGCTTTCGCGAATACAGGCATGTCGGCCGAATGCAGTTGCACATCTTCGGCTGGGCTGAGGGCAGCCGGAAAAAATTCGCTGATACGGATACCAAAACGGTCGAGGACGACCTCGACAGGATCGTTGAGAGTTTTCGTCTGAACATTGTTGCGGAAGTGGAGCGGGATGAGAAGCAACGCGAGAATGATAGACGATCGGCGAAGCTCGCCCGGCGTCGCGAGCTTGCGTCTCTTAGAACCAAGCGCGAAGAGGAGCGCCTTAAATTTCTTCGTGATGTGATGGACGTGCGAAAAGAGCTCGAAGAACTGCGAGCTATGGTCTCGGCGCTAGAAAGCTCAAGTATTGATTTGCCCGAAATGGATCGGATGTTGAGTTGGGCGAGAACCCGCCTCGGAACTCTTGAGGCTGGAATTTCGGCTGAAAGTCTGAATGCCGCGCTGATCGACAAAAAACTTTTCACCGAGCCCGACGAGTTAGATGATTCGGAAGGCGAATAGCTTCTTCGTCAGGAGTGCATCGGTAGCTAAGTTATTCCTTGTACTGCACATCGTTGGCGGTGCTTGTTGGCCGTGTCAGGCGCACGCCGGGGCCGCCAGGCCCTGAGTACTCGCCATCAAGGAACGTGATACCCGCAGTGCGGAGGACAGTTACAACCGATGTCACATTGTTCTTCATCCCCTCTACAGGGCCTTCGCTCGCTTCCATACGCCGCAATGTTGGAGCTGAGAGATTAGCCAGCTTTGCAAGCTCCACCTGGCCAATTCCCAGTAACGCCCTCGCTGCAGCCAGCTGCCTGCCGGTAATTTGATTAAAAACGCTCACCGTGATAAATATCGCTTGACGCGACTCCTGTTGATGATATTAATTATCATGGTGAGCGAAATTAACCAGTGGAGAGGGTCGCCATGCAAACAGTTGCGTCCTCTGTTCGCAAAGACGTGTTGCTTTTCGATCCCGCCGGCGGCGCAATTTCAACAACAAGCCTTTTCGGTATTTCAAGAACAAGAAGAACGGGGCCGGATGTCCGATTCGCGTCGTTCAATCTCGATTTCGTCGTCCGCTTCGCAGTGGCTCGATTGGCTTTGTTCCATCAGACGAAGAGCTCTGAGATGTCACATGAGAGTCGCTATTTTCCCGAGTGTGACAACCGTCGGGTTCTTGCTGCCGCGTTCGAGGTGCCCTGCATAGGAGCGCTCGATATCAGCCGTAAGCGCAAGATCGCCCTGCGAGATTCCTTTCGAAACCCGCAAGCGTCTACGGTTCGTCGCGACTCTCTGCCGTGCGTCCATGGCAGAAAACACAACGTTTGGCAGCTTATGAAGCCACGCATTATCAAACTATGAAAGCAATCTGAGCGTGAACCTCGAACGCAGCTCGGTGTTGTAGTTCGCCCTTATACAAAGGGATACCCTTCATGGAACTGCGCCAACTCTCCTATTTCAAAGCGGTGGCCGAGGAACTGCACTTCGGCCGGGCGGCAGCCAGGATGCACATTGCCCAGCCGGCCCTCAGCAATCATGTGATGTCGCTGGAAAGGGAGCTTGGCTGTCCGCTGTTCATCCGCTCGACGAGGCGGGTGGAACTGACCAGGGCAGGCGAGACGTTCTACGATCGCTGTGTGCGAATCCTGAGCGACATCGACCTGACCACCGAACTGACGCGGGCAGCCGGCGGCAGTCGCATCCGCCAGATCAGGATCGGCAGCATCTATCCGGCCACCATGGGCATGCTGCCGACCTTCCTTGCCAAGATCGCCCGCAAGTATCCCGATGTCCGCATCCACATCGCGTCGGGCAATACCGGCGAGATCATCCGCGGCCTGGAGACCGGCCAGCTCAATTTAGGCTTCATCCGGCCGGTGGAAAACATCGGCTCGTTGCGCTTCGTCTCGCTTGCGCATGAGCGCTACTATCTGGCGGTTGGCCATGCCAATCCGCTGGCAGCCAGGGACGAGATAACCATTGATGATCTGCGCACTCAGAAGATCATCGCCTTCAACCGGCAGAACCTGTCGTTCACCGAGCGCTACTTCAATGAGAAGTTCGCCGAATACGACCTCACCGCCAACATTGCCTTCAGCTGCGATGACACCTATGCGCTGGTGTCGCTGGTCTCTGCCGGGCTTGGCATCGGCTTTGCTCCGGAATGGACGCTGGATCTTCCCAATCGCGGCTTCGAACTGAAGAAGGTAAGCGGGATCGACTTTAGGATCGGGCTCGGCATTGCCTGGAATAAAGAGGACCCAACCGCTGGCCGTGATGACATCGTCGACATTGCACGGTCGCTGGCGCGGCCGGGGCGGTGAGGGCGGTCGTATTCGACTGACCCTGATTGCTCGACCGCCCGTTCGCCGATCCTTGGTTTGCCTGCCGTTGAGTATCCCCCTGATGCCCGCGCCGCGCGTCCTGCCCCGGCTTTTGGTCCTGCCGGGCTCGCGCTGGCCCGCAACGGCGTTGCCGTCCTCCACTGTCGTTCCGGCCCTGTCGGGTGCCGGCCAGCGCTGAAAGCCCGGCGTTCGGACCGCCGTAGCAGGTCGCGATGGTCGCGACCTCAAACGGAGTTTCAAACATTACGAGGCAGCTAACAAAGCAACGATTCCGATCTCCACAGCATCACCGAAAGATCATCGCCGAACTTGAACAGGGTGTGCGATCGTGGATTCCCGCCACATCATCTTAGAAAGCCTAGAAAACAAGGAATCGCGAGCAGCCGATTTGGTGGTGTGGGCACCAATCTGTACCGCTTTTTTTAGCCGTTGAGTGCACATGACGTGAACGCTTTTTCCTTACGACGCTGCAAATACACCTCAACGAGGTGCACTGGATGGAATATCATATGAAAGAATTGTTCGAACCGAACGGCAAGAGCAGAGGGTGGTTCGTTCTGGACAGTGGGGCAATGTTCGCTTTGGTCCTTACGCGACGCAGGGGAAAGCCCAAGCCAAGGCCGATGAACTCAACGAAGACCTGACACCACCTCCGGGGAGGTCTCCGTTCTAAGCTGGTTCTCGGACCGCCCTTTTGGAGTGATGACGTCGATGGCCAAATATATCGATGCGTTTGGAGGACCCTCGCAAGGTGGTCGAGATGGCCTGGGTTGGGTTTCTCTACGGCTTGTGTACAACGGAGGACGACCCTGAACTCAACTCACTCCCAGGTGAAACACGCGACACACTCATGAACCCGACGAAGAATCATCATCCCGTGCGAATGAGGGACGCCGCAGCCTCGCGAGTTCCGAGCTCGCTTTAGCCAAGTCTTCTTGCGTTCTCGCCCAATCGAGAGGAGCGTGCTCGCAAGTCAACACCTCGAGCGCAGCGTGATGGGCCGCGACTGCCTCCTCGAGCCGGACCGGATCGCTTTGGTGCTCGCCCAGAGCCCTAAGTGCATTGCCTAGATTATTTCTCGTCATCGCCCACTGGAGTGGCGCACGCTCACGGGTCCTTTCCTTTAGCGCCACCCGATAGGCCGCCACGGCCTCCTCCAGCCGTGCCGGATCGCTCTCGTGTTCTCCGAGAGATGCGAGCGCGTTGCCGAGGTTGTTCTGTGTTGTCGCCCACTGGAGTGGGACGCGCTCACGCGTCCTTTCCTTCAGCGCTGCTCGATAGGCCGCCACGGCCTCCTCCAGCCGTGCTGGATCGCTTTCGTATTCTCCGAGGGATAATAGCGCATTGCCGAGATTATTCTGTGTTGTCGCCCAGCGAAGTGGCGCTCGATCGCGAGTCCGCTCTTCCATCGCTGCACGCAATGCCACGACCGCGTGCTCGAGCCGTTCCGCATTCCTCTCGAGCTGCCCGAGGGATGCGAGCGCATTACCGAGATTATTCTGGGTCATCGCCCACTGGAGCGGCATGCGCTCACGGGTCCGTTCCTCTAACGCGGCAAGGTAGGCCGTCACGGCCTCCTCGAGCCGACCCGTGTCGCCTTGGCGCTCGCCTATTGATAGGAGCGCGTTGCCGAGATTGTTCTGGGTCATCGCCCAGTCCAGCGGCACACGCTCCCGGGTCCACTCCTCCAGCGCCGATCGGTGTGCGGTAACGGCCTCCTCGATCCGGCCCAGATCGCTTTCGCGCTCGCCGAGTGACAAAAGCGCAGTGCCGAGGTTATTCTGGGTCATCGCCCAGTCCAGCGGCGCCCGATCGCGGGAGTGCCCCTCGAGCGCTGCCCTGTATGCGGCAACGGCCATCTCGAGCCGAGCCGGGTCGCTTTCGCACTCGCCAAGAGACGCAAGCGCATTGCCAAGATTGTTCTGAGTGATCGCCCAATCGAGCGGCGCACGCTCGCGGGTTCTCTCCTCCAGTGCCGCCTGAAAGGCCATGACGGCCTCTTCAAACCGAGCTGGGTCTCCTTTGCGCTCGCCAAGCGACGTGAGTGCATCGCCCAGATTGTTTTGGGTCATCGCCCAGTCCAGCGGCTCGCAATCCCGGTCCCACTCCTCCAGCGCCGCCCGACAGGCGGTGATGGCTTCCTCTAGCCGCGTCGGATCGCGCTCGCGTTTACCGAGCATCCGAAGGGCAGTTCCGAGCCTGGCCCTTGCCTGGACGCGTTCATAAGAGTTCCGCGCGGCAGCCAGCATTCGCCTCGCCATCTCAACGGCCACTAAAAAGGAGAAATTGATTCCTTTTCTGTCGCCTTCCTCAAGATAATCACTGAGGCGTCGTTTGTATTCCGGCAGCCATGCAAGACTTTCGCCCTCACAATCCATGATGAGAAGAGTTTCAATCCTTCGCGCCACACCCACCGGATCACGGCGCAGCGTATCAACCTTTATGCCTTCCTGCAGTAGCTCGATCCGAGCCCGTCTATAGGCCGCATCGACACCGGCGAGACCGTCATCTATTGTCCTTGCACTGCCATCGAGATTGCCGATGCGAGTTTGCTCGGCCACTTGCTCGAGGACGGGGTCAATGAAGGCATCGTGCCTAGAGACTGGTGTTATGACATCGCGCGCGATGGCGACGGCACGTTCCAGTTCCTTTATGGCTTGATCGAAGTCGAGAGCCTCCCTTGTTAGTGGCTCGGCCAGCTTGATAATTGTCTGCCTCTCCATCCCCTGCCGAAGAGCAGGGAACCTTGCCTCAAAGAGGGCGACCACTTTCTCCTCGTCAAGACCAATCTTCTTGTCGCCGCCGACGATATCGCCGACGACTGCGTCAACCCTGCCGGAGATGTCAACACCAACGGATTTGCGAGTGCGGGTCAAAATGGCCATCCGCCTGAAGGAGCTTACTTGCCCTGAATCCTGTCGATTACAAACTTGGTAACCGGTCCTACAACAGCTCCGAGGATCGGCGTGGCGAACGCGGCCACAACGGCACTCGCTCCGGCTGGGACAAGGCTTACAAAGCCCTCAATAAGCTTGGCGACAATACCGTCATCAGCATCCTTGCCCTTCGCGGCTTCTTCCTTCAGCGCCACGAGCTTGGCCTTCGCCTCTGCGCGGTTCTCTGCAGGTGCGGCCCCGACCGACACGAAGAGTGGTTGCAGCACTGCTTCGATGGCCGCGACAGGGACGACGCCAACGTGCTTGTCACCACCCACGATGTCGCCGCCAACGCTACCGACCGTACCGCTGATGTTTACGCCGCCGCTCTGCCCCTCTTCAGACTTCTCACCCATACTTGCCTCCCAATTTTCGGTTGCAGATTGTGGCCAACTGAATGCAACTCAGAGATCATACTCCGAGAAGGAAAGGTTTCATAGCCATTTGCAACCAGGCGTTTGGTTGTCCCAAAACGTCACGAACGGACCGCTAGCGCTACCTGAGCATAGACGGATCGGAGTTTTACAGTCGGCCGCCGTTTAGGTGCTGTGGAAACCGCTCTAAGGAACAATGTCCGGACAGTCGTTGTTCCTCCCGCTTTGCCCTGAGTAATTTCAAGGATCGGTGACACGAGGGACCGGTGAACGGGCAGAAGAGAGGTCAGCAGAACACGCTCATGATATGGAGAAGACCCACGACTAACCTAGTAGGCGGTCAGACTAGGTAGTGTGTAGCTTTTTACGTGCCGCAATCGCCATCCACATCGCTCTCTGGGCCTCGGGCGGACAGCGCGGGCAGCAATGCGCATCATATTGGCGTCGGCGTGTTTGATCTGGCGGGCATAGATCATGACGTTACACCGCCGTCGTTCGCCGACGTGTCTTCGCCGCTTGGCTTAAGGAGGTCGTTGAACAATTCCCTGTCGCGCTTGCGAATGAGGAACTTCGACAATTCGCGTCGGAGCCATTCGAGAAAGGGTCGCGACGATGATGTATGGTCGCCATTCTCTAGCCGATGCAGCACCAGCGCACCGATCAGCACCTTGCGGCGTGTATCGATCGCCCGCTCCTGCTTGTTGAGGCGCAACTGCAACGTCTTTTTCCTCGCCTCAAGCTCTACAAGCCGTTGGCTGATTGTCTTGCGTGTCACGATGATCACTCCCCTTCACCCGGGCACCGAACTAGTTGCGCGGCAACGAGGCTGGTCAAACACACTCGCTCCGGCAACCCGCACTTCTGCGGGTAGATGTCTGCAATCGAAACCCGGAAGCTAGTCACAGACGTTGCCGCGTGATCCCACCATTGCCCGAAGAGACGAAGGCGGTGAGTGCACAAGGGCGCACTTACGGGTTGTTTCACAACCCACGGCGCAGATGCAGGATCTGGAAGGGAAATAGATCGAATGGCGATCTATCATTTTAGCATGAAACCTGTGGCACGCAGCGGTGGTCGCAGCGCCGTGGCTGCTGCCGCCTACCGATCCGCGACAAGGATCGAAAATCAGCGTGACGGGCTCGTTCATGATTTCCGCGCCAAGCGGGGTGTCGAGCATACGGAGATTGTTATTCCGGGGGGTGCGGATGCCGAATGGGCGAAGGACCGTTCGGTATTGTGGAACGCTGCGGAGTTTGCCGAGACACGCAAAGACGCACGTGTTGCCCGCGAATTTGAGATTGCGCTTCCGCATGAGCTGTCTTCGATCCAGCGTATCGATCTAACGCGGGAGTTCGCGCAAGGCCTGGCCGATCGCTATGGCACCGTGGTGGACTTCGCGGTGCATCAGCCGCATGTCGATGGTGACGTTCGGAACTACCATGCGCATGTGCTGATGACTACGCGACTGGTCGGGCCAGAGGGGCTTGAAGGCAAGACGCATATCGAGCGAGCCAACAAGGAACTTTTACCGGAGGGGCTGCCGACCTCACAAATGCAGCTACGCGATATCCGCCAAACCTTCGAGCAGATGGCGAACGAACATCTGGCAAGAGCCGGTCTGGGTATCAGGATTGATCATCGTAGCCATTTAGAACGCGGGCTTGAGATCGAGCCGACTGAGCACATGGGTGTGCATGCGACCCAGATGGAGCGGCAGGGCAAGTCGGTCGATCGGGGGCGGCTGGAGGAGGAGGCTGCCCGGCGTAACGCGGAGCTCATCCGGGAAAAGCCGGAGCAGGTGCTTTCGCTGATCAGCAATGAGAAGAGCGTGTTCGACCGGCGCGATATCGCCCGGACGCTGCATCGCTACATCAACGACGATATTCGGGAGTTCCAGAGCGCTTTTACCAAGGTGATGGCCTCGTCCTCGCTGGTGGTATTGCAGCCGGAGCGGATCGATGCGGCCACCGGCGAGATTGAGCTTGCGCGGTATTCGACCCGTGAAATGGTCGAGCTTGAAAGCGCCATGGCCGATCACGCGGAGGTCATGAAGAATGCACGGAGCCATGGGGTCGATCGTCGTCATGTCGATCGGTCGATCGAGAAACAGGATGCGGCGATACGTGCACGCGTCTGTAGCGACACTGCCGGAAAGGTGAAGTGCGGCGAGCTGGACGGATTGGAGCGGGAACGACAGATCGCTGCGGCGCGGCTGTCCCACGAGCAGCGGGCCGCGATCGAGCATATTACCGGGGCAGGGCGGATTGCGACGGTCATCGGTTTCGCCGGGGCTGGCAAGTCCACCATGCTTGCGGCCGCGCGTGAGGCGTGGGAGGCGCAGGGCTACACCGTCCACGGCGCGGCACTGTCGGGGAAGGCGGCCGAGGGCCTGGAGGAAGCATCCGGCATCCAGAGCCGGACGCTGGCGTCGTGGGAATATCGCTGGCAGTCAGACGGTGACGGCAACGTCAGCCGCGACCAGCTCGGCCGGGGCGACATCTTGGTGATCGACGAGGCGGGGATGGTCGGGAGCCGGCAGCTTGCTCGCTTCATCAAGGAGGCGGACGAGCGCGGGGCAAAGATCGTACTTGTTGGCGACCATGAGCAGTTGCAGGCGATCGGAGCCGGTGCACCGTTCCGGGCCATTGCCGAGCAGATCGGTCACGCCAAGCTCTCCGAAATCCGTCGTCAACGTGTCGATTGGCAGCGGCAGGCGTCGGTCGCCTTTGCGACGCACCGGACGGCCAAGGGGCTTTCCGCCTACCGCGACCATGGCAACATTCGGCTGAGTGAGACGCGGGGCGAGGCACGAGCCGAAATGGTGAGCGATTACCTGGCCGATCGCGAAGCGCGACCGGCGGGAACGCGTGTGGCGATGGCGCATCGGCGGGCCGATGTTCGGGCTATCAATGACGCGATCAGATCTGCTCTGTGGGAGCGTGGCGAGTTGGCAAACAGCTGCGGGCTGACCCAGGGCGAACAGGGCAACGTGCCTGACGAAGGGCATGGCCCCTTCGGACGCGAGCTGACGTTCCAGACCAATGACGGCAAACGATCGTTCGCGCCGGGTGACCGCATAGTGTTTCTTGAGAACAGCCGTGATCTTGGTGTCAAGAACGGGATGCTTGGCACAGTCGACAGTGTTGAAGCCGGCCAGATCGTGGCAACACTCGACGGGACTGGCGACAGAATCGGCGTGGCGACGGACGAATACCGAGCATTCGACCATGGCTATGCAACGACGATTCACAAGAACCAGGGTGCGACTGTGGACCGTGCCTATGTAATGGCGTCGGGGTCGATGGACCGGCACCTGACCTATGTCGCCATGACCCGCCATCGCGACAGTGTACGGCTCTATGCCGACAGGCAAGAGTTTGGCGCTCGCAACGCCGGTCGGCTGGTCGAGCACGGCCACGCTCCGTATCAACACGATGCCAAGAACCGGGCCAGCTATTTCGTGACAGTGGAAAACGACAAAGGCCGGAAACACACGGTTTGGGGCGTGGACCTTGAGCGGGCGATGGCCGAAGCTCAAGCTGAACTCGGCACGAACATCGGCCTTGAACATCGCGGATCGGATACGGTGCGGCTTCCGCATGGTATGCTCGTTGAGCGGAACGCGTGGAA
>Ga0102588_1002430_pt1 | contig 10691 bp, 6 predicted proteins | sample AraplaMF_Col_mMS_FD_76854 | JGI IMG/M metagenome (GOLD analysis project Ga0102588, IMG submission 76854) | Arabidopsis root microbial communities from the University of North Carolina, USA - plate scrape MF_Col_mMS (SPADES assembly) (version 2) | ecosystem: Host-associated > Plants > Roots >...
GAGGCTGTACTGGCCGGGATTGCGGAAGGTGAGCCGGTCGGTGCCGAACCAGTTGCCGTCGAGCAGGCTGATGGCGCTGCTGCGCGCGTGCACGCCGGCGCCGATGCCCCAGCTGGCTCGCGCCGCGGGATCGAAGGTGTAGCTGGTCCAGGCGTCGAAGCGATGCCGCGGCGCACCGGGAACCGGCGCGCCGTCGTGCTTGCGCACGCGCGCATAGGTGTAGCTCGCGCTGACATCCAGCCCCGGCGCCAGCCGGCCGTTGAGCTCCGCCTCGAAACCCTGGTTGGTCTGGCCGGGGCCGCGATAGCCGAAATACGGCGGCTTCGGCGAGAACAGGTCGGTGCTGCGGTCGAGCATGATCCGGTACCAGGCCACGGTCAGGCGCGCCCGGTCCTGGGCGAGGTCGAACTTGGCGCCGGCTTCCAGCTGCCGCGACAGCGCCGGCAGCAGCGGCTTGCCATTCTTGCCGAGCACCGTGTCGGGCTGGAAGCCGTGCGACAGGCTGGCATAGAGCGCCACCCCGGGCCGCGGTTTGTAGACCAGGCCGAGGTTGGGCACCCATTCCGCCTTGCGCCGCGTCCACGGCCTGCCGTCGAGATGCTCAGTTTCCAGCACGTAGGCGGAGCGGCGGATCGCCACCAGCGCGTTCCAGCGCTCGCCCAGCTGGATCTGGTCCTGCAGGAACAGGCCGCTGTCGGTGATCCAGGGATTGCCGGAAAACGCGAACTTGCTGGCGCCGAACGGGTGCACCACCTGGTCCGAGGTCAGCGAGTCGACCGGCGGCAGGCGTTCGCCGCCCAGGATGTCGACGCTGCCGTCGCCGACGGTGGCCTGCACATCCTCGAAGCGGCCGACGCGGGCGCGCGAGTAGTCGAAGCCGAGCATCACCTTGTGGCGCGTGGCGCCGAGCTCGAACGCCGCGACCAGTTCGTTCTGCAGCGTGTAGAACGCGTCCGTGTAGCGGTACTTGTCCGCCAGCGCGAACGCGCTCTGGTCGTACGGCGAGAAAAACACCCACCAGGCCTGCTGCATGCTGGACTCGTGCACGTACTGCGCGCGGCTGCGCAGCGACCAGGTGTCGTCGAAGGCGTGCTCGAACAGGTAGTAGTAGCGGGTCGTGCGGAACTGCGCGTGGTCCTGCGCATTGCCCAGCAGCAGTCCGGGCGGCGTCGCCGACGATGGCGTGCCGTCCGACCAGGCGACGTGGTCGGGCATCGGAAAGCGGTTGACCATGCGCGACAGGCCGACGATCCATTGCGTATCGCGCCCGTTCCAGCCCAGCGAAGGCGCGACGTAGTTGGTGCGCCGCCCGGCATAGCCCTGCGGCGTAAGGTCGGTGCGGTCCAGCGAGAACACCGCGCGATAGAGCCAGCGCCCGCCGCCATCGAGCTTGCCGGCGAAGTCGCCGTCGAGCTGGGTATCGCCATGGCTGCCCAGCGCCCAGCTCAGCCGGTGCATCGGCGTGGCCTGCGGCTTCTTCATCACCAGGCCGACCAGGCCGCCGAAATTGTTGTTGGCCGAGACGTCGCCCAGGATCGACTGCGGCCCGCGCGGCACTTCGATGCGCTCCACCGCCACCAGCGGCGGCAGGTCGCCCACGCCGACCACCGCGTTGGGCATGCCGTCGGTCAGGCCGTTGCCGGTGCGGAAGCCGCGGATGAAGAACTGCGGCAGGCCCACGTTGGTGTCCAGGTATTGCACGCCGGCCACGGTACGCAGCGCGTCGGGCACGGTGCGGTCCTGGCGCGCATCCATCAGGTCGCGGGTGACCAGGCCGATCGACTGCGGCAGGTCGGCCGGATCGGCGTCCATGCGCACCGAGCCGTTGGCGAAATCCGCCCGGTAGCCCTCGGCGAACAGTCCCACCGCGCGCACCGGTGCCAGGTCGGTGACCGGCACCGGCGGCGTTTCGGCATGGCTGGCCAGCGCCGATGCCGGCCGGATCACCACGGTGGTGGCGCCGATGTAGCGATAGGTCAGCGTGGTGTCGCGCAGCAGCTGGGCCAGCGCGTCTTCGCGCGCCAGTTCGCCCTGCACCGGCGCGGAGCGCAGCGCTGCCGCCAGCTGGCCGGAGACCAGCACCTGCACATTGGCCTGGCTGCCGTAGGCGATCAGCGCCGAGGCGAGCGGCTGGGCGGGGATGGCGAAGCGCAGGCGCGCCTGGACAGCGCTGTCATCGTTCGCCGCGGCTGCACGGGACGTCCACGGCGACGCCACCATGCAGCCGCAAGCGAACAGCCACCCGAAACGCCCCATGTCCCTCGACGAGTCCCAGACGAAAACGAGGAGTGTGACATGGCAGGCAAATCAATAGGAATTCGTCTTAGTCCGAAATGCAGGCATCGATTCAGCCGTCCGTCGGCCAAGCTTGCACCTCACTGACGCGCGGTCGGTTCGCGACGGCTCAGCACCACCTCGTCCGGCCGCATCTCCACGCGCAGCGGCAGCACCTGCGGCAAGGCTTCCAGCCAGCGGTCGATGGCGTCGGTGCGGACGGTGCCGCTGAAGGCCAGCGAGCCCAGCCCGGCGTCCGCGATGCGCACCGGACGGCGGCTGTAGCGATTGAGGCTGGCGATCACCACTTCCAGCGGCTCGTTGTCGAATTCCAGGCGCTGCTCGCGCCAGGCCGCGGTCCGCGCCGGATCGACCTGGCTCACCTGCAGCCCGGCCCCCGGCACATAGACCACGCGCTGGCCGGCGACGGCTTCGTGCACGCCGACGGCGCCGGGCGCGGTGACCAGCACGCGGCCCTCGGCCACGTCGACGATCACCCGGTCACCGCCGCGCCGCACATCGAACGCGGTGCCGATGTCGCGGATGTGCACCTGGCCGGCGCGCACTTCGAACGGCGTGTCGTCCGGGGCGATCTGGAAAAAGGCTTCGCCTTCGTTCAACTCCACCTTGCGCAGCTGGCTGTCGAAGCGCGCGGCCAGCCGCGTGGCGCCGCCCAGTGCGACGCGGGTGCCGTCCGGCAGGCGGATGTCCTCGCGCTGCGCCACGGCGCTGGCGTAATCGCGCGCCACGGTGGCGGTGAGCAGGCCCCACGCCAGGTAGCCGCCGACCGCCGCCGCGGCGAAGCCGGCGGCCCAAGCCAGCGGCAGCCACGGGCGGCCAGGCCGGCGGGCCGGGAAGGCTCGTCGCAGCGTGGCGCGCGAGGCATCGTCCAGCAGCTCCACCTCGTCGGCGAGCGCATTGACGCGCTCGAACGCGGCCAGGTGCGCCTCTTCCGCGGACCAGGCGATCCACTGCAGCAGGGTCGCCTCGGACACGTCGGGATCGCGCAGGCGCAGGCGCCAGTCGGCGGCGGTGCGCAGCAGCGCTTCTTCGTTCGCATGGATGCCGGACATCAGCATTCCTCCATCTGGTCGACCCGCGCCCGGCAATGCGCCAGGGCCCGCGTCACGTGGTAGCGCACCATGCGCTCGCTCAGCTTCATGGCGCGCGCCACCGCGCCGAAATCCAGGCCTTCGACCATGTGCGCCATGAAGGCTTCCCTCGTCTTCGGCGGCAGTTCGCCCAGCGCCTGTTTCAAGCCATGCAGGCGTTCGACCGCCATCGCCCGGCGTTCCGGCGCCGGCGCGGTCTGCGCTTCGCGGATCGCCACCTCGTCGACCGCGCGGGCATGGATGCCGCGCTGGCGCAGCCGGTCCATGGCCAGGTTGGAGGCGGTGCGGAACAGATAAGCGCGCAGGTCGTCGACGCTGTCGGGACGCGCCAGCGTCAGCATGCGCACGTAGGCTTCCTGCGCGACCTCCTGCGCGTCCGACGGCGATTGCAGCCGGCACTGCAGGAACGCCAGCAGCGCACGGTGATGCGTGCGGCACAGCGCTTCGAGGCGAGCGACATGCGTCGCCGTGCGGGTGGCCGGATCGTCCGGATGGGGGCTCACGGTATCCACGCGGGCTCCTGCGGCAGGAAGGGCATCAACGGTGCAGCGCCGCGCGGCGCGAACTGCGGCGCGCTGTCGGCATGCGGCGCGGCGCGCCCCAGGGCATCGGTCAGGATGCGTTCGGCGGCGACGCGCAGCGCCTCGCGCCGGCGGAATGCGGCGCGGTGCTGGCTGGGCACCTCCGCCTCGCTCTTGCGCGGCGCGTCCAGCGGCAGCGCGAACCAGTCGCCGCCGGCCTCGGCCACGCCGTGCTGCTCGGTCCAGAACGCATCGTAGTCCGCCTGGAACGAGCCCGCTCGGCGGCGGCTCAGCGGATGCGCCCGGTTGGCGATGCCCAGCACGCGGCCGATGCCGGCATGGCGCGCGAACGCGCAGGCCAGCGACAGCATCAGCTGCTTCGGGCGCATGCCGTGCATCTGCCTGGTGAGTTCGCGCACCACCTCGCGCGCATCGTCGCCGCCGGGGCCCTGCAGGCAGCCGACGGCCAGCGCCTGGCCGTCGTCGATCACGGTGAACACGATGCGGTACAGCGTGCGCCCGCCGATCTCCTCCAGCTGGATGCCCAGCTCGCCTTCGCAGCCCTTGTCGATCGAAGGACGCAGGCTCAGCACCAGCTCGCTGCCATCCTTCAGCGCCAGCAGGCCGAGCGGCACGCCGCCCTCGACATAGATCGCGTCGAACAGCGGCGCCGGCAGCTTCGCCAGAGCGAAGCGGTAGTGCGCCAGCAGCGCGCGCAGGCGATCGCGGCGGCGCCAGCCGTCATTGACGAAGCGATGCAGATGGCGCTCGAGCAGGCGCGGATCGCGGCGGCGGCAGGCGCGCATGCGCGGCTCGCCCTGCACGAAGCGCACGTAGCGCGTATGCAGCAGCGGCAGGCACAGCGCGCGGGCCAGGTACTTGGCCGCTTCGCGCAGCCGTGCGCGCGGCGCCTGCGGCCAGTCCTGGCGCTGGCGCAGCGAGGCGAGCCAGCCGTGTACCGGCGCGACGGGCAGGTGCCGCCGCAAGCGCGCGGCCATGTCCGGGACCATGCCCATGGCGATGCCATCCGGGGAATGAGGGCGGGTGTTCAAGCGGGGAAGCTCGCGAATCGTTAGAGACCCCCGGAGGACGAACTTGCCAGGCGTTTTTGAAATGCGACGGCGGCACCCCGGTACCTGTCGCGTCAGTGACTTGCGCCGCTCCCCTCGTTTGCCGCGCCCCCAGGCCGTATGCTTCGCCTCTTTCGCTCCACCTTCCGCCGTCGCCGCGAACCACGCGGCCAGCCCGCGCCGGAAGCGCCACCGGAACGCACGGACACCGATGACGGACGCCCATCTCGAACACACCCCGCTCATGCGCCAGTACCTGACGGCCAAGGCCGCGCACCCCGAGGTGCTGCTGTTCTTCCGCATGGGCGATTTCTACGAGCTGTTCTACGACGACGCGCGCAAGGCGGCGCGCCTGCTCGACATCACGCTCACCCAGCGCGGCCAGTCGGCCGGCCAGCCGATTCCGATGGCCGGCGTGCCGTATCACGCGCTGGAGAATTACCTGGCCAAGCTGGTGCGGCTGGGCGAGTCGGTGGCGATCTGCGAGCAGATCGGCGATCCGGCGCTGGCCAAGGGCATCGTCGAGCGCAAGGTGGTGCGCATCGTCACGCCGGGCACGGTGACCGACGCCGCCCTGCTGGAAGAACGCCGCGACAATCTGCTGCTGGCCATCGCCGCCGGTCCGCAGGCCAGCTACGGCCTGGCCTGGGTGGATCTGGGCAGCGGCCGCTTCCTGCTCAGCGAAGTGCCCGGCGCCGAGGCGCTGGCGGCGGAACTGGCGCGCCTGCAGCCGGCCGAGACCCTGGTCGACGAAGCGGTGGCCTGGCCCAAGCTGGTCAGCACCCTGCCCGGCCTGCGCCGGCGGCCGCCCTGGCATTTCGACAGCGATGCGGCGCGGCGCGAATTGAACCGCTTCTTCGGCACGCGCGACCTCGGCGGCTTCGGCGTCGACAACCTGCCGCTGGCGATCGCCGCCGCGGGCTGCCTGCTGGGCTATGTCGAGGAGACCCAGAAGAGCGCGCTGCCGCACGTCTCCGGCATGGCGGTGGAAAGCGCCGGCGAGACCATCGCGATGGACGCCGCCACGCGCCGCAACCTGGAACTGGACACGCACCCGAGCGGCCGCACCGAGCACACCCTGCTCGGCGTGCTGGACGAAAGCGTGACGCCGATGGGCGCGCGCCTGCTGCGCCGCTGGCTCAACCGCCCGCTGCGCGCGCGCGACACGCTGCGCCGGCGCCACCAGGCGATCGGCGCGCTGCTCGACAACCGCGCCTACGAAAATCTGCGCGAACGCCTGCGCGGCATCGGCGACCTGGAACGCATCCTGGCCCGCGTGGCGCTGCGCTCGGCGCGTCCGCGAGATCTCTCCACGCTGCGCGACGGCCTCGCCGCCGCACCATTGCTGCGCGAAGAGATTGCCGCGCTGGACAGCCCGCTGCTGCATGCCCTGGTCGAGCGCATCGGCGACCACGCCGACAACGCCGCCCTGCTCGCCGCCGCGGTGGTGCCGCAGCCGCCGGTGCTGCAGCGCGACGGCGGCGTGATCGCCGACGGTTACGACGCCGAACTGGACGAACTGCGCCGCCTGTCCACCCACGCCGACCAGTACCTGGTCGAGCTGGAGGAACGCGAGAAGGCCGCCAGCGGCATCGCCACGCTGAAGGTCGGCTACAACCGCGTGCACGGCTACTACATCGAGATCAGCAAGGCGCAGTCCGAGAAGGCGCCGACGCATTACACGCGCCGCCAGACCACCAAGAACGCCGAGCGTTACATCACCGAGGAACTGAAGACCTTCGAGGACAAGGTGCTTTCGGCCAAGGAGCGCTCGCTGATGCGCGAGCGCGCGCTGTACGAGGCGCTGCTGGACACGCTCACCGAACGCCTGGAACCGCTGAAGTCCGCCGCCGCCGCGATGGCCGAGCTCGACGTGCTTGCCACCCTGGCCGAGCGCGCGTCCGCGCTGGACTGGAGCCAGCCGCAGCTCACCGACGAACCGGGCCTGCGCATCGAGCGCGGCCGCCACCCGGTGGTGGAGAAAGTGCGCGCCGAGCCGTTCGAGCCCAACGACCTGAAGCTCGACGACGCGCGCCGCATGCTGGTGATCACCGGTCCGAACATGGGCGGCAAGTCGACCTACATGCGGCAGAACGCGCTGATCGTGCTGCTCGCGCATATCGGCAGCTACGTGCCGGCCAGCGCGGCGGCGATCGGGCCGGTCGACCGCATCTTTACCCGCATCGGCGCAGGCGACGACCTGTCGCGCGGCCAGTCCACCTTCATGGTGGAGATGAGCGAGACAGCCAACATCCTGCACAACGCCACCGAGTCCAGCCTGGTGCTGATGGACGAAGTGGGCCGCGGCACCAGCACCTACGACGGCCTGGCGCTGGCACGCGCCGCGGCGGTGCACCTGGCCGCCAGCAGCCGCGCGTACACGCTGTTCGCCACGCATTATTTCGAGCTGACCGAGCTGGCCAACGAATATCCGACCATCGCCAACGTGCACCTGGATGCGGTCGAATACGGCGAGCAGCTGGTCTTCATGCATGCGGTGAAGGAAGGCCCGGCCAACCGCAGCTTCGGCCTGCAGGTGGCGGCGCTGGCCGGCCTGCCCAAGTCGGTGATCGCCGATGCGCGGCGCACGCTGGCGGATCTGGAGCGCGGCATGCATCAGCAGGCATCGGCGGCGAAGCTGAAGATGGACGATTCGCCGCAGCTGGGGCTGTTCGCGCCGGCGGAGCCGTCAGCGGCGGAGCGCGCCTTGGAGGAAGTCGATCCGGATGCGTTGACGCCGCGCGAGGCGTTGGAGGTGTTGTATCGCCTCAAGGCGTTGCTTTGAGGCGATCTGATTTGTGCCCGGCGTTGAGGCGCGAGGAAGGCGCCGGCAGCCGGATGAGGATTCGAGCGGAGCTGAGCGCATCGCTGTTGCGCTCCGCCCGAACCCTCACCCCAACCCCTCTCCCGGAGGGAGAGGGGGGCACCTCACCATTTCAAAGTGGAACCCTTCTCCCTCCCGGAGAAGGTGGCGGCAGCCGGATGAGGGTTCGAGCGGAGCTGAGCGCATCACTGTTGCGCTCCGCCCGAACCCTCACCCCAACCCTCTCCCGGAGGGAGAGGGGATCACCTCACCGTTTCAAAGTGGAACCCTTCTCCCTCCGGGAGAAGGTGGGGGCAGCCGGATGAGGATTCGAGCGGAGCGGAGCGCATCACTGTTGCGCTCCGCCCGAACCCTCACCCCAACCCCTCTCCCGGAGGGAGAGGGGATCACCTCACCATTTCAAAGTGGAACCCTTCTCCCTCCGGGAGAAGGTGGCGGCAGCCGGATGAGGGTTCGGTCGGAGCGGTGCACATCCCACTTGCGCTGCGCCCATATCCCCTAAGGCAATAACAGTCCGATGCACTTACGCCGCCACCGGCAATGGCGCCGGGAACGGCTCGCGCCACGCCGGCAGCGCCATCATCCGTTCGTGCCAGCGCTGGATGTTCGCAAAGTCGTCCACCGGCAGGCGCGCCTCTTTCGCCCACGGCAGCAGCACGCCCACGCCGAAATCGGCGATGCTGAGCTTGTTGCCCACCAGGTAATCGCGCGTCGCCAGATGCGTATCGAGAATGGCCGCGAAGCGCAGGAAGAAACCGGTCGCCTCTTCCACTGCCGCCGGATTCGGTTCGCCCAGACCCGCCCACGGCTTGATCACATGCTCGAAGTAGAGCGAGCTGCCGTGGCGCGAGAAATGCGCGATGTCCCAGGACAGCCAGCGCAATACTTCCACCTGGCTGGCGGCGTCCGACGGCCACAGGTCAGAGCCTGCCTTTACCGCCAGATGGGCCATGATCGCCGTGCTTTCCCACAGATGCAGGTCGCCGTCGACCAGCAACGGCACCTTGCCGTTGGGGTTCTGCTCGAGGAAGGCGGGCGCGCGATGCTCGCCCTTGGACAGATCCACCCGGATGAACTCCACCGGCGATCCCAGATACTTCGCGACCGCACATGCCTTGCGCGGGTTCATGGTCTCTGCGTAGTACAACTTCATGGTCGTGCCTCCATGGGAATGAGGGCTCCGCCCTCGGGGGAATGAGCGGAAGTCTGCCGGCGAACTACATATGTTCAAGAACATATTCTGCTTCGGGAGTAGGCTTGCGCCGCTTCCCCTGCCCTGCATGACGCCGCCATGCCCTACACCGCCGAGCACAAGCAGAAAACCCGCCAGCGCATCGTCGAGTGCGCGCGCGAGCTGTTCAATCGCCGCGGATTCTCCGAGGTATCCATCGACGAGATCATGCGCCACGCGGGCCTGACCCGCGGCGGCTTCTACAACCACTTCAAGGCGAAGGAAGAGCTGTACGCCGAGACCGTCGCGGCCTACATGCATTTCGATCCGTCGCAGCGCTGGAGCGGCATCCGGTTCGATCCGCAGGCGACCGGCACGGCCTGTGCGCAGCAGATGGTCAACATCTACCTGTCCACCGCGCATCTCGAAGACGTCGAAGGCCATTGCCCGCTGGTCGCCCTGCCCGCCGACGCGGCGCGCGCCGGTCCGCAGGCGCGCATGGCCTACTGCAAGCTGGTCGAGCACATGGCCGGCATGCTGAGCGGCGGCCTGGAAGGTTTCGAAGGCGAAGAGGCGCGCAAGCGCGGCCTGGCGATCACCGCGCTGTGCGTGGGCGGCATGGTGCTGGCGCGCACCATCGACGATCCGGCCTTCGTGGAGGAAGTGCGGCTGGCGGCGCGCGACCTGGCCTTGCAGCTGATCGGACCGGACGCCGGCACATCGATAGCCTGAAGCTATGGCAAGCATCGGAACAATCTAGTTCACCTAAGGAGGCCACCTGCGTAGATTTGGAACGGCAAGCCAGCCGACGCCAGCCAGCCACTTCGACCAGAAGGAATTCCCCGTGAATCAAGATCCCCATATCGTCACTCCCACTTCCGAGACGGCGCCCGAGCTGGCGCGCGAGTCGAAGTGCCCGGTCCATCACGCCGGCAAGAGCGGCACCAGCAACAAAGACTGGTGGCCGAATCAGCTGAATCTGAAAATCCTGCACCAGCATTCCCCGCTGTCCGATCCGATGGACGGCGATTTCGATTACGCCAAGGCCTTCGACCAGCTCGACTTCGAGGCGCTCAAGCGCGACCTGCGCGCGCTGATGACCGATTCGCAGGACTGGTGGCCAGCCGACTTCGGCCACTACGGCCCGCTGTTCATCCGCATGGCCTGGCACAGCGCGGGCACCTATCGCACCGGCGACGGCCGCGGGGGCGCCGGCGCGGGCCAGCAGCGTTTCGCGCCGCTCAACAGCTGGCCGGACAACGGCAACCTGGACAAGGCGCGCCGCCTGCTGTGGCCGATCAAGCAGAAGTACGGCCGCAACATCTCCTGGGCCGACCTGATGATCCTGGCCGGCAACGTCGCGCTGGAATCGATGGGCTTCAAGACCTTCGGTTTCGCCGGCGGCCGCGCCGACGTCTGGGAGCCGGAGACCGACGTCTTCTGGGGACCGGAAACCACCTGGCTCGGCGACGAGCGTTATGCCGGCGATCGCGACCTCGCGAACCCGCTGGCCGCCGTGCAGATGGGCCTCATCTACGTGAACCCGGAAGGCCCGAACGGCAATCCCGATCCGGCCGCGTCGGCGCGCGACATCCGCGAGACCTTCAAGCGCATGGCGATGAACGACGAGGAGACTGTCGCGCTGGTCGCGGGCGGCCATACCTTCGGCAAGGCGCACGGCGCGGGCGAGGCCCACCACGTCGGCGCCGAGCCGGAAGG
>Ga0102588_1002434_pt1 | contig 10671 bp, 8 predicted proteins | sample AraplaMF_Col_mMS_FD_76854 | JGI IMG/M metagenome (GOLD analysis project Ga0102588, IMG submission 76854) | Arabidopsis root microbial communities from the University of North Carolina, USA - plate scrape MF_Col_mMS (SPADES assembly) (version 2) | ecosystem: Host-associated > Plants > Roots >...
GTCGGGCACGCTGTCGGCCACCGGGTCCGGCTCGGGCGCGGGCGGCAACATCGTCACCAGTGCCGATGCGATCCAGGTCGGCGACGAAGCTCTGCAATTCGAGATCGCGGGACTTTTCGAACAGCCAGTCACGGTGAAGTTCGACTTCATCGAGCGTCATGGCGGCACCGACGACGGGAAGAGAAGACATGGATGCGCTCCATCAATGTGAATGATCAATGTGAATGTCGGGACGGCGTGGAATGACTGCCCCCAAAGAACGGCTAAGAACGGCCGCCGCGTTCTATGCGCCCCTTCTGTGTCGGCGGTATTACAGGCGCCGAGCCTTTCGAACTCTCCGGCCTCAATCATTTCCGCATAGCTGATGCGGCATTGGCGGCCCTTGCGGAAACGCCCCGAAGTACCGATATCGGCCCCGACAGTCTCGTGACGCAGTGGCGCGCGAGCGGCGCTGACCCCCTGGCAACGGAGCCGTTTGTTCATCGCTTCGACCGATGTAGCGCGTTTCTTTTGAAAGCGTTCGGAGATGTTACCCCCAACAACAGGGCGGGTTGTCAAAGGCGTCGCAAAGGTCTAACGGCTGCGCCCGCAAGAAAAAGCCCATAAGAAGAAGCCCTGTAAGAAAAAGAAAGAGACATGATGTCCAACTCATTTGTGAAAATGCCTGCGAGCGACCAGGCAAAGCGGTTTTTCGTCCTCGGCGACCGGGTCGAGCGGCGGCTTAGAATCAGCGGAGCCTGGCTCAATATCTTCGACGTCACCGTGCCATCAGGCAGCCGGACGCCGAAACATGCGCATGCGAGCCCGGAAGTGTTCCGCATCCTCGAGGGACGTCTGACGATCTGGCGCCTGAGCGACAGCGGCCCCGAAGAGATCGAAGCCAGCGCCGGCGACATCGTCACCATCCCGCCCTTCATGGTGCACGGCTATTCCAACCGCGGAACCGTTCCCGTGGTCTTTTCCGCGGTCGTCGATCGAGACATGGCCGAGTTTATCGAAGCGGAAGGCACGACCGAGCCACCGAAGGCCAGCCCTTCGGCCGAAACCATCGCCCGCATGACGGCGGCCGCCAATTCGTACGGGATCACCATCCTCGCGGCATGACGGCGTGAGCGCATGATGCCGTTTTGGACGACATCATGCGTTCCTTCGTCGGTTATGCTAGGCTTTTGGCGGGAGCGATTTCAATCGGCTCACCAGTTCATCCAAAGCCGCTTCCACCGTTTTCGAAGCCGTATCGATGAGGATTGCATCGTGCCATTCGTCATAGGCTCTTTCGGAAGTCTCTTGCCATGTCGGCTTCACGAGACCTTCGACGTCAGTGAGGCGCGTTTCAACACGGTTGCGGTGCTCGGCTTTGTCCGAGCAAACGACCTCGACCTCCGCCGCCGTCACCCCAGCGGTTTGCGCGACCGAAAGCCACGCTGACCTGGTTATCCGAAGCGGGTTGACGGAGTCGGCAATAACAGTCCTGCCAAGGGTCAGATTGTCTCCAGCAATACCGTAAGCCACGATATAGCCTGCAGGCCCGGCATCATCGGCAATTCCGGAGGCACGGATTGCCTGCTCGATGGTATCGACGCGCACATGGACCGCATTCAACCGCTCAGCCAAAGCGCGGGCAATCGTCGTCTTTCCACTGCCAGGCAGACCACCGAAGATAATGAGCATCGTGACCTCGTCGTTTTTGGAGAGGCTCCACGAGAACGTCAGAGCAGCTCGCGGTCAGCGCAATACTTCACCATTGAGGCCTGGTTCGCAATTCCTTTGTCAGCACCGGGTTTTCACCACCGGCCTCAATGACAGCCCATCCGAGCGCTTCGTAAAACCCCACGGCGTCTCGCGCCGCATTCACAAGCAATCTCTTGACCCGGTGTTGTGATGCGAATTTTTCGAGGCCTGCCATGAGCATCCGGCCGTACCCCTTTCCCTGGCGTTCCGCCCTGATTGCGACCGTCCGCACACATGCTGTCTGCTCGCTCATCAGGTCAAGACGAGCCGCACCGACCGGAGTGTTTTCAAGCAGAAGCAGCAAAGGGAAATGTCCATCTCTTCGATCATCGGGATGGTTCGCATCATAGCCAATCAACCCGCGGGCCTCGAAGAGGACGGCGCGGCGGATGTCGTGGTAGGCATTCCAGTGTTCATCCGCAAACACCTGGACGACCATCCAGGCGTCTTCGCCCTCGTCATTCGGAAATCTGGGCTCTTTCATCGGCGGCCTCGTCGATGCTGGTGGACAATCTGTCGGCAAAATCGGTCACTGCCTCACGGCTCGATAACAGGAACTTCGGACGGGTAAAGACCGAGAACAATCGTGCGTGCGTCTCCCATGAATTCCAGTTGTTCGTTCTACTCCTGTATTCGGCCACCCACTTCAAAAGGCCATCGAATTGCGTTTCGGTCTCGCCGCCTTGGATGCCTCGCAGCTTGATGTTGGCGATGCATTCTTCCTCCGGCAAATCAATCCAGACCAGGATCGTCGTGCGGTTGAGGACCATGTTCGCCAACTGCCCGTAAACGCCCTCCATGACCCAAGCATTACCTTCGGCCGCCGCCTTGACCATCTCGTCCCGCAACGCTCTGTCGCGATCGATGCCGTAGCGCCCCGGCTCCCAATGCATGTCATCAAGGTGGACAACCGGATGGTGAAGCTGCTCACCAACACGACGGGCGAGCCATGATTTACCCGCGCCGCCGTTGCCCATGATGAGCATGCGGTCAAAGGTGGCTGAGGGATTGGGAAATGTCATCGGCAACTCCGAGGACTTTGCGCTGATGCTGGTTTGTGTGACCTTAGCGCGAGGTATAGAATGCTTTCAAATCAAAATTGAGCGCGCCATCCTGGCAGTTATGTTCGCTTGAGGAAAGCTGGCCGCAGAGCAAAGAAATTCGCGGTCGCCATCACCAGCGCATCGAGAGCTTCAGTGCCGCGCGATGTATTGAAGGCGTGGTCCATCGGACTGATCCGAAGCTCGTTGTCCCCATTATGGGCCGACACGAACTTTCGTCCTGTGCCCGCCGGAATGGCAGTATCCAAGGACCCTTCCGCCACAAAAAGCGGGCCATCATAGGCTTTGATTTCATCGAATGGATCGTGCGTTGCCACCTCTTGAAAGAAGGGGTGCCTGAGCTTGAGCCTGGCGCCCCACGGCATCACGATCTCGGTCGGATTGCTCTCTTCCGCCAAACCGCGAAGATAGGTTTCCCGACCGATCAGAGCGGGAAAGGAAACACTTGGCTCTCCAATAGCAGCCCAAAGAGCAATCCCGGACGGTCTATTGGTTCGCCCGCCTATCGCAGCAGCGACCAATCCACCCTGGCTCCATCCCAGCAGGAAGATACGGTGTCCATCGACGCGGGGGTCGGACCTGAGAAACTCCATGGCGGCAATGCCATCGGCTATTTGGTTCGAATATGTCGTGTTCTCAAACAGGCCGTCGCTTTCGCCGCTTCCACGGAAATCGATCCGAAGACTGGAAAACCCTAGGGATGCAAAAGACCTGGCTATGTAGGCGAAAATTCCTTTGCCTTGGTTTGGAATCTGAAGCTCATCGCGAACTCCGCCAAACCCCGGAAAAAGCAGGATCACCGGCTGTGGTTTCCCGGCAGCAAGGCGCAACGTGCCGACAACACGCTCTCCCTGAACGTCAAAGGCTACGACCTCCTCTGACGGTTCGTTACTGTTGCGGTCCTTTGGCAATTTCCACCACCGAGATACACCCAAACACAGAGCTGAGGCGGCAACAAACTCGCGCGGGTGCCATCTGCTGCCAAGGGGAGCGGCGCTCAGCGGCGTCGCACGCCGTATGTCTAGAACTCTTCCCAGTTGCCCTCGGTCGAAGCCGGTGCGGCTGAGGTGCCGAAGGCGGCTGTGAGCTTGCCGCCGAGTGCACGGGCCGGTGACGGAGCGGGCCTGGCATGGTCGGTGGCCGAGGCGGGAACCGGTCTGCGCATCGAAAGCATCGCCCCGACCGGGCGTGCCACCGGCTTGGCAGTCGTCCGGACGGCGGGGGCCGCCTTTGCCACCTGGCCGAGATTGAACTGTGCCAGACGCTCCGAGAGGGCAGACACCTCCGTCACCAGCGTATGCGAGGCGGCGTTCGATTCCTCGACCATCGCGGCGTTCTTCTGGGTCGACTGGTCCATCTGGTTGACCGCCGTGTTGATCTCCAGGAGACCCGTCGACTGTTCACGGGCGGCTTGGACGACCGCCTGGACATTGCTGTTGATCTGCTGGACTTCGGCAACGATCGCCTGCAGCGCCTTGCCGGTCTGGCCGACGAGATCGACGCCACGCTTGACCTGGTCGCCGGACGAGGTGATCAGCACCTTGATCTCCTTGGCGGCGGTGGCCGAGCGCTGCGCGAGTTCACGCACTTCCTGTGCGACGACGGCGAAGCCCTTGCCGGCCTCCCCCGCACGCGCTGCTTCAACGCCTGCATTGAGGGCCAGCAGGTTCGTCTGGAAGGCGATATCGTCGATCACGCCGATGATGTTGGAGATCGACTGCGAGGATTGCTCGATGCCGGTCATGGCATCGACGGCATTGCGCACGACCTCTCCGGACTTTTCCGCACCATCCTTGGTGCGGCTGACGAGCGTTCCCGCCTCCTCAGCGCGAAGGGTGGAGTCCTTGACCGAGGTGGTGATCTGCTCGAGCGCGGCGGCGGTCTCCTCGACGGAAGCGGCCTGCTGTTCGGTGCGGCGGGCGAGATCGTCGGCGCCCGAGCGGATTTCTTCGGAACCGGCCTGAATGACGGCAGCGTTTTCGGAGAAGGAAATCAGGGCTGCCTGGAGCTTTTCGACAGACGCATTGAAATCGACGCGGATTTCGTCAAGGGAGTCGGTGAATGGCTTTTCCAGCCGGATGGTCATATCTCCGTTGGAAAGGCTGGCCAGTCCGTTGCCGAGTTCGCTCACCGCGAACTTGATCGAATCCTCACGGGCGGCATGGAGGACGGAACGTTCCTGTCGTTCGATCTCTTCGCGGGACCGGGAGCTTTCCGCATCGGCTTCGAGCCTGATCTTCTGGCGATTGCTTTCCAGCAGGATAGCGAGGGAGCGTGAGAGGTCGCCGATTTCGTCCTTGGCATTCTTGTCGTTCAATTGCACGTCCAGCTGGCCATGGGCGATGCGATCGGTCTCGGCAATCACGCCCTCTATGCGGCGGACGAATTTGCGGGCAATGAGCCAGCCGGCGAAACCGAGCAGGAGTGCAGCGATAGCGGTGATCGCAACGGCGCTCCAGGCCATGTTATTGAGTTGGGCAAAGACGGTGGATTTGGGCACCGAAACAATGGCGTACCAGTTGAGGTCATTCGTGAGCTTTACCGGATAGGCGACCGAGAAATAGCTCTGACCGTCCGGACCTGCGATCTCCTGCTCGACGCCGGGCCTGGCGATCAACTGATCCCAGCCGGCGGTGAGCTCACCGCCGTCCTTGATATTCTTGCCTGCGAGCGCAGCGGAGGGATGGCTGATAATGCTGCCGGCACCCGTCACGAGGCTGAGATAGCCGGTCTCCATCGGGTGGACTGCGGAGATCGCCTTGTTGGCGTCGTCGAGCGAAATGTCCATGCCGGCAACGCCAAGCGCCTTGCCATCGACCACGATCGGCTTGGCGACCGAGGTCATCAGCACATCCTTGCCGTCGACCGCGTAGACATAGGGTTCGATGACGACGGTCTTTTTCTGGGTAAAGGGAAGCTGGTAGTAGTCGCCGGCACCCGACACGCCATAATCGACCAACGGCGTGTGCTGGATCTTGTCGCCACTGCGCACCCAATAGGGCACGTAGCGGCCGGTGGTGTCGTGGCCTTCCTTGCCGACGAAATCCTTGTCCTTGCCGTCGAAGGCATTCGGTTCCCAGCCGGTCCAAACACCGAGCGCCATCGGATTATCCTGCAGCATGTTCTTCAGCAGGTCGTCGGCGGTCGCACGACTGGCGTTTCCGCTTTCCTTCATCGTCGACAGCGACGTCTCCAACGCATTGACGATGCCGAGCGCCACGCTCATGGATTTCTCGACGTTGAGCGCGTTGGTGGCAGCGATCTGGAGCATCTGATCGAGGCTCGATTTGCGCATATCGTTATACGCGATGTAAAAAAGAACGCCCGATGCCGCGATCGTCGCGACGACACCGCAGGCCGCCACGGAAAAAATGTTGCGTCCGGTAGCCGATTTGAACTGCATGCGCGTACCTCCTCGAGCGGGCATGTCGTCGATCGAGCCGGGACGTGGCTGCACGTCGCGGAAATCGTTCGCAATTTGAAGAAAATACGAAGAGGCTGTTAATTTACGGTGTATTGCGCCAGCTTTACTTATGAGCTGGGCAGCTGTTCACGGGCTCACCTTGATTTGTCATAGGCTACAGCGCCGCGCGTCTCTTCATATGTGTAAACAATGCAGCAGCACTTTGAATTTATGCATAATTTTGTCCTTGGCACCACCTCTTTGCCGGATCGCTATTCCAGTTCATGGGACGCGCCGCAGTGCCGCTGCTACACCCTAAAAATTCCATCTGCCAATAGCTCGATCATTATAAAGCGCTCGTTGCAGAAGCGCGGAAAATCCACCGAAATCCTCAATCAGAACGAGGTGCTACTGTCCTTTTCAAAACTGTCACATCAAGACGCTATAAGGATTTTCGCCCGACGCCTCTTGCGCCGAAAGCGTTTCACCGCCAAAATTGCGCCATGCCTGACAGCGACCCATCCAGTACAAGCTCCGCCCCCTCCAACCGGGATCTCCCGGCCGAAGAAGCTGGCGACCACTGTAGGCGGTGCGATGACATCCGCCTCGCCTCAGGCATATCAGGTTCCAGCAGAGAGCGTTCCAGACCATCGCGAATGACGGGCGGCCGCTGCAGGCCGACTGGATTTCCAACCCTTCCGGCTGGGTCGGGCTTGCCACCTCAAGGAAATCTGAGGACTGATGGAACCTGTACTGATGTTAACACGATGATGGAAAGACGATGGGCGATGCTGATATAGCGTCACTTCGAACGCCTTGCCGCGTCGCCTGATCAATGCGGCATTAAAACCTCAACGAATAGGGTCCCTGTGTTTCTGGAAATTGGAATTGTGGCGTTTCTCACCATCGTAAATGGTGTGCTCGCCATGTCGGAGTTGGCTGTTGTGTCTTCTCGAACAGCCCGCCTAAAGGTTCTCTCCGACAATGGGAGCAAAGGTGCAGCTCAGGCAATCAAACTTGCCGAAAACCCCGGTCGCTTTCTCTCTACGGTTCAGATCGGCATCACGCTGGTCGGCGTTCTCTCCGGCGCTTTCTCAGGTGCCACGCTCGGCGGCCGCCTGAGCGGATGGCTGGAAGCCCAGGGGCTGTCATCGACGGCCGCCGATGCCATTGGCGTAGGTTCAGTCGTTGTGGCAATCACCTATCTTTCGTTGATCGTCGGCGAACTTGTTCCAAAGCAGATCGCATTGCGAGAACCCGAAGCGGTTGCGGCCAAGGTCGCTCCAGCTATGGCGGTACTTTCAAAAATCGCGCTGCCGCTCGTGTGGCTTCTAAACGCCTCCGGAAATCTTGTGCTTAAGCTTTTGGGCCAATCAGGAAAAGGTGGCGACAATGTCTCTGACGCAGAGATCAAAACCGTACTGGCCGAAGCGCAGTCGGCTGGCGTGATCGAAAGCGAAGAGTCCGCGATGATATCAGGCGTTATGCGGCTGGCGGACCGCACTGCTCGAGCGCTTATGACGCCCCGACGGGACGTCGAAATTATTGATATTGATGACAGCCTTGATGAAATTCGAACCCAGTTGCACCGGACGAAACGGTCTCGGTTGCCCGTTCGGAAAGGCAGTTCGGACGAGGTGATCGGCATCCTTCCGGTCAAGGACTTCTACGACTCGATGTCCGAACACGGCAGTGTCGACATCAAGGCTCTGACGCAAGACGTCCCGGTGGTTTCAGACCTCTCAACCGCCATAAACGTGATCGAAGCAATCAGGAAATCGTCCGTCCACATGGTGCTGGTTTTTGACGAGTACGGTCATTTCGAGGGAGTTGTTTCGTCAGGTGACATTTTGGAAGCGATCATGGGAGCTCTCCAGGAGGGACCTATCGATGAGCAGGCCATCGCTCGCCGAGACGACGGTTCTTACCTCGTGTCCGGCTGGACGCCGATTGACGAATTCGCTGAGTTCTTAAATCTCAAGCTCGATGACGATTTGGAATATCAGACTGTGGCTGGCCTGGTGTTGGAGGAGTTGAAACATCTGCCGGAATTGGGTGAGAGCTTCACGCGAGATGGATGGCGCTTCGAAGTCGTCGATCTCGACGGGAGGCGCGTGGACAAAATACTTGTGTCTGCGGATTGAAGGTCGGCACGCTCGACGGCCGCAACATCAAAGATCCGCATCCGCCATATGGAAGATGCGGCCTGATATCAGGAGTGATCGCCATGGCATGGTCCGCCAACCAATATGTGAAATTCGAGGACGAACGCACGCGACCAGCGCGTGACCTGTTGGCACAGGTGCCGCTGCAAAACATTCGTCATGCCGTCGACCTCGGCTGCGGACCGGGCAATTCGACAGATCTGATCATCGAGCGCTACGGGGCGGCCGGCGTCTCCGGCGTCGACAGCGACATGAACATGCTGGAGGCAGCGCGCAAGCGACTTCCGGACACTGCCTTCGTCGAAGCCGATCTCACTCGCTGGCAGCCGGACGAACCCGCAGACCTTTTGTTTGCCAATGCCGTCTTCCACTGGCTGCCCGATCATCTCGATATTTTCGACCGGCTGATGGACGGGCTTTCCGAAGGCGGCGTGCTTGCGGTGCAGATGCCCGACAATCTCGGCGAACCCTCGCACCTGGCGATGGAGGAGACGGCGCATGCCGGACCGTGGAAATCCGCCTTCGAGGCGAAGACCGTGCGCCGCAAGGGGCTGCCGCCGCCGTCCACTTACTACAGCCGGCTGATCGCCAAATCCTCGCGCGTCGATATCTGGCACACCATCTACAATCACCCGATGGCGGATGCGGCTGATATCGTCGAATGGGTGAAGGGAACCGGGCTGATGCCCTATCTCGCCCATGCCGGCGAAGAGCATCGCGAGGCATTCCTGGCAGATTACCTCAAGCGGGTGGAAAAGGCCTATCCAAAGATGTCGGATGGGCGGGTGCTGCTGAGGTTTCCGAGGATTTTCATGGTGGCGGTCAAAGCGTAACCGACCTCGGGCGCACGTCAGATGCTGTCAAATACCTGTTACCCCTCGCCGCCTATGTTGCGGCGAAACCGGCACGCATTATAGTCGGCCGCGAATTGCAAGGAGATGACACATGGACGCTGCCCCAACCCCCCCGGTCACCCTCGTCATCTTCGGCGCCACGGGAGACCTGACGCGCCGCCTCCTGGTGCCGGCGATCATCAATCTAACGCGCAGCCGCCTCGTCGGCGACGATCTCCACATTCTCGGCATCGGCATCGAGCCGGGTGACGATGAATTCCTGCGCGGGCGGCTCGACCAGTTCCTCAACCATCTGAGCGGCGAAGAGCCGACGGTGAAGGACGAAGCCTGGGAAAGCCTGCGCCGGCGTATTTCCTATACGTCAGGCGATTTCACCAAGGACGATATTTTCATCGAGATCGGCAAGCGGCTGGGGCCGAATGCCAATGCCGCCTTCTATCTCGCGGTGCCGCCATCCTTCTTCGGGACGATCGTCGAGAAGCTCGCGGCCCACGGGCTGACCGATGAAAGCAATGGCGTCTTCCGCCGTGTCGCGATCGAAAAACCGTTCGGCACCGATCTCACCTCGACGCAGGCGCTCAATGCGCAGATTCTCGCGCAGGTCGGGGAAAGCCAAGTCTACCGGCTCGACCATTTCCTCGGCAAGGAGACGGTGCAGAACCTGATGACGGCGCGTTTCGCCAACATGATGATCGAGTCCTTGTGGAACAGCCGCTACATCGACCATGTGCAGATCACCGCCGCCGAGATCGTCGATGTCGGCAGCCGCGGCAAATTCTACGATGCGACAGGTGCGCTGCGCGACATGGTGCCGAACCATCTTTTCCAGCTGCTGGCGATGATCGCCATGGAGCCGCCGAACAGCTTCGATGCCGAGGCAATCCGCAACGAGAAAAGCAAAGTGCTGAAGGCGCTGCGCATCTATACGCCTGATGAGGCCAAGACGCACGGCGTGCGCGGCGCCTATGGCGCAGGCCCGCTCAATGGGGCTCAGCTTCCCGCCTATCGCGACACCAAGGACGTTTCGCCCGACAGCAGGACTGAGACTTTCGTGGCGCTGAAGCTCTATGCCGATACCTGGCGCTGGGCCGGCGTGCCCTTCTATCTCAGAACTGGCAAGGCGCTGACGGCGCGCGACACCGAGATCGTCATCACCTTCCAGCCGGTGCCCTTCGCACAGTTTCGCGAGACCGATGTCAAGAGCCGCCTGCCGCCGAACCGGCTGGTGATCCAGGTACAGCCGGACGAGGGCATGAGCATGGAAATCTCGATCAAGTCGCCTGGGCTTTCCGTCGATACCGTGCCGGTCTCGCTCGATTTCCGCTATGCCGACAAATTCGATATCGCCAAGACGACCGGCTATGAATCGCTGCTCTACGATCTCTTCATCGGCGACCAGACGCTGTTCCAGCGCGCCGACGGCATCGAGGCCGGCTGGGCGGCGGTGCAGCCCTTCT
>Ga0102588_1002435_pt1 | contig 10667 bp, 10 predicted proteins | sample AraplaMF_Col_mMS_FD_76854 | JGI IMG/M metagenome (GOLD analysis project Ga0102588, IMG submission 76854) | Arabidopsis root microbial communities from the University of North Carolina, USA - plate scrape MF_Col_mMS (SPADES assembly) (version 2) | ecosystem: Host-associated > Plants > Roots >...
CGTCGCCGAGCCGCTGGAGGCGCTGGCCGAGGCCTCGCGCAAGGAGCAGCGCGAGCGCGCCGCCGAGTCGCTGGCCGCCGTGGGCCTGCGCACCACCGACATGGACAAGTACCCGCACGAGTTCTCGGGCGGCCAGCGCCAGCGCATCGCGATCGCACGCGCACTGATCACACGGCCCAAGCTCATCGTCGCCGACGAACCCGTCAGCGCGCTCGACGTGTCGGTGCAGGCCCAGGTGCTCAACCTCATGCAGGACCTGCAGCAGCAATTCGGCATCAGCTACCTGCTGATCAGCCACGACCTCGCGGTGGTGAACCATCTCTGCGACGACGTGGCCGTGGTCTTCAAGGGCCGGATCGTGGAGCAGGGCGCGCCGGGCGAGCTGTTCCGCCACGCGCAGCACCCCTACACGCGCACGCTGCTGTCCGCCGTCCTGCAGACGCCCGCGGGCTAGGCCGCGCGCAGTTCCATCCCTTACTTCCAGGAGATATCGAATGTTGAAGCGACGCACCCTCATGGGCACCGCCATGGCCGCGGCAATCCCGGGCGCCTTTCTCCCGCTGGCGCAGGCACAGACGGGCAAGAACATGCTGACCATCGGCATGCCGCTGGAACCGCCGGGCCTGGACCCGACGGCGGGCGCCGCTTCGGCCATTGCGGAAATCACGCAGTACAACATCTTCGAGACGCTCACCAAGGTCAACGCCGACGGCTCGGTGACGCCGATGCTCGCCGAGAGCTGGTCGTCGTCGCCCGACATGAAGACCTTCGTCTTCCGGCTGCGCAAGGGGGTGCGCTTCGAGAACGGGCAGCCCTTCAACGCCGCCACGGTCAAGTTCTCGTTCGACCGCGCGGGCGGTGCGAAGAGCACGAACAAGGACAAGCGCTTCTTCAGCGAGATCGGCACCGTGGTGCTCGACGAGTACACGGTGGGCGTCAACAGCACGCTGTCGAACCCCGACCTGCCGTTCATGCTGGGCCAGTCCACGGCCTGCATCGTCGAGCCCAAGAGCGCCGACACCAACGCGACCGCCCCCGTGGGCACCGGCCCCTACAAGCTGGGCGCCTGGCAGCGCGGCGCCTCGTGCACGCTGGTCAAGTCGCCGACCTACCGCGACCCGGGTCTCGCGAAGATCGAGAAGTTCGTCTTCCGCTTCATGTCCGACACCGCGGCGCAGACCGCCGCGCTGATGGCGAGCGACATCGACATCTTTCCGCGCGCCGGCACCCGCTCCGTGGCGCAGTTCAAGGGCAACCCGCGCTTCCAGGTGCTGGAAGTCGGCACGCGGGGCAAGGTGATCCTCACCATCAACAACCGCAAGAAGCCGCTCGACGACGTGCGGGTGCGCCGCGCGATCCTGGCCGCGCTCGATCGCAACACGATCATCCAGGGCGCGGCGGACGGCTTCGGCAAGCCCATCGGCAGCCACTATGCGATGGGCGCGCCGGGCTACATCGACACGACCGCGATGAATCCCTACGACGTCGAGAAGGCCAAGCGGCTGCTCGCCGAGGCCGGCGTGAAGACGCCGCTCGAACTGCGGCTGACGCTGCCCCCGCCGTCCTATGCGCGCCAGGGCGGCGAGATGATCGCCGCGCAGCTGGCGCAGATCGGCATCCAGGTGAAGATCCAGAACGTCGAGTGGGCGCAATGGCTCAGCGGCACCTTCGGCGGCGCCCACGACTTCGACCTCACGATGGTGGCGCACGTGGAGCCCTTCGACCTGGTGAAGTACACCGAGCCCGACTACTACTGGGGCTACGACTCGAAGAAGTTCCGCGACCTGTTCGCCGCGATCCAGAACGAGGAAAACAAGAAGCGCCGCGCCGACCTGCTGGGCGAGGCCCAGAAGCAGCTGGCGGCCGATGCCGTCAACGGCTTCCTTTTCCAGGCGGTGTTTCCCACCATCGCACGCAAGGAAGTGAAGGGCCTGTGGGCCAGCATGCCGATCGTGGTGAACGACCTGGCCGCGATCTCCTGGAGCTGATCGCGATATGACGAAGCCCCTGTATTCGCTGAGCGCGGCCGAGCTCGGCACTGCCTACCGCAGCAAGGAACTCTCGCCGGTCGAGGTGGCGCGCGCGGTCAATGCGCGCATCGAAGCGCTCGAGCCGACGCTGCACGCCACCTGGCTCTTCCGCCCCGAACGCGCGCTCGAACAGGCGCGCGCGTCGGAGGCCCGCTGGCTGGCCGGCACGCCGCGCGGCGCGCTCGACGGCGTGCCCGTGACCCTCAAGGACAACCTCGCGACGGCGGGCGACCCGATGCCGCTGGGCACCGCGGCCTACGACCTCGTGCCGGTCGCGGACGATTCGCCGCCGGCCGCACGGCTGAAGGAAGACGGCACCGTGCTCGTGGCCAAGACCACGATGCCCGACGTCGGGATGCTGTCGTCCGGGCTGTCGACCTTTCATGAACTGTCCCGCAACCCGTGGAATCCGGCGCTCACGCCCGGCGGCTCCAGCGCAGGCGCAGGCGCGGCCGCCGCCGCGGGCTACGGCCCGCTGCACGCGGGCACCGACATCGGCGGCTCGCTGCGGCTGCCCGCGAGCTGGTGCGGCATCTTCACGCTCAAGCCCAGCTTCGGCCGCATTCCGCTGAGCACGCCCTACATGGGCCGCTGCGCCGGGCCGATGACGCGCACGGTGGAAGACGCCGCGCTGATGATGCAGTCCGTCGCCCAGCCCGACAGCCGCGACTACTCCGAGCTGCCGCCGCCCGCCATCGACTGGCTGGCCTTCGACGTGGAGGCGTCCTTCCTCGCAGGCAAGCGCGTGGGCCTGCTGCTGGACGCCGGCTGCGGCCTGCCGCTCGATCCGCAGATCCGCGAGGCCATCAGCCGTGCGGCGCGCACGATCGAGGCGGCCGGCGCCCATGTCGAGGAAATGCGGCCTTTCCTGACGCCGAAGATGCTGCAGGGCATGGACCACTTCTGGCGCATGCGCTCGCTCATCGACCTGCGCGCCATGCCCGCAGACCGCCGCGCGAAGATGCTGCCCTACATCGACGCCTGGGCCGAAAGCGCGGCCGGCTTCTCGGGCGAGCACATCTTCGACGCCTACAGCCAGTTCGTGGCCACGCGCGCGGCCACCATCGCCGCCACCGTGGGCTTCGACTTCGTGATCTCCCCGGTGTCGCCGAACATGCCGGCGCCCGCGGAGCACGCCTCGCCCACGAACGATCCGCTGCGCTCGCTGGAGCACATCGGCTTCACGGTGCCCTACAACATGTCGGAGCAGCCTGCGTCGTCGATCAATTGCGGCTACTCCGACGAGGGCCTGCCCATCGGCCTGCAGATCGCGGGCCGGCGCTTCGACGACCTCGGCGTGCTGCAGTTCAGCCGGGCCTTCGAGCGGATCCGCGATGCGCAGAAGCCCTGGCCCGAACCCCGGTGACCCACCCCACAAGACAAAGTACGAGATGACAGCAACCCACTACATCGACGGCGGCCGCGTGGCCTCGCAAGGCCCGGAGACCATCGACGTGATCGACCCGAGCGACGGCCAGCGCTTTGGCCAGATCGCACGCGGCACCGCCGCCGATGTGGACGCGGCAGTCCGGGCGGCGCGCAGGGCCATGGGCGAGAACTTCGACGGCCCCTGGGGCGGCATGACCGCGCTCGAACGCGGCAGGCTGCTCGCCAGGCTCGGCGCCGCCGTGATGCAGCACCACGAGGAACTCGCCCAGCTCGAGGCCCGCGACACCGGCAAGGCGCTGCGCGTCGCACGCAACGACGCCACCGCACTCGCGCGCTACTTCGAGTACTACGCCGGCGCCTGCGACAAGCTGCACGGCGACACGCTGCCCTATGAGCGCGGCTACACCGTGCTGACCGTGCGCATGCCGCACGGCGTGACCGGCCACATCATTCCCTGGAACTACCCGATGCAGATCGCGGGCCGCAGCGTGGGCGCCTCGCTCGCGGCCGGCAACGCCTGCGTGGTCAAGCCGGCCGAGGACGCCAGCCTTTCGCTGCTGCGCCTCGCGGAGATCGCGACCGAGGTGGGCTTTCCCGCCGGTGCGCTGAACGTGGTCACCGGCTACGGCAGGGAGGCGGGCGCCGCGCTGTGCGCGCATCCCGGCATCGACCACATCTCGTTCACCGGCTCGACCGTCACGGGCCGCAGCGTGGGTCTCGCGGCTGCCGAACGCCATTGCCCCGTCACGCTGGAGCTGGGCGGCAAGTCGCCGCAGATCGTGTTTGCCGATGCCGACCTCGATGCGGCGGTGCCCGTGCTGCTCAACGCCATCATCCAGAACGCCGGCCAGACCTGCTCGGCCGGCAGCCGCGTGCTGGTCGAGCGCCCGGTCTACGAGGAGGTCGTGAAGCGGCTGGCCGAGCGCTTCGCGGCCGTGCGCTCGGGCCCGCCCGCCGACGACCTCGACATGGGGCCGCTGATCAACGAGAAGCAGTTCCGCCAGGTGCGCGACATGGTCGCCACCGCCGAGGCCCAGGGCCTGAAGGTGGCCGCCCGCGGCACCGTGGCGCCCGGCGCATCGGCCAGCGGCTACTACCAGGAAGCCGTGCTGTTCCGCGACGTGCCCGCGGACAGCGAACTCGCGCAGCGCGAGGTCTTCGGCCCCGTGCTGGCCGTGATGCCCTTCGCCGACGAGGCCGAGGCCATCCGGCTCGCCAACGGCACCGACTTCGGCCTGGTGGCCGGCGTCTGGACCCGCGACGGCGCCCGGCAACTGCGGGTGGCGAACAAGCTGCACTGCGGGCAGGTCTTCATCAACAATTACGGTGCAGCGGGCGGCGTGGAGCTGCCTTTCGGCGGCGTGAAGTCCAGCGGCTTCGGCCGCGAGAAGGGTTTCGAAGCCCTGCTAGGCTTCACCACACTCAAGACCATTGCCATCAAGCACGGATGAACCCATGAACACGAACGCACAACAACAAGCGCAGCCCCGGCGCGTCGGCCTGGTCGGTGTCGGCCTGATGGGCAGCGGCATCGCCCAGAACATCGTCAAGCACGGCCACCAGCTGACCATCCTCGACCATCCGGGCAACCAACCCGTCGGCGCGCTGCTCGCCGCCGGCGCCACGGCCGTGTCGGACGTGACGGCACTGGCCGCGGAGGTCGATGTGCTGATCCTCTGCGTCACCGGCACGCCGCAGGTCGAGGCCGTGATGCTCGGCAAGAATGGAGAGAAGGGCGCGCTCGCGGGCCTGCGCCCCGGCACGGTGGTGATCGACTGCTCGACCGCCGTTCCCGAATCCACCGGCAAGGTCGCCCAGGCGGTGCTGGCCAAGGGCGGCAAGTTCCTCGATGCGCCGATGACCCGCACCGCGAAGGAAGCCGCCGAAGGCCGGCTCAACCTGCTGGTCGGCGGCGACGCCGAGGTGCTGGCCTCCTGCCTGCCGCTGCTGCGCTGTTTCGCCGAGAACATCACGCACGTGGGCGGTATCGGTGCGGGCCATGCGATGAAGCTGCTGCACAACTTCGTGTCGCTGGGCACTGTGGCGCTGCTCTGCGAGGCGGCCGCCTGCGCCGAGCGCGCCGGCGTGAAGCCCGACGTGTTCGTCGACGTGCTGGCCAAGGGCGGCGGTAACGGCGTGGCGCTGGAACGCGTCAAGCCCAAGCTGCTGACCGGCAGCACCGACTCGCTGAAGTTCTCGATGGCCAATGCGAAAAAGGACCTGGGCTACTACAACGACATGGCCGAGCAGTCGTCTTCCAGCCATGGCATTGCGCAGGCCGTCGATGCGCTGCTGACGCAGGGTGTCGAGAAGTTCGGTGGCGACCGGATGGTTCTCGATCTGGTCGAAGCGCTGCGCTGATTCTTTGCTCTTGCTCTTGCTCTGTGCACCGCCGTTGTTCGGGGCGCGTGCACAGGCCACCGGGTACTCCCCTCCGCGAATGTCCTCCGCTTCGCTCCCCCTTTATTTCGCTGCGGGGAGCACCCGATGCCCTGCGCACGATGAGCGTGGCTGTGGCGTTGGCGGTTCGACCGCCGCGGTCGATTGCGGATGGACATGCGTGGGCGCACCACTGAGCTTGCGCGAGAGACGGGCGCTGGATCCGCAGAACTCTGAAGGGGCGGCGTCGGCCATGCTCGACATTGGCGTGGCTGCGTTCAATGCCCGCTTCAGCTGTTTGTGGCCGTTCGATGGGACTGAGCGGAGGGGTACTATCGGCCAAAAGCCGACCTCCGAGACGCGGCTCCGTTAGTCCTCTCCCGAATGGAAAACATCGCCATCACCGCCGCCACGCCCGAAGAACTCCGCTCCGGCGAGCTCGGCCGCAAGCTGCGCCACTACAACTACGGCTTCGTCGGCGAGTATCCCGAGCAGCAGTACATCCGGCTCAACGCCAGGGACGGGAACGGCCGATTGCTCGGCGGGCTGCGAAGCTTTGTGTTTCTTTACTGGCTCAACATCGAAGTACTGTTTGTCGAAGCCGACGTGCGCGGCTCGGGCCTGGGCAGCCGCCTGCTGGCCGAGGCCGAGCGGCAGGCCATCGAGTTGGGTGCGACGAACGCAAAGCTCGAAACCTTCGAGTGGCAGGCGCCTGCCTTCTATCAGAAGCACGGCTACGAGGAGTACGCGCGCGTGGACGACTATGCACCAGGCTTCTACCTGGCCTCCATGAAGAAATCGCTGGCCCGCTGAGCAGCGATACAAGCTTGCTTCGGCTGCCGGCCACAACCAGACACTCGCGCCTATCCTTCAAAGAGACGACCTCATGCAATTCGACGTCGATAAGCACCACATGAAGGCGGGCAGAGCATCAAGCATGGGATTGCTTTGGTTTGGAAGTGGCAGTCTTGTCACGTTCGTGCTGGCAAGCATCCTCTTGGTTTTTTCCGTGGAGCACGTGGAGCACGCTTGGAGCAAGAGCGGGGCGTTCCAGATCCTTTGCTTTCTGTCCGTTGTTGCGACCTTCCTACTTGTCGTCGGTTTCGGATTTGGGGCGGCATTATCTAAGCGATTCCCGCTCCGCGCTTGCTCGCTTTTGCTTGGGGTCGTCAGCGCAGCCACTTTTGTCTTCTTGTTATGGGTGACTTCTATGGGGAAGACAACATCTTGGGCGGTCATTTTTTTATTGCCATTTATCGGCGGTGTAGCACCGTTGTTCCACCGCAGATCAGTAGACTAATTTGTCCTATGTCCTGCTTTCGCCAGATACCCACTTTGCAGCGAAGGCATGTGGCCACCATGGGCCCTACGCTGCGCATGCTTTGCCTGCAGTCGGCCAGGAGCAGAAGTTCGTCACGACCTTCCAGTTTCCTGCTGGCGAAACAGTCGACATCCTATCGGCGGGCCTCGCCCGCCACGGTCCGCCGGGTCATCTCCAGCGTTAATGCTGCAGGAAGGAGCTCGCATGTTTAGCATCGGCCGCGACTACACCCGGGACGAGATTCACGCGAAGGTGGGTGGAAGCAAACAATCCTACTTGCCCACGAAGAACGGCGCGGTAGTTACCGCGTGCGTCACACACGGACTGAACCCGCGGGCTCCTCGGGTAATCCTGTGTGGGCGAGGACCGAGAATTGAAACCGCCGGCGAGTTGCTGGCGCAACAGCCATATGCCATTCCTGTCTTCCTGAAGCGGGACGTGAATCGCTGGGAGTACCAAGGTTTGTTCAAGGCGGCTGCCTCATACACTTCTGGGCCGGAGTTCAATGGCTATGTGTCGGGCTCGGGGCGACAGCCTTCCGAGGTCTCGCGAGTCGTGGTAATGAGCGATGGTTGACGCGGACGCGGACGCGGACGCGGACGCGGCCATGCGGCATGGCTTCAACGCTGTACCGCGTGGGGCGTGAGGAGTTGCGCCTCCGAATCGCGTGCAAGGGCTGTTGGCCACTACCGCAACTTCGTGGCGCGGAGCCGGTGCCGGGTCTGTACCTCGGGCGCCGGGGGCGGCCGACGCAGCGATCCTGCTCGCGGAGGCAGCTATGAGCCTCGCGCTCCCCAGCCGTCAGAAGCGGGCATTCATCATCACTCCCCGGTTTTGCAAAGGGGGGAGGCCACGCTCCGATCTGGCGCTTATATTCGACCTGTCCGGGCGGTTCGCACGCCCGCCATTGGATGAGGGAATGACATGAGTCGCGTCTTTTACTTGCTGGCTTTGGCCGGAGCAATCGCAGGGTGCGCCGGACCAAGAGATCCTGTGAAGCATCAAATTGCGCTCAAAGACATTGTTTGGCTTGAGCCTGCTAGCGCCGAAGCTGTCGTCTACCTTTTGCGAGCGCCTCATGACAAGTCGGTGGTCATCCCGATTGTTGACGATGCACCTGTCCCCAAGCTTCCAGTTGAAACCTACATTGCGCTTCGCCTTTCGCCGGGCGTGCATCGCCTTGCTGGGGCCAGGGCCGATTCTCCCAGCGCAAAGTTCGCGACTCTGCCAGTCGAGCTCAAAGCCGGGGAACGTCGCTTTTTCTATTCGTCAACGTCGCTTCCCAATCCCGAACGCCTGAGCGGACCCGTTGGGAATGCGGTGGGAGCGAGTTTGGGATTGGTTGGGGCAGTCGCAGCAACGGCATTCGCCGCTGCATTGCACAAGGAACCCGACGGTTACGGGGGGTACAGATGGGTTGAGTGTACGGACTTAGATGCTCGAGGACTTGCGTCGTTCTCCAAAGAGGTCTTGACCGCAAGTGGTGAACAAGAGAAAGCCCCGGCCGAGACTGCGCGCAGATAAGGCATTGAACATTGGTCGCCAGCCTCGCTATTCGGCCAGAAGCAGTCATCCCATTAGAGCGCCCAGTAAGGAAGCAGCCGTGACCAACATCGCCCATCTAAGGCAGCACTATGAACATTTGGAGACCGAGGAATTGTTGTGCTTGCAGCCGCAGAATCTGACCGAGGACGCGTGGCAAATCCTTCAATCGGAGATTGAGAAGAGGCGCATGGACCCTTGGGAGGCCAAGCACTTTGGGGCGATTGGGCACGATCGTTTCAAAACCGATATGAGCCAACTCGGAAGAAAAACACCTCCGCCAGGGCAGCCATTTGCATGGTTGAAGTGGAAACCTTCTCACGATCAGCACATGGGCCAGAGGCAAGGCAGCGAAATTCCGAACGACCTGCGAAAACTCCAAGAATCCTGCGCAGGCTTGAAGCTCCTTCTTCCATCGAGCTTCTTGTTGCTCATGCAATCGCCGCAGCTTTGGACGAGATTCCGAAGCATGAACGACGGGTTCTTCGAGGTAAAAAAACCACCCGTCAGATGCCCCGTGAGCGATGGATATTTGATCCCGTTCATCTCCGACCAGCAGTATTGCCACTTCTATTTTCTGCACCTTGCACCTGGTCGAACGGAGCATGAAGTCGTATGGGCGGATGATCATTACCACGGCGCCCTGTACGCAGATGAGAAGGTGTTTGAGAGCGACTACAGGAGCCAGTTCGACCCGGCCGATATTCAACTGTGCAATCAGGATTTCGAGAGATTCATGTACTGCCACCTTGAAGATCACGAAAAATTCTTCGAGTCATCACAGTTGTTGGATTCCGCCGATCTCTGACCCTAGATTTCCATTGAATACTGACCCACTCGCTTTGTGAGCCTGAAGGCTTCACGGTGTGGATAAGTGCTTGGTGTTCTCCTTTTTAGGTTGAGGCTGCGCAGAACTGTTTTTGAACCTGAAGCTGTCGTTCCCGGTCTCCAGGATGTGGCACCGATGTGTCAATCGATCCAGCAATGCAGTCGTCATCTTCGCTGTATGGATCTGCCGCAGATTGCGCCGCTGTTTCCGCGATTTGGTTGCCTCGATCGCGAGCCAGGTCGCGAGCTTCTCGGCATAGGGATCGAGCTTGCTTGAGCCCGTCCGCTTGGCGTAGCGCGGCATTTCTTCGCCCGCACGCAGGTACTTCTTTACGGTGTTGCGAGACAGGCCTGTACGCCTGGCTATCTCGCGAATGGACATCTGCTCGCGCAGGGCCCAGCGTCTGATGACACTCAATGTCGCCACGTCTATCACTCCTAGGATCCCCTGCTTTAAAAATGAGCAGGGTAGAGTTTTACGTGGGTCAGTCTTAGACGGAAATTACTGGCTTTAGAGGGTCAATTTTCGGCGGCAATCAACACGCATTCGGCCAATCGCCATCGGAAGATCGAATTGGCTGTTCGCGGGATCGCTACGGGCAGGCCAGCGCGCCGCGGCCATCATGAGCTTGATCCAGTCAGCGAAGCTCAATGGACATGAGCCGCACGCGTACCTCAGCGACGTCCTCAAGCGCCTGCCCACACAGCCGGCCAGTCGCGTCGCCGAACTGCTGCCGCATCGCTGGGTGCCGTCGGCAGCCCGATCGGCGACTGCCGTCAAGACGGGATCACCATGTGCTACGCAAACTGACCCATCCCATCTTGAGAACCTCCAATCTGGGTAAGCCGGCCAGTGACGCAATAGGTGCCCGACTGCGGACTAGGAATAGTGGACCGTGCCTGGGGGAAGTTTGATTCCGCAAAGCGGAACATACCAAGCGCCACCAGCAAAGACGACAGTTCCTTCAACATCGCGGGCTCTATCAAGTAGCCATTCGATTCGGTCGATGATCGTCAATGCTCGCCGCCTGACCACGAGCGGCTCAAACGGCTTCTCTGCTTGGCCGGGAAACTTGATCGTGCCCAAATGGACCCTCCAAGCATCCGGCCTGGCAGAGAGTGACTTCCTCAGTCGATCGCAAGTGCCCTTCGCCCGCTCGAATTGATCGGGTGAGATG
>Ga0102588_1002436_pt1 | contig 10667 bp, 7 predicted proteins | sample AraplaMF_Col_mMS_FD_76854 | JGI IMG/M metagenome (GOLD analysis project Ga0102588, IMG submission 76854) | Arabidopsis root microbial communities from the University of North Carolina, USA - plate scrape MF_Col_mMS (SPADES assembly) (version 2) | ecosystem: Host-associated > Plants > Roots >...
CGGTGGCTTGCAGTGCTCGACTCCGACGACACGGTCGAGCCGCAGCGTTTGCAGCGCATGATCAAGCGCGCAGAGAATGCCGGTGCCCAGATTGCCGTCGACAATCTCCGTGTCATTCGCGCCGACGGCACGCCGCCGGAGACGATGTTTATCCAGCAGTCGTTGGCCGAGACACCTGAGCTGACGCTTCCGATATTCATACGATCGAATGCCCTTTTTCAGACAACGCATAACTTTGGTTATCTCAAGCCGATCTTTCAGCGCGCCTTTATCGAACAGCATGGACTTCGCTTCAACGAAGCCCTCAAGGTCGGTGAGGACTATCTGTTTCTCGCCTCGGCCATGGCGCTTGGTGGGCGTTGCGTGATCGAGCCTATCCCTGGCTACGACTATCAGATTCGTGAGGGATCGATTTCACGCGTTCTTGCCCTTCATCACATCGATGCCATGATCGAGGGTGATAAGGCCTTCCTTCGAGATCACACGCTGGATGCGGAGGCGGCGGCCGCACAGGAGTTTCGCGAACAAAGCCTCCGCCGGGGCCGCGCATTCCTCATCCTCGTACAGAACATCAAAGACCGGTCGATCTCCGGAGCGATCAAGACGGCCTGGGGCAATCCGTCGGCGTTGGCCCATCTCAGGATGCCAATCGCCATTCGGATCAATCGCGCACTCGCGCCGCTTCGCCACTTGGTAAGCCCTCGGACCGACCTTACAGCCATCGATGGCGTGACCCGCTCCCGCAAAGGATAGAGCCATGAACCAACGGAACCTGACCTTGCACAGCACTCTGCCCAAAGCGGCCGACGATTCCGATTCCTTCATCGACATCGATCGCCTGATTGCCATCCTGATCCGGCGTGCCGGATCGATCGCTCTCTGCGTTGCCGCAACCGTGACGCTCGCCGTCATCTTTCTGCTCTTCGCGACCCCGCAATATACGTCGATGACGCAGATCCTGCTCGACGACGACATTGCGAAATACGCGCAGGATCCGACGCCGGCCGCCAGCTCGCAGCAGGTCGACATGCAGATCGCCAGCGCCGTCGAAATTCTCAAGTCGAACGAACTTGCGCTTCGCGTCGTCGATGCCGAGAAACTTCAGGACAATTCGACAATCCTTGACCCCTCGAAGTCGCCAGTCGAGCTAGTCAAGTCCGGCGTTAAGCTGATCGTGAGCGCCTTGGCGCCCGGCGGTCCGCCGGTAACGGAAGACGATGCGCGCAACGGCCGCCGCCAGAAGGCGGCCGCCCTGCTGCAGGAGGCCGTGGCGGTATCGCGGGTCAATCGCAGCTCCGTTCTCGCGGTTTCCTTCCGTTCGACCGACAAGCTTCTGGCACAACGGATCACCAAGGCGTACGCCACCGCCTACCTGAACGATCAGCTGAACGCCAACTTCGACGCCACGGAAAGCGCCTCGGTGTGGCTGCAGCAGCGCCTTGCGGATCTTCGCGAGCGGTCGCAGCAGGCTGCCCTCGATGTCGCGAAGTTCAAGTCCGACAACGGCCTCACGTCGGCCAATGGCGAACTGATGTCGGAACAGCAGCTTGCCGACCTGAACAAGCAACTGATCGTCGCCCAGGCAGACAGTGCCAGCGCGTCGGCCCGCTACAGCCAGTTCAAGTCGATCATCGACCTTGGTCCGGAGAGCGCTGTGAACAACGCCGCGATCTCGTCAGGCCAAGCGGATAATACCGTGATCAAGGATTTGCGCACGCGTTACGCCGCGGTGAACAAGCGCGAGCAGGAGGTTACAACCAACTTCGGGGAAGACCATCCGCAGGCCGTCGCTTTGCGTGCCGAAAAGCAGGACCTGACCCGCCAGATCTATCAGGAACTGCAGCAACTGACGGCTAGCTACCACAACGAATCCGAAGTCGCGCGCGTACGCGAGGCCTCGCTCCGCCAGAACATCGAACACCTGACTGGCAAGAATTCGGAGGCCGACAGGTCGCTCGTCCAACTCAACGATCTCGAGCAGCGCGCGACCGCCCTGAAGACCCTTTATGAATCCTACCTCGGCAAATACGAGGAAGCCTCGCAGCAACAGTCCTTCCCGATCGCCAAGGCTCGCGTCATCTCTGAAGCCGGCGTGCCGGCATCGCCGTCCAGCCCGAAAAAGACCATGACGCTTGGCCTCGCCATCGTTCTCGGCCTGATGGCCGGGGGTGGACTTACGGCGTTCCAGGAATTCCGTGAACGGTTCTTCCGTGTCGAAGGCGATGTCAGGACGATCCTTGGCCTCAAGTTCCTCGGCTACCTGCCGCTCATCGGCAAGGCGCCGCGGGAGGGTAAGATCTTCCGGCCGCGCACCAATCCGCCGGTCGAAGCCGCCGAAGCAGAGTCGGATGCAACCTTCGAACGCATCATGCGCGTCGTCCTCGAGGCGCCACGCTCGGTCTTCGCCGAAACGCTGCGCAACGCGAAGCTTGCAAGCGACGTCATGTTCCTGGGCAAGTCGGACCGCGTCATCGGAGTCGTCTCGGCGATGCCGGGAGAAGGCAAGTCGACCACGGCGGCCAATTTCGCAGCACTTCTCGCCTCCAGCGGCAAGCGCACGCTGCTGATTGACGCCGACCTGCGCAATCCGGGCCTGACCCGTATGCTGCGGAACCCACCGCAACAGGGTCTTGTCGAAGCAGTCCTCGGTGAGGTTCCGTGGGCGAGTGCCGTCAAGATCGATCCGATAACGAAGCTCGCGATCCTGCCGGTTCTGCCGAACGATCACCTTATGCACACGAGCGAACTGCTTGCTTCGCAGGGCATGTTCAATCTGATGGAAAATGCCCGCAAGATGTTCGACTACATCGTGGTCGACCTTGCGCCGCTCGGCCCTGTTATCGACGCCAAGGCGTTTGCTCCGCAGGTAGACGGCTTCCTGTTTGTGACCGAATGGGGCTCGACACCGACATCAGTCGTGCGCGACCTTCTGAATTCCGAGCCGCAGATCAAGTCGAAGATTCTGGGTGTGATCCTCAACAAGACCGACATGACGGAACTCGGCAAGTTCACCAACTTCGGCGGCACTGAACGCTACCGCCACAAATATGTGAGCTACTACACCGAGGAGACGTCAAGGAAGCGGGAGCCCGCAGAAGCCGGCGCCTGATCACGTCTGGAAGAGATGCACGCGCCCTCTCCACAGTCTGGCAACCGTAAGTCTGCCGCTGTGGAAGGCGCCTGTATCAAGGTTGAGCCTCATCGGCAGGACCTCGGGCTCATCGTTCGGCGTATGGCCATGAACGATCACTTTCGGCAGCGGCCGGCTGCTCTCGAAAAAGCGATGGCGGATGAAAACGAGATCCTCGTCGCTTTGCGCATCGATCGGCAGCATCGGATCGATGCCGGCATGAACGAACAGAACATTCGGCGTGTCGACGAAGATCGGCAGGGATCGCAGGAAATCTATGTGCGGCTTCGGTATTGACTGCTTGATGTAGCCCACGAGCTTGGCGGCGTTCGGAAAAACCAGCGGCAGTTGTTCCGGATCGAGCCCGTAGGAGCGTAGCAGCGCATCCGACCCCATCCGCATCCAATCCGAGAAGGAAACCAGACCGTCGAGATAGTCGAGCATCGTGGTCTCGTGGTTCCCGGTCAGGCAGATGCGGTCGAAATTCGCCGCTGGAGGCATCATCAGGTGCGAGATCACCTGTGCCGATGAGGGGCCGCGATCAATGTAGTCACCGAGCGTGATGATAAGCTTGCGCCCCGGGATCACGGCAGCGTCGTCAATGATGGCCTGCTCCGCCTTCAGCAGCAGGTCGTACCTGCCATGAATGTCACCGATGGCGTAGATCGGAATGTCGCCGGGATCCAGTTTCAGCCGCTCATGGACTGTTGAAGGCATGTTGAACCTCTCATTGCGGGCAGCGAAGCGTCGCACGCTTCGCATTAGTGCAATCAAGCGACAATAAAATTCAATCGCTCGTGCATTCGTAGAAAAACGCGCCTTATCATTGCACCCGCGATCCAGCAATCCTAGAGGCGCAACTGATAGGAGAAGCAATGGGAACCGTATCGCGGTTTCAAGACCGGACAAGACCAGCCGCGCACCGTATCGAAAGCGAGGAAGAGGCGATAGCCACCGCGCGCCGCCTTGCCGCGGACTTTGCGCTGCAGGCGAGCGAGCGTGACATCAACCGGGTGTTTCCTCGCGCGGAGCTCGACGCCCTTTTCCAGTCGGGACTGACGGCCGTGACCGTGCCGCCTGAGAACGAGGGGCTGGACGTCGGCAATGCGCTTCTCGGCGAGATCGTTGCCATAATCGCTGAAGGCGATTCTTCCATCGGGGAGTGCCTCGAACGCCATTTCACGGTGCTCGAGGAACTCCGGAGTGAACAGAATGAAGAGCGAAAGGCACTCTTCTTCGCTCACGTCCTTGCCGGCGATCATTTCGTCGCAGCAGCTTTTCCCGAAGCCGGTGCGGCTGTTCCCTCCGGCCTCCACTATCAATTAAGCGGCCGGAGCTTGCGTGCGCCCGGCATCCTCTTTGCCGATTGGATCGCTGTCGAAGCGACTGACACGCAAGGGCAATCGGTTCGCTTCTACCTTTCCCGCGAAGCCGCGGGCCTGCAGATCATCGATGACTGGGATGGTTTCGGGCAACGGACGAATGGCGCCGGAACCGCTGTCGCCCAAGGTGTCACCGGGAACGCCGAAGAGACGGACAATCAACGGCAACGCCACTCGACCAGTTCGGCGCTGGCCGCCCTACTCCATGCAGGCACGGACCTCGGCATTGCCCGGGCCGCGCTCGCCAACCTCCGGGAGGGGCCGCTCTCAGCCAGCATCGGCAAGCTTGCCCTTTCCGTGCAGGCGACTGCAGCTCTCCTGGAAAGCGCCGGCAACAAACTCGATTTTTCCCAGGTCGGCCCATCGACCGGCGCGGTCGAACTCGCGTTCTTCTCCGCTTCAGCTGCCAAGATCATGGCAAGCAGGACGGCCCTGGAAGTCGCCAACGCACTGTTCGAGCTGTCGGGCTCCGGCGCGACAAGCATCGGCCGGAATCTCGATCGACATTGGAGAAATGCGCGAATTCGCGCGAATGATGCGGCCGACGACGATCTTTACCGGGCGGCAGCAGAGCATTATTTTGGCGGTAGCTGATGCTGCTTAGTTGGCAACCGAGATAGCGACTTCCTCGTCCGCATCGTCCAGCTTGCTGCCCGACGCGACGAACTGCTCAAGCGTCATATTGTCAAGAATGTCTGCGATCGCATCGCGGACCTCGGTCATGGAGCGCCGCACCTGACAGTTTTCGGGATCGGAACAGTCGTCGCAGGCTTCGTAAGCTGTACGGCTCGCACAGCGAATAGGCGCCAAAGGCCCGTCAAGCGTACGGATGACATGGCCAATGCGAATTTCAGACGCCGGACGCGACAGCGAGTACCCGCCACCGGGGCCCTTTTTCGACCGAAGAATGCCGACATTTCGCAATTCGAGAAGAATCGTATCCAGGAATTTCTTCGGAATGTTGTTGCGCGAAGCAACGTCATTGATGAAGGCGGTTTCCCCCGGCGCAAGCCGCGCCAAGTCAACCAGCGCCTTCAGCCCATACTTTCCCTTTTTCGTCAGCATTTCTTGTTGCCTTACGCCCCCGTACTCTCCATCCCCATTATTCAGCAAATAACGCCAAAACCGTGAACACACAACAAATAGCTATTATTTATATAGTTTATATTCGCCTTCTGCTCGCCCCGGGAACGACTCCGGAAGGCGAAAGAGCTCGACCTTCTCCGAGAAGCCCTTGAGCGCGTGCCAGCCCACCGAGACGGCCTCGGCCTGAGCCTCGCACCGGAATGCATCGGACATCAGGAGCGGGACGCGAAGATCTCCGCATGCCGTTTGGATGCGGCTGACCAGATTCACGTCGGGACCGATCAACGTGAAATCGAGGCGGCGACCGGATCCGATATTGCCGTAGCTGACTTCGCCATGGTGCAGGGCGATGCCGACGTTGAGAGCGATATCGCCGAACTCGAATTTATCGATCTCACGCAGAATGTCCTTTGCGGCGATCAATGCCGAAGCGCTACTGCGGGCCGGATCATAGCCAGGAAAGAACGCAAGGACGGCATCGCCCATAAATTTCAGAACCTCGCCGCCTTCGCGCGTGATGGCGGGAATGACCTTGTCGAAATAGGCGTTGAGCAACTCGAGCACGCTGTTGCTTGGCAGCCTGTTGGATATCTCCGTGAACCCGCGCAGATCGCAAAGCAGAAGAGCCGCCTCAATGGACTCGATCTCGCCCTGCCGGACTCGCCCGGCAAGGATGCGCTGCGCTGTGAGCGGACCGATATAGGTGTCGAGCAGGCTGAGTTCGACTTGACGCATCACCCGCAATTCGCAGGTGTTGCGCAACGCCGGGAGGATCCGCTCGAGAGCCTGGATTTCGGCAGGTGTGAAGCCGCCGGGCCGCCGGGTCCCGAAGGCAGCCGCGCTCACCGGCCCGTCGGCATTGCAAAGAGGCGCGATCATCAATTGCACGAGGCCACGGCCTGCAAAGATATCGATATCCTGCCAGCGGCCGTGCATGCTGTCACCCAGCCCGACAACCAGCGGCTCGCGGCTGTCCATGACCTTGCGCAAAGGACTGCTGGCAAAGGTCTGGCGCGCGCTGTGTTCGCGATCGTGGATCTCGACCGGATCGCCCGGAGCCCAGGCAAGCGTACGGCCAATCAGTTCCGGATGAAGCGTCATGAGATGAAGCGTCATGCGATCGATAGGCAGTCCGAGTGCCAGCAGGCGGCGGCCGAGGGTGGAGATCAGGCCGGGCTCATCGAGCGCATGGCATTCATCGCCGGAGAGCCACTCGATCAACGACAGCAGTGAGTTTGTATTGCCTGCCACGCGATCCGTCTTTGAGGGGCGGGTCTCGGTTTCGATTTGGAGGATGCGGTTCATGGCGTTTCTCCCTGGTGGCGGAGTGAGGCGCTAGTGAGCGCCGCCCCCGGACAGATGACCCGGCTTCTTCAGCAGCAGCGTTGCGAGCAGTGCGACGAGCAATGCGGCACCGAGCACGAAGAATGTGTCGCTGAAGGCCATGATGTTGGCCTGCTTGCGCAGCTTGAGCGCGATGGCGACGACGGCCTTGTTGGTGGCAACGGCCTGATCGCTCACACCGTGACTCATGAAGTGGGCGGTCAGTTTCGCGACACGATCCCGAGTGGCTTCTTCGAAGACCGAGATCGAATTCGTCAGGATATTCGAATGGAATTGCTCGCGCTTGCTCAGAAAGGTCTGCAGGCTTGCGATGCCGACGGCGCCTCCGAGGTTACGCATCATGTTGAAGAGCGCGGATGCGGAACCTGCATTTTCCTGTTCGATGCCCGCTGTTGCGACGGCCGAGAGCGGCGCGAAGACAAGCGCCTGCCCGACGGCGCGGATGACGTTTGGCCAGAAGAGCTGGTCACTCGCATAGTCGGCGGTCATGTAGACATTCATGAAATTCGAAGCGGCAAACAGCGCAAAACCGAAGGCGATCAGTAAGCGAACGTCAAAACGCTTCATCAGGCGGGGCACCAGCGGGATCAACAGCAGCTGCGGAATGCCCGTCCAGGCGAGGACCATGCCGATCTGCTCGGAATTGTAGCCCTGGATGCGAGACAGATAGATTGGAAGAACGAAGGCAGAGCCATAAAGGGCGATCCCAAGCAGGACGTTCGCCACAATCCCGAAGCCGAAGTTGCGACGGACGAGGAGCCTGAGGTTTAGCAGCGGATGGGCGGTCTTCAGCTCGATAATGAGGAACAGCGTCAACGACACGACAGCGATGATCGACAGGCGGACGATGAAATCAGACCCGAACCAGTCCTCCTTGTTCCCCTCTTCCAACACCGTCTGCAGGGCGGCAAGGCCGATTGCCATGGTGATGATGCCCGGCCAATCGCCCTTGGCGAGCAGACCGAGTTTCATCGGAGCGCGATCGAGCGACGCCCAGAGCATTCCCACCATGAGCAAACCGGGAACCAGATTGACATAGAAGATGAACTCCCAGCCGTAGTTCTCGGTCAGATATCCGCCGATGGTAGGCCCGATGGCAGGAGCAAAGGTCGCCGAGAGGGCAAAGAGGGCCAGACCGATCGGCTGCTTGGGCTTTGGCAGAAGCGTGATGATGATGGTGAACGCCATGGGGATCAGCACGCCGCCCGCAAAGCCCTGAACGGCACGCAGCACGATCATCTGCTGGAGGTTCGCAGCGAAAGCACAGGCGACGGAAAATAGCAGGAACAAAATGGCGTTGGTCAGGAGATACTTGCGGACGGAAAAGACCTGAGCAAGCCAACCGCTGAGAGGGATGACCACGATCTCCGCAATCAGGTAGGAGGTCGAAATCCAGCCACCGTCGTCCTTGCCCGCGCCGATCGCACCCTGGATATCCGCGAGCGAAGCGTTGACGATCTGGATATTGAGGACGGCCATGAACGCGCCGAGCGTCGAACCGACGACGGCGCTCCACATGCGAAAGGCGCTCATCGCAGCTGCGGGCTTCGGAGCCGCAGCGTCCACCAGACGCGGGCTGGAATTGTTTGCGACGATCTGAAGTGTAGCCATGACGTCTCTCCTTCCGGCTATGCGGAAACAATCTCATGACGAGGTTCGGCTGATAATTCGGGAAAGGAGGGAAGGATCATCCAGTCAGGCTGGATAATCCTTCCCGGTACCACCTACCTGACGGCCGCTTTGGTATCGATCTCAGGCTCGACGGACATTCCGGCGCGAAGCAAACCGCTCACTTTCTCGTCGTCGATGACGATCTTTACCGGGATGCGCTGGACGATCTTGGTGAAGTTGCCGGTCGCATTGTCAGGGGGTAGCAGTGAGAACTCCAGCCCGCTCGCCGGTGAAATGCTGTCGACATGGCCCTTGATTTCCACATCGGGGAAACTGTCCACCTTGACCTCGACAGGCTGCCCAGCGCGCACATGAGTGAGCTGTGTTTCCTTGAAGTTGGCAACGACATAGACGGAATGCAGCGGCACGACCGCCATCAACTGCGTCCCCGAGGTTACGAACTGTCCAACTCGAATGGTGCGGGCGCCGACGGTGCCGTCGACCGGAGCGACGATCTGTGTATAGGAAAGGTTGAGTTCAGCCTGATGCTGGGCGGCGGCGGCGCGCTCACGCTGCGCGACAGCCTGCTCGCGCTGTGTCTGAAGAACGGGCACCTTCTTTTCCGCGGCGACCAGCGCGGCCCGATCCCGTTCAAGTGCCGCCTGCGCCTGATCGCGAAGTGATTGGCTCTGTTCCGCCCGCGACTGCGTGCCGGCACCATTGGTGATCAGCCGTTGCGAACGGGCCGCATCGGAGCGAGCAAAATCCAGCGTCGCCAGTGATGCATCGATCGTCGCCCTGGCCTGGCCGATGATCGACTGCTGCAGTTCGATCTGCGCATCGAGATTTGTGATGGCTGCAGTTGCGGCCTTGACGTCGGCCTTGACCTGGGACAATGCGGCCTGATGGTCGCGATCGTCGATCTTGGCGAGCACCTGCCCAGCCTTGACGGCATCATTATCACCGACAAGGACTGCGGCGACATAGCCCGAAACCTTCGGCGCAACGGTCGTATAGTCGGCCTTCACATAGGCATCATCAGTGGATTCGATGAAACGGCCAACCGTCCAATAGTGATGGCCGTAGTCCGCCACAAAGGCGACGCCGGCAAGAAGCGCTGCAGCCATGATCGTCCGCTTAACGAGCTTGCGGCTTTTCTTGCCTTTGGCTTCGACGGCAGGGGCAACGTCCGCTGCCGGTGCAGCCGGGGCTTCGGTGACCCTTGCAACCTCGGGCTCGCCGGCCGCCTCGAACACTTCCTTGCGGGGTAATTCGACCATTGTCCTTCTCCAGTGGTTTGCCTCGTAAGGCGAGGCTCAATTCGATGAGACAGACAATGCGTCGTTACGCGCGTTCTGATAATCTGCTTAAATCGGGAAGGATCATCAACTCAGAGCGGATAATCTAGGGGGTGCAATGGATCGGCTGACGAGCCTCACAGTCTTTGGTCGCGTTGTCGAGTGCGGCGGCTTTTCAGCGGCGGCGCGCCGTCTCAACATGTCGGTGACGATGGTCGGCAACCACGTGCAGTCCCTCGAGGACAGGCTGGGCGTCAGGTTGCTCAACCGCACCACGCGCAAGGTCAGCCTCACGGAAACCGGCAAGTACTACTACGAACGCTCGGCTCAGATACTTGCCGATCTCGAGGAAGCCGACAGCACGGCCGGTGCAATGAGCTCGACACCGCGCGGCACGCTCAAGGTCTATACCAGCGCGGCCATCGTCCGCTTCCTGCTGCCCGTCGTCAGCGAGTATCTTGAGCTATATCCCTCGATCGCGCTCGACCTGAGTGTTGGGGAGAGGATGATCGATATGGTCGAGGAAGGTTACGACCTAGTGATCCGCACCGTGCCGCCACCGGATTCGAGCCTTGTTGTCAGGAAGTTGACGCCATGGCGCCATATCCTGGTCTGCTCGCCGAACTACCTTGAGAACCATCCGGCGCCACAGGTCCCGGCGGATTTGGCAAATCACAACTGCCTCCAATATACGTATTACCCCTACGGAGACGAATGGCGCTTCGAAGATGCAGATGGCGCCCAGATGAGTGTGAAGATTGGCGGCAACGTTGTATCCAACAGTGCCGAGACCCTGCGGCACCTCACGACGACGGG
>Ga0102588_1002472_pt1 | contig 10530 bp, 7 predicted proteins | sample AraplaMF_Col_mMS_FD_76854 | JGI IMG/M metagenome (GOLD analysis project Ga0102588, IMG submission 76854) | Arabidopsis root microbial communities from the University of North Carolina, USA - plate scrape MF_Col_mMS (SPADES assembly) (version 2) | ecosystem: Host-associated > Plants > Roots >...
CTTCAGCTCCCGGATGGCAGCGGCGTCGAGTTTCTGCGCCGTCTTCGCGAAAGGGGCCTGAAAACGCCCGTCATCATATTAACCGCGCGCGATCAGATCTCGGATCGTATCGACGGACTGAACGCCGGCGCCGACGACTATCTCGTGAAGCCCTTCAATCTGGACGAGCTGGAAGCGCGCATCATGGCCGTCGCGCGCCGCTACGACGCCAATCCGCATCCGGTGATCCGCATTTCCGATATCGAGATCAACCGGCCACTGCATCAGCTCTCCGTGGCCGGCGAGCCGATCATCCTGACGAGCCGCGAGTGGGCGGTGCTCGACCTCCTGACGGCGCGCCCGGGCGCGATCGTTCCAAAGGACCGGATCGAGGAAGCGCTCTATGCATTCGGCTCCGAAATCGAAAGCAATACGGTCGAGGTGTATGTGAGCCGCCTGCGCAAGAAAATCGGCAAGGACCGTATCCGCACGGCACGCGGCATCGGCTACACACTCGGATGAAAATGAAACGTGAACGCAGCATCACAGGCCCGTTGATCCTTGCCCTGACGACCGTATTGGTTGTCTCCTGGCTTGCAGCGATCGGCCTGAGTTTCCGCGTGATGCAGCATGAATTCGATGAAATTTTCGACGCTGCCCAGCAGGAGACGACCGAGCGCCTGCTGGCGCTTATCCTAGCCGAGCTGAACCAGGGCACAGATCGTGATCCACGCAACATGGCGATGTTCGACGCTGCCGCCAGACGCGAGTATTTGACCTATCAAGTGCGCGACGCCAGCGGCAAGGTCGTGTTGCATTCGAATGACGCTCCAGCCGAGCCGTTCGACGCGCCGCTGAGCACCGGCTTTCACGATACACCAACGGCCCGGATCTACACCGAAATGGCGGCCGACGGCTCGCTGTTCCTGCAGGTGGCCGACCGGTTCAAGAACCGGAACGAAGCCGCGCGCGAAAGCGCCGTGACGCTGCTTATCCCCCTGGCAGCACTGATTCCCGCCAGCATCTTTGCGATCTGGTTCGTCGTCGGGCGGGCGCTGCGGCCGATTGAGGCGCTCCGGCGAGACATCGGGACGAAGGACAGCGGCAACATGGTTGAGGTCGATGGCCAGAACCTGCCGGTCGAGCTTAGGCCAATCGCTCGATCGGTCAACCTCCTCCTCGGGCGCCTGCGAGCGGCCCTCGAAGCGGAGCGCGAATTCACCGCCAACAGTGCGCATGAGCTGAGAACGCCGATTGCCGGTGCGCTGGCACAGACCCAACGGCTTGCGGAAGAATTGCCGGCCGGCCCAACGCAGGATCGCGTACAGCAGGTCGAAGCCTCATTGGTCAATCTCAGCCGGTTGGCGGAAAAGCTTCTGCAACTGTCACGCGCCGAGGCGGGTATCGGCGGGAGCTCGAGCCCGATCGACCTGCGTCCTGTCCTCGACATGGTCGTCACCGACTTCCAGCGCGACAGCCGTACGAACGGCAGGCTCAAGTATTCTGCTGCGCCCGATGCAAAGCTCGTCCGCAACGCCGACATGGATGCCTTCGGCATCGTCACGCGAAACCTGATCGAGAATGCCCTGATCCATGGCGATCCCGACCTGCCGGTCAATGTCAGTCTCGAAAGTGGCGGCATCATCCGTGTCGTCAACGGCGGGCCACCGATCCGCGAGGCCGAGATGGCGGGCCTGAAGAAGCGCTTCCGCCGCGGCAAGACGACAGCATCCGGTTCGGGCCTCGGGCTCGCCATCGCCGACCGTATCGTCTCCCAGATGGGCGGTACATTGGAATTGCGCTCCCCACCAGCTGGCGAGAAAGCCGGCTTCGAAGCCAAGATGACCCTGCCTGCCTGATCCGGATTTGGCTTGCAAAACCCGCGGAAGGGTGCGAGCAGACGCAGAGGCCATCCAACCAGCAGAACCCGAATGATTATCTCTTTCGACATCGGCGGCTCCGCCATCAAGGGCGGAGTGGCGCACTCCGAAGCCGACATCACGCCGCTCGGCCGGCGTCCCACCCCCAAGGACGATTTTGCCGCATTCGTCGACACGCTGCGTGCCATCATCGCGGAAACCGGCGAGCAACCGACACGCCTGGCCTTCTCGATCGCCGGCGTCGTCGATCCGGATACGCAGCGGCTGACCTGCGCCAATATTCCCTGTATCCACGGCCGCAACCTCGCCGCTGATCTCGAGGCCGAACTTGGCCTGCCCGTCCTGATTGCAAATGACGCGGATTGTTTCGCTATGGCGGAAGCCGATCTCGGCGCCGGGCGCGGCCACCGCATCGTTCTGGGCGCCATTCTCGGAACCGGCGTCGGCGGTGGCGTCGTCGCAGATGGCCGGCTGATCAATGCCGCGGGCGGCTTTGCTGGCGAATGGGGTCATGGCCCGGCGCTGGCATCTCATGCCGGCAATCCGCCGGTTGCCATTCCGGCCTTTCCCTGCGGCTGCGGCCAGACGGGCTGCGTCGATACGGTCGGCGGCGCCCGCGGCCTCGAGCGGCTGCACAAAACGCTGCATGAAATCGACCTGTCCAGCCAGGAGATCATCGATGATTGGCTGAAGGCTGAGACCAAGGCGGCTCGCACCATCGATGTCTTCGTCGACCTCGTCGCCTCGCCACTCGCCCTGACGGTGAATATCACGGGTGCCACCATCGTGCCCGTCGGCGGCGGTCTTTCGAATGTCGAAGAGCTGCTTGCGGAGCTGGACAAGGCTGTCCGCCAGCGCATCCTGCGCAAATTCGATCGCCCGCTCGTGGTCCGCAGCGAATGCCGCGTCGAGCCGGGCCTGATCGGCGCCGCACTGCTCGGCTTGAAAGCGGAAGCCGCGGAAACCACGGTCTGACTAACGAAAATGGCGCGGTTCTCACCGCGCCATCGTCTTTCCCGTCATTCGGCCGCCAGGGCCGGCGGGTGCATTTCCTCCGCCTCTTCAGGTGCGTTGCCGTTTGCGACACCGTCCTTGGCCGCAGCTGCTTTCGGCTCCTTGCCGAAGAAGAGGGCGTAAGCGGCGGGCAGCACCAGGATTGTCAGCACCGTCGCGACAAGGATGCCGCCCATCATCGCATAGGCGAGCGGACCCCAGAAAACGCCGCGCGAGATCGGGATCAGCGCCAGGACAGCCGTCAGCGCCGTCAGCATGATCGGGCGGAAACGCCGCACGGCAGCTCCGACGATCGCTTCCTGCCTGTTCATCCCCGCCTTGATGTCCTGGTCGATCTGGTCGACGAGGATAATCGAGTTGCGGATGATGATGCCGAGCAGCGCGATGACGCCGAGGATGGCGACAAAGCCGAACGGAGCGCCCGATATCAGCAGGGCCGCAGCCGCACCGATGATCCCGAGCGGACCGGTCGCCAGCACCAGCATCGCCTTGCCGAAGTGCTGCAGCTGCGCCATCAGCAAGAGGACGATGACGACGAGCATGATCGGTGCCTTGGCCGCGATCGAGGCCTGGCTTTCGGCGGAATCTTCCGCGCCACCCTGGATCTCGATCTTGTAACCGGCCGGCAGGCTGTCTCGTAGCGGCTGCATGTCGGCATACATCTTCATAACTACGTCGTTCGACTGGACGCCATCCGGCAATGTTGCACGAACGCTGATCGTCGGCAGACGGTTGCGCCGCCATTCGATCCCCTGCTCCAGAACGGGCACCACCTTGGCAACCTGGGAGACTGGGACGAAGCCGCCGAAGTCCGTCGGCACGTAGACCGAGTTGACGGCCGACAACAGCGAGCGATTGGTTTCCGGCTCACGGGCGACGATCGACACCGTCTCCTCGCCGTCACGGAAATCATCGAGCGGGGCGCCGGAGACAGCCGTTTGCAGCATCTGGCGAACACGCTGCGACGTAACGCCAAGCGCACGGGCACGGTCCTGATCGATCACCAGCTTCATCGCCGGCACCGGCTCCAGCCAGTCGTCGTGGATCGCACCGAGTTGCGGATTGGCTTCAAACTTCGCCTTCACCTCGTCGGCGATTTTGCGGACTTCCTGACGATCCGGTCCCATGATGCGCATCTGCACCGGCCAGCCCGTCGGCGGGCCAAGGAACAGACGATCGACCTTGCCTCTGATATCAGGGAAGTCTTCCGCAAGGATGGTCCGCAGCTTGACAATCAACCGCTCGCGCGCCGGCTCGTCGTTTGCCATGACGAGAAGCTGCGCGAAGTTCGGATTGCGGAGCTGCTGGTCGAGCGGCAGGAAGAAGCGCGGGGCGCCCTCGCCGATGTAGGTGGCGACGAACTTCTTGTCCTTGTCATCCATGATCTTGGCTTCGAGCGCTTTTGCCTGCGTCTCGACGTCCTTGATGCTGGTGCCCTCTGGCAGCCAGAGATCAACAAGGATTTCCGGGCGCGAAGATTGCGGGAAGAAGTTCTGCGGGATGAACTGGAACGCCCAAAGGCTGGTCGCAAAGGTCACCAGCGTCATGGCAATGACGATAATGCGATGGCGCACCGCCCAGCTGACCGTCGCTCTCAGGCGATGATAAAACCGCGTGTCGAAGGCATCGTGATGCTCGCCCGCATGGTGGCGCTGCTTCAGGATCATGTAGCCGAGCCATGGCGTGAAATAGACCGCCACGAACCATGAGACAACCAGCGCAATGCCGACCACGTAGAACAGCGTACGCACATATTCGCCGGCGGTCGACGCCGCAAAGCCGACCGGGATGAAGCCCGCGGTGGTAATCAGCGTGCCGGTCAGCATCGGGAAGGCAGTCGAGGAGTAGGCAAAACTGGCCGCTTCGATCTTTACAAGGCCTTCCTCTAGCTTTCGCTCCATCAGCTCGACGACGATCATGGCATCGTCCACGAGTAGGCCGAGCGCGATGATGAGTGCGCCGAGCGAAATGCGCTGCAGATCGATGCCGAACTCGTACATGATGGCGAAGGTCGCTGCCAGCACGAGCGGGATGGCGATGGCGATAACGAGACCCGAGCGCCAGCCGATCGACAGGAAGGAGACGATCAGCACGATGATCAGGGCCTCGCCAAGCGCATGCATGAACTCGCTGATCGCATCGGTGACGACGTCGGGCTGGTTGGAGATCTGGTCGACGGCGACACCGTAGGGTAGTGATCCCGCGAACCGCTCGTAGGTCGATTCGACATCCTTACCGACATCGGTGACCTTGAAGCCCTTGGCCATGACGACGCCGACCTGGACGCTTTCATGCCCATTGAAGCGATACTTGCGCTGATAGGGATCCTCGAGGCCCGAATAGACGGTAGCTATATCGCCAAGACGCGTGACCTGATTGCCGGCCTTTAGCCGCAGTTCGCGGATATCCTCGGCCTTCGTTACGTCGCCTTCGACGGAAATCCGCACCGAACGTGTGCCGGTGTCGACGGAGCCGGCCGGATCGACGCTGTTCTGTCCCTTGATCGCGTTCTGCAGGTCGAGCACGGTCAGTCCGCGTTCGGCCAGAGCCTTCGAGGATACGTCGATGTAGATCTTCTCTGGCTGATCGCCGATGATCACAGCCTTCTCAACGCCCGGCGTCGTCAGAAGCATGTCACGCGCCTGGATGGCGAATTTCTTCAGCTCCGGATAGCTGTAACCGTCGCCGCTGATCGAATGCAGCGTGATGTAGGTATCGCCGAACTCATCGTTGAAATAGGGTCCAAGCAGCCCTTCGGGCAACTCGCTGGAAATGTCGCCGACCTTCTTGCGGACCTGGTAGAAGGCGTCAGCGACCTGCTGGCTGTTGGTATCGCCCTTCACCTGCAGGGTGATGATGGCGCTGCCGGCCCGCGTGTAGGATTTCACCCAATCGATATGCGGCGTTTCCTGGAGCTTGCGCTCGATCTTGTTGACGACCTGGTCTTCCATCTCTTGGATGGAGGCGCCCGGCCAGATGGCCTGCACGACCATGACGCGGAAGGTGAAGTCCGGGTCTTCCTTCTGGCCCATGCGCATCAAGCCAAGGACGCCGGTGATCAGGATCAGGCCGAACAGGAAGCGTGCAATGCTCGGATGGGCGATCGCCCAGCGTGACAGGTTGAAGGGGCGCTTTTCGGCGTTGGAGTTGTCCATGGTCATAATCCTCTCCTGACCAGGCCTTAACGGATGACGTCGCCGGTTTCGGCCTGCGCCGACTGCTGTTCGGGCAGCTTGACCTTCAGGTTCTCGGCCATGAACTGCGTGCCGGCCGCGACGACGAGGTCGCCGGTTTTCAGGCCGTCGGCGACGTGGACGCCAGCGCCGGTGAAATCCGCAACCTTGATTTCGCGGGCATGGACGGTCGATGCATTGCGATCGACGATCCAGACGATCTTCTTGCCATCCTTCTCGGCGAGCGCGCTGAGCGGAATGGCGACGTTGGTCTCGGCATTGCCAACGGCGGCCTCGATCGTCGCCGTCATGCCGAGCAGAACGCGATCGTCGTTCGGAAGGCTGACGCGGACCGAGAAGGTGCGCGACTGCGCATCGGCACTGCCTGAAACCTCACGCACCTTGCCATCGAGCACGAGCTTGTTGTCCGACCAGAAGCTGGCCTTGACGGTCTTGCCGGGTTTGAACTGCGCGATGTCGTTCTCCGGAACGGCGATCTGCACTTCCTTCTCGCCCTCAAGCGCGACGGTCGCGACAGGCGTGCCAGCCGCGACGACCGCGCCTGTGTCGGCGCTGATCGAGGTAACGATGCCACTACGGTCGGCCTTCAACTCGGTATAGGCGACCTGGTTCCTAGCCTGGTCGACCGACGACGCCGCGGCATCGCGCGTCGAGACGGCCTGATCATAGCTAAGGGCTGCCTGCTCCATCTGCGATTTCGCCGTGACACTCTTGTCGAACAGTTGCTGCGCGCGTTTGTTGGCGAGATCAGCGGTTGCCACGCCCTTTTCGGCGGCGGCGAGGTTCGCCTCGGCGGTCTTGACCGCCAGTTGATAGTCCGTCGGGTCGATTTGGGCGAGCAGATCGCCCGGCTTGACGCGATCGCCGATGTTGACACGGCGGTCGGTGATCTTGCCGGCGACCCGGAAGCCGAGGTTCATCTCCACACGAGCCTTCACTGCACCGGAATAGTCCAGCGCGCGGGTATCGCCGGCCTCGGCAATCTCCACGACCTTTACCGGCCGGACGACCTCTTTCGTCTCGGCTTTCTTCTCGTCGCTGCATCCGGATACGGCAAGTGCAACGGCGCCGAGGAGCGCGAGACTGACTACGGACGGCAACTGAACTCTCTTCAGCGAAATCATCTTTCGCACTCCTGATATCGGCTATCGGTTGATTTGCGGCCCTTGCCGCGAATTATTTCTTTAGCGCTCTGATCGAGAACTCGACCAGTTCGTCGACGGTGGCGCGGTTGGTCTTGGCAAGACATTGCGCCACCATCTGCGGATGACAGAGGCTGATTGTTGCAGCCCCGAAGCAGCGGGACGCGACATCCGCGTCCTGCTCGGCAAACTCGCCGGCAGCGATCCCCTCACGGATCACATCGGCGAGCAATTCATGAATACTGTCGATATGCCTTTCGATGACGTGCCAGTCGCGCTCGATGGCGACGATGACCATCTCATGCACTTTTTCCTGATCGAGCATGGTGTCGACCGTAATCTGATACTGGCCCTGCACAAAACGTCGCAGCCGGTCGGAAGCGCTGATCGGCAGGTGGCAGACGTCGTACGCCATCTGGTAGCTGTGAACCAGCATACGGCCACAGATCGCCTGGTGGATCTCCACCTTCGAGGCGAAGAAGCGATAGACGTTGGCCGGCGACATGCCGAGATCACGAGCGATGTCTGCCACCGTCGTCTTCGAATACCCGTAATGACGGAAAAGCCGCTCGGCAGCGTCGAGAATGCGGGTCACATTCTCCTGGCGGGTTATTTCGATCGTGTTTTCCGCAGCATCGTTAATCAATTTTGCGCACTCACTTACGACTGACGATTTTTGAATTTCGTCAGTCGTAAGACATCATTCGTAATATGTCAAGATTTGGCCACATCTGAGACTCACGGCCGATCTGGTGTAAATAGGATGGGCATCTGCCAACTCTCGCCGTTCCCGCTTATCTGCGCGCGTGGCGAGCACGGAAAATCGGCCCGACGGCTTGGGCGCAGGGCGAATAGATTCAGTCGATCGAAGCTTGGAAAGATGGACAGGTGACGAAGTGCCGACACCTCGGTGCGGCACTCGGTCTCACCTCAAGGCTCAGGCGAGCTTGACGTCGAGCGAGATCGGGACAGCCGAAAGGGCCTTGGAGACAGGGCATCCGGCCTTGGCCTTGTTGGCGAGCTCGATGAATGTCCTTTCATCGGCGTTCGGAACCGTGCCGGTCAGCGTGAGATGGATCGCCGTGATGGCAAAGCCGCTCTCTACGCTCTCGAGCGTCACCTTTGCCGTCGTTTCCATATCGGTCGCCTTGAGACCCGCCTCCTCAAGGATCAGCGACAAGGCCATCGTGAAGCAGCCGGCATGCGCCGCCCCGATCAGTTCCTCCGGATTTGTCCCTGGGATGCCTTCGAAACGGCTCGAAAAACCGTAGGGATAGTGTTTGAGCGCGCCACTCTGCGTGGAGATCTGCCCCTTGCCGTCCTTCAGTCCACCGGACCACTGCGCTGAACCTGTACGATTGATCTGCATGCCGTCCTCCTGTTTGGATGAGAGAAAGCGGGCTGTCGCCGCTTCGCCCGATCTACGAGGCAACCCGCCTCTTCGACCGATATAATCCTCTATCGGCAGAAGGCGACAACGCCGTGAAATTTCTTCTGACTGCGCACGGACAGAAAGCGTCAGATCTCGATTCGCGCCGTGTCGAGCGTATAAAGCTCCTGCGCGCGCTTGACGCCACGGAGCGCGTAACGGCCGATGCAGGCCAGCGCGCCGCGTTCGTTCGCCGGGATCGTCGCCGCAAACTCCGACGACATCAGCACGTTGAGATCAACCGATCGGCACATCGAGGCAATCCGGCTGACTTCGTTGACGGCGGGGCCGATGACGGTAAAGTCCAGTCGCTCGCGGCTGCCGATATTGCCATAGAAGACATCACCGATGTGCAGGCCGATATAGACCTCGGTCGTCGGCCGTTCTTCCAGCGCGCGCTCATCGTTCAACGCCTTCAGCTTCTGCCGCAGCAATCGTTCGGCTTGCAGCGACGCAGCACAGGCATCGGCAGGCTCGTCCGCCTTGAAGATCGCCAGGACACCGTCGCCGATCAGCTTCAACACATCGCCACCTGCCTCATGGATCGCGGAAATGACCACATCGCTATAGGCGTTCAGCATCGGCAGGATTTCTTCCGGCGGCGCGGTGTCGGATATTTTCGTATAGTTCAGAAGATCCGAGAACCAGAGAGCCGCCGAGATCCGCTCCGACTTGCCTCGGGTGATTTTGCCTTCCAATACCTGCCGCGCGGCGTCATCGCCAAGATAAACCTCCGCGATGGTCCTCGCGATACGCGCCAGCGCGATACACTTGATCGCAAGGGCCAACACCGGCACCAGCTTCCGCAGAATGATAAGATCGTGATCAGAAAATCCCTCGGGATGGCGGGTCGCGAAATGAGAGAAGAAGCAATCCATCTCGCCGATCGTGCCGGCCTTGGCAAACCGGTGGACCATCGCGACGAAATCGGTGTGGCCCTGCGCCTGCATCGTGTCGAGCATGGCGAAGTCGGCCGGATCGCCAAAACCGATGCGCCGTCTGACCTCGTTCTCCTCTCCCGCCCACAGATAGTAGAAGGCGGAACGTTGCCAGCTCTCCAATGCCGGTCCTTCGCTGGTGGAGCCATACTCGAATTCGGTCTCGATCTCCTCCTGGCTGTCCCAACGGAACGCCCGGCCTTCGTGTACGGGATGCAGTGTGTCCATTAGAGCCATGCCGCGATCGAGCGGCAAGCCACGTTCGCGGCAGGCGTCGCAGAAGCCGGTCAACAGTTCGGCCTCCGACGCGCCCTTGAGCCCCTGCTCCGTCAGCCACGCCGCAACTGTCCCTATATCGCTGTATTCCATGCCGTTTCCCTCGCTCCTGCGAAAGCACTATCGCGATTTTACCGCTAAGGGAAAGGCAAACCTCAATCCGTAGCAGGCATGTTGTAAGGTGTAACAATCTCCAGCGACGACAATGCCGGAGGCGCAATTCCGCCCCTGACAGAACGGCCCATGACGGCGCGAAAGGCCGAGCGGGCATCCGTGCGCAGATCGTGGTGCAAGACGAAGCCGATCTTGCGGTCAGCAAGCAGCGCGCGATTGTCCGCATCGAGATCATGCGCGACGAACACGCGGATCGGCCGCTTCGCCGCCTCGAAGGCGGCCAGCACCGCCTGGTTTCCGCCGCCGATGGAATAGACCGCGTTGATCGCCGGATCCGCCGCGATTGCACGAGCGGCCAGCGTGCCCGTCGCCGCATCCGTTCCGTGGCCTTCGCTGATTTCGGTCATCCCAATCTGGGGATAGCGTTCGCGCAGCACGCGGCGAAAGCCCATCTCACGCTCCTCCTCACCGCGAAATCGACCGCTGGAGAGCGTGACGAGAACCCGCCCGGGCGCGTCGCCGAAATGCTCGCCAATAAGATAGGCTGCAGTCTCACCGGCCGCT
>Ga0102588_1002477_pt1 | contig 10506 bp, 10 predicted proteins | sample AraplaMF_Col_mMS_FD_76854 | JGI IMG/M metagenome (GOLD analysis project Ga0102588, IMG submission 76854) | Arabidopsis root microbial communities from the University of North Carolina, USA - plate scrape MF_Col_mMS (SPADES assembly) (version 2) | ecosystem: Host-associated > Plants > Roots >...
AAAAAAAGACAAAAAATAAAAAAAAAAAAAAAACAAAAAAAAAAAAAAAATATTTCTCCCCAAATTTTTTTTTCCCCCTTTTTTTGTGGCGGGGAGTATGTAGGTACGCTAATGGAGCGCGAAAAGTACTTCATGCTGTTTAACCAGAACCGGACTTTTTACTACCTGCCAAAAGATGGTTTTGAGTCGCGCGAGGCTGCTGCCGGTTTTAAAGAAATGGTAAAAGAAAAAGGCATTAAATTTTCCTATAACTGATCCCCAAAAACTTTTTAAACCTTAAATTTTAACAAATTTTCGTTCAGAAACGGCGTAAAAACGGCCGGAAATTTGTTCAAAACCCCTCATTTTAACACTTTTTAACAAATTTTGAGGTCGTTTTAATGCGTTTTTTTAAATTTAAAAAGTATTAAATTATTGATTGTTAAATAACTACACGTAAAATGGTCGGTTGTTGACCTTGTTCTACCCTTAACAAAACAGCCCGGTTATCTGGTGAAAGATAACCGGGCTGTGATTCATATAAAGATACGAAAATTTAAGCAGAATACATAAACAAACAAGTTGGCCTGTCACGCTGATCCCGTCGAAGAGGCTTGCCCGCCATGCTTCGACAGGCTTCAGCATGACATCTCCGGGTTTTTCATGGTAACGTTTCTTACTTATTCAATTCTTTCTGCCGCTTTTTTTCGGCTCTGCGTTTTTTTCGGGCTTCTTTTCGGGCCTTGTGTTCGCGTTTGTTCTTTTGATGCTCCTCCAGTCGGGCTTTGGTTTCCTGTTGTTTTTTGGCATCAACACCAACGCAGGGTTTTATACCTTCGAGCAGGGTTTTCCACATCGTTTTAAAAAAAGGCGAATCTTTAGGGCGCAGGTAAACCACATTGGCCGAACGGGGTGTTTCGCCAGCCTTATCCGGGTTGTCATGTTTGATCACGAACAGGTTGGCAAACATCGACAATACCGAACGCTTTTTCAACCGGTCATTTGCGGTATCGGCCTGGAATATGTTTACCTTCAGGTTATTATATAAAAAACCAACATGCCCTTTAAATACATTGGCATTGGCCTGTATATCAAAGCTTAACTCTTTAATGGTTCCTGAGGTAGCCTTCACCATAGCCAGTGGCATAACCGCGGGATTAATTGTTTGCAGGCTCATAGAGCCCAGGGTGCCTTTATACGTAAAGGCCGCATCTTTATCAGTTAGATTGAAAGCAAATTGTACATCCAGCTTACCCCGGTTCATGAAATAAGTGGTAAGGTTAACCATAGTAATATTGTTTTTGGCCAACGTAGCCTTGTTGGTGGTGATATTATAAAAATGACCACTGGTATTATTAAAGGTAACTGTACCCGTTTTGTTTGATTTATGATTAAACTCGGAGTACTCCACATTAATATGGTGCACGTGCAGAGTATCAATGTTCAGATCGGTACCTATCTGGTGTATCATTACATTAGGAAAGGTTTTTACCTTATCAACCGTTTCATCCTTTGTTTTATTGGGGTTGTTGAATACCCGGATGCTGCCCCGGTTCAACAGCAGGTTTGAGGCCGTTACCCGCCGGTATTTATGATAGCTTAAAAAATCAAAATTATTAAGCTGCAGGCTGTCGATATTCACCCCAAAGCGGTCGCTGTGACTTTTGCTAAAAAACAGATCTGTTTTGGCTGGTGAAAGACTTAGCCCTTCTACATTTAACTGCGATTTGAGTGTGGAAAGCTTGAGGTATTTGATCTTGTAGGTATACAAGCCACTTGCTGTTTTACCGGTATAGTTATTCAGTTCGGTTATTACATCCTTACAATAAAGCAGGCGGGAACGGTCTGTTTGCGTGGCCGAATCAATCAACAGGTCATTTGCCGTCAGGTTCATTTCCTTCAGTTCGGAAATAGCTACTTTATTGCCCGAGTAATCATGGTATTTAAACTTTACATCATTGAGCAGTATCTGCCCGATGTGGATAGATTTTAAGCTTTTGGAGATCTTTTGCCACGCCGTGCGATGATCTTTTAAAACCGTATCCTTAGTATGATTAAGCTGATAACTGATATTTACTTCGGGCTCGTTTAATATTACCCGCCCAATATTTAGTTTATGACTAAAATACAAAGTAAAAGGATGCACATGCTGTAAAACAAGTCGTTTTACCCGGAGCTCAACCAGGTTGTTTGGCGCCAGGTGCTGTTTTTTCTTTTGATTGTAAACCGCGGTATCCGGGGTGAGCGTAATATTGTAAAGTGTTAATTTCCCCTCCAGCACATGCAGGCGGGCATCGGTAAAATCAATACGGTACAGGCTATCGCTGCTGCTTAATACCACATCATGAACCTTGTTGGCCAAAATAGGCGACCAATACCGGTTAACCACCAGGGCCAGCAGAAAAATAATGATTACCGGTATCAGCACAAACTTAAATACTATTTTTTGCCACTTGTGCTTTAAAAATTTAAATTTCATTTACCGGTTTCTATCTCTTAGGGTTTTATTATTTTAGATCAACTGCTTTTGCCAGCTTTTGGTTTTAACTTCCGCTTTAATCAATAGCTTCTGGACATACTTCAGCCTTAAATTTATTAAACTTATACGGTAAAACACACCGTATTAATACCTTATTTTAATTTTTTTATAAAACATAACAAATGGCATTATATCATTCGATGTCCTTTTATAAAAATGCAGGGATTGATGCCGTAAGATAACGCGGCAGTTAACAGGTTATGGCATAAACGGTGACGAGGTAGGGTTATTGTTTTGGAGGTGAAAATGTGGTAGGACAATTTTAAACAAGCTGATGAACCGACTCGCCCTGTCATCGCTGCGCTCGACATCCCTCTCTTCGCCTGCGGCGGAAAGAGGGAGTTTTTTCTTTTTAGTTTTCGTCATCCTGAGGAACGAAGGATCTATTCTGCGATTGAAAAGTTCTATAATAGATGCTTCACTCCGTTCAGCATGACAAAGCTTTTTTCCTCTTTCTGCCGCAGGCGGATGAAGGGGAAGAGGCCTGCCCACAACTTGGGAAGATTAAATAGTTATTAAAAAAAATCAGTAATTCACTAAATCACTAATTGAATAATTAATACAAATGCTGCCAATATGTCATTTGGGTATTTAAATTTTATGTATTTTTGCAAACTAATTTTTACAATACATGATGGATTTGGTAATTCCGGATAAAACACATGACGAAAGCAGGCAGGGCGAAGCCCTGGTTTTAGAACCTGCGGCCGGTAAAAACAATGGCCGTAAGCTTTATATTGAAAGCTACGGCTGTGCCATGAATTTTTCGGACAGTGAGATAGTTGCATCAATTTTAGCCGAGCAGGGTTTTGAAACCACAGCCGATCATAACCTTGCCGATGTTATTTTTATAAATACCTGCTCCATCCGCGAAAACGCGGAGCAAAGGGTACGCAACCGGCTAAAAGAGTTTACGGTTGCCAAAGTAAAAAATCCCGGCCTGGTGGTAGGTGTGCTGGGCTGTATGGCCGAACGCCTGAAATCGAAATTTTTAGAAGAAGAAAAACTGGTTGATGTAGTGGTTGGTCCGGATGCATACCGCAACCTGCCCGAACTGATTGACCAGGTAGATAGCGGCCAGAAAGCGGTGAACGTACTGCTGTCGCGCGAGGAAACTTATGCCGATATCAGTCCTGTACGTTTAAACAGCAATGGTATCAATGCCTTTGTATCTATTATGCGTGGCTGCGATAATATGTGTTCGTTTTGTGTGGTACCATTTACCCGCGGTCGTGAACGCAGCCGTGATCCAAAATCAATTGTGGCTGAGTGTACCGATCTGTTTAATAAAGGTTACCGCGAGGTTACCTTGCTGGGGCAGAATGTGGATTCGTATAAATGGAAACAGCCTCAGCCTACCCTCTCCAAAGGAGAGGGTTCTGATGAGCCGAATGCGGAGGAAGTCCTCTCCTTTGGAGAGGATTTAGGTGAGGCCGAAACTACCAATTTCGCTAACCTATTGGAACTGGTAGCCTTGATCAATCCTGATCTGCGGGTACGTTTTTCGACCTCGCATCCTAAGGATATCACCGATGATGTATTGTACACCATCAACCAGTACGAAAACATTTGCAACTATATACATCTGCCGGTACAATCGGGCAATAGCCGTATACTGGAAATGATGAACCGTACTTACGACAGGGAATGGTATATCAACCGTATCGATGCTATCCGCCGTATTATTCCGGATTGCGCGGTATCAACCGATGTGATCACCGGTTTTTGTTCGGAAACCGATGAGGAGCATCACGACACCGTAACCATGATGGATTACGTAAAATATGATTTTGCCTACATGTTTAAGTATAGCGAACGCCCGGGCACTTTGGCCGCGAAACGTTATGCTGATGACATCCCCGAGGAAATAAAACAAAAACGCCTGGCGCAGATTGTGGCCAAGCAGCAGGAGTATTCTTTTTACCGGATGCAAGCACGTATTGGCAAGGTAGAAAAAGTGCTGATAGAAGGATACTCCAAAAAATCAGACAAAGACTATTGCGGCCGCAGCGATCAAAACGCCATGGTAATTTTCCCGGTTGGTGATAGCTACAAACCCGGAGAGTACGTGAACGTGCTTATCGAAAAAACAACATCGGCGACGTTGATAGGGAAAGTGGTATAGTAGAGGCAAGAAGTTAGAATCAAGATATAAGACAAGAAATTGTATGCGGCATAATTTTAAGAATTTAAAAGTATGGCAAAAGGCAATGGATCTGACAGATTTAGTTTTTGATTATGGTAAGGACTCGCCTGTTAATGAGCGCTATAATTTGATTGATCAAATAAACAGATGTTCATGTTCCATCCCTTCAAACATTGCAGAGGGTTCGGGCAAAACAACAAGTAAGCATTTTACAGAGTTCTTGTCGATATCAATTTCATCGTCTTACGAGCTTGAGACACAATTATTAATTTGTGAACGAAGAAATTATGGGTCAGTAAATAAATTAAGGGAGTGTATGGAATTAGTAGCTGAGGTTCAAAGAATGATTTTTTCGTTCAGAGAACACATACTAAAAACAGGGGCTTCTCTTGATTCTTGACTCTAATCTCTTGATTCTTTTTAACAAATGGATATACAAGAAATAAAACAACGCTTTGGTATCATTGGCAATTCGCCATTGCTTAACCGGGCTATAAATATTGCTAACCAGGTATCGCCAACAGATATTTCGGTATTGATAACCGGCGAAAGCGGGAGTGGTAAGGAGGTGTTTTCGCACATCATACACCAGATGAGTCCGCGTAAGCACGGGCCGTTTATAGCGGTGAACTGCGGCGCTATACCAGAGGGTACTATTGATTCGGAATTGTTCGGTCACGAAAAAGGCGCCTATACCGGTGCTGTTGGTGAGCGTAAAGGTTATTTTGAAACGGTGAACGGCGGTACCATCTTTTTGGATGAGATTGCCGAAATGCCTTTAGGCACACAGGCGCGTTTGTTGCGCGTGCTGGAATCGGGTCAATACATCAAGGTAGGCTCGTCTAAAGTCGAAAAAACAAACGTGCGTGTTATAGCCGCTACTAATGTTGATGTGTACGATGCTGTAAAGAATGGCAAATTCAGGGAAGATCTTTATTACAGGTTAAATACTGTTCCGCTGCGCATACCACCACTGCGCGACCGGAAGGAAGATGTTTACCTGCTTTTCCGGAAATTTACGTCAGACTTTACCGATAAATACCGTACACCACCCATCCAACTGGACGATGAGGCGCAACAGATATTGATAAATTACTCATGGCCGGGTAACGTAAGGCAGCTTAAAAATATGGCCGAACAACTGGCCGTATTGGAGCGCGACCGTATCATCACCGCGCAAACACTGCTTACTTACATTCCGCACGAAACCAGCAACCGCAATTTGCCCATGCGTTTGGACAATCAGCCTAAAGAGGATTTTTCTGAAAGGGATATCCTGTATAAAGTGCTGTTTGATATGAAGCGCGATATGGTAGAACTAAAAAAACTGGTAGCCGATATTATTGAACATGGGGGAGTAGCCGCCAACTACAGTAATCATTCGCAAACTATCAATCAACTGTACCGCGATATTGAGCTGCCCGGAAACCCCGAAGCGCAATTTACTTTGCAACAACCCGTTAATACGGTAAATAATAACAGCAATAATAATAACGTTGATGCCTATAATATAACGCATGATGCCGAAGAGGTGGAAGAATCGTTATCACTGATAGAAAAAGAATCGGACCTGATACGTAAAGCGTTAAAGAAACATAAGGGCAAACGCAAGCTGGCTGCTAATGAACTGGGTATATCAGAACGTACCCTTTACCGGAAAATAAAAGAATTAAATTTATAAGCTAAATGAAAAAGTTTTTTGGGGTCGTTGTTTGTTCGCTAAGCTTGCTGTTGTCATCTTGCTATACACTCAGAAATGCTTCTATCCCTCCGGGTATGAAAACCCTTGACGTGCAGTTTTTTGAAAATAACTCGCCCCTGGTGGTAGCCAACCTGAGCCAAACTTTTACCGAGAATTTAAAGACCCGGATACGTAACCAAAGTAGTCTAAGTCTTTCCCGTAATGCCGACGCGGATGCTACCTTATCGGGCAGTATTATAGGGTATACCATTGCGCCGGTTTCTATCCAGGCGGTAGCCAATAACGTAGCCCCTATTGCCGATGCGAACAGGCTGACGATTACCGTAAAGGTTAAATTTGTTTTTAACAGTGCAAAGACTCCTGCCGAGAAAAAGATTAGCTTTGAACAGGATTTTACCAATTATCAGGATTATAAAGGGGATATAGGAGCGCAGGAGCAAAGCCTGATAAAAACGATAACGGATAAGATAACAGAAGATATTTTTAACAAAGCCTTTTCTAATTGGTAGGCAATTCGTACTTTCAACCACGTGGATCAAGACTTGAATAACAGGCAGAACGGAATATTATTGGAATTGTTGGCTAATCCGGCTAATATCGGGCAGCAGCATAGCTATAATTTGCAGCAACTGGTTAATGAATTTCCGCAGAGCGGCTTACTGCGTGCTGTACTTGCCCGTGCAGGTAACGGCACCGATCTGAAACAGGCTGCCGCTTATTTTGATCCGCAATTTTTATACAAACTCACTCATGAGGCCGACAGTCTGGCTGTAGTATCACCAGCACAAATTGCCGGGAGTTCTGCAAATTTGGTCAGCCATCAAAACGGTGAAAACTTTGCCGGCGAAAATTATTTTAATATTGGACAGGTATCTGAACATACCATAACCAATGAACCCCTCGCTGCAGAACTGCATGCCGAGGATCAGTTTGTGAATAAGAACAGGCTGCCCGCCGAAACTGATGAAGATCACTCGGAAACACAATCTGTAGTAACTGAGCCTGTAGCTTCTGTTCCGCCTGCTCAGCATGATATAGATGATGAGGTGTATGATGAAATAAGGGGTATTGATGAACCGGCTAAACCTGTTGTTGCGCACCCTCACGATGGTATTGAAGACGAGGTTTATGATGAGATATTAGGTATTGAGCATATTCACCTTCCTAAACAGGAGAAAGTACAGGAAGAGCCTGTTGCCAATGAAAAAACAAAGGACACGGAGACCGAACCTGATGCGATATCTGAAGATTGGGTGATAGGCAGTATAGCCGGCAGCGATTACTTTATGTTTGATAAATCGGTTGCAGACCAAAGGCATCATGAAGAGGCAAAAAAAGAAGTGACTTCATCTGTGGCCGAAACAGTAACTCACGCCGATACGGAAAGTAAGGATGTATCCAGGTATGATGATGAGAAAATGCCTTATACCTTTATGTGGTGGCTGGATAAAACCCGTAAGGAATATGCCGCTACTTATCAGCCGTACTCAAGTCCTGAACCGGTAAAGGCAACCCGCGTACAGCAAGGCAATAACAGCAATGAACCTGCTGCAGATGCTTTACAGCAGCAGTACGTTGAAAATATTTTCCATGTACGGTCATTAGAGGAATTGGAAAAAACACCTCAGCCGGATGTGCCCGAGATTAAACGGAAAGAAGATGTGATCATTGACCGCTTTATACAGGAGGAGCCGCAGATACGGCCACCCGCCATGGATAAACTGGACAATGAGAACAAAGCCAAAAAGAGCTCCGAGGACCGGAACGACCTGGTAAGCGAAACACTTGCCCAGATTTACGCCGACCAAATGCTTTACCACAAAGCAATAGCTACTTATAAAAAATTGATGTTGAAATTCCCGGAAAAAAGCCGTTACTTTGCCACCCAAATTGAACAGTTAGAAAAGAAAACCAATTAATATAAAGAAATGTATTTAGTTTTAATTATCATTGCCATTATCGTTTGCATCCTTTTAGGCCTTATTGTGCTTATCCAAAACCCTAAAGGTGGTGGTTTATCATCAAATTTCTCCAGCTCATCACAATTGATGGGTGTACAAAAAACCGGTGACTTTTTAGAAAAAGGTACCTGGGTGCTGGCCATTAGTTTAATGGTGTTATCATTGGCTATTAACGTAGCTGTAAAAGGCGGTGCTTCAACAGGCAACAGTGGTTCTGTATCGCGTGAGCAAATTGAAAAAGCTTCAAAACCATCAGCGCCAGCAAGTGCACCGTTGAGCTTACCTTCAACACCAACACCTGCACCGGCTAAGCCAGATGCAAAACCTGCTAAATAACTATAGCGGTCAAAAAAATAAAAAAAGGCTTTGGACATGTCCAAAGCCTTTTTTGTGAATATAGCCTTAGAAAAACCAGAGACTTTATTGCCGATAGTAAAGGATATTATTAATTTAGTTCCCCCAGTAATTTTTAACAGCATAATAATGACGAGTTCTGTAACTAACCCGAAAAAGGGGTTTGAAGATGTCCTTGGAGGACTGTTTTTGATGATAGCATTTACATTAGTTTGGACAGTAATTAGCGAGTTTGCGCTACGTGGACGGGATTATTGGAGTATAGGTCTGCTGTTTATTATAGTGATCGGGTTTTTCCTGATCGCCTATAGGAAATTTTATACAGCATCTAAAAAAATTAAAGGCGAAGCGGTTACTGTTTCAGCCGAAGACAAGGCTAAAAGCAAGTGGTTCAACATCATTTTTATAGTAGAGGGAGTAGCGATATTTGTTGTGGTAAATGTGTTGAATAATACGGGTCATGGCAACTATTTTATCTCCAGTTTCGCGCTTATTGTGGGTTTGCATTTTTTTCCGTTAGGAAAAATTATGCAGCGCAGGGCTTATTATCTTATGGGGAGCTTTATATCGCTGGGTGCTATTCTGGGAATTATCCTGACCAATAAAGGATTTCCCGCGTACGAAGTTACCGGCATAGTAGGCGCCTGGTGCGCTCTGGCTACCTCTGCCTATGGCATAACATTAATAAGAAGAGGAAACCAATTGCTATTAAACAGCAGCACGCAAAGCTATCAGGCAGGTAGCTGAAATTGGGTTATTGCTTGTAAAATATCGCTGTTTTGCAAAAATAAGTAACTGACATGATGGCACTGGAATATTAAAAGATTGTTAAGCACCAAAAATAAAATAACCTTTAGCTGACATTACAACAGTTTAACCTGTCAATATTGGCCATTGTATTTACTTGGCATAATTGATGAGGAATTGGAGTCGAAAACTTAAATAAAATAAACAGATATAACTATGTCATTAAACATTAAACCAATCGGCGACAGGGTTGTGGTGGAAGCTGCAGCTGCCGAAGAGAAGACCGCTTCGGGAATTATCATCCCGGATACCGCTAAAGAAAAACCTCAGCGTGGAACTATCGTTGCAGTTGGCGATGGTAAAGTAGATGAGCCTTTAACCGTAAAAGTTGGTGACCAGGTTTTATATGGAAAATATGCAGGTACCGAAATTACTTATGAAGGTAAAGAGTATCTGATTATGCGTGAATCTGATATTTACGCGGTACTTTAATAGAAGTGAGATATTAGATATGAGATTTGAGACAAATTATGCTCAGATACTTGTATCATAAACTTAAAAAAATTAAAACGATTTGATGTTTGAAATGGAGTTATCTCACATCTCAAATCTCAGATCTCAAATCTAAAAACAAAAATGGCAAAACAAGTTAAATACAATGTTGAAGCACGCGACGCCCTGAAACGCGGTGTTGATATTTTAGCCAACGCGGTTAAAGTAACATTAGGTCCAAAAGGTCGTAACGTAATTATTGATAAAAAATTCGGTTCACCAGCTATCACTAAGGATGGTGTAACTGTAGCTAAAGAGATCGAACTGAAAGATGCTTTAGAGAACATGGGTGCCCAGATGGTGAAAGAAGTAGCTTCAAAAACTGCTGATATCGCTGGTGATGGTACTACTACCGCTACCGTTTTAGCTCAGGCTATCGTTACTGCTGGTATTAAAAACGTTGCAGCCGGTGCTAACCCAATGGATCTGAAACGCGGTATCGACAAAGCTGTTGCAGAAGTTGTTAAAAACCTGCAAAGCCAATCACAAACTGTTGGCGAAGACAATAACAAAATCAAACAAGTTG
>Ga0102588_1002487_pt1 | contig 10479 bp, 8 predicted proteins | sample AraplaMF_Col_mMS_FD_76854 | JGI IMG/M metagenome (GOLD analysis project Ga0102588, IMG submission 76854) | Arabidopsis root microbial communities from the University of North Carolina, USA - plate scrape MF_Col_mMS (SPADES assembly) (version 2) | ecosystem: Host-associated > Plants > Roots >...
TGATCGAACTGATGATCGTTGTGGCAATTATCGGTATCCTGGCAGCCGTCGCCATCCCTGCCTACTCCGACTACACCGCTAAGGCCAAAATCGGCAGCGCCATGTCCACTGTTGATGCAGTGAAGACCGCAGTTGCCCTGTGCGCTCAGGAAAGCGGTGGCGACCTGACCAACTGCACTTCGGCAACCAACGGCGTGCCTGATGACAGCAAGTTCGTTCCGACCAAGGAAGTTAAGTCCATCACCACCAAAGGCGGCCAGATTGTCCTGACTTTTGCGGATAGCGGTGTGGCGAAGGATCTGGACAAGACCACCATCACCTTTGACCCAACCTTGACCGCTGGCGACACTAGCATGAAGTGGAAGGCAACTGCCTCGACCTCCAACACGACCTTGAAATCTGCGATCGAAAAGAACAACCCTTAATTCGGCTTAGTTCATCGCGAAAAACCGGGCTGTGGCCCGGTTTTTTTTTGCGCCCAGCATGGGCGCAGTCTTGCGGGTGAGAGTCTCGTCGTGAGCTGACCACAACGAGCGATGTGAAGCGCAGCTGCGGAAGGGGGGCAACCGTGAGGAGGAAGTGCGGATCGAAGCTGCGTGCCGATGAACAAGAATCGGATACAAGACGCTGCCGAGCATGGCGAGCGGACACGAAGCCTCGAAGCTGTCGTGGTCAAAGCGAAGTAGCGTCAATCCAGCGGTTGTGCAGTGAAGGAGCGCGTTCTTGCCTGGGGAGATCGCTGCTTACCCTTGAAAGGGCGGACCTGCATGCCGGGTGGGGAGGTGCCGGCTATGTGAAAAATTCCCTTGCTGAACGGCGACCTCATGCCGTGCTAACGACGCGCCTGAACACGGGGGGCATTCTCGATCTCAGCGGTATTTTGATGGCGCTTCGTCTGACTGCCTGACAAAAAAAGTCAGGTGCAGTTTCCTGGCACTGACAAAATATTACAAGATATTGACGAAAACCGTCACCTTGGCTAACAAAGTGACAATTATCGACCGATTTCTTTATGATCTATTGTTAAGTTGATATGGCACGGTGCTTGCTTATACTCAAGCGTGGTACTAATTCATAAGTCCCTAACCTGAAGGAAATAGCAAAATGAAATCGATGAAACAAATCAAGCAGCAAGCACAAGCCGGCTTCACCCTGATCGAACTGATGATCGTTGTGGCAATTATCGGTATCCTGGCAGCCGTCGCCATCCCTGCCTACTCCGACTACACCGCTAAGGCCAAGATCGGCAGCGCCATGTCCACCGTTGATGCAGTGAAGACCGCAGTTGCCCTGTGCGCTCAGGAAAGCGGCGGCGACCTGACCAACTGCACTTCGGCAACCAACGGCGTGCCTGATGACAGCAAATTCAAACCTACCAAGGAAGTTAAGTCCATCACCACCAAAGGTGGTCAGATTGTCCTGACTTTTGCGGATAGCGGCGTAGCGAAAGACCTGGACAAGACCACCATCACCTTTGACCCAGCCTTGGCCGCTGGCGATACCAGCATGAAGTGGAAGGCAACTGCCTCGACCGCCAACACGACCTTGAAATCTGCGATCGAGAAGAACAATCCTTAATTCGGCTTAGCTCGTTGCGAAAAACCGGGCTGGGACCCTAATGTCGTTCAGTTAAGGAATTTTCTTTAGAACGCGAATGTCATATTCTCGAGGTCTGCCCTTAACGGCCCGGTCGAATTTTCGACCGGGCCGTTTTTCATTGAGTAGGCTGGCCAGTCTTTTGCGCAAGTGCGTCATGGAGGCCGGTGGCTTGCCATGAGACTAGTGAAAGGTTCTGATAAAACTGATCATGTAAGGGGCGCACTTGATCGCCAGCCTGGCCTTGGTGACTTCCAAGCGCAGCTCGTTGTAGGCTGTCTGGCGACGGTTTCCCCGGCATTGTCTTGCGTTCCAAAGTGCACACGATTTTCCGCCGTGTCATGGGTGCACGAAGTGGCGCCATCCATTGCGAATAGCGGGAACCCGTTGAGCGCATATGTTTGTTGATCTTGTTTGCGCCACGCTAACGCCGAGCGCTCTGGTTCGGAGCCCTCGGTCTTGTGCGCTTACTGACCAAGGGTTGATCCCTACGGGCAATGCCGGCCGCAGACCATCCAGCACCTCGCCTACCGACGTATATCGGTATAAGGTTGCAAGCGCTGGGAATGCGTCGTCTAGAATCGGGACGCAAGTTACCACGAATCGGACGGCTTAGAAGCTAAACAAAAATGACGTCTAATCTTAACTGAACGTCATTAGGCTGCTGCCCGGTCTTGCCGTGCATTCAGACGATTTTCTGGCGGTCGGCCAGCATGGCCTCGTAAGTCAGGTTTTGAAGCAAGGTGAAATGTGCCGGGTCGAGTCCGGTGAATTGCACGCCATAGCTGAATACATCTTTCCCTTCCTTTTGCGACTGCGCAATGCTGGCATTGCGCACCAGCGCCGGGGTATGGATGCGCACCTGGCGGTCGTCGGGCGGCGCCAGCAACGTAAAGTCCAGCTGCACCGTTTCCCCTTCGCGGCTCAGGGGCTGGGCCGATTCGATCAGCGCACCGGAGACGCTCAGGTTCGTGATGAAGACCGAAGCATGGTGGCCGTCATCACGCGACATCTTGGCCGGTATCTCTACCTTCACCCGCATGGCTGCACGCAGGCTGGTACCCTGGATCTCGCTCGGGAAGGCCACATGGGCGTACATCAACGGCCGCAGGAAGACGCGCTGCACGACAGTCGAGAATGAACAGACATTCACGCCGGAGAATACGCGCACCGTCAGCTTGTCGCCTTCCGTAATGGCGATCGGTCCATTGTTCTCCATCGGGATCTTGACGATCATGTACTCGTCACGGACCCAGCCGATCACGGTCGAGAAATGCTGCATGGGCCGCAGCGTGCGATGGGTGATCAACTGGATGCGCCCGCCAACCTGCAGGTTCATCTGTTCAAACGCGTATTCCTGCAATTTGTTTTCGCTCGCCATCGTCGTTATTGTCTGTTTATGAGCAATTGCCCATTGTACAATAAGGCCGCGCACCAACTATTGCTTTGTCGATAGAACCATCCAGTCCAGGCCAACCAGGTGATATGGATCGGGCTGTATCTTGCTGCAACCGCCGGCACAGGTTTCTTTCGCACCAAAACGCCAGCCGCCGTTGTCGCGGTCGATCATTTCCTTGTCCACCAGTTCCAGCGTTTCACGGTAGCGCCGTGCCATGTCCGGCCGCTGCGCCACGGCCAGGAAGGCTTTCATGCCTTCTGCCTGCTGCCACCAGAACTTGCTGCGGTCCACGTGGCCGCTGGCCGACATGCGATTGAAGATGCCGCCATCCTGTTCGTCATAGCCTTTCGCCACCGCGAATTTCAGCAGGCGGTCTCCCACGTCGGCATAGATTGGCGGTAGGCCGCGTGACTCCGCGCTGCGCAGCAGGTGGCTCCATTCGAACTGGTGACCGAGATCGGTAAAACCATCGTCGCTGGTGAGCGGCTTCCACTGTTCGTCATACCACTCAGGGATATAGGCGCCGCCGTCGGGCAGGCCAACCATCAGTTGGTTCAACACGAAGTCCCCCAGTTCGCGCGCATCGGCCACCACTTGCTGGTCCCCAGTTGCATCGATTAGGGCCAGCAGGGCTTCGAACATGTGCATCAGGGGATTTTGTGTGTGCCGCGCTTCCAGCTTCGGCGTAAAGTCGCGCGGTGCACCGCCACGCAGGCCGCCGCCTGGTTCGCGCAGGTTGCGGCGGATGTCCTGCCACGCAGCCAGGGCCGCCGCCTTGTATTTCGGCTCGCCCGTCACGCGCGCAGCATGCGAGAGCGCCAGCAGCGCAAATGCGTGGCCGTAAGTATTCTTGGCCATGCTGACCGGCTTGCCGCCGGCATCGACCACCTGGAAGAAGCCGCCATGCAAGGGATCGTGGAAAGACGCGAGCAGGAAATCCGTGCCGCGCCTTGCCACTTCCAGGTAGCGCGCATCGCCAGTCGCTTCGTAGCCGATCAACATGGTGTACACCAGGCGGCTATGCAGGGTAAGGTCGCCGCTGATCTTGTTTGGTGGCTGCCAGCTGCGATCGAATTGGGCCTGTAGCAGGCCTGAAGGCAAGGGGGCGACTACCAGCCAGCGCGCCAGGTGGGCGTTGAGGTCTTTGCGGTGCCATTCGGCATCCACCACGTCGGCCATCACGCTGCGGTCGCTGCGCCCTTCGTGATTGCTGTCGCAGGCTGCCAGCGCGGCCAGGCACAAGGCAACTGCCGCGCGGCGCAGCATCAGGCTTTCCAGTCGCCAGACTTGCCGCCCGCTTTTTCGGTGACGCGGATGTCGGTCATCACCATGCCGCGGTCGACGGCCTTGCACATGTCGTACACGGTCAGCAGGCCGACCTGCACGGCCGTCAGCGCTTCCATCTCGACGCCGGTCTTGCCGTAGGTTTCCACCTGCGCGCGGCAATGGACGGTGCTGCCGGGTTCATCGGTGGTAAAGTCCACGGCAACGCGGGTCAGGGCCAGGGGATGGCACAGGGGCACCAGGTCGGCCGTGCGCTTGGACGCCATGATGGCCGCAATGCGGGCAATGCCAAGTACATCCCCTTTCTTGGCGGTTCCCGATAGAATGAGCGCCAGCGTTTCCGGCTTCATGCGGATACTGCCGGTGGCAACGGCAATGCGGTGGGTTTCGGCCTTGGCGCCGACATCGACCATATGGGCCTGGCCGGCAGCGTCAAAATGAGTAAGGTGTTCGGTCATCGCGTAGCTCTCTTGTTGAACGGGTATGATAGCACTGTGAATGCACTACATTTTCGCCGCCCCTTGCTGGCGGCACTGGTTTCCGGCCTGCTGATCGCCGCTCCGGCAGGGCAGGCGCAGCAGGCTGAATTGCCTACGCTGGGCGATGCGTCGCGCGAAGACATGTCGCCGGTAATGGAGAAACGCCTGGGCGAAGAGATCATGCAGAGCCTGCGCTTCGAGCGCGACTACCTGGATGATCCGCCCATCATCGAATACCTGAACAATTTCGGCACCAGGCTGGTGGATGCACGACCGGGGGCGCGCGGCGACGCCAACCTTGATTATTATTTCTTCGCGATCCGCGACAAGAACCTGAACGCCTTCGCCATGCCGGGCGGTTACATCGGCGTGCACTCGCAATTGCTGCTGGCGGCGCAGAACGAATCCGAGCTGGCCTCTGTGCTGTCGCACGAAATCGGACACGTGGCGCAGCGCCATATCGCGCGCCAGCTGGGGGCGCAAAAGAACGATGCCCTGATTCCGTTGGCAGCGATGCTGCTGGCTGCACTGGCTGCCAAGTCCAGCTCCGATGCGGCAATCGGCGTCTTCATGGGCGGGCAGGGCCTGGCCATCCAGCGCCAGCTCAATTTCGGCCGCGATGCGGAGCGCGAGGCCGACCGCGTCGGCTTCCAGATCATGAATGCGGCCGGCTATGACGCCAGCGGCATGGTGTCTTTCTTCCAGCGCATGCAGAACAGCACGCGCATGTACAGCGACCTGATGCCGCCCTGGCTGCTGACCCACCCGCTGACCACCGAGCGTATCGCCGACATTCAGGCCCGTATCCGCGAGCAGAAATTCACCCAGCGCGTGGACGGCATGGACTTCCACCTGATCCGCGCCCGTGCCCGCGTGCTGCAGGACGAGAGCAGCAAAGGGCTGTCCGACACGGAAGCCGTCTTTAAAAACCAGATCCAGCAGCCGGGCCGCCAGAACGTGGCGGCAGGCCAGTACGGCATGGCCATGGTGTCGCTCAAGCGCTCCGAGTTCGCCGCCGCGCAGGAATGGCTGGACAAGGCGCGCGCCACCATCGACAAGCCGCCGGTTGCTGGCGCGTTCAGCACCCCGATCCCGCGCGGCACGACGGATTCGGCGCTGGCCTATATGTCGCTCGAGATCAAGCTGGCGCAGGAAAACAAGCCGGAAGTGATTGCCGCCGCCATCGAGGAGGCGAAGCAGGCGCAAGGGCGTTACCCTCTATCGCGTGGCCTGGTTTGGCAGTACGCCGACGCCCTGATCAAGGGCGGAAAGTACGACGAAGCGACGCGCTTCCTGCGTGACCAGTTGCAAATGTACCGCCGCGAACCGGAACTGCACGACTATATGGCGCAGGCTTACGCCAAGCAGGGCAAGATCGCCCTGCAGCATATCTCCCTCGCGGAATCCTACGTGCTGCTGGGCGGCGTCCTGGCTGCGCTGGACCAGCTTGCGCTGGCCCGCAAGGCACCCGATGCGACCTATTACGACCAGTCGGTGATCGATGCCCGCGAGCGCGAGCTGCAGGCCAAGCGCAAGGAAATGCTGGGCGATAAGAAGAAAGATAAGGACTGATCAGGCGGGCGGCTCCAGCTCGAGTGAAATCTCGATTTCCATCTGGTCGATGCCGGGAACTCGGTCGAGGATCGCTTCGATTTCCTCATACGAAGGCGCTGCAACCCCTGCCAGGCGTGTTGGATTCCACACCGGCGCTGCGTCGTCGCCGTCGGCATGCTCGTGAGGAGTGCCTTCGCTGCAAGCTTTGCATAGGGTGCGCACGTTGGCCGTCCAATCTTCAAACGGCATGCTGGCGGCTTCGAATGCCGCTTCCAGCGCAGCCATTTGCTGCTCGGTGGCTTCCTTCACTTCCAGGCAGAAGGTGCTGAGCCTCGATGCCTCGAACAGCTCCAGTACATTGAATACCGAGTATTCCCTGCCGCCTGATTCGCGCTTGCCGACGCCAGCGCCGTCGTGCAGGACGATGTCCCCGCAACGGAAGCCGGAATCCGGGTAGGGAATGTTGCGCAGCACGGCGCGCACCGGGTCGATACGCGTCGCCCAAACCACTTCGCCATCCCCATCCGGATTCAGTCGGACCGGCGTTGGACCGAAGTCCATGTCAATCGGTCCATCCACGCCCTCAAGCCTGATGCCGTTATCGGCCCAGGCCTTGCGCGCTGTCGCCCAATCCCGCAGCGCAGTCGCGGCGATTGCCAGGTTCCAGCGGCTTGCCTCGTCATCGGGACGCAGCGCATAGGCCCGTTGGTTGTAATCGAAAGACTTGACCCAGTCATTGCGGTACTTGTAGACCAGGCCTATGTTGTAAAGCGCATTTGATGCGTCCGGGTCGAGCCGCAACGCTTCCTCATAGTCCTGCAGTGCCAGCTCGTCATTGCCCGCTTCGCGGTGGGCGTTGCCTTGCCTGTTCAGCTCTTCTGCTCGTTCAAAATTGTTCATGCAGCCTTTCGTTTGGCGACCCAGCCGTTGACCACGCCTTCCAGCAAGGTCATTGGCAGGGCGCCGTGCACCAGTACTTCGTTGTGGAACTGCTTCAGGTCGAACTTGTCGCCCAACTCTTTCTTCGCCTGCTCGCGCAGGGCAAGGATCTTCAACATGCCTACTTTGTAAGCCAGCGCCTGGCCCGGATTGACGAAGTAGCGTTCGATCTCCGCCGTCACATCGCCTTCAGCCATGCCTGTTGTGTTGATCATGTAATCGATAGCCTGCTCGCGCGTCCAGCGCTTGTAGTGGATGCCGGTATCGACCACCAGGCGGGTGGCGCGCATCATTTCATCGCGCAGGCGCCCCAGGTTGTCCAGCGGGGTTTTCTGGAAGCCCTGTTCCGCCGCCAGCCGTTCCGCGTACAGCGCCCAGCCTTCATGGTAGGCGGTGAAAGGAATGATCTTGCGGAAGAATGGCACGCCTGTCATCTCTTGCTGGATCGCGATCTGGAAATGGTGGCCTGGAATGCCCTCGTGGTAAGCCAGCGTGCGCATGGCAAACTTTGGCGTTTCGCCCGGTGCGCGCATGTTCGCGTAGAAAACGCCTGGGCGGCTGCCGTCAAAAGAACCCTGCATATAGTAGGCGCCCGGCGCAGTGGCTTGCGACGCTACCGGCACGGCCTGCACTTCGACGCCCAGTTTCGGGCGCACGTCGAACACCGGGTCGAGGCCCTTGTTGACTTCATCCAGGATGGCCTGGTATTGCGCCAGCATGGCCTTCTTGCCTTCGTCGGTATTCGGGTATTGCTGTTCCGGGCGCGAGGCCAGGATTTGCACGCGCTTGCCGATCGAGCCCTCGTTCAGGCCCTCGCCCTTGAGGATGGCGTCCATCTCGGCACCCACGCGCTCGACTTCCGCCAGGCCCAGTTCATGCACCTGTTGCGGCGTCATGTTCGAGGTGGTGTGGTTGCGCACAGCCCAGGCGTAGTAAGCCTCGCCGTTCGGCAGGCTCCAGGCGCCGTTGTTGGCCGTGGCTTTGGATTGCAGTGCAGTGAACGCATCAATCAGCTTGCCGTAGGCAGGGTAGACCGCGTCCTGGACTGCCTTTTCGGTTTGCGCCAGCAGCGCGCCGCGTTCGGCCTCGGACAGCTCTTTCACCTTGGCCAGCTTGTCGCGCATATTGGTCACCAGCACATTCTCTTTGGCCGGCGCGGCGACAACGGCCTTCATCTCGGCCAGCACTTTGTCGACGGTGAATTTCGGCGGCACGATGCCTTTGCTTTCGCTGAGGCGAATCGACTCCACCACCTGGCCGAACTTGAGCGGGAACAGGTTCAGGCGCGCGATATAGGCTTCGGCCTCGCCTTTGTTGGTCACCTGGTGCACATCGGTCATGAATTGCGGCAGCATGCTCTGCACGCCCATCATCTGGTTGACCGGGAAGCCATGGTCGATGAACGGTTCGCCCTCCACCTGGCTTTTCAGGAAGAAGCGCAAGGTTTCGTAGGACAGCTTGCCTTCGGCATCGAGGCCCTCGCTGCTGTAACTCTCCAGGACAGCCAGGTCTTGCTTGAGCTGCGCCAGCTGCTTTGCGGTGTGGGCAGGGGAGGCGTCGTCCAGCTTCTTGCTGTAGAAGTCCATCCAGCCGGGCAGGATGCGCATGCTGGACAGCATCTCGGGGCTGTCGATCGCATAGGCCGCAAATACGCGGGCGTAGAACCAGTCCAGCTTGAGGGGCTTGAAATACCAGGTGTGGGCGACAAGGGCCAGCACCAGCACGAGCAGGCTGAGCGCAATACCGCCCAGCCACTTTGCAGCACGTTTCATCAGGGGATCTCCGGGGTTGTTTTTCTCGTAACATCATGCCCCGGAGAGGGCAGGCGGTCAAGGTTGCGGCAGGCGCTCGAAACGGAATGCCTGCGGCACGCTGTCGCGCGCGATGGCGGCCAGCGGCACGGCGCGCTCGCCAATGCGCAAGGTGAGCGGCGACAGGCTGGCGGGGTCGCCCGCCGCCGCATCCAGCCAGGCCAGCAGGGCGTTGTCGCCCACCGGCCGTCCGTTCAACTCCAGTTGCGGCAGCACTTGCGCAAAGTCGCGGTCGTCGAGCTGGGCCAGCACGTCGCCGCTGCGCAGCAGCAGTTCCCCGGCCTCGGTCAGCCAGGCGGCATCCACCTCGCCCAATGGCGCGCCGGTATGCAGCACGAAGCCGTGGAGCGGATCGGTGCGTGCGATGAAGGGCGTGGTTTCCAGGTTCAGGTAGACGCGCTGCGGACCGTTCTGGAAATACCAGCGGCCCTGCTCATCGCTCTGGTAATTGCGGGTGATGAAGCCGACCAGCGCCGGGTTGGTGAGCTTGTCGCCGGCCTCGTTGAAATGCTGCGCGCGCTCGTCGCGCATGCGCCAGTTGCCGCGCGCATCGAGCGCCAGCCAACCGTAGCAATGCGGCACATTGGGCCACTTGGCCATCGCCTGTTTGACTATTTCATCCATGGTTCAAGCCTCGGCCATTTCAGTGGTCTCGATGGCGGTCAGGAAGTTCAGCATGCGCAGCGGCAGCCAGTCCAGGCTGCCCGGCATGCGGCCGGTGGCAAAGCCCACGTGGCCGCCTTGTTCCGGGTAATCCAGCACGACGTGGCGCGAAGCCTTGCGCGGCAGGTATTCACCCGGCATGAAGGGATCGTTCTTCGCATTCAGCACCAGGGTCGGCACCGTGATATCGGTCAGCACATGCTTGGCGCTGGCGCGGTCCCAGTAATCGTCGGCATCGCGGTAGCCGTGCAGCGGAGCGGTGACCACATTGTCGAAGGCGTGCAAGTCCTGCGCCGCCATCAGCGCGTCGAGGTCGAACAGGCCGGGGAATTGCTGCAGCTTGGCCACGCATTTCGGTTTCAGCGTTTGCAGGAACATGCGCGTGTACAGGCGGCTCAGGCCGCGCGACAGGGCATTGCCGCCCTGCGCCAGGTCGAGCGGCGCCGATACCGCGCAAGCCGCTTCGACAAACTCGGCCTGGTGCTGCGACTCGCCCAGCCAGCGCAGCAGCACATTGCCGCCCAGCGACACGCCGCATGCGTAAAATTTGCCGCTCGCATGCGGGTGCAGGCGGCGGATGATCCAGTCCAGTTCACCCGAGTCGCCGGAATGGTAGAAGCGCGGCGCCAGGTTGGGTTCGCCTGAGCAGCCGCGGAAATGCGGCACGGCGCCGGACCAGCCGCGGCGCGTGATTTCCGCCATCAGGGCGCGCGCGTAATGGCTGTCGGACGAGCCTTCCAGCCCGTGGAACAGC
>Ga0102588_1001954_pt1 | contig 10416 bp, 7 predicted proteins | sample AraplaMF_Col_mMS_FD_76854 | JGI IMG/M metagenome (GOLD analysis project Ga0102588, IMG submission 76854) | Arabidopsis root microbial communities from the University of North Carolina, USA - plate scrape MF_Col_mMS (SPADES assembly) (version 2) | ecosystem: Host-associated > Plants > Roots >...
CGAGCTGGTGACCCTGCCCTGCTACGAATGGCAGCACGTGCTGGTGCTGCCCAAGGACCACCCGCTGGCCGCCAAGGAGCGCATCTCGCTCGAAGACCTGGCGCTCGAGCCGATCATCACCTACCACCCGTCGTTCACCGGCCGCACGCGCATCGACCACGCCTTTGCGCAGAAGAAGCTCACGCCGCGCATCGCGCTCGAAGCCATCGACTCCGACGTGATCAAGACCTACGTGCGCCTCGGCCTGGGCGTGGGCATCGTGGCCGAAATGGCGGTGCGCGACGAGTCGAACGCCGACCTCGTGGTGCGCCCGATGGGCCATGTGTTCGGCCAGAATATTGCGCGAGTCGCCTTCAAGCGCAGCGCCTATTTGCGCAACTTCGTCTTCAAGTTCGCCGAGCTGCTGTCCGACCGGCTCGACCGCAACCTGATCGCCAAGGCCCTGAGCGGCCATCAACAAGACTACGAGCTATAGGATCACCCCCAGTCTTCGCGCACTTCGTGTCGCTTCGCCAACCCCCTTCCAGGGGCAACACCGGCGGCCCGGCAGAGCCGGCTCCGCGGTGTCCCACGAAGAGGTTGCGCGCGGCGGAACCATTGAACCCACGACCACCATGAGCACTGTTCTTTCTTCTCCCCGCACGCCCGAGATCACCACCAAGCTGCCGGCCGTCGGCACCACCATCTTCACGGTCATGTCGGCGCTGGCCGCAGAGAAGAACGCGGTCAACCTCGGGCAAGGTTTCCCGGACTTCCATTGCGATCCGAAGCTGCTCGAAGACGTCACGGCCGCCATGGCTGCCGGCCACAACCAGTACCCGCCGATGCCGGGCATTCCTGCTTTGCGCGACGCCATTGCCGCCAAGATCGCGGCGCTCTACGGCCACAGCTACAGCGCGGCCACCGAGATCACCGTGACGGCAGGGGCGACCCAGGCCATCATCACCGCCATCCTCGCCATCGTGCGGCCCGGCGACGAGGTGATCGTGCTCGAGCCCTGCTACGACAGCTACGTGCCCAACATCGAGCTGGCCGGCGGCAACGTGGTGCGCGTGCCACTCACGCCCGGCACCTTCCGCCCCGACTTCGGCAAGATCGCCGCCGCGCTGAGTCCGCGCACGCGCGCGATCATCGTCAACACGCCGCACAACCCGAGCGCCACGGTCTGGACCGCGGCCGAGATGCGCCAGCTCGAAGAACTGCTCGCGCCGACCGACGTGCTCGTGATCGCCGATGAGGTCTACGAACACATGGTCTTCGACAATGCACGCCACGAAAGCGTGGCGCGCTTCCCGGGCCTTGCCGCGCGCAGCTTCATCGTCAGCAGCTTCGGCAAGACCTACCACGTCACCGGCTGGAAGGTCGGCTACGTGGCCGCGCCGGCGCCGCTGATGGCCGAGTTCCGCAAGGTGCACCAGTTCAACGTGTTCACCGTGAACACGCCGATGCAGCATGCGCTGGCGCAGTACATGGCCGAACCCGGGCCGTACCTCGAGCTGCCGGCCTTCTACCAGCGCAAGCGCGACCTGTTCGCCGCCGGCCTGGCCGAGAAGACGCGCTTCAAGCTGCTGCGCAGCGAGGGCAGCTACTTCCAGTGCGTCGACATCTCGGCCGTGAGCGATCTTTCCGAAGCCGACTTCTGCCTCTGGCTCACCGGCGAGATCGGCGTGGCGGCGATTCCGCTGTCGGCGTTCTACGGCAACGGCTTCGACCAGCGCGTGGTGCGCTTCTGCTTCGCCAAGAAAGACGAGACGCTGGTCGCCGCGCTGGACCGGCTCGCCAGGCTCTGACGCCGGCATCCAGGATTCCGGCGCCGGCATGACGATGAATCGACCGCGCTGGATCCTGGTGGTCCTGGCCTTCTCCTTCTTCGCCGTGGGCGCGGCCGACGCCTTCATTTCTCCGCTGCGGGGCAAGGACTACACCGCGCTCGACGTGGCCCATGCGTTCCTGATCTCGGCGCTTTGCTACGCGTGGTGCCGGGCCGACGGCGTGGCGCGCGGCGTGGTCCCGCCCGGCCGTTCGGCGCTGTTCGCCGGCATCTTTCCGCTGCTGGGCATCCCGGTCTATTTCTTCCGCTCGCGACCCTGGCGGCAGGCGCTGGTGTCCACGCTGTGGGCGGCGGGCTTCCTGGTCATGGGCCTCGTGCTCGCAGCCGCGGGCACGCTGCTGGCCGAGCAACTGCTCGCCTTGGGGTAGTGTTCCGGCCTTCCGGCGCACCGGGAAAACGCCGACGCGCTCGGTAGGCCCTTCCTGACCGCCGAAGGGGCGGCTTTCCGGCGTTCTGCGCGCCCCGGGACGGCGAGCATCAAGGCTCGTTGCAACCAACGTCCCAGGAGCCAAACATGTCCCTCTCCTTCATTCTGCTGATCGTCCTGATCCTCCTGCTGATCGGCGCGTTGCCGAGCTGGGGATACAGCCGGAGCTGGGGCTATGGGCCCAGCGGCGGCCTCGGACTCGTGGTGCTGATCCTTGTGATTCTCGTGCTCATGGGCCGCATATAGCGCTCTGCGCAGCCCCTCGCGAAGAAGCCCGCTCCACCGCGGGCTTTTTCATGCCTGCAGCTGGGCCCAGGCCTTGTCCAGCCGCTTGACGCTCACCGGCTGCGGCGTGCGCAGCTCCTGTGCGAAGAAGCTCACGCGAAGCTCCTCGAGCAGCCAGCGGAATTCGAGCATCCGGTCGTCCACCGCGCCCTTGCGCTCGGCCACCAGCCGCCAGTAGCGCTGCTCCTGCGGGCGCAATTCGGCCAGCTTGGCGGTGTCGCGTGCGGGGTCGGCGCGCAGCTTGTCGAGGCGCAGCACGATGGCTTTCAGGTAGCGCGCGAAATGCTGCAATTGCGTCCACGGCGAATCGGCGATGAAGCGCTTGCCGACGAGCTTCTGCAGTTGCTGCGCGGCGTCCTGCACGGCCTCGGGCTGGATCTTGGTGTCCTTGATCTTGCGCGCGGCGGCGGCGTACTCGGCGAGGACGGTCGATGCCAGGCGCGCCACTTCGTTCGCGATCAGCGTGAGCCGTCCCCGCCCCTCCTCCAACCGGCGCTTGAAGGCGAACTCGTCGGTCGGCAGCGGCTCCTGCAGGAAGGCACGGTCGATCGCCACGTCGATGATCTGCGTGCGCAGTTCCTCGGAGGTGCCGAGCGGCATGTAGGCCACGGCCATCTTCTGCAGGTCGGGGATGTTCTTCTCGAGGTACTTGAGCGCGTCCTTCAGCTGCAGCGCGAACAGGCGGCGCAGGCCGGCGCGGTGCTTCGCGGCTGCGACGGCGGGTTCGTCGAACACCTCGATGGTCACCGCATCGCCCTCGTCGCGCAGCGCGGGGAAGCCGATGAGCGACTGCGCGCCGCGACGCACTTCCATCAGTTCCGGCAGCTCGCCAAAAGTCCAGGCCGTGTAGCGCTGGCCTGCAGGCAACGCGGGCGTGGCTTTTTCCGGCGCGGCATTTTTCGCAGGCGCCGTCCCTTCGTCGACGATCGCGGCCTTCGGCGCCGGCGACGCCTTGACGTTGAGCCCCGCCAACGCCTGGAAAGCACCCCGCGCCTGCGCGCCCAGCTCGGCCTTCAGCGCGCCGAGGTTGCGCCCCATGCCCAACTGCCGGCCGTGCTCGTCGACGATGCGCAGGTTCATGAACAGGTGCGGCGGCAGCATGTCGAGCTTGAAGTCGGCACGCTTCACGTCGATGCTGGTCATGTCGCGCACACGCTTGAGCAGCACGTCGGTCAGCGAGCCGGTGCCGAACAGCTCCGGCACGGACAGGGCCTCGGCCAGCTTCGCCGCCGACTCGGGCAGCGGCACCAGCCGCGAACGCGGGCGCTGCGGCAGGCTCTTGAGCAGTGCCTGGATCTTGTCCTTGAGCATGCCGGTCACCAGCCATTCGCAGCGCTCTTCGCTGACCTGGTTGAGCACGAACAGCGGCACGCTGGCCGTGAGGCCGTCCTTCGCATCGCCGGGTTCGTGCAGGTAGGTCGCGGCGCAATCCACGCCGCCGAGCCGCAGCGTGGCCGGGAACGACTGCGTCGTGATGCCGGCCGCCTGGTGGCGCATCAGCCCGTCGCGCGTCAGGTACAGCAGGCGCGGCTGCTCCCTCGAGGCGTGGCGGTACCAGTTCTCGAAAGTGATGCCGCTCGCCACATCGGCGGGCAGCTGCGCGTCGTAGAAGGCGAAGATCAGTTCGTCGTCGACCAGCACGTCCTGCCGGCGCGACTTGTGCTCCAGCCCCTCGACCTCGCGCACCAGCTTGCGGTTGGCCGTGAGGAACGGGAACTTGCTTTCCCATTGCCCGCCGACCAGTGCTTCGCGGATGAAGATCTCGCGCGCCGCCACCGGATCGACCTTGGTGAAATCGACGCGGCGCCCGCTGTACACCACGAGGCCGTAGAGCGTCGCGCGCTCCAGCGCCGAAACCTGGGCACCCTTCTTCTCCCAGTGCGGATCGAGCAACTGCTTCTTCAGCAGATGCCCCGCCACCTGTTCGAGCCATTGCGGCTCGATGTTGGCGATGCCGCGGCCGAAGAGGCGCGTGGTCTCGACCAGCTCGGCCGCGACGATCCAGCGGCCGGGCTTCTTCTTCAGGTGTGCGCCGGGGTGCTTGTAGAACTTGATGCCGCGCGCGCCAAGGTAGGCCTCGTCGTCCTCGAGCTTCCAGCCGACGTTGCCGAGCAGGCCCGCAAGCATCGACAGGTGCAGCGGCTCGTAGCCGGCAGGCTCGGCGTTGATGCGCCACTTGTGTTCGGTGACCACCGTCAGCAACTGCGAATGGATGTCGCGCCATTCGCGCACGCGGCGGATGTTGATGAAGTTCTGGCGCAGCAGCTGCTCGTACTGGCGGTTGCTGAGCTTGTGGGCGTCGCCATGCCCGCCGCGTGCATCGGCGATCCATTTCCACAGGCGCAGGTAGCCGCTGAACTCGCTCTTCTCGTCGTCGAACTTCGAATGCGACTGGTCGGCCTGCTGCTGCGCGTCCATCGGCCGGTCGCGCACGTCCTGCACGCTGAGGGCCGAGGCGATCACCAGCACCTCTTCGAGCGCGCCGCGCGTGCGGGCTTCGAGAATCATCCGGCCGACGCGCGGATCGAGCGGCAGCTTGGCCAGCTCGGCACCGGTGGCCGTGAGCTCGTTGGCATCGTCGACCGCACCGAGCTCGTTGAGCAGCTGGTAGCCGTCGGCAATCGCGCGCGGCGACGGTGCTTCCAGGAACGGAAAGCGCGACACGTCGCCCAGCCGCAGCGACTTCATGCGCAGGATCACGCCCGCCAGCGAGGAACGCAGGATTTCCGGATCGGTGAAGCGCGCACGGCCTTCGAAATCCTTCTCGTCGTAGAGCCGGATGCAGATGCCGTTGGCCACGCGGCCGCATCGGCCCGCGCGCTGGTTGGCCGCGGCCTGGCTGATCGGTTCGACCAGCAGCTGCTCGACCTTGCTGCGGAAGCTGTAGCGCTTGACGCGCGCCGTGCCGGTGTCGATCACGTAGCGGATGCCCGGCACGGTGAGCGAGGTTTCGGCCACGTTGGTGGCCAGCACGATGCGGCGGCCCGTGTGGCCGTCGAAGATGCGGTCCTGCTCGGGCCCCGACAGCCGTGCGAACAGCGGCAACACCTCGGCATTGCGCAGCAGCGGCTGGTGGCTCAGGTGGCGGCGCAGGTGGTCGGCGGCCTCGCGGATTTCGCGCTCACCGGGCAGGAACACGAGGATGTCGCCCGCGTTGTGCGGATCGCGCCAGAGCTCGTCGACGCCATCGGCAATCGCGTCGTTGAGGTCGTGCTCGCGCGATTCCTCGAAGGGCCGGTAGCGCTGCTCCACGGGGAAGGTGCGGCCCGAGACGTAGATGATCGGGGCCGGAGTCACTGGCCCCCACGCTCCGCGCTGCGCGTCGTCGCTGCCCCCCGAGGGGGCGTCGCCCGCCTTGGGGCGGCCCGGCGGCGGGCGGCGCGACGCAAAGTGCTGCGCGAAGCGGTCGGCGTCGATGGTCGCCGAGGTCACGATCACCTTCAGGTCGGGCCGGCGCGGCAGGATCTCGCGCAGGTAGCCCAGCAGGAAGTCGATGTTCAGCGAGCGCTCGTGGGCCTCGTCGATGATCAGCGTGTCGTAGGCCTTGAGCAGCGGATCGGTCTGCGTCTCGGCCAGCAGGATGCCGTCGGTCATCAGCTTGACCGAGGCGTCGCGGCTCAAGCGGTCCTGGAAGCGCACCTTGAAACCGACCACATCGCCCAATGGCGTCTTCAGCTCTTCGGCGATGCGCTTGGCCACCGAGCTCGCGGCAATGCGGCGCGGCTGCGTATGGCCGATCAGCCGGCCCTTGCCTGGTTCAGCGTTGATCTTGCCGCGGCCGAGCGCCAGCGCGATCTTCGGCAACTGCGTGGTCTTGCCCGAACCGGTCTCGCCGCAGACGATCACGACCTGGTTCGCCGCAATGGCGGCCATGATTTCGTCGCGCCTGCCGGAGACGGGAAGCGATTCGGGAAACTCGATGCGCAAGGGGGCGGAGGGTGTCGTGGTCGTCAAGGGAAGGCAGTCGTCGGCAGCACGCGGCGGGCAAACCGTCGATTATCGGCGCGCACCACGGCTGTTGCACAACTTCCACAGTACGGCGCCCCGGCGCAGCGCATGGTGTAAATAGTCTTTACTCTGCCGCCAGCCGCCGCTACGATCGCGTCCATGTCCTACCGCCTTGCCCCCACCACCTTGCGCAGCCGCTGCGCAAGCCATGCGTTCCCAACGCATGGCGGGGTCCGGTTGCCTCGCCCGGCCTGAAGCCCGCGCCACTTCATCGAGTCGCGCGCTTCGGACACCGAAGCGCAGCAACCGCCCCTTCACAGCGTCTGCCTGCCACGCCCTCATTGCGAGGGGGTGGCCGCTTTTCCGTACCTGTTTTCATAGAAGTCATTCCATGTCCACCGACATTCATTCCGACCTGCATGCCGAGCTGTCCGAGCGCACCAAGCACCTGCAGACCGTCGCCCAATCGCTGAAGGCCGAGCTGTTCGGCATCGACGACATCATCGATCGCGTGATCGATTCGCTGCGCGCCTGGTATGTGCTGCCGCAGCTCATCAGCCGCCCGGTCGTCGTCTGCCTCTGGGGCCTCACCGGCACTGGCAAGACGCAGCTGGTGCGCAGGCTCGCCCAGCATCTGGGCTTCTACGACCGCTTCATCGAAGTGCAGATGGACGGTTTCAGCCATGGCTCGGGCTACCACAGCCGCGGTTCGATCTCGGCCATGCTGGCCGAGTCGGGCATTGCCGAAGGCACGCCGGGCATCCTGGTGCTCGACGAGTTCCAGCGCTTCCGCACGGTCGACGCCAACCGCAACGACGCCAAGGTCGAGCGCTACCAGGACGTGTGGGCCCTGCTTTCCGACGGCCGCCTGCCGCCCGCGCTGTCGATGCTGGGCGAGATCGAATCCTCGCTCGCCCAGGCCGAGTACGAACAGGACCGCGACGGCCCCGCCGACAAGAAGAAGCTCAAGAAGCGCAAGCTGCACCTCTCGCCCTGGGAGGCGCGCGAGGTCAAGCGCTGCCTGAAGCTGCCCGACACCCTGCTGCAGATCATGACCTGGAAGCCCGCCGAGGTGCATGCGCGCCTGCGCGCCTTCCGCGACACGCAGCAGGGCTGGGAAACCGACTACAGCAAGCTGCTGGTGTTCGTCTCGGGCAACCTCGACGAGATGTACGCCGAGACGGCCCAGCGCGTCGAGGACTGCGACACCGATGCCGACATCTTCCACGCGCTGACGAAGAAGCTCTCGGTCATCGACGTCAAGAAGGCGCTGGCCGAGCGCTTCCGCCCCGAGCAGATCGCGCGCCTGGGCAACACCCATGTGATCTACCCCTCGTTCAACCGCGCAACCTACGTGCAGCTGATCCTGTCGATCTGCGACCGCTACGTGGCCGAGATCCAGGAAAGCTCCGGCGTGCGCTTCGTGCTCGATGCCGTCGTGTACGAGCAGATCTACGCCAACGCCGTGTTCCCGGCGCAGGGCACGCGCCCGCTGTTCTCCTCGATCCACGCGATCCTGAGCGCAACGCTGGTCAACGCGGCGCTGTGGGCGCTGGAGCGCGGCGCCGACGGCGCGGAACCGGTGTGGCTCACGCTGGACGCGAGCGTGCCCTGCATCGTGGCCAAGTACCGCAAGGCCCGCCGCCAGTTCCCGGTGGCGCTGGAGCTCAACCGCCTCAAGCAGCGTTCGAGCGAAGACTTTCGCGCCCTGCTCGCCGTGCACGAGGCGGGCCACGGCGTGGTCTATGGCGTGCTCTTCGGCCGTGCGCCGCAGGAGATCAAGATCAATGTGGCTTCGTTCGAAGGCGGCTACAACAGCTACGAGCAGCGCAAGACCTGGTCGAAGGAGAACCTGCGCGACCGGATCTGCGTGAGCCTCGCGGGCCGCGCCGCCGAACAGCTGGTGTTCGGCGACCAGGCCTGCACCTCGGGCGCGTCGCAGGATTTCCTGCAGGCCACGGCCCATGCGGCGCAGTACGTGCGCCACTTCGCCTTCGGCACGCGCCTGAGCCGCACCGACATCACGAACGACCCCGAGGCCAACCTGAACACCGACGTCGACGCGACCAACCCGGAGATCGAGGCCCTGCTGGCGCAAGAGCATGCGCGCGCCCGCGCCCTGCTCGAAACGCACACGACAGCGCTGATGGCGGTGGTCGATGCGCTGATGCGCGAAGGCGCCATCGCCCCGGCCGAACTGGCCGCCATGCTCGACCTGCCCGCCGCCCCCGCCGGCGAGCCGACCGACGCCTATGCGGCGCTGCTGGCCAGCTTCCGCGCCCGCAAGGCGGACCTGCTGCAGCCGGCCTCCGGCCGAGGCGGCGGCGCCGGCCCGCCCGCCAGTGCGGCCCGCATGCTGCGCGCGATGGCCTGAGCCGTACCAAATGCCCTCCAAGAATGCACAATCACGCCCCATGTCCACCGTCTTCAATTTCACCTTCGTGCCCTGGTTCCGCTCGGTCGCGCCCTACATCCATACGCACCGCGGTAAGACTTTCGTGGTCGGGCTCGCGGGCGAGGCGATCGCGGCGGGCAAGCTCCAGAACATTGCGCAAGACCTGGCGCTGATCCAGAGCATGGGCGTCAAGATCGTGCTGGTGCACGGCTTCCGCCCGCAGGTCAACGAGCAGCTCGCGGCCAAGGGCCACGAGGCACGCTACTCGCACGGCATCCGCATCACCGACGAAGTGGCGCTCGATTCCGCGCAGGAAGCCGCCGGCCAGCTGCGCTACGAGATCGAGGCCGCCTTCAGCCAGGGCCTGCCGAACACGCCGATGGCGGGTTCGACGGTGCGGGTGATTTCGGGCAACTTCATCACCGCCCGCCCCGTGGGCGTGGTCGATGGGGTCGACTTCAAGCATTCGGGCCTGGTGCGCAAGGTCGATGCGGCCGGCATCCGCCGCACGCTCGATTTCGGCGCCATGGTGCTCATGTCGCCCTTCGGCTTCTCGCCCACCGGCGAGGCCTTCAACCTGACGATGGAAGAGGTCGCCACCAGCGTCGCCATCTCCATCCAGGCCGACAAGCTGATCTTCCTGACCGAGATTCCGGGCATCCGCATGGACAGCGAGCTGCCCGAGAGCGAAGACAACCCGATCGACACCGAGCTGCCGCTCGACGCCGCCGAAAAGCTGCTCGCCTCGCTGCCGCCGGCGCAAAAGCCCACCGACACCGCCTTCTACCTGCAGCACTGCGTCAAGGCCTGCAAGGGCGGCGTGGAACGCAACCACATCCTGCCGTTCGCGCTCGACGGCTCGCTGCTGCTCGAGGTGTACGTGCACGACGGCGTCGGCACCATGGTGATCGACGAGAAGCTCGAGAGCCTGCGCGAAGCCACGGTCGACGATATCGGCGGCATCCTGCAGCTGATCGAACCCTTCGAGCGCGACGGCACGCTGGTCAAGCGCGACCGCACCGAGATCGAGCGCGACGTGGGCCACTACACGGTGATCGAGCACGACGGCGTGATCTTCGGCTGCGCGGCGCTCTACCCGTACCCCGAGGCGAAGACCGCCGAGATGGCCGCACTGACCGTGTCGCCGCAATCGCAGTCGCAGGGCGACGGCGAACGCATCCTCAAGCGCGTCGAGCACCGCGCCAAGGCCATGGGCCTGGACAGCATCTTCGTGCTCACCACGCGCACCATGCACTGGTTCCTGAAGCGCGGCTTCCAGCAGGTCAACCCCGACTGGCTGCCCGAGGCCCGCAAGCGCAAGTACAACTGGGACCGCAAGAGCATGGTCCTCGTCAAGAAGATCTAGACCCCTGAAGGAAGGACACCACGATGACGCCCGCCACCGCCCTGCTGTTCGCCATCGTGGCCTTCGCCGCCATCGCCACGCCCGGTCCGACCGTGCTGCTGGCACTCAGCAACGGCTCCCGCCCCCGCGGGCGGCGCGCCCCGCCGGGCCTGCTCCGCGCGGTG
>Ga0102588_1002510_pt1 | contig 10388 bp, 9 predicted proteins | sample AraplaMF_Col_mMS_FD_76854 | JGI IMG/M metagenome (GOLD analysis project Ga0102588, IMG submission 76854) | Arabidopsis root microbial communities from the University of North Carolina, USA - plate scrape MF_Col_mMS (SPADES assembly) (version 2) | ecosystem: Host-associated > Plants > Roots >...
AGCGCTCGCAGGCGCTCGGCTTGCGAGGCCATCTGCTCGCGGCTTTCGGCAACCTCTTCGTGCAGCAGCGCTGCGGCTTCCGGCAGGTTGGGGGTGAGCAGCGTCGCAAGCGGCAGCAGGTGTTTCGTCAGCGCATCGACAGCCTGCGGGTCGAGGAGTGCCGCTCCGCCCTTGGCGATCATGACAGGATCGACGACGATGGGGATGCCGCGATGAGGCGCCAGCGTTTCGGCAACGGCTTCGGCAATGCCGGCATTGGCAATCATGCCGATCTTGACGGCGTCGACACGCACATCGGCAAAGACGGCCTTGATCTGCTGGGCGACGAAGTGAGGCGGCACCAGATGCACGCCCGTCACCCCTTGCGTATTCTGCGCCGTCAGGGCCGTCAGCGCCGCCATGCCATAGACGCCGCGTGCTGAGAAAGCCTTGAGATCGGCCTGGATGCCGGCGCCGCCGGATGGATCGGAGCCGGCGATAGACAGGACGTTGTGGATCATCGGCGGACCTTTCGGATTTCCTCGGCGATGCGGATCGTCGCTGCCCGAGGATCCGGGGTGCCGCAGATCGCCGAGACGACAGCAAGCCCATCGGCTCCGGCCGCGAAGACGGAAGCGACATGCTCGCTCTTCAAGCCGCCGATTGCAACCGTCGGAACGGGGGCGGTTTTCACCAGTCTCGCCAACCCGTCAAAGCCGATGGGCTGCTTGTGGTCTGCCTTGGTGGGTGTCGCAAAGACCGGTCCGATTCCGGCATAGTCGACGATAGCGGGATCGATGGCCGCTGCCAGCGCTTCGCTCTCGGCTGACAGACCAAGGATCATGTCCGGGCCGATCATCGCCCGGGCGGTACCTGGCCCCATGTCATCCTGGCCGATATGCAGCCCGTCGGCGCCGATCGCGATGGCTGCCTCGACGTCGTCGTTGATGACGAGCAAAGCGTCGGTACCCTTCAGGATCTCCTTCAGCGCCAGGCCGGTCTCGATCATCCTTGCCGTCCCGCCATGCTTGTCACGAAGCTGCACCATCGTGGCGCCGCCGGCAACGGCAAGCCGCGCCGTCTCGACCATGCCGATACCGGCGCAGAGATCGGGATCGAGGACCAGATAGAGCGAAAGATCGAAGCGTTTCATGCGGCGTTGATCCTGACTTTTGCATCGAGTTTTGCTCCATCGAGCGCGGCAAGCTGATCGAGGAAGCGCCAGGAGAAGGAGCCGGGGCCGGCGGCATCCTTGGCCGCCTCTTCGCCGGCAACCGCGAAGGCAGAAAGTGCTGCGACAGCGGCTGCGAAAGGATCGGCGGGAATGGTGGCGGCAAAGGCGCCGGTCAGGCAGGTGAGCGAACAGCCGAGCGCAGTCACCTGCGGCATGAGCGGCGAGCCACCTTCAATGCGCAGCGCCTGCGCACCGTCGGTCACGAAATCCACCACGCCGGTGACCGCGACGACCGCGCCATGCCGTTCGGCAAGCAGCCGCGCGGAAGCTTCTGCCTGCTCAACCGGGTCGCGGCTGTCGACACCTTGGCCGCGGCTCTCGCCACCGGCAAGCGCGATGATTTCAGAAGCATTGCCGCGGATGATCGTCGGGCGAAGCGCCAGCAGATCGGCAACCGCCTTGCGGCGGAAGGATGTCGCATAATGGGCAACCGGATCAAGGACCCAAGGTTTGCCGCTCGCGTTTGCAGCCTTTGCCGCCGCATGCATGCCGTCGATCCACTGGGTGGAGAGCGTGCCGATATTAACGGTCAAAGCGCCGGCGATCGCGGCAAACTCGCCAGCTTCTTCGGCGGCGTGGACCATGGCAGGCGATGCACCCGCTGCAAGGACCACATTGGCGGCGATGTTCATGGCCACGTAATTGGTGATGCACTGAACGAGCGGTGGCTTCGCCCGCATCGCCGTTAACAGTGCTCCGGGTGTCTTGTTCTCCATAGTACCCCTTTCAGGCGGGGCAGGCGCGGGAACGATCATGCGATGAAGCAGATGGCGACCCGAGCGACTCCCTCCGCCGGCATTATCCGGTTCAGGTTCGAAGGGTGCTTCTCAGCCCGCTTTCGCAAATGGGCGCCCCTGTCTCTCAACAGCACTCTTTCTTGCAGAGAATGGCGTCGCTGTCATCGGCAAAATGACGATTTTGAGACTGAGGTTTTGCCAATGCGTACCACGGGCCGCCTGAGCGCCCGTGGTGCAATTTTCAGATGCCGGTTCTTTGGGTTTAAGGTCCGGCTGCTCTGCTCGATCAACGCAGCGGCGCTGGAAGCAGGGTCGTCGTAAAGTCCTGATACGAAACCGGACGCAGGAACCTGTAGATGGCGAGCGTTCCGACGGAGGTCGATCTGCCATCGGCCGTTGCCGGGTAGGGGCCGCCGTGCACCATGGCGGGCGATACTTCCACGCCGGTTCCGAAGCCGTTCACGAGCAGGCGTCCGGCAAGCATTTCCAGCTTTGGAACGAGGCGCTTGGCGTCCTGTTCGTCTTCGCTCGTAATGTGCAGGGCAACGGTCAGCTGGCCTTCGAGGCCGTCGAGGACGCGCTCGAGTTCGGCGAGATCACGGCAGCGCACGATAAGGCCGGCTGCTCCGAAGACCTCGTCCTGTAGCTCGTGATGCGCAAGGAATGCTGCAGCCGTCGTCTCGAAGAGAGCGGCCGTGCCTTCGAATTCGCTGCCGGGCTTGCCATTGGCAACGAGCCGGACTTCGGGATGTTTTTCCAGCCGGGCAACGCCATCGCAGAACGCCTTGGCGATGGAACCTGTCAGCATCGTCTGGGCGCCGACATCGGGCAGAAGCTCCCGCGCCTTGGCAATGAACGTGTCCAGGCCTTCGCTGTCGACGGCGAGAATGAGGCCGGGATTGGTGCAGAACTGCCCGGCACCGAGGACAAGCGAGCCTACGAAAGCCGTTGCGATTTCCGCCGCGCGGGTTTTCAGCGCGTTGGGGAAGAAGATGACCGGGTTGATGCTGCTCATTTCGGCATAGACCGGGATCGGCTGCTTGCGCTCGGAAGAGATCTTCATCAGCGCAGTGCCGCCGCGGCGCGAGCCCGTGAAGCCGACGGCGCGGATTCTGGCATCGGCCACCAGTTTCTGACCGACTTCGAAGCCGGTATCGAAGAGGAGCGCAAACGTGCCGGCATGCAGACCAGCCTTGGCAACGGCGCGCTGAACGGCGCGGCCGACCAGTTCCGATGTGCCCGGGTGAGCGGAATGCGCCTTGACGACGACCGGGCATCCCGCTGCGAGTGCAGATGCCGTGTCACCGCCGGCGACGGAGAAGGCGAGCGGAAAGTTCGATGCGCCGAAAACCGCGACAGGCCCCAGGGGAACGTTACGCAGGCGCAGGTCAGGCTTCGGAAGCGGCTTGCGGGAGGGATCCGCGCCGTCGAAGCGAAGCTCCTGGAAGCGGCCTTCGCGCACCTCTTTCGCAAATAGCCGTAGCTGTCCCATCGTGCGAGCGCGCTCGCCCTCGAGACGTCCGCGCGGAAGTCCGGTTTCCGCCATTGCCCGCACGATCAGCTCGTCGCCGATGGCCTCGATCTCGCTGGCGATGGTTTCAAGAAAGGCAGCCCGTGTTTCGAGATCGGTTTCCCGGTAGGAAGCGAAGGCCTCCCATGCAAGCCTGGTCGCCTCTTCGACGTCTTCGGCGGAGGCGCCACCGAAAGAGACGGGCAGCGCCGTCCCCGTGGCTGCTTCGACACCGTAGAGCTCGCCGCGCGTGCCGCGCTTCTCCGATCCCGCGACGAGCAGGCTTCCATTGATAGTCATGACGGATTTCCTTTCAAACAGATTCGAGCGACGTATATAGGCGTTCGTCTTCTCAATTTCACGACATCTTTCCCGATATCGCATCGAAGATGGAGATCTCCGGCAGAGACTTGGTCGCGTCTCGACAAGGGCTGGGCGCGAGCTTGCGGAAAAGCAATCGTATGCCGAAATGCCGCCCCTTTTTTACGCTCATTCTCGCTCGGGATTAATCGAGGGGGCTCCATGAAACACGCATCCGTTGTCTGTGCGGCACTTACCGCAGTACTGCTCTCCACAACCGCATTTGCCCAAACCGGGACGATCAAGTCGATCCGGCTGTCGTCAGGCGGAGTTGCCGAATATGTGCGCAGTCTCAATGTCGGAGAGGACGGCAATGCTGTCATCGACGTGCCGACAGATCAGATGGATGACTTTCTCAAGACCCTCGTCGTATCGGGGCCCGCGCCCGTAAAGGGCCTTTCGACCACCGGCCCAGACATGGTGGACGAAACATTCAAGGTGCTTCCGATCAAGCCGCAGGATCTGGATTCGGCGGCGGGTGTGTTACGGTCTCTCAGAGGAGCGCCTGTCTCTGCGAACGGAGTGAAGGGCCGCATCGTCGGAGTAGAGCCTGCGAGCGAGAAGCAACGCGCACGGCTGATCGTGATGCTGGACAGCGGCGCCTTCGACGTTGCCGAGATCGGTGGCGCCATGGCCTACAAGCTCGACGATCCCAAAGACGCCGAGATGATTTCCCGAGCCGCAGAACTGTTGTCGAGTGACGGCGTGCAGGGAAGCCGGGCCGTCACCATCGCGCTCGAAGGCAAGGCGTCGGCGGCCGTAGATATCTCCTATGTCGTGGCCGCCCCGCTCTGGAAGCCGTCCTACAGGATCATTGTTGACGCCAACGGCAAAGCCCGGTTGCAAGCCTGGGCAGTCCTTGAGAATGCCTCCGGCGAGGATTGGCACGGGGTTTCCATTTCTCTGACGTCCGGCAAGCCCGTGACGCTTCGCCAGAGACTGTATGCCAGAGCATGGCCATCACGCCCGGAAGTGGATTTCGCCTATCTGGACCTTGGAGGCGCCAAACGTAGCAAGTTTGGAGGCGCGCTGGCGAACAAGCCGCTGGCCGAGGCTCCTGCTCCAGTTGAGGCTGCTCCAGCCGCTACCATCGGTGCGACTGCCGACGAGGGCGACGTGGTCGCAAACTTCGATCTTCCCGGCGTATACGACCTGAAGAATGGTGAGACGATTTCCGTGCCGATCTTGGATCGCGAGATCAAGGCAGAGTTCGTCGCTCTCTATCGCGATGGTGCGCAACATCCGGATGCAGCCCTCGTGCTCACCAACGACACGGGGACTTCGCTACCGCCGGCGGTGGCGGCAGTCTATGACGACAAAGGGCGTTATGTCGGCGACGCACGCATAGGGAATGTGAAGCCGGGCGGCGTGGAAAAGGCGACGTTTGCCGCCGATCAGAAGATCGAGCAGGAAGTGGCAAGCGCCATATCCAGTTCCTTTCGAACTGTCATCGTAAAGGACGGTTATCTCGAGGCCACACTGGAGCGACGGCTGCGAAAGACCTTCTCCGTCTGGGGCGCTGATGCCGACAGGACGTTTGTCGCGGAAGACCCGGGCATGGCAGGATGGGAACTGGTTAAGTCCGAAGGCGTGGAAGAGACACCGCAAGGTGCGCGGGCAACTGTGATCGTCCCTGCGGGCAGGAAGGTTTCGACGACCATCGAATGGCGCATGGCCGAGAGCGAGACGCAGGCGATTGCCGATATCGATGACACTGTGATCCTGCAATGGCTCGATGAAGGGCCGTCTCCGGAAATCGCCTTAAAACTTCAGGGCCTTGTGACGGCAAGGAAGGCACAAAAGGAAGCGGAGAGGGACCTGGCTACGGTCATGCAGGCAATTGAAGACGCAACGTCGGAATCCTCACGGATTTCAGGCTTGCTTTCCTCTGTCGGCGACACACCGCTCAAGCAGCAGTTCCTTCAGGACCTGACGGAACAGGAGAAGTCGATCAAGGCGTTGCGGGCGCAAAGGGACGAGGCGCGAGATCGGCTTGAAAAGCTTCGCAAGGAGCTCGGGGAAGCAATAGCTCGTCTCTAGATTGGCTGGGCACGAGTTGGGCGCCAATTCCTGCTGCCGCCGACGGCACTATCGGCGTCGGTGAGGCATCGCTTACGGATCTCAGACCTCGACTTTGCCGTTTTCTTCACCGTCCCAATATTGGATCGAACGCGCCGCAACCTTGATCAAGGCAAGCCCAGGCGTCTGGGTGCCCTCGGGAAACCATCGTTCCAGTCCCTTGACCCAGTGTTGCTCGAATTCCGAGACGTCCTCGATGAGCGAAGCGTTACCATCGATCGCAATGAATATGCCCGGTTTGCCGAGCAGATGCGGTGGCGCAGTGAAGGTCAGCTGCACCGCGTTGTCTTTCCGAATGTCGGATATCTTGCGGGTATCCGCATAGGAAAAGAACCAGGAATCTCCGTCATATTCGACGTCACCATTGTTGCTCATCGGCCGCGTGCTGATCCGGTTCGAGGCTCCACGTGTCGAAAACATGCAGAAATCCAGCTTCTTCAGATGCTTCGACAGCTCTTCTTTTGTCATTGATGCCATGGTGGTTCTCCAATCCAGGTGAAAACAACCGGCGATGATCGAAGTTCCATGGAATATGCGGCCCGCACTCCGATAGCCTGCCTATCAGTTGCGGATGAACGCCCGATGCCATGGGCCTGTACGGCGCCTCTGGCGCCGATACACCGAGTAAGACAGCCGATTCATCGGGATACAGGAAAACTAAGCTTGCTCACGAAGGCGAGGCCTTGAAGCCAGCATCGCGAAATACTCGGATTAGTTAATCGGGCTGCACCGGCCTGATCGTATCAACCGAGATTTCGCCTTCAATCACACCCCGTACAAGATCCGTGCGATTCCGATCGATCTCGACGACCGTGTAGAGCTTGTCGTCGCGAAATGCGCTTGCATGCGTCGTGGTGACATCGTCAGCGGGTGCAGCGTCGACCTCCATGAAGTCGAGCTCGCGCCCGGCCGCCACGATCCGGGCATCACCCGCCGTTCTTGCTGCGACCACCACGACGCCGTGGCCCGGCGAATTTTCCCATCTCGGATCGTCTGCCGCCGCGATCGGTTCAAGTCGATAGATACCAAGGGGCTCGCCTGCCGGGAGGGTTGAACTTTCCGCCGCCGCGTCCGCGATCTGCGCCTTGCTTTCGACCGAACGCCCAAACGTGTTCGGATTTGTGGCGTTGTTGATCTCGTCGTTTCCTGTTCGTGACACGTTAGACATGTCGTCCTCCATCCGTTGCGAACATAACGATGGTGCGATCCGACTGTTCCGCGATTGACGAAAGGAACTTGTGCCGTCACGAGTTTCTCATTTCATGATCGACCGACAGGCGGACCAATTTGCAAAAACTGCCGCCTGCAGGTTTCACCAGGGGAGTGATTTGTTTCGGGGGCTCATCGGGCCTGCGTGGGCTCCGATGCGATGGGCTGTTCGGCCGGGCGAGTATGGGATGGCTGCGGATCCGCAATGCACAGCCATCCCATTTGAGCAAGCGCTCCCTCGTCGAACGCTTGCAGCCGGCCCCCGCCAGTCACCGAAATGTTAGCAACGCCTAAAGCGTCCCCGCTAGTGCGTGAATGCAACACTTCATGAAAGGTTTCCGGCGAAGTGACGGCGGACCACCGTCACCATTGATCGGCTAGTGGACTCTTTCGCCTCCGGCGGCTCAGAGCGCGGAAAAATGCGCCTTGATCAGTTCGTGATCGGAGATTGCTCCTCCGTCTGCGTCGACGGCAGCAACAGTCACGGCGTCGCTTGCCGAAAGGCCGCGGGTAAACAGCCAGTCGAGGCGAGCAAAAGGAGGCTGTGGCGTTCCGTCGGGGCGCGTGCGCTGCGTGAGCGCGAAGTCGTTGGCAGTCTCCCAGTGATAGCCGGCCTCTGCGAGGAGACCGAAAAGCGGTTCGTGCGCTTCGGGTTCACGCGACCCCTCGGGAAGGATATTGGTGTTGAAATCACCCCCCACAACGACGGGCAAGCCATCGGCGAGCTTTTCAACGGCGGCGATCAGCCTCTTTGTCTGCATTGCCCGATCCGCAATGTCGGTCTTGCTTTCCAGATGCACGCTGACTGCAAGGATCGGCCCGAATGCGGTTTCGATTTTGGCCGCGATTGCCATGCGGCCGCCGATCCGACCCTGCCCGTCCTTTGCATCCGTCCACCATGTGCCGCAGTCATCGAGATGGATCAATGCCGCATCAAGCAACGGCAAACGGGAGAGCAGCGCATTGCCGTGGAAGCCGACGGCATTCGTCTCGCCCTTATGCCATTCGCGCTCACGGGAATCGCCGAGACCAAGCTCCACGAACTCCACGCCAAAAGCATAGGACATGCCGAGATCGCGGGCGAGGTCGGCAACAGTGTGCCGGTTGCCGGCGCGCGCCATGCCGAGATCAGCCTCCGTGAGCAACAGGATATCGGCGACGCTCTGGCGGACGAGTTCCACCGAAGGCGCATGATATTTCAGCCGTTCGGCGTTCCAAGCGGCGACGACGAGACCGTTTCCGATGCTGGCTTCGCTGGCAGTCCGTACGACTTCGATCGTCGAAAGCGCCGGCAGGGTCGCTGCAAGCCGGTCATGCTCGGCCTGTGTCAGTTCGGCAGAACGCGCCTCATCGAAGAACGTGGCTGGGGGTACGGCAAGCGCCTCTACGGCGGCCGCAACCAGGTTGCGGTCGCCGCTGGCGAGATCAAGAAAGCTCTTCATCTGCATCAGCTCAGGCGTTAACGGTCACGGCGTTGCTTCTTGCCGGCGCGACGAGCACTTTGCCGGTCTCAGCCGAGTAGAGATGGATCGAATCCTGATCGATCGCAATGCCGATGCGATCGCCGGTCTTCAGCGAGACCGAACCGGTCATGGCGACAGCAAAGGGCAGGCCATCGAAATCGGCATGGACAATCCGGCTGGCGCCCAGTTCTTCGATGAAGTCGGCGGTCGCAACGAGCGCACCCGGCGCATCCGGGGAGACGAGGCGAGCGGCTTCTGCACGCACGCCGAGAACGACGCGCTGGCCGGCAAGCTGCTTGCCGCGCTCAGCTGGAAGCGTCACGGTGCGGCCTTCGTCATAGATGAACACGCCGGTTTCGTTGACGCGGCCTTCCAGCAGGTTCATTGCCGGCGTGCCGACGAAGCCGGCGACGAAGCGGCTTGCGGGATAGTGATAGACCTCTTCCGGCGTGCCGACCTGTTCGACATTGCCGGCATTCATGACGATGATGCGGTCGGCAAGTGTCATGGCCTCGTTCTGGTCGTGTGTCACGAAGATCGAGGTTGCGCCGAGGCGGCGATGCAGGCGGCGGATTTCCGCACGCATGGCGATACGCAGCTTGGCATCGAGGTTCGACAGCGGCTCGTCGAAAAGAAAGACCTTCGGCTCGCGGATCATGGCGCGGCCCATGGCGACGCGCTGGCGCTGACCGCCTGAGAGAGCGGCCGGGCGGCGCTCGAGGAAGGGCTCGAGGCTGAGTGCCTTGGCAACGTCGGCGATCCGGCGGTCACGCTCGGCCTTCGGCACACCGGCGACCTTGAGTGCATAACCGATGTTTTCGGCAACGCTCATGTGCGGATAAAGCGCATAATTCTGGAAGACCATCGCGCAGCCGCGTTCACGTGGCTCGAGTTGGTTGACGACGCGCCCGTCGATGGCGATTTCGCCACCGGTAATTTCTTCCAGGCCGGCGACCATGCGCAGCAGCGTGGACTTGCCGCAGCCGGACGGGCCGAGGATGACGATGAATTCGCCCGACTGGATTTCGAGATCGACGCCATGAACGACGGCGTGCTTGCCATAGTTCTTTTTCACGCCACGGATGGAGATCGGTGCCAAGGTTCTGTTCCTTTCACTTCTCGGTGGAGATAAGGCCGCGCACGAACCAACGCTGCATCAGGATGACGAGGATCAGCGGCGGCGACATGATGATCAATGTTCCGGCCATCGCGACGTTCCAGTCGGGCAGGCCGAATTCGGAGGGAATGAGCGTCTTGAGCTGGGTCACGGCGATGCCGAACTTCGGGTCGGTCGTGATCAGCAGCGGCCAGAGATACTGGTTCCAGGCCCAGACGAACATGATGGTGAAGAGCGCGATCATGTTTGGGCGCGACAGCGGTAGCAACACGTCCCAGAAGAAGCGGACCGGACCGGAGCCGTCCATCTTCGATGCCTCGGCAAGCTCGTCCGGCACCGTCAGGTAGAACTGGCGGTAGAGGAAGGTGCCGGTTGCGGTGGCGACCATCGGCAGCACGAGGCCCGGATAGGAGTTCAGCAGACCCCATTCGAGCTTGATCTGGATGCCGGTGATCTGGGCGACCAGCCAGCTGATGCCGGTTACGTCGAGGATCGTCTGGAACGGCTGGAGCGCGTTGGCGGCGATCGAATAGGTCGGCACGATACGCACTTCGAGCGGCAGCATCAGCGTGATGAAGATGATCCAGAAGATCAGATGGCGGCCGGGGAAGCGGAAATACACGATCGAGAAAGCTGCCATCGCGGAAAGGATGACCTTGCCGGCGCCGACGGTGGCAGCAAAGATGACGCTGTGGAAAAG
>Ga0102588_1002511_pt1 | contig 10376 bp, 7 predicted proteins | sample AraplaMF_Col_mMS_FD_76854 | JGI IMG/M metagenome (GOLD analysis project Ga0102588, IMG submission 76854) | Arabidopsis root microbial communities from the University of North Carolina, USA - plate scrape MF_Col_mMS (SPADES assembly) (version 2) | ecosystem: Host-associated > Plants > Roots >...
GCTGGCGTGCTGGCCCCCAAATCCAAAGCAGACTTTGCCTTTGTACTGCACGCGCTCAGCTACCTGTCCAGTAAAGGCCGCGCTGCGATTGTCTGCTTCCCCGGCATCTTCTACCGGGGTGGGGCCGAGCAGAAAATCCGCCAGTATCTGGTGGATAACAACTACGTCGAATCCGTGATCTCGCTTGCGGCCAACCTTTTCTACGGCACCACCATAGCAGTGAATATTCTGGTGCTCGCCAAGAACAAAAAAGACACCACCACGCAGTTCATCGACGCCAGCGGGCTGTTCAAGAAGGAGACGAATAACAACGTTCTCACGGACAACGATGATCCAAGCAAACCAGGCCATATTCAGCAAATCATGGCAGTGTTCGACAGCAAGGCGAATGTGGAGCACTTCGCCAAGTCCATACCGCTCGAACAGGTGGCGGCCAATGACTACAACCTGTCGGTTAGCAGCTATATCGAAGCCAAAGACAACCGCGAAGTGGTGGATATCGCCCAACTCAATAACGAGCTGAAATCCACTGTCGCCAAGATCGACCAACTGCGCAAGGACATTGATGCCATCGTGGCGGAGATTGAAGGCGGGGAGTTGGAGGCATGAGCGGCGCGAACTTTTTGGAAAAGCTGTTGGATGGTGTTGAGGTGGAGTGGAAGGCGCTGGGGGATGTAGCCAAGTACTCTGACATGCGCATCGATTGTACTGGGATCGATGAAAAGAACTATGTGGGCGTTGACAACCTTCTCCAGAATAGGGCAGGAAAAACTAACTCAACTTACGTCCCCACTGAGGGGCGCCTGATTGAGTATCGCCTAGGTGATATCTTGATCGGAAATATTCGGCCCTATTTGAAGAAGATTTGGCTCGCCAATCAGTCTGGCGGCACAAATGGCGATGTGCTTGTTGTTCGCCCCACGCATGAATCGTTGAGCTCTGGTTACTTGCACCAAGTACTCACCGATGAGAACTTCTTCGCCTACAATATGCAGCACGCCAAAGGGGCAAAAATGCCTCGTGGCGACAAAGCAAAGATACTCGAATATGAGTTTCCCATCCCCTGCCCAGACAACCCCAAAAAATCGCTTGAAATCCAAGCCGAGATCGTTCGCATACTGGACGCGTTTACCGAGTTGACCGCCGAGTTGACCGCCGAGCTGATCGCCCGAAAAAAACAATACAACTACTACCGCGACCAGTTGTTGAGTTTTGAAGAGGGGGAGGTGGCGTGGAAGACATTGGGGGACGTTACGAAGAAATGGTACTCGGGCGGAACGCCGACAGCTGGCAACCCAGAGTATTACGATGGTGGCGATATTCCTTGGTTAAGGACCCAAGAGGTCAAGTTTTCTGACATCGAGACCACCGAAGTCAAAATTACGCAGAAGGCTTTAGAGAAATCCGCTGCAAAGTGGATTCCGGCGAATTGCGTGATCATTGCCATATCGGGAGCAACGGCAGGTAGGTCTGCGATCAACAAGATACCTTTAACAACCAATCAGCACTGCGGCTGCCTGGAGATTGATAGCACCAAGGCCTTGTACCGTTATGTCTTCCACTGGGTAAGTTTTAACTATGAAAACATCAAGGCGCTAGGTCAGGGTGCAAGAGGTGACCTGAATTCAAGCATCATCAAGGGCTTTGCGCTTCCTATACCCTATGCAGACGACCCTGAAAAATCGCTTGCCGAACAGGCCCGAATCGTCGCCATCCTCGACAAATTCGATGCACTGACCAACTCCCTCACCGAAGGCTTGCCGCGTGAAATCGAGTTGCGTCAGAAGCAATACGCGTATTACCGCGATTTGCTGTTGAGCTTCCCGAAACCGGAGGAGGCAGAGGCATAACATGAGCAAGACACTCGCGGAAATCGCCCAACAGCTAAACGGCACCGACAAAAAGGTGCAGCTGATTTATGCCTTCAATGGCACGGGCAAGACACGCCTGTCGCGGGCGTTCAAGCATGAAATTGACCCAAAGCAGGAAGGTGACGATGCATCATCGGAGTTGGCCGACAAGAAGATTATTTATTACAGCGCTTTCACCGAAGACTTGTTTTACTGGGACAACGACCTGGGACAGGATGCTGAGCCGATACTGAAGATCCAGCCGAACGCTTTCACCAAGTGGGTGCTGGAAGAACAAGGGCAGGAGCTGAGCATTGCCCGCACCTTTCAGCACTACACCAGCGAGAAGCTGACGCCGCATTTCAGCGATGATTTTTCGTCGGTCAGCTTCTCGTTCGAGCGCGGCAACCAAGAGCCAGAACCCCACATCAAGATTTCCAAGGGCGAGGAAAGCAACTTCATCTGGAGTGTGTTCAATGCCCTGCTGGAGCAGGTGATTGCCGAGCTGAATATTCCCGAAGCCGCCGATCGCTCCACCGATGTCTTCAACAAGCTGACCCATGTCTTTATCGATGACCCGGTGAGCTCCCTGGATGAAAACCACCTGATAGAGCTAGCGGTGAATCTTGCTGCGCTGATCAAGTCTAGTGAATCAGGCCTGAAGTTCATTATTACTACGCATAACCCGCTGTTCTACAACGTTTTGTTCAATGAGTTCGGCAATAAGGGCTGCTACATGCTGGAGCGGCTTGAGGGCGACAGCTTTGCGCTCACGGAAAAGAAAGGCGACTCCAACAAGAGCTTTTCCTATCATTTGCACCTGCTGAAGACCATCGAACAGGCGATTGTCGACAGTAAAGTTGAGCGATATCACTTCACCCTGCTGCGCAATCTCTACGAGAAGACGGCCAGCTTTCTCGGGTACCCAAAGTGGCCCGATCTTTTACCGGACGACAAGCAGCTTTACTACAGCCGAATTATCAATTTCACCAGCCACAGCACGCTGTCCAATGAAGCAGTTGCACAGCCCACGCCAGCCGAGAGCGCGACAGTCAAGTTGCTGCTGGACCATCTGAAGGACAAACATGCTTTTTCCGGTGCCTGATCAATGAACGACTACAAAACCATTGCCGAATCGAACAACTTCATCGTTCTGGATAAGTACGCCCGTGAATGGAAAGCCGCCGAGAGCTACCAGAGCGAAAGTGATCTGGAGCGCGAGCTGATCCAGGATCTGGTCAACCAGGGCTACGAGTTCGCCTCGTCCATCAAGACCTCGGACGACCTGCTGGAGAATGTGCGCCCCCAACTGCAAACGCTCAACTCTGTATCGTTCACTAACGGCGAGTGGTCGCGCTTTGTCGAGACCTGGCTGGACAAGCCCAGCGATGGCCTTGTCGAGAAAACCCGCAAGATTCACGACGACTACATCAACGATTTTGTCTTTGACGACGGGCGTATCCAGAACATCTATTTGCTGGACAAGAAGAACATCACCCGCAACAAGGTGCAGGTGATCAAGCAGTTCGAGCAGACGGGCAGCCACGCCAATCGCTACGACGTGACGATTCTGGTGAACGGCCTGCCGTTGGTACAGGTGGAATTGAAGAAGCGCGGCGTGGCGATCCGCGAGGCCTTCAACCAGGTACACAGCTACAGCAAGGAGAGCTTCAACAGCGAGCATTCCTTGTTCAAGTATTTGCAGCTGTTTGTGATCTCTAACGGCACCGACAGCCGCTACTTTGCCAACACCACGCAGCGCAACAAGAACAGCTTCGACTTTACCATGAACTGGGCAAAGGCGGACAACACGCTGATCAAGGACCTGAAGGACTTCACGGCCACCTTCTTCCAGAAACACACTTTGCTCAATGTGTTGCTGCATTACTCGGTGTTCGACGTCAGCAATACGCTGCTGGTGATGCGGCCTTACCAGATCGCTGCTACCGAACGTATTCTGTGGAAGATCAAGAGCAGCAATCAGGCCAAAAACTGGAGCAACACGGAAAGCGGTGGCTTCATCTGGCATACCACCGGCAGCGGCAAGACGCTGACCAGTTTCAAGGCTGCGCGCCTGGCCACCGAGTTGGATTTCATCGACAAGGTGTTTTTCGTGGTGGACCGCAAGGATCTGGACTACCAGACCATGAAGGAATACCAACGCTTCTCGCCGGACAGCGTGAATGGCTCGGACAGTACGGCAGGACTGAAACGCAACCTGGAGAAGGACGACAACAAGATTGTCGTCACCACCATTCAGAAGCTCAATAACCTGATGAAGAGCGAGGCGGACTTGCCCATCTACGGCAAGCAAGTGGTGTTCATTTTCGATGAGTGCCACCGCAGCCAGTTTGGTGAGGCCCAAAAGAACCTGAACAAGAAGTTTAAGAAATTCTGTCAGTTCGGCTTTACCGGCACGCCCATCTTCCCTGAGAACGCCCTGGGTGCCGAAACCACGGCCAACGTGTTTGGCCGTGAGCTGCATTCCTATGTAATCACCGATGCCATCCGTGACGAGAAGGTGCTGAAGTTCAAGGTAGACTATAACGATGTGCGCCCGCAGTTCAAGGCCATCGAGACCGAGAAGGACGAGAAGAAGCTGAGCGCAGCCGAGAACAAGCAAGCCCTACTGCACCCGGAGCGTATTAGTGAGATCACCCAGTACATCCTGAACAATTTCCGGCAAAAGACCCATCGCCTGCATTCGGGCAACAAAGGCTTCAACGCCATGTTTGCGGTTAGCAGCGTGGATGCCGCCAAGCTCTCCTACGAGTGCTTCCGGGTGTTGCAGAAGGCCAGCGACAAGCCGCTGAAGGTAGCTACCATCTTCTCGTTCGCTGCCAACGAGGAGCAGGACGCGATCGGCGACATCCAAGATGAGAGCTTTGATGTGTCTGCGATGAATAGCAGCGCCAAGGAGTTCTTGAGCGCGGCCATTGCTGATTACAACGTGCTGTTCAAGACCAATTTCAGCGTGGACAGCAACGGCTTCCAGAATTACTACCGCGACCTAGCCAAGCAGGTGAAGGCCAAGGAAATCGACTTGCTGATCGTGGTGGGCATGTTCCTGACAGGCTTTGATGCCCCCACGCTCAACACCTTGTTCGTGGACAAGAATCTGCGCTACCACGGCTTAATGCAGGCCTACTCTCGCACCAACCGCATTTTTGACGCTACCAAAACATTCGGCAATATCGTCACCTTCCGCGACCTAGAACAGGCGACCGTCGACGCCATCACTCTGTTTGGTGACAAGAACACCAAGAACGTGGTGTTGGAGAAGAGCTACAAGGAGTACATGGAAGGCTTCACCGATGCGGCCACAGGTGAGGCGCGGCGCGGTTTTGAGGAGGTGGTGAAAGAGCTGGAAGAGCGCTTCCCAGACCCTGCTGCCATTGAAAAAGAAGCCGACAAGAAGGCCTTCGCGAAGCTGTTTGGCGAGTACCTGCGCGTCGAGAACATTCTACAAAACTCCGATGAGTTCGCCAGCCTGAAGGAACTCCAGACCGTCGATCTGGCTGATCCCGCCGCAGTTGAGGCGTTCAAGGCCAAGCACTACCTGAGTGATGAAGATCTGACCGCGCTGCAAGCCATCACGCTCCCGCCCGAGCGCAAGGTTCAGGACTATCGCTCGACTTACAACGATGTGCGCGACTGGCTACGCCGAGAGAAAGCGGGGGCCGAGAAAGAGAAGTCCACCATCGAATGGGATGATGTGGTTTTTGAGGTGGACCTGATCAAGTCGCAAGAGATCAATCTGGATTACATCCTCGAGCTGATCTTTGAACACAACATGAAGATCAAGAGCAAATCAGAGCTGGTGGATGAGGTGCGGCGGGTGATCCGGGCAAGTCTTGGCAACCGCGCCAAAGAGAGCCTGCTGGTGGACTTCATCAACCAAACCGAGCTAGATCAGATCGGCGACAAGGCCAGCGTGATCGATGCCTTCTTTACCTTTGCCCAAGCGGAGCAACAGCGTGAGGCTGCTGAGCTGATTAGAGATGAGGGGTTGAACGCAGAGGCCGCCAAGCGCTACATCACCAACTCACTGAAGCGCGAGTTCGCCAGCGAGAACGGCACCGAACTCAATGCAGTGCTGCCCAAGATGAGCCCCTTGAACCCGCAGTTCAAGACCAAGAAGCAGACGGTCTTTCAGAAGATCGCTGCCTTTGTTGAGAAGTTCAAGGGTGTGGGCGGGCAGGTTTGACGCACTGATGGGAAGTTCATGTGCATGTATTTCTGAGCCTCAGCATTCTGCTGGGGTGTAATGACCCAGCGGTTCCTGCTCAACTCAAGCCGCTAAAGCAAATGCCTCAGCGGGTGTTTTCATTTCATGCCCAGCGCCTGGTGCGGGCGCTGGTTGTTGTAGAACCCGATCCAGTCGCCAATAACCCGGCTGGCGTGCTGCAAAGTCTCAAAGCGGTGGCGATGCACGCATTGATCCTTCAATGTGCGAATCACGCGTTCCACCATGCCGTTCTGTTCCGGGCAATGCGGCGTGATGAATTCCTGCCGCAAGCCGTAGCTGCGCACCAGCGCGGTGTAGCTGCGGCTAGTGAAGACCAAACCGTTATCGGACCGCAGCAAGAACGGCGCCGACACTCGGCCCAGCGTGCCATAGCGGGCAATGAGTGCCTGCTCCAAGGCCGCTTCCGCTGTCTTGGCTTTGCCCGATCGAGACAAATGCCAGCCAAGCAGTTCGCGGGTGTGGCAGTCAATCACCAAAGCCAGTACCAGCCAGCCGTCTCGGCCGGCCCAAACGCGGCATAGGTCCGTCGCCCAGCGTTGATTCGGCGCCGCGGCCACAGAAGGCAAAGCCTGTACGCGTGGACGGAACCCGATCGGTCGTTTCTTCACTTGCCAGCCGCGCAGCTGGAAGATGCGCTGCACGGTGTTCTTGTTGAAGCCCAAGAGGGCAGCAACGGTGCGATAGCCGAACGATGGCTCCTCGTTGATCATGGCCTTGATTGGTTCGGCAAAACGCGCCTGCACCTTCGGCGCCGCCTTGACGGACTTGTGGTACACCGAGCGTCCAGTCGTGCCCACTAATCTCCCGAAGAATGTGATACCAACAGTCTCGATAGGCGCCGATACCCGTGACCTCCACCGTGATGCGTATGGAAGTTGAAGCCAGCGCGCGTTTCCTGGTGGGGAGGCCGGGTCGAGAGTAGGCGAAAAGTTCGGGCAGTAGGCCGCCACTACTTGATTGACAAATGGCAATGAGATTTGTAATATTTGCAAAAAAATTCTAAAGGAAAGGTGAGCTTACTAGCCCTTCCTTGTGCTAATGCTCATCAAACTCTGGAACGCCTCATGGATATAGGGCTTGCTCAACTCGACAGACTCGTTGCCCACCACGTTGGAAACCGGACCCGTGAGGAAGGAATAACACTATCTAATTCTGAACCGGTTCTTACGCGCTCCATCTGCGACATCATCCTTAAAGACTATCTTGGAAGGGTAAAGAGTAGCGCGAAAGATTTCGCCTTTTACCATGAGTCGGACGTCGGCCTCAACGAAATCCTCGTGTACGCGGGCGAAATCTTCCGTGACGAACATGTCTTCCTCAGAGCTGCAGAAAAAATCGCGAGGCATTTATATAGCAAGTCGACCCATCCGAATGTGGCCGGAGGCGACCTGTTCGTGATGCTTTTTTCTGGCTTAAGGATCGGCGACAAGGAATCTCGCGCGATTGGCTTATTCAAGGCCGAGGCCAAGGAGAAGTACCTGTCAGTAATAAACGAAAGCGGAGCGCTCGTCCTGCGCGACAACGAAGGCATTGACCCTAGAGATGTTCAGAAAGCCGCACTCATCATCGAAGAAGGACTGCAGGTCCTCGCCGCAGAACGCGGCAATTCTCCCACCGCTTACTGGATAGACGACTTCCTTAAGGCTAAGCCAGTCGCTACCGCGAAGTCGTCTGCGCAATATGTGAGCAAGATTGTGAAGGCCACGGTCCAGGAGCTATCCGAGCCATCCAAGGTGTCCGAGTACAAGGAACAGTTTCAAGCACTGCTCGCATCCGAGGTGCCGACGCTCGAAGACCTGCTAGAAATTAACAGTAGGTTCGTTGGTGATGAGCGATCAGAAGAGATCGTCGAGGTTACAGCTTCTTCAATGGGACTCAGGCTCGAAAGTGGCCATCATCTCGACCAGAAGGCCGTGCAAAACGCAACGAGATCTGCATTCAAGAAGATCAGGATCGCGTCCGGCATCGACTTGCTTGTTAGCGGTAAGAGTTTGCCGACATCTATTAGAACGGAGCCCTCGAAAGACGGACGACGCATCACAATCACAATCGATATGGGAGATGCTCGATGAGCGGAGAAAACTCGAAGCGGTCTGGGGAAATCGGGGAGAAACTGGCCAAGGCATTTCTGGACCTTATCGGTTGGGAGAACAGCTTGCAATCGGTTTCAATCCAATGCAACGATACGGATCACAAGACAGCATCCGACAAGCAGAAGCGGAGCCACGGCGACGACCTAGTTTTCATTTACAACAACCCGTTCTACGACAGCAGGACGGATGTCATACATATTTCCGTAAAGAATAACCTCGATGGGTATCCCGAGAAAGAAAGTGAGCTGAAAAGCGCTTTTAAGAACCACTTAGAAGAAGCTAACGAGATCATTTCCTGTGCGCAGTACGACTCGGCCCTTGCAGACCTTCTGTCCAAGCACAAGAGCCGCAAGCACCGGGAACATTCCGGTCTGCTGATATGGACCAGCTCCGAGACCTCCAGTGCTACCAGAGACGTCTTGTCTACAGTGAAAAACGTAAGGTCACTGGACGAAAAGTGCAACAAGAACGTGTACGTCGTCGATGGCGCGAGGATACATTTCATCCTAACTGCAATTACGCATATCAATGCCGAAGTGAGCATTGAACAATTCGACTTCTTCTACCCGGAGACCGGCGGGCTGGTGAACCGCCTGGACGAGCGACACGGCAGTATCCTCCCTTTGGAGCTGGTGGTTTCTGATGTTATACCCATCAAGGCTCGTTCCTCCGACAAGGAAATCTTGTACCTTTACGTCAACCAGCAGTTCGAGCAAGACTGCTACCGCCGCGCGCTATCCTTGGCACTTGGGTTTGCGGGGGCCTGGCCCCATGAGATACGCATAGGATTCCCAGATTACAACGCAGCCCACCATGCAAACGACGTCGTCGCGTCCGAACTTCCATTCGTCGGAAGAAAGAAGAAGTTCGTACCGTTCTGCTTCAATACGACTAATCTTAACTCGCTGGGGCAATAATGTCTGAAACGATCAAGGAAAAGGTGGAAGCCGATAACTGGCTTCCTTATGGAGAGCAGCTTCGGATATTGCTAGGCAGCGAGCACATCTCCTATGGTGAGGTCGCCAATGCGCTGCGCGGCAAAGGCGTCTTCTGCTTCAATACTGAGAAGAGCAGCACGATTCCCATTCTTTCTACGACCATTCTCCGTCCGTTCGAATTCGTCGAATTGCTAGAAGCATCGATATCCAGGGAAACTAGACCGAAGGAACAGCCGCAGGACATCAAGCTCTTGTCCGACAGCGCGAACTGGCAGAACAGCATCAAGGCGTTGGCGGGCGACCTCGTCACGCTAGTTCAACTCGACAGCATTCCTGGAGTGACTTTCGCGTCCAATCCGTCTTTATCGTTCAGCGGGACCCACAGCGCCTCGATTGATTACGCCATCAATCGAACGGACTACAGTCAAGACCTTCTCGGCCGGGATCTCAATTTCTCCGCTAAGATCCTAATAGAACAGAAAGCTGGTGCGCTAAAGCTCGAAATACTGTCGCAACGCTCCTCCAAGGAAACGGGGATGATCAATGATCAGCTCGTTAAATCGCTCACGCAGAAACTCAAGAACGACGGTATTAGCGATAATGGAGAGCCGAGAAAAATACTGTTCCAGTCATTCGACAACAAAAACCGTATCCTTTTCATGCTGAAGCTTGCGGCGGAATTTGGCGCAAACAAGGGGCTCGGCGTTATCGTTGACGTGAACATTCGCAGGAACGAAGCCAAAGAAGCGCTACCGGACGATCCAGGGATCAAGTGGATGGAAGGCACTATGCGAAACCTCAAGATTGACGGTGACAAGCTGAACGACATCTCCATCTTTTCTTCCGAAGACTATTTCGATTATTTCTTCGTCACCAAACTGGTCGTTGATTACGAGTTCGAACTGGCGCAAAACTTGGGGACGTGCACGGTAATATACAGCTTTGACAAGACCCGAAACTTCGCTCGTATCATGAGCGCACCCTTCATTTACTCAATCGATAGGTTGCAGATCAAAGGAAATACCAGCGCCAAAGTCTTTAATGTAGTGAAGGGCGAAATTGCGGGGAGAATACGGTCTCGAATCGATGCACTTTTTGTCGAGCTTGCGACCACCACCTAAAGTTCACTAGGGAAACGTCACTAGCGAATCAAGCTGCGGTTTCGCGGCTGAGCTTCAGTCGGACGTTTGCCAATTTCTCCCCGTTGACGGGCGAGAGTTTTCCGCATTGTCTGTTTGCTGTGAGG
>Ga0102588_1002521_pt1 | contig 10340 bp, 11 predicted proteins | sample AraplaMF_Col_mMS_FD_76854 | JGI IMG/M metagenome (GOLD analysis project Ga0102588, IMG submission 76854) | Arabidopsis root microbial communities from the University of North Carolina, USA - plate scrape MF_Col_mMS (SPADES assembly) (version 2) | ecosystem: Host-associated > Plants > Roots >...
CACAGAATCTTTTGCTCGATTGATATGCTGCGTCAGCTTCGGCGCTACGGGGAAACCATGATCCGCACCCTTCTGCTGTCCATGCTGTTCGTCGCATCGGCGAGCGTCGCCGCCGCCGATGCACCGATCCTCCTGAAGCCCGATCGTGTGTTCGACGCACGCAGCGAGCAGACGCACGATGGCTGGGTGGTTCTCGTGCAGGGCGAGAAGATCGTCGACGTCGGACCGGCCGGCAAGGTCAAGGCGCCCGATGGCGTGAAGACCATCGACCTCCAGGGCATGACGCTCCTGCCCGGACTGATCGACGCGCATTCGCACATCTTCCTTCACCCGTACAACGAAACGCTCTGGAACGACCAGGTGTTGAAGGAAACCCTGGCGTATCGCACCGTGCAGGCGGTGAAGCACGCGAACGACACGTTGATGAGCGGCTTCACCACACTTCGCGATCTCGGCACGGAAGGGGCGGGCTACGCGGACGTCGACGTGCAGCGTGCGATCGACAAGGGCCTGATCCCCGGCCCGCGCCTCTTCGTCGCCACGCGTGCGATCGTCGCCTCGCATTGCTATGGGCCGGGGCCGCTGGGGTTCCGCGACGACGTCGACCTGCCGCAGGGCGCCGCGCCGGTCAGCGGCACCGCGCAGATGATCGACGCCGTGCGCGATCAGGCGGCGCACGGTGCCGACTGGATCAAGCTCTACGCCGATTACCACTGCGGCAAGGCGAAAGGCTCGTCGCCGACGCTGAGCCAGGAAGAGCTCAACGTCGCGGTGGAAACGGCGCGCTCGCTGGGTCTGCCCGTGGCGGTGCATTCGTCCACGCCGGAAGGTATGCGCCGCGCCGTCCTGGCGGGCGTCGACACCATCGAGCATGGCTACGACGGCACGCCGGAAGTGTTCGCGCTGATGAAGAAGCACGGCGTCGCCTTCATGCCAACCCTCGAAGCCAGTGCGGCCTACGCCGAATACTTCGGCGGATGGAAGCCCGGTCAGCCGCCGACAGAATCGATGCAGAAGTCGGCGCGCGCCTTCCGTCTGGCGATGGACGCCGGCGTGACGATCGGCAACGGCAGCGACGTCGGCGTGTTCACCCACGGCACCAATTACAAGGAACTCGAGTGGATGGTTCGCGATGGCATGACGCCAGCGAAAGCACTGCTCGCCGCGACGGCGGTGAACGCGAAAGTGCTTCGTCAGGAAAGCCGTATCGGACAACTGCGCGCCGGCCTCGACGCCGACATCGTCGCCGCGCCAGGCGATCCGACGAGGGATATCGGGTCGCTGGCACGGATCGTGTTCGTTATGAAGAGTGGGGTTGTCTATAAAGGCCGGGAAGTTCAGGCCTTGCCGTGAGCGCGGGGCACGCGGTGACGCGTGCCTATGTGGGTACCATGTCGAGCTCGCCTTCGCAGATGTTCTCTCATTCGGTGCGTCCATTCATGGCGACATGATCTCGGACCGCGCAACGATCTGTATGGGGCTGACTGACAAAAGTTTCAGTCAATGCTTGTGATCGTTGTCCGCAACCTTGTGTCGCTCGATGAGGCTGCCATCAGTCAGTTCAAGTATCCTGTCCGCTGAGGCAATCGTTTCAGGACGATGCGCGATAATTAGTCGCGTGATCTTGAGTCCTCACGGTGGCGACGAGGCTTGCTGCGACTCCATTCCCTCCGCTGAAGGCGAGGGACATGAGGCCGCTGCCGAGTCCGAACGTTTGGCACGTTACCGCTACGCCGCTATTCCAAACATTGGTGTGGCCAAGTACGCTCATTTCTACGTTGACCGTTCCGTTATCGAGCGGCACCACGCGAACTCCGGTGTGTGCCGTGTTGAATCGAACGATGCTGTGTTCTGCGCCCGATACACGTTTAAGCTCATTTTGACTGAGGACTCGCATGGATGCTCCAAGTGGTCTTGCATTTCAGAAAAGGGATTCGACGAATCGAGTTCCCCTGCAGGCGACGAGATTCGCGTGCGCCTCTTGATACTCCTGCAATGAGAGCTGACTTTTGAAGGCGCTGCACAAGATGTCACCGACGTGAGCTAGGTCTTCCGGTTTTGACGTAGCGTGCGAAAAGCATCGTCGGAGGTCGCTAAGCTCAGCGAGTTTCGTGGTTGCCAACCAAGCAACGTAGTCAACAACTGTCGATACGTGAAGTCCGATCGCAAGGTGCACCGTACTGAATCCGGGTATCGGTGCGGCGTCATGCCACCAGCCTCGTGGAATGTAGAGTGCGTCTCCCGCCTCAAGGCATGTGTCGATGACGAGTTCAGCTTCTTGTGGTCTTGTCTGCCCCCCGCTGCCCTGGCCGGAGGTGGGCAGATATCGAGATGGCTGCCAGACCCTCCACTGCTTCATTCCGTGGGTCTGCAGAGCGAAGACATCATGTGTATCCCAATGCGATCCAAAGGATCCCTTCCCGTGAAGCGCTGCGTAGCAATTTGCGGTAGCGACTTCTTGACTGAAGGCTTGCACGTCGTCGCAAAGCGCTCTGACAAATGGGATGTTTCGATCAATCCTGTTGATTGCTACCGTCGCGCCTCGGGCCAAAAGAGATTCGATCCTTGGTAACGAAATCAATCTCCGGACTTCGTTCACGTCCTGCGCGTTCTCGGTAAAAAGGTCAAAGGGCATCACTCCGTCGAGAAAGACGTTAACTCGGCCATCGTGATGCATAGGCGCGCTCAGGGCTTGCGCTAGATCAGTTCCTGCGTCTGGAAGGTGTTCTAAGACATTACGAAATACATGAGGCCTCTGTTCATGGATATCCGATCTAAATTCGGAAGAGGAAACCTTGAGATCCAGCAAAATTAGTTCTCCTTACTCGGGGGATAGTGCACTCGAAGTGTCCGTGCGGCAGACGCAGCACCGAATGCGGAGGTCGCCATAAGAGCAGTGAGCGCCGTGACAGCGTGGCCGTGGTCGCTTGAAACGTAAGCGAGTCCTGCGAAGACTAAGACGGCTATGGAGCACATCTTCTGCGTTCGACGTAGAGAGTCGACACTGACACGGATTCCGCTGCTTGCGACAAAGATCGCGGCCATCGGAACTGACGTGGCGTGCAGTGCGATACCGAACACGATGTCAGCGGCGGATGTGATCTGCGCATGAAAGGCGATTACGAGCGCGCTGCAGGAAAGCTCAAGGAGAAGAAAGATGAGGGACAAACGGAACACGAATTCTCTCGTTGCGCTGGCAGAGAGAATTCAACGCTAAGGTTCGCTCCCCTTTGATGCAAGGCGGCCTTCGCTGAAAGGGGTTTGCGCTGGCTGGATTCGATGGGTGCGGACTACAAAACGGGGTCTAGCGGCTGCATTTCAATCGTCAAATGCGCGGCCTCGACGCCGACATCGTCGCCGTGCCGGGCGACCCGACGAGGGATATCGGGTCGCTGGCACGGATCGCTTTCGTCATGAGGGGTGGGGTTGTCTACAAAGGCCTGGGGGTTCAGGCCTCGCCGTGAGCCTTGGAGCAGGCGATGACGCCGGCTCAGGCGGGAACGGCGCTGAGCTCGCCATCGATGGCGGTGTTTCCGTCCGTCGCTTCCAGCGGGGTTACCGGCATCGCCTCCGGCGTGCCGTCTTCGGGGCTCGCGAGATGGTGGTCGAGCGAGCCTTCTTCGTCTTCGTAGTAGCCCGGCGACCAGCTATGGCGCCGGATGTTGTCCACATCGCGCACCGTTTCGAAGTGCACCTGGTGTGGATAGTAGTTCAGCGAGTTGAGTGAGTTGGCGACGTACATGACCATGCCTCGATCGCACGAAAGGTGTGCGCAAAGCCGGTGGGGCGAGCCGGTGCTCGCGTCCTCGCGCCGGCCCGGGAAAAACCGGCGCGAGCGTATATCGATGGGCCGGGTTCCGCTTCCGTTCCATCCGTGTAACGAAGCGATTACAACGTTGCTCCCATCGATATTAAGCCGTCGTTTCGATGTGATGATGCTTTCACTTGAATCTATGGGAACGTCACGCCGGTCAACGATTCGCTGAGCACCCACAGTCGGTCCGACGCGTCGCGATCGATCGCCCAGGGGAGCACGCCGCGCTCGTGGCTGAGGCCTTCGGCCGGAATCGCCGAGGGAGTAAGCAGCGGCGAGATATCGTTGTCTTCGCAATAAACGCCACCCATGCCTTCGAGCTGCGGACTCGTGGCCGCCCACACGCTCGTCGACGCGCCCTGCGCCACGTTCTTGAATCCTTTCGTCAGGTCGGTAACGGGCTGTCCGTCCGCGTCGATCGCTCCCATGGAACGCAGGACGTCCGGGCTCATGTGCCGCGCGAGATCGGTGACGATCGCGCCGGGATGCACGGCGAACGCACGGATGCCGTGGGCCCTGCCGCGTGCGTCCAGACCCACGGCGAACAGCACGTTGGCGGTCTTCGACTGGCCGTACGCCACCCACGGATCGTAGTCGCGAAGGTCGAACTGCGGGTCGTCGAAGTCGACGGCGGCGAAGCGATGGCCACGCGAGGACACCGACACGACGCGCGCACCGTTCGCCTGGCGCAGCGCGGGCCATAACCGTGCGACCAGCTGGAAATGACCCAGATGATTCGTGGCGAACTGCATCTCGTAGCCGCGGGCGTCGCGCGACAGCGGGCAGGCCATGACGCCCGCGCTGTCGATCAGGATATGCAGGGGCTCGTTAGTTGCGAGGAACCCGTCCGCGAACGCGTCGATGGACGCCGGGTCGGCGAGGTCCATCGGGCGGATCTGCGCATCGATGCCAGCCAGCGTGCGGCGGGCCTTGTCGAGGTCGCGGGCAGGAACGATCACGCGCGCCCCGGCGGCGCGCAGCGCCCGGGTCGTCTCGACGCCGATGCCCGAATAGCCGCCGGTGACGATGGCGGTCTTGCCCGAGAGGTCGATGCCCGACAGCACATCGCTGGCTGTCGATGCGTCGGTGAAACCGGAATGGATGGGGGTCTGCGGGGTCTGCATGAGGGAGCTCGCTGATGATCGAACGACCAGCGTAAGGCCGTCGAGCCGAACGACGAATGCTTGAAAGTTCGCGTTTCATGCCCAATCGTCCGGAAATGATCGCCGACCCCATTTCCGACATCCTGAAGCTGGCGAGCGTCGAATCGGTCGTCTCCGGCGGGTTCGTGGCGGGCGGCGACTGGGCCATTCGGTTTCCGGCGCCGGACCGGCTGAAGTTCTTCGCGTCCGCGCGCGGCCGTCTCTGGCTGCGACTGGCCGACAGCGGAGAGACGGTCCGGATCGAGCCGGGCGATGTGCTGCTCCTGACGGCGCCGGAAAGCTTCGTCATGGCGAGCGATCTCGCCGTGGACCCCGTGGAAGCCCACGCCCTGTTCGCCGGCCGCGCCTCGCCCATCGTCGCGACGGGGGAGGGCGACGAGGTGCTGGTGATCGGAGGCCACGTACGTTTCGACCGGGCCTATGCCCCGATCCTCGCCGAGGCGTTGCCGACGTTGATCCATGTGCGCGCCGGGTCGGCCGAGGCGCAGCGCATGCGCTGGATCATCGACCGTATGGTCGAGGAAAGCGCGGCCACGCTGCCGGGCGGCGGGCTGGCATCGGCGCAGCTGGCACACCTTCTCTTCATCCACGTGCTTCGTGCGCACCTCGCATCGGGAGGGCCGGTTCGCGCCGGATGGTTGCGGCTGGCTGCCGATCCCCGGCTCGCACCGGCGCTGCGGCTGATGCATGAGGCCCCGGGGAAACCGTGGCGGCTGGAGCAGCTGGCCCAGGCGGCCGCCATGTCGCGAACGGTGTTCGCCGCGCGTTTCCGGGACGTGGCCGGCGTGGCGCCCCTCGCGTATCTGGCGCAGTGGCGGATGCGCCTCGCCATGCATGCCCTCCGCACGGGCGACATCGCGGTGGCGACCCTGGCGGACGCGCTCGGCTACGCGTCGGAAAGCGCCTTCAGTCACGCCTTCAAGCGCATCGTAGGGGTCGCGCCGGGGCGGTACGCCGCCGCCCCGGGGGACGCCGACGAGGTATTCCCGATGGATCTGGCCTCGTGAGCCGGCGGTGGGGCGAAAGGTGGCCGAGAACCGAAACCCGGTACAATCCCGATTTGCACAAACAGGATGCGTGCCGATACCGACCCGTTCGGTGCGCCGGTGCCACCGGGAGCGAGCCATGAACCCCCAACGAGAACCCCGCGGATGACCGAAGGCACCCTGTTCGTGGTGGCCGCGCCCTCCGGTGCGGGAAAATCCACGTTGGTCAACGCGCTGCTCGAATGCGAACCGGCCATCTCCCTGTCGATCTCCCACACCACGCGTCCGCCGCGCGTGGGAGAACAGTACGGCCGCCACTATTTTTTCGTGGAGCGCCCGGATTTCGAACGCGAGATCGCCGACGGCATCTTCCTCGAGCATGCCGAGGTCCACGGCAATTTCTACGGCACGTCGCGCACGGTGGTCGAAGAGAAACTGACCCAGGGTCAGGATGTCCTCCTCGAGATCGACTGGCAGGGCGCCCGCCAGGTGCGCAAGGGCAAGCCGGACTGCGTCAGCGTGTTCATCCTGCCGCCGTCCCGCGTCGAGCTGGAACGCCGCCTGCGCGGCCGCGGCTCCGATGCCCCCGATGTCATCGAACGTCGCCTGTTCAACTCGCGCGAGGAAATCGCCCACGCGCACGAGTTCGACTACATCATCGTCAACGACCGCTTCGAGGACGCCCTCGGCGACCTTCAGGCGATCGTCCGGGCCGTGCGCCTGCGCACACCGTGGTCGGTGCATCGCCATGAAACGCTGATCGAGGAGCTGCTCGCACCATGACCGACGACGCCATCGTACGCGTGCGCGGACTCACCACGGTCCTCAACGGCAAGACCATCTTCGACAACCTCGACCTCGACATCCCGCGCGGCAAGGTCACGGCCATCATGGGCCCCAGCGGCACGGGGAAGACCACGCTGCTGAAGCACATCACCGGGCAGATGCGCGGTGACAAGGGCACGGTGGAGCTCGACGGCGAGAACGTGCCGGCACTGTCGCGCGAGCGCCTGTTCGAGCTGCGCGAGCGCATCGGTTACCTGTTCCAGAATTCGGCGCTGCTGACGGACTTCGACGTGTTCGAGAACGTCGCCTTCCCGCTGCGCCAGCACACGCGCCTGCCGGAAGAACTGATCCGCAACATCGTGCTCACCAAGCTGCAGGCCGTCGGCCTGCGCGGTGCCGCGCGGCTGATGCCCACGGAACTCTCGGGCGGCATGGCCCGTCGCGTGGCCCTCGCACGCGCCATCGTGTTCGACCCCGCGCTGATCCTCTACGACGAGCCCTTCGTCGGCCTCGATCCCATCGCGCTGAACCAGGTGCTGCTGCTCATCCGCACGCTCAACGAAACGCTGGGCATCACCAGCGTGCTCGTGGCGCACGAACTCGCCGCGGTGCAGAAGGTGGCCGACCACGTGTACCTGATCGCCAACGGCAAGGTCGTGGCGCAGGGTGCGCCGGCCACGCTGGCGACCGATGGCTCGCCGTGGACGGCGCAGTTCTTCGGCGGCGAGGCCGATGGCCCGGTGCCGTTCCAGTATCCCGCCGGCGACTACGCCAGCGAGCTCGGTTTTCCCGGAGGCAAGGCATGACCACCAGGGACGACAACGTCGTCGTTCGCAGCCTCGCGCAGATCGGCGCGAGCGGGCTGTTCCTGCTGACGATCCTGGCGGCCATTCCGCGCAGCTTGCGTCACGGGCGCGAAACCATCCGCCAGATCTGGTTCGTCGGCGCGATGAGCCTGACCATCGTGATGACCTGCGGCCTGTTCGTCGGCATGGTGCTCGGCCTGCAGCTCTACGACGTGCTCTCGATCTTCGGCGGCACGTCCGCCACCGGCACGGTGGTGGCCATCGCCATCTACCGCGAACTCGGTCCGGTCGTCACCGCGTTGCTCTTCGCCGGCCGCGCGGGCACGTCGATCACGGCCGAGATCGGCCTGATGCGCGCCACCGACCAGCTCGACGCCATGGAGATGATGGCGGTCGATCCGATCGCGTACGTCGTCGCGCCGCGCTTCCTCGCGGGCGTGATCGCGCTGCCGCTGCTGGGCATCGTGTTCTGCGCCATGGGCGTGTTCGGCGGACACCTCGTCGGCGTCACGTGGCTCGGCATCGACAACGGCACGTTCTGGTCGAACATGACCGCCGCCGTCGACGTCCACAAGGACATCGTCGACGGCGTGCTGCTGAAATCCATCGCGTTCGGCATCGTGGTGTCGCTGATCGCCGTGTTCCAGGGCTACACCACCCCGCCCACCAGCGAAGGCGTCGCGTATGCGACGACACGCACGGTGGTCGCTTCGTCCATCGCCATCCTGGCGCTGGACTTCGTCCTCACCTCGTTCCTGATCTGAGGCACCGGAGACCCGCCATGACCATCCATTCCCCCATCATGCTTTCGAGGATCGTGCCGTGACCCAGAGACGTTCCTATGCCGTCGGCACCGGTCTGTTCATCGTGCTCGGTTTCGCCGCGCTGGCCTATCTCGCCACGCAGACCACCTCGGTGGCCAATTCGCACAGCGGCTCCACGTACAACGTGGATACGCGCTTCGCCAACGTCGGCCAGCTGAAGGTCCGCGCGCCGGTGAAGATCGCGGGCGTGCGCATCGGTTCGGTGCAGGCCATCGATCTCGTGCCGGGCAAGGAAGAGGCGAAGGTCACCCTCGCCATCGACGATGGCCACAAGGACATCCCCGACGATTCGGTCGCCACCATCTACACCAGCGGCCTGCTGGGCGACCAGTACGTGGGCATCCAGTTCGGCCAGTCGAAGACCCCGGTGAAGGCCGGCGGCGAGATCGGCCTGACCCGTCCGGCGCAGCAGCTCGAGGAAATGATCGGCAAGTTCTTCGGTGGCGGTAGCGCCCCGGATCGCCTTGGCGGCACCTATCACGTGAGCGGCGACTTCACGAATATCGGCGGCCTGCAGGCCGGTGCGGCCGTGAAGATGGCCGGCGTGCCCATCGGCAGCGTCCAGTCGGTGGTGGTCAAGCCGGGTGCCGTCCAGGCCACGGTCACCCTTGCGATCGACAAGCGCTACTCCCAGATTCCCGATGACTCGTCGGCCGCCGTGTTCACAAGCGGTTTGATCGGCAGTCAGTATGTTGCGATCCAGCCCGGCGGGTCCCCGGAGTTCCTGGCGGAAGGCGACAGCTTCGTGCTCACGCAATCCGCGCTCCAGCTGGAAGACCTGATCGGCAAGTTCCTGGTGAATGGATCGCCGAGCGATAACAAGTCCGGCGCCCAGGGCGCTGCCCAACCCGACAACGCCGGCAAGAAGTAAGCCCGGTCAGGAGACACCCGCATGTTGCGCCAGCTTTCACTCGCCATCGCTCTCGCCGTGACCACCGTCGCGGCCGCTCCCGCCTTCGCGCAGGCCGCGGCTCCGGCCGCCGCCACGCAGGGGCAGTCGCCCCAGCAGGTCGTGCAGCAGATCTCCGACGACCTGGCCAAGGCCATCGAAGGTCATCAGGCCGAACTGAAGAACGACAAGGAAAAACTGATCGCCGTCATCGACGATACGTTCCTGCCGCATTTCGACATCGACTACGCGTCGATCCTCGTGCTGGGCCAGAACGCGTCGAAGGCCACGCCGCAGCAGCGCGAGCGCTTCGCCAAGGCCTTCTACAACTCGATCACGCATCGCTATGCGGAAGGTCTGCTCAACTACACGCGCGGCCGCGTGAAGGTGCTGCCGTTCAGCGGCGACCTCAACAAGAAGCGCACGGTCGTGCGTACGCAGGTCATGCTCGACGACGGCAAGTCGGTGTCGGTCGATTACGCGTTCCGCCAGTCGGCGAGCGGCGACTGGAAGGCGTACGACGTGATCATCGAGGGCATCTCGTACATCACCAACTACCGTAACCAGGTCGACGCCGAGATCAAGAAGGAAGGCCTCGACAAGCTCACGGCGGATCTCGAGCAGAAGGGTGCCGGCGCCATCGACGAAATGAAGCAGGCCAGCGGCGCGAACCAGTGACCGCCGCGTTCCAGCTCGCCAGTGCCGGTCCGGAGACCCTCGCGGTCTCCGGCTCGCTGACGTTCGCCACGGCCGCCGATGCCCTGTCGGCCGGGCGCGCCGAGCTCGATCGCGGGCGTCAGGCCCGCCTCGATCTGTCGGGGCTGACACAGGCGGACAGCGCGGGTCTTGCCACGGTGATCGCCCTGCTCGCGCATAGCCGTAAGCAAGGGCGTTCGCTTTCGGTGTCCAACGTCCCGGCCGGCATGCACGCGCTGGCGCGCGTATCGGGTGTGGACGGGTTTCTGTGACAGCGCGGCTGTCGTAGGAGCGCGCCTCGCGCGCGACAGCGTTTCGACTCGGTATTCGATCTGGCGCGCCAGCTCCTGCGCTCGGCGAAAAGCTGTCGCGCGCG
>Ga0102588_1002527_pt1 | contig 10298 bp, 8 predicted proteins | sample AraplaMF_Col_mMS_FD_76854 | JGI IMG/M metagenome (GOLD analysis project Ga0102588, IMG submission 76854) | Arabidopsis root microbial communities from the University of North Carolina, USA - plate scrape MF_Col_mMS (SPADES assembly) (version 2) | ecosystem: Host-associated > Plants > Roots >...
ACTGGACCTTCCTCCCTGGCAAGCCGGCGTCGAGCGAACGCTCGACGCACTCTCCAACATCCCGGACTGACCGACATGCTCATTCCCGTCATTCTCAGCGGCGGCAGCGGCACGCGCCTGTGGCCGATCTCCCGCCGCAACCTCCCGAAGCAGTTCCTTTCCCTGGCCGGGACGGAGACTCTCTTCCAGCAGACGGTGACCCGCGCGGCAAAGCTGCCCGACACCGACGCTCCGGTGGTCGTTGCAAGCGACGACCACCGCTTCCTGGCGGCTGAGCAGCTGCAGGAGCTTCAGATCAAGGGCGCGAACATCCTGCTGGAGCCGGTCGCGCGCAATACGGCACCCGCTATCGCCGTCGGGGCGCTCCAGGCGATCGTTCGCGATCCCGGGGCACTGATCCTCGTCCTTCCTGCCGACCATCTCATCGGCGACGAGGCATCGTTCGCCGATGCGGTCGCGAAAGCTCGTCCGCTGGCGCTCGACGGCTGGCTCGTCACCTTCGGCATCCGGCCCGATCACGCGGAGACCGGCTTCGGCTACATCCACCGCGGCAAGGCGATCGACGACGCCACCTTCGAGGTCGACCAGTTCGTAGAGAAGCCGCGCCTCGATGTCGCCGAGCGCTACCTGGCGAGCGGCGAATACGACTGGAATTCGGGCATGTTCCTGTTCCGCGCGGATCGCTACCTCGAGGAGCTGCAGCTCCACGCTCCCGCCATGCTCGACGCGGCACGGGCGTCGTTCGAGAAGGCGAATGCGGATCTCGATTTCACCCGGCTCGACGCCACGGCCTTCGCCGCGGCTCCCGCCGACTCGATCGATTACGCCGTGATGGAGAAAACATCGCGTGCGGCGGTGGTGCCCGTCGGTTGCGACTGGAGCGACATCGGTTCGTGGGATGCACTGTGGGCCGCTGCCGAGAAGGATGCCAACGGCAATCGCCTCGAAGGCGATGTCATCGCCCTCGACACGAAAGGCACCCTGGTGCGATCGCACGATCGCCACCTCGTGGCCACGATCGGCCTCGAGGACGTGGTGGTCGTGACCACCCCGGATGCCACGCTGGTGGCGCGTCGCGACGCGTCGCAGGACGTCAAGCGGATCGTCGATGAGCTCAAATCGGCCGGGCGCACGGAGCACGACCTGCACCGCGTTGTCCGGCGCCCGTGGGGCAGCTACGACTCCCTGGAACAGGGCGACCGCTTCCAGGTCAAGCGCATCGTCGTAAAGCCGGGCGCGGCGCTGAGCCTGCAGATGCATCACCACCGAGCCGAACACTGGATCGTGGTCAAGGGCGTCGCGGAAGTCACGTGCGACGACAAGGTATTCCTGCTGGCTGAAAACCAGAGCACCTACCTTCCGCTGGGTTCGCGCCATCGGTTGCGCAACCCGGGCAAGGTGCCGGTCGAGCTGATCGAAGTGCAGTCCGGCAGCTATCTTGGCGAAGACGATATCGTGCGATTCGACGACGTTTACGGTCGGGCCTGACCAGCACGCTATCGGTACCACGAATTGCGGCGAAAGCCGGCAACGTTGCAACGGACGTCACAGGGGCCGCCCGGAATGCTGCAAACGCTGAGGAACTACCGCCGGCTGGTTATCGCCATGCTCGCGCTGCAAGCGGTCGTGATCTATGTCCGCGTTCATAAGTCGTCGCTTTTTTCGGACGACTTCCTGAACTTCGCCATCTTCGACGAGAGCGGACTCACGATCGGCTACCTTCTGAAGGATGTCTTCGGTCAGGTAGCGCCTGGCTACCGACTGGTGCAGGGGATCGTGTTCCGCCTCTTCGGACCCAGCTTCATCGCAACCGCGACCATCATCGCGGCATTGTCGATAACCTCCAGCGCCCTCCTTGCCGGTATCGCCAGGCGGCTCGGTGCGAGCAATCCGGCCATCGCCGCGGGATTGCTCATCTTCATCGGCCTGCCGCAATTCACGCAGACGCAGCAATGGTGGGCGGCCGCCGTACACACCATCTTTTCGTTGACCGCCATCCTGGCGGCGGGCTATTGCCTGGCAGGTTCCCATCGCCACCGGATCGCGCTCGGCACGTTCTGGTTTGGTGTTGCGCTCTGCTTCACCGCGAAGGTCGTCTGCAGCCCTGTCGTTCTCGCCGCGATCGTTTTCTATCGGCAGTGGCGCCTCGTTCCGGAGTTCACTCCCGCTCTGCGCGAGACAGTGCGAGCCATCGTTCCTGTCGCCGTACTTACGGCGCTCTACATGGCGGGCCTGGCGGCATTCGGACCGCACCTGGGCAATCCTCACCCGAGCGCATGGGTGCTCGTCACCTACGTCTGGGCAAATCTCGCCAAAGCGTCGATCGGATCGAGTTTCGGCCTGTATACCTGGGGCTTCGATCTGCCGCCATGGGTTCCCGCCATCGGGATGCTCCTGTTCGCCGCGTGGTCCATTGGAAAGGATCGCGGGATGACGGCGATCTGGGGTGCGGCATTGATTTATGTGCTTGCATCGGCGGCCATCATCGGCTGGAACCGCGCAGGAGTCTTTCCCGACGGAGGGGCAACGATGAGGTATGGTGTCGAAGGCGCGACGTTCTTCGTCCTCAGCCTGACGCTGGGCATTTCATCGCTGCAGCTGGCACGCGCGGGCACGTTTGTGACACTGCTCATCGCCGCCCTCGCCCTGATCAACATCCAGGCCCATGTCCGGAACCGGGTACTGATTGGGTACCCCATTGCCGAGACGCGTAGCTACATCCGGCACCTCAAGGAATCGCTCCGGCAGCTGGAGGGCCAGCGAGACGTCGTGGTTCTGGAAGGAACCGTTCCCGAGTCGATCGTACCCGCGTGGATGGGGCGTTTCGGAGACGTGTCGCGGCTACTCCACCTGTACAGTCCACTGCCTGTCGCCGACCGGACGAAAGCGACGCATGAGCTGATGCCTGACGGCTCCATCCGGCCGATCGTCACAGGGCAAGCGCCACGCTGAGGGCGCTCGTCCCGACGCGCTGCACGACAATCCTGCCGTGCAGCTCCAGACGGCATGTTCGAACGATCAGCGCCGGATGAGCTCCGAGAGCTCCGCGGTCCTGGATTCGAGAAGCGCGGCATCGCCTCGCGTCTCGACATTCAGGCGAAGCAACGGCTCCGTGTTCGACGATCGCAGGTTGAATCGCCACGTCCCGAAATCCGCGCTTACGCCGTCGACAAAATCGAGTCGGGGCGATGCCTCCGCGTAGAACTCGAGCACGCGCGTCGTGACACGCTTCGGGTCATCGACCACGAAGTTGATCTCGCCGCTGCACGGATAGGCGGCCATGCGCTCGTGCAACATGCTGCCGAGGCTCTTGCCCGTGCCGGACATGCGCCCGGCCACGAGCAGCCAGGGAATCATCCCGGAGTCGCAATAAGCGAACTCACGGAAGTAATGGTGGGCGCTCATCTCGCCGCCGTAGATGGCGTCCTCGGCACGCATTCGCTCCTTGATGAAAGCATGCCCCGTCTTGCTCTCGATCGGCACGCCGCCAGCGGCCGTCACCATGTCGATGGTGTTCCAGGTCAGGCGCGGATCGTGGATGATCTTCGCGCCATGATGCGTCTCCAGCAATTGCGCCGCCAGCAACCCGACGATGTAGTACCCCTCGATGAACTCACCTTCCGCATCGAACAGGAAGCATCGGTCGAAGTCGCCATCCCATGCGATGCCGAAATCCGCGCCATGTCTGACGACCGCTTCCGCGGTTGCCGCCCGATTGCCGGGCAGCAGCGGATTCGGGATGCCGTTCGGAAACGTGCCGTCGGGCTCGTGATGGATGCGCACGAAGTCGACCGGCAGATGCTCGGCAAGCAGATCGACGATCGCACCTGCCCCACCATTGCCTGCGTTCACGACGATTTTCAACGGACGCATCGCGCCGGCATCGATGTAGCTCAGCAGATGCGCGATATACGCCGACTTGTCGTGGTCGCGCGTGATGGAACCTCGCACCGTCGCGACATCGCCGAAAGCGTCTTCCTCGACGAGCCGCTCGATCTCGCGAAGACCCGTGTCGCCGCTGATCGGACGCGCGCCTTCCCTGACCAGCTTCATGCCGTTGTAGTCGATCGGATTATGACTCGCGGTGACCATCACACCGCCGGCCACCGCGCGATGGAAGGTCTGAAAATATACTTCCTCCGTTCCGCAGAGCCCGATATCGATGGCATCCCGGCCCTCGTCGTTCAGGCCCCGGATCACCGCTTCGGAGAACGCGGGGCTGTCACGGCGAATGTCGTGACCCACGACGATGGCGCCGGGTGCCACGGTGCGCGCGAGCGCGCGCCCCAGCCGATAGGCGACGTCTTCGTTGAGTTCGTCGGGAACGCGCCCGCGAATGTCGTATGCCTTGAAGCATTTCATTGATTTCAATTCCGGATTCAGCCGTCGTCTGACCGCGAAGCGTACATCCACTCGAGCGTCTTCCGCAGCGGAATGATGTCCAGTGGACCGATCAGGCTACGCAGTCGGGAGTTATCGCCAGTCAGCTTCGCGACCTCGTTGCCACGCACGAATGCCGGATTGACGCGTACGTCGATCTTGTAGCCCGCGATGTCTTCCATCATGGCGACGATGTCGAGAAGCGACACCGACTCACCGGAGCAGAGATTGACGACGCTCCCGGCGGACCCGGCGCCAAGAAGGCTTGCGTAGCTTCGGGCGACGAATCGCACGTCCTGAAAATCGCGCGCGACGTTCAGGTTGCCGAGTTCGATGACCTTATCGCCCCGACGGAAGTGCGAAACGATCTTGGGGATCAGGAAATGCTCGGCCTGTCCGACGCCCGTGTAGTTGAACGGGCGTACCAACGTCAGCGGGAGCTTCCCGGCCCACAGGTTCGCCATGAACTCCATGGCGAGTTTGCTGACCGCGTAGTCGTTGGCAGGGGCAGGCGCCACCGATTCATGGAGAAACTCGACCGCGTTGTTTCCGTACACGTTCGCGCTGCTCGCAAGCAGGATCGCATCCGGCACTCGCGGGAGCGTGGACAGGGCTTCGAGAAGATTGCGCGTACCGACCACGTTGGTGCGGTACATCGCATCCGCGTCGCCATGGGCCACGAAGGGAATCGCCGCGAGATGGATGACCGCATCGGGCGCCGCGGCGGCTACCGACGACGCGACGGCCGCGCGATCGAGCAGATCGACCGACTTCGCCCGGGGATCGTCCGGCTGCTCGGAGAGGGCGAGTACGAGGTCACCCTGGGCCGCAAGCGCGTCGGCGACGTAACGGCCGGTGAAACCGGATCGCCCGGTGACGAGAACACGACGACGAACCGGGTCAGAAGGAAGCATTGCATTCCACTCGACGCAGGTCGGCTTCCACCATGAGGCGGCACATCTCCTCGAGGGTCATTTCAGGCTTCCAGCCAAGCACCGATGCGGCTTTCGACGCATCGCCGATAAGCAGCTCGACTTCCGCGGGGCGGTAGTACCTCGGATTGACGCGCACGAGCGTCTTTCCCGTTTCCCGACAGATGCCGGTTTCGTCGATCGCGCTGCCGCGCCACTCGAGCGCGATGCCAGCCGCCGCGAACGCCAGCGATGCGAAATCGCGGACCGTCTCGGTACGGTTCGTCGCCAGCACGAAGGTATCGGGCTCGTCGGCCTGCAGCATGCGCCACATGCCTTCGACGTATTCGCCGGCAAAACCCCAGTCGCGCAGGGCATCGAGGTTTCCGAGCTCGAGCGTGTCGAGTTTGCCGAGCCTGATGCGCGCCGCGGCATCCGTGATCTTTCGCGTGACGAATTCGCGACCGCGCAGCGGCGACTCGTGATTGAACAGGATGCCGCTCGACCCGAAGATGCCGTAAGACTCGCGATAATTCACCGTCATCCAGTGCGCGTAGAGCTTCGCCACACCGTAGGGGCTTCGCGGATAGAACGGCGTGTCTTCGTGCTGCGGCACGCTCTGAACCTTGCCGAACATTTCGGAGGTCGATGCCTGATAGAAACGGATACGCGGATTCACGATCCGGATCGCTTCCAGCAAATGAAGCGCGCCGAGGCCGGTGATCGCGGCGGTCGTCGCGGGCTGGTCGAACGAAACGCCCACGAAGCTCTGCGCCGCGAGGTTATAAACTTCGTCGACCTCCGTCTGCTGGAGGATACGAATGGCCGAACCGGCATCCGTCAGGTCGAACTCGAGAAGTTCGAGGTTCGGATGGTCGCGGACGCCGAGCTCCTCGAGGCGCCAGAAGTTCACCGAGCTGGTGCGACGGTACGTACCGTAGACACGGTATCCCTTCGCGAGCAGCAACTCCGTCAGGTATGCACCGTCCTGGCCCGAAACACCTGTGATCAAAGCCTTTTTCATTCTGTCCTATTCCACCGTTACTGATTTTGCGAGATTACGCGGCTGATCCACATCGGTACCCCGCAGCACCGCCACGTGATAGGCGAGCAGCTGCATCGGGACCGTAAACACCGCCGGAGCAATGAGATCGCCGCCACCGTCCACATGGATGGTCGCGAGCCGCTCGGTATCGGCTTCGATGTCGACGCGCTCGTCGGCGAACACGATCAGCTCGCCGCCTCGTGCGCGCACTTCCTGCAGGTTCGACTTCAGCTTGTCGAGCAGCGGGCCGTTCGGCGCCACCGCGACGATGGGCATGTTCTCGTCGACCAGCGCGAGCGGGCCATGCTTCAGTTCACCGGCCGGATACGCTTCGGCGTGGATGTATGAGATTTCCTTGAGCTTGAGCGAGCCTTCGAGCGCCACCGGGAATTGGGCGCCGCGGCCGAGGAACAACGCGTGCTGCTTCGAGATGAAGTGGTCGGCGATCGACACGATCTCCGGTTCGCTCTTCAGTGCGTTCTCGATGTAACGCGGCAGCGACTGGAGTTCCTTGCAGTGCTCGAGGTAGCGGGATTCGTCCAGCCCGCGGCGGCGGCCGAGGTCGAGCGCCAGCAGCGCGAACGCGGCGAGCTGCGTGGTGAAGGCCTTGGTCGAGGCCACGCCGATCTCCGGGCCCGCGCGCGTCATCAGGCGCAGGTCGGACTCGCGGACGACCGACGATTCCGGCACGTTGCAGATCGCGAACGTGGCGAGGTAACCGCGGCGACGCGACTCGCGCATCGCCGCCAGCGTGTCGGCGGTTTCGCCCGACTGCGACACGGCGACGAACAGCGTGTTCTCCGGCACCACGACATCGCGATAGCGGTATTCGCTGGCGACCTCGACCACCACCGGGATGCGTGCGAGGTCTTCGATCCAGTACTTCGCGACCATGCCGGCGTGATAGCTGGTGCCGCATGCCACGATGTGGATGGCGCGTGTCTTGTCGAGGATCGGATCGGCGTCGATGCCGAAGATGTTGGGCAGCACGCCGTGCGGGCCGATGCGGCCTTCGAGCGTGTCGGCGACGGCGCGCGGCTGTTCGAAGATTTCCTTCTGCATGTAATGGCGATACTCGCCTCGCTCGACGGAGTCGGCGCTGATCTCGCTCTCGTGCGCGGTGCGGTCGACGGGGTTGCCGTCGAGGCCGTACACCGACACCGTGTCGCGCGTGATCTCGACGACGTCGTCTTCTTCCAGGTACATCATCCGGTTGGTGACCTTGATGAGCGCCTGTGCGTCGGAACCGAGGAAATGTTCGCCAATACCGATGCCGACCAGCAGCGGGCAGCCACGTCGGGCGCCCACGATGCGTTCCGGCTCGTCGAGGCTCATCACCGCGATGGCGTAGGCACCTTCGAGCTCGCGCACGGCGGCCGTAACGGCTTCGCGCAGCGGCTTGCCCGCCTTCACGTGTTCGTCGATCACCGCACCCATCACCTCGGTGTCGGTCTCGGAATGGAACTCGCGACCCTTGGCCTTCAGCGATTCGCGCAGCGACGCGTAGTTCTCGATGATGCCGTTGTGCACGATGGCGACGCGGCCCTGCACGTGCGGGTGAGCATTTTTCTCGCTGGGCACGCCGTGCGTGGCCCAGCGCGTGTGGGCGATACCCGTGCCACCCGGCACCGGATCGGCGTCGTAGAGCGCTTCCATTTCGCGCACCTTGCCCTTGGCACGCACCCGGCGGATCTCGCCGGCGTCGGCGATGGCCATGCCCGCGGAGTCGTAGCCGCGGTATTCGAGCGCCTTCAGACCGGCAATGAGGATAGGCGCGATATCACGCTGCGCGACAGCGGCGACGATTCCACACATGGTGCTTCCCCTGTTCCTTAGTTGACTTTGCGACGCAGGTAGTTGAGCAAATCGATTCGCGTGATGAGACCGAGGAACTGTTCGCCGTCGACGACGATGGCGACGTGACCCTTGTCGAAGACCCGCATCAGGTCTTCGATCGACGACCTCACCTGGAGCATTTCCGGCGAGGCGATCATGGCGGTGGAAACGAGATCGCGGAACTTCGATTCGTCGGCGTGCACGTGCAGCAGCACGTCGGATTCGTCGAGGATGCCGACGATGCGGTCGCCTTCCATCACCGGCAGCTGCGAGACGTCGTAGAGCTTCATCCGGTTGTACGCGGTGATCAGCAGGTCATCGGGTTTGACGACGACCGTGTCGCGGCGCGCGTACGGACGCAGGATCAGATCGCGCAGGTCGCCGAAGGTTTCGCGCTCGATGAAACCGTTGTCGAGCATCCAGTAATCGTTGTACATCTTCGACAGGTACTTGTTGCCCGTGTCGCAGACGAGCGTGACGACGCGCTTGGGCGTCGTCTGCTCTCGGCAGAATTTCAGTGCGGCCGTGAGCAGCGTGCCGGTGGACGAGCCGCCGAGGATGCCTTCCTTCGCCAGCAGTTCGCGCGCGGCGAGAAAACTTTCCTTGTCGGTGACGGCGTAGGCTTTCTTCACCATCGAGAAATCGCTGATCGAGGGGAGAAAATCCTCGCCGATGCCTTCCACCATCCAGCTGCCGGACTTCTCCGAGAGCGTTCCTTCGTTGATGTACTCGGCGAGGATGGAGCCCACCGGGTCGGCCAGCACGATTTCGGTATTCGGCGAGTGCTCGCGCAGGTACGCGGTGAGGCCACTCATCGTACCGGACGAGCCGCAGCCCACGACGATGGCGTCGACCTTGCCGTCGAGCTGCTCGAGGATCTCCGGGCCGGTCGTCTGCACGTGCGCGGCCGGGTTGTCGGGGTTGCCGAACTGGTTGATGAAGTACGCACCCGGCGTTTCGCGAGCGATACGCTCGGCCATGTCCTGGTAGTACTCGGGATGCCCCTTGGCGACATCCGAACGCGTGAGCACCACCTCGGCGCCCATGGCCTTCAGGTTGAAGATCTTCTCGCGGCTCATCTTGTCGGGCACGACCAGCACGAGGCGGTAGCCCTTCTGCTGCGCAACGAGCGCCAGGCCGAGGCCGGTGTTGCCCGCGGTGCCCTCGACGAGGGTGTCGCCCGGCTTGATCTTCCCGGCGCGTTCGGCGCCTTCGATCATCGACATGCCGATGCGGTCCTTCACGGAACCGCCCGGGTTGGCGCTTTCGAGCTTCAGGAACAGTTCGCAACAGCCTGTATCCAGGTGCTGGGCGCGCACCATCGGGGTGCGGCCGATCAGTTCGAGGACGCTGTCATGAACACTCATTGGAACTCCATGGTTTGATCCGGCGCGGCCCCTTCGACCGGCGCCCGTTGGGCCGACATGATAATGGGTGCGGCGCTGAACCGATGCCCGGCTTCTCGGCCGAAGCGAAACGATGTATGGGAGACCCCGCCCCGGGCGCCGGGTTCCCTTACGAAAACGGGCGCCCTGGGGCGCCCGTCGGTTCATGGTTCAGTGAGCTGGATCAGTGTCTCTGCCGTTGCCACTGGTCCCACATTCGCTCGAGTCGTTCCTTGGCCTGCAGCTTTTCCCGCTTCATCTTGCCGAGGTCCTCGTCGCCAAGCGCCAGGCATCCGCGGCCGGCGTCTTCGAGCTTGGAATCGAGTTCCTTGTGACGGAAATACAGACGACGGGTTTCGGCATCACCGTGGATGAACTTTTCGACGTCGTCACGCTGCTGGTTTTCGAACATAGCTAAAACTCCTCGCGGTGGGATCGGCTCGCGTCGCGGGCCGGTCGTGAGGGGAGCCATGCGGGCACGGTCTTCGCATCGGAAGAAACGGCAATGGCGATGCGGTGTGCCTGGGTGAACGTACGCATGCTCCGGCAGGGCCGTCACGTGTTTTTCTCGTGACGGGCTACCGAAGCTACTCCGGCTGCCGAAGGGGTGCAAGGGCGATTTTTCTGAAATGGCGCACGAAAAAATGGTTGCTGGCGCAACGACTTGCGTGGCAGGTTCCGACAGCCTTCAGAGGCCGAAAAAGCATGTGGGAAGCCCGCTCGCGGGCGAATGGGTGCTTG
>Ga0102588_1002532_pt1 | contig 10260 bp, 9 predicted proteins | sample AraplaMF_Col_mMS_FD_76854 | JGI IMG/M metagenome (GOLD analysis project Ga0102588, IMG submission 76854) | Arabidopsis root microbial communities from the University of North Carolina, USA - plate scrape MF_Col_mMS (SPADES assembly) (version 2) | ecosystem: Host-associated > Plants > Roots >...
CGGTGCTGATCCTGGACGAGGCGACGTCGAGCCTCGACAGCGAGAGCGAGGTACAGATCCAGCAGGCCATGGAGCGCCTGATGGACGGCCGCACGACGCTGGTGATCGCACATCGGTTGTCCACTGTGCGGGCGCTGGACCGGCTGCTGGTCTTCGACAAAGGCAAGATTGTCGAAGAGGGCGACCACCAGGCTCTGATCCGGCTCAACGAGGGCATCTATCGCCGGTTATTCGAGCGGCAGGCGCTGGAGCTGACCAAGGGTCTGGTGGCCTGACGGAAACCATAGGCGGCGGCGCAATCGGGGCCGCTAATCCACTGTTGTCTCAGGAAGCTCTCTTGCCGGGTGTGCACCCGGCAAGAGACAAAATCGTACAAGACGCGAGCCAGTGGCTATTCCGTGCCTAAGCGCCGATGTTGCTGCACGATGTCGCCCGATGTCCTGCCGGCAATTGACCCAACTATTCTGTGGACCGGATAGGTCCGATGCATTCAAAGTTCTGTCGTTCTACCAATTGGGGGAGGGGAGCCGTCAACGATGAAGCAGATTTACACGACTCTGGGGCCAAAGCGTCGCGAAGAACTCGGGATGATTCTCCCGCACGAGCATGTGTTCGTCGATCTTAGAACACCTGACCAGCCCGGCTATGGCGAGGCGGGGATAGCCGAAGTTGTGGCACTTATGGTTCCACAGATTGAGGCGATCAAAAGACAAGGCGTTACGCTGCTCGTCGAGTGCACGACGGGTGGCGTCGGGAGACGTGCTGACATTGACCTTGCTGTGTCGAAGGCAGCCGACTTCCCGATCGTCGTCCCGACCGGCAACTATCGCGAGCCATGGATACCCGCCTGGATAGCCGAGGCTAGTGAGAGTGATCTCGAACAGTGGATGGTAAGCGAGCTCACCGAGGGAATGGAGGACACCGGTGTGCTGGCGGGATGGATCAAGCTCAGCGCTGGCGACGACGGGATTACGCCGCTCGAAGCCCGTATCCTGCGCGCAGCGGCAAGAGCGTCCGTGCGGACCAATGCGGTCATCGGCTCGCATACGATCCGGGGACGCGTTGTGATGGATCAGTTGGACATTCTTCAGTCAGAGGGCTGCGCAGCGGAGCGCTTCATATCCATTCACACCCAGGAGGAAAAAGACTTCGGGCTTCACCGGGCACTGGTGGAGCGCGGTGCGTGGATCGAATACGATCATGTGGGAAGGGCTCCAGACCAAGAACTGGTAGCAATGATAATGCGCGCCCTTGAAACCGGGCTGGGCGAGCACCTGCTCATAAGCCACGATCTCGGCTGGTATGATCCCGCGCAGCCCGGTGGTGGAATCCCGCGACCTTACACGCACCTTGTCGAGAACCTGCTGCCAGCGCTCACAAACGCGGGCGCAAGCCAGGACGCGATCCGCCAACTCACCGAAATCAATCCCTTCGAGGCATTCGCGCGCTGAAGAAAGGCGCAATTCTCGCTTCTGGATGCCGTTGCGGACCAATGAGGGACGGGGCTTTAAGAAATAGGTTTTCTTCCTGCCCCACGGATCAGCGTGTCTCTGCTGACCGGGATCATCAGGCATTTGGCTTGCCCGGTGAAGGCTGTCGTCTCAATGCCTCGCTCCGGCGCAACCGGCGATCACGGGTGCCACGGGTCGTGGTGAGAACATGTGACAAGATGTGAGCAAGATCCCTGAATTGTGGCAGGCGTTCGCCAATTTCGATGAACACATATGGTTAGTGGCTACACAGAGCCGCCTTTTTAGGAACACCACCATGTCTGTATTTCGCAAAATCGCCTTAACAGGTCTTATCTCCCTGACCCTCGCAGTTGGCTCCATCGCAACGCCCGCATTTGCTCACGGTGGAGGCGGAGGCCACGGAGGCGGAGGCCACGAGGGAGGGGGGCACATGGGAGGGGAGCACATGGGAGCGGAGCACATGGGGGGATTCGGTATGGGCCATTTCGACAGGGAAGGAAACCGCGGTGCGTTTTTCGCCCACGACCGCTTCAGGGATCGCGGGCCGTTCTTCCTGGGTAGCAACGACGACTATGATCGCTGCTATTGGCAATGGGACGCCGAGCACCCCGGGCGTCCGTTCAGGACCGAGGTATGCTACTAGTCGATGCGAAACGTAAGGTCCTTCTGACCAGCCGATGACTGGCACGAACCAAAACCAGCAGTCCACCGTGCTTGGCACTCCAGCTCAAACCTTGCCGCAGCGTTCTTCCTGTAATGCTGCGGCAACGGCGATCGGCGGAGTCTAGGACAAGTGTGTCGTGCACCTCGAAGCGTGCGGCATCCCTTACAGGTTCGCGGTGACACCAATGTGTCCGTCCACGGCTCTCCGAACTCAATCCATTTCTCTGGCGCGGTGCAACGACGGCCGTGCTTTTCAAGCGATATAAGGTCCAATCGATGTCAATGCGAAATAGCCTCAATCCCGGACATCATGTCGTCGATATCGACGGAATTCAGCAAAGCTTTCATGTCGCGGGCCAGGGGCCGGTCATGGTCGTTCACCCTGGCGGCCCAGGGATCCACTGGCAATATCTTCGCATGGGTTTTTTGGAGCACCATTTTACCATGCTCTACCTTGAGCCGATCGGCACGGGTGGCTCCGGCCGGTTGGCGGAGCACCCCCATGGCTATACCGTCGAACGCTTCGCCAAACAGCTTGGCAGGTTCCTCGAAACACTCGACCTTTCAAACGTCGTGCTTCTTGGTCATTCCCACGGAGGCTTCGTCGTCCAGCAATATACGATCGAGCACCCGGATCGCGTATCGGCGATGATCCTGTATTCCTCGTCGGCCGTGACAGGGAGTGATTTCATGGTGGCGGCAGCAGACGGTGTTCGGAGTTTTGCTGATCGCCACCAGGTGGAGGGGCGGGCGGTGCTGAGAGCGTGGCAGTCGGTTCCGAAAATGTCGAGCGACGAAGACTATACCGAGATCATGCGCGACCTGCTTCCCGCCTATTTTGCCGACGATGTCCACGAGAAGCTTGATCTCGGAGTATTCCGCTTGCGAATAAAGGCGACAATTCTCATCGGCAACAATGAGCCGTTTGACGTCCGCTCAAGACTTCAGGACCTTTCCGTACCGGCGCTTGTTCTGGTCGGAGCGCACGATTTCATATGCGGTCCGAAATGGGCAAGAACCCTAGATGACAGCTGCTCGAATTCGGAGCTGGTGCACTTCGCCCAAAGCGGTCATTTCGCGCACTTGGAACAGCCGGAAGAATTCTTGAACGCCGTCCTCGCATTTTCTGAAGCTCACAGGCTGATCCCGTGATGAAGTTCTGCCTGATCTGCTCTGTCAGCGCGAGAAGATTCATTCAAAAGTAGCTCTCGGAAATTATAGACATCGGCATCCCGGTTGTTTTTCGGTTTGACGATGGATCTTGCTACAGTTCTTCTTCTTCACAAGTGCTCGTTTATAGTCGGCGCCATCTGCTGTTTCTACGTCAGGTGGCGCTCCAGAGAGCCAGGTCTCGATTTTCTGGCGATCGGCGACGGCCTCCTTGCCGTTGCATCCACGCTTGCCGGGGTCGGAGAGCAAGGCATACTGCCATATGAGATCTGGACTCTGGCAAGTTTTTCCATCGGTGTCACAGGTTATGCGTTGATGACGACGGGACTGATCCAGTTGAGCCGTCGCGGGCGAAAGCGTTCGGATTGCCTTCTGGTGGGGTTCGCCCTCATCTTGTCCGTCGTTGTTGGTTGGATGCATTGGTATGCGGATAACCAAACGCGCGCCGCAATATTCAATGCGAACACCGCGGCTTTCCTTGGCATCTCCTGTGTTGTCATTTTGCGGGATTTCTTCCTCGACGGCCTGCCGGCGAGATTGGGTCTGCTTGCGTCACTCGCCGCTGCTATGGGCTTTTCGACGCTGGTCACTGTCGGAATGATCTTTCCGCAGTATGGGCCGGTCGAACCGCGCTATGCGTTTTTCATGCTCATCATTTGCCATTTCTCCGTCGCGCTTTTCGTGGTTGTCCTGGTGCAGGAACGCGCAGAAACTCAGCTCAGACGTCTGGCGAACACCGACGCATTGACGGGAATCCCAAACCGGCAGCACTTCCTGGCATCCCTTCCGAGCGAACTCAGGGACGGTGACGCCTTCATCATGATAGACATCGACCACTTCAAGAGCATCAACGATCGCTACGGCCATGAGACGGGGGATGTGGTTCTCGTCGGCGTAGCGCAAGCCATCGCCAATACCGCTGGACGCAACGTCACGTTCGGCCGCCTTGGCGGCGAGGAATTCGCGCTGTTTCTGCGCGGTCAAACCGAAGATGCCGCCGCTGCAGAGGCGGATCAAATCCGCATTGCGGTCAACGGCTTGGCATTTGCGTCCGGTGCGGAAACGATAGTGCCGACTGTGAGCGCAGGCGTCGCCATCTGGAGAGGCGATTGCGATGCACAGAAACTGCGGGATCGAGCAGACCAGGCGCTCTACCTCGCGAAGCGAGGCGGCCGTGACAGGGTCGAGATATATGCAGATCCGGCAAGCATGGAAGAATGCTCTTCAAGCGCGGCAACAGCCGCAGACCTGCATTCGACCGAACCCGGGCATCCCCGTCCGGGGGAGCTTGCCGCCTAACTGCAATTGTCAGTCAAGGCGGCTCAGTCAGCCCCCGCTCCCATGTGCGTGTCTATCACTGGATATAGACTCACGTTCAAGCAAGCTGAATGGGATCGGGTATTCGATGCATCGACACGATTAAGTCGTCAGCGATAACAAGGTGCGCCTGACAACCCTTCGATCGCGCAGCTATCCCGGAGACGCCAATGCTCGCCAAGCGCCGCGCCCTCTCCGGTCATTCGGGCGGGCGTCACAGCATGCGCGAAAGGATGTCGTTGCCCTTGCTCCGATTGAAGGGGCGATGCTTCAGGACCGGTGTGAGCCAGAAGCCGATGCGGCAGCTGCAACGTCTTGGGGCGCGCATCGTCTTTGGGCAGAAGCTCCGGCACCTAGTTCGAAAGAAGACGGCGCCGTCGGCTGGCAGTCTCAGAAAAGAACGAGCGACAGCAAGGACAAGATCAGTGCCGGAAACATGACGACAGTTCCGAGCTTGAGAAACTGCCACGCACCGATGTGCAGCCCTTCGCGGCGAAGGACGGTCAACCACAATATTGTTGCCAGGGATCCCGTGACGGAAAGGTTAGGGCCGAGATCGACGGCGATCAGCACCGCTCCGGCAATCTTGTCTGAGACATGCGCCGCTTGGACCGCGCTTCCCGCAACCAGGCCTGCCGGGAGATTGTTGACGAGGTTGCAGACAACCGCGACAACCACGCCCGCAATGCCGGCCGCCTGTGTTTCCGATGCCGCCGCGAGCAGGGCCAATTGATCGGAGAGCATGGTCGTCAGACCGGTACGATCCAGCGCCTCCACGACGACGAACAGGCCTGCGACCAGAGGCAGGACGCTCCAGCTTACACCCTTGAAGGTCTCGATCGGGCTTTGCCGGGTCAGTGCCAGCACCAGCACGGTGGTAATCGTGCCGGCGAGAAAAGTCAGCATACCCAAATCGATGTGCATAGCTGATGCCACGATAAGAATGACGGCCGTCAGGACAATTCCCCACCCGGCCAGCCGAGCGCTCGCGGAAAGGGTCGGCCGCGGCACGTTTTCAGCAACGCTGTCTTCGGCAAGCGCCTGGCGCTGAGTCCAGTAAAGGCAGCCGAATGTAACAACGATCGAAACGATCGATGGAAGCATGAATGTCGACAACCAGCGCGCCAGGGGCGGCATTTCGCCACCCGCAAAGATCACCAGATTGGCAGGATTGGAGATGGGAAGGACAAAGCTCGCGGCATTGGCGATGAAGGCGCAGATCAGCAGATAGGGCATCGGGTCCCGGACGCGGGCCGCCCGGCAGGCCGCGCAGACGGCTGGGGTAAGGACGACGGCCGTCGCATCATTTGAGAGAAAGACCGTCACGACAATGCCGACCAGATAGACAAGCACGAACAGGCGTCGGGAGGAGCCACGGGAGTGCGTTGTGGCGATCGCCGCAATCCAGTCGAACAGCCCTTCCCGGCGGGCGAGTTCCGACAGCAGCATCATGCCGATCAGAAAAAGATATACGTCGCTGCCTTTTAAGACGCCCGTGATGACGTCCTGTGGTCCGATCAGGCGAAAGGCAAAGAGCAGCAAGGCACCGAACATGGCCCATACCGCTTCCGGCCATCGAAACGGACGAACGACCACGCCCATGGCGGTCAGGCCGGCAATGCTCCAGGTAATGGCGTGTTCGGTCATTCAGTCGCTGTTTTCAGTTGACGGGTCGGCTTTTATCAGCCGAGACGGCAGGCGCAAGACAATTATCTCGGCGGTCCTTTGCGTGAGCCAACCGCGAACGCCGAGCAAGAAGCCGATTTCAGTTGAAGATCGACCTTTGGATATCACCCGACAGATGCGATCATTTCACTGAGGATTCGACCGATAGCCGTTTCGGGGAGGCCAAGGTCGCGAACACTGCTCATGTGATTGGAGCCTTCGAGCCTTTCGCTGGTGACCGACAGTCCTTGCTCTCGCAGGCGCAATGAAAAGGCGTCCGCCTGCTGATGAAACGGCGGCGTTTCTTCAGCGCCGACCGCGATAATGGCGCGACAGCCCTGGTCAAAGGAGTGCAGCATCGGCGAAAGGTCGGCAACCTCTCTGTCGGTAATGGCGATTTCTGAGTGCAGAAATGATGATTGCAGGGGCTTCAGGTCGTAAAGCCCCCCCAGCAGGAGGGCTGCCGACACGCCCGAGAAAGCCTCCTGTCGATGAAACAGGAAGCTCGCAAGGTGCGCGCCGGCGGAATGACCGCTGACCGTAAAGCGCGAGGCGTCGCCGCCATGGCTCGCGATGTTTTCGAGCACCCATTGCTTGGCCCGCCGAACCTGATCGACGAGCACCTCCATCCTCACATGCGGCATGAGGGCGTAATCGACAATGACCGCGATTGCCCCTGTGCCGGTAATGGTGTCAGCGACATAGGAGTAGTCGCGCTTGGAAAACATCCGCCAGTAGCCGCCGTGGATGAACATGTGCACCGGTCGTCGGTCGCTTATACCGTCGGGGTAAAAGACGTCCACGGTTTCACTCGCGCCGTCTCCGTAAGCGATTTCCCGCATACGCAGCCTTGCACGCGTCGAAGCACTCCTTGCCTTGATCTCCGACACGATGGCGTCGAATTCAGGCACATGTCCCCGTATGCGGAACGGATCGGTTTCCAAATATTCTTCCTCTCAGCCGTCAGAAACTCGCCGCGATATACTTGGCTTCCATAAATTCGGCGATGCCGTGATGCTGTCCGCCCTCACGGCCTAGACCGCTTTGCTTGACGCCGCCGAACGGTGCTGCCGGATCGGAAACCAGACCGCGGTTGAGCGCGATCATGCCTGATTCCAAAGCAGAGGAAACGCGCAATCCCCGTGCTATGTCGCGTGTGAAGACGTAAGCGGCAAGACCGTATTCGGTGTCGTTGGCGCGCCGTATCACCTCGTCCTCGGTCTCGAACCTGTAAAGAGGTGCAACCGGTCCGAAGATTTCCTCATGCGCCATCTCGACCCCGTCGGGCATGTCGACGAGAACTGTCGGCGGGTAGAAATAACCCGGCCCGGCGGAGGGCTCGCCGCCGCAGGTGACGCGGGCGCCCTTTGCTTTCGCATCAACGACGAGGCGGTCGATCTTCTCCACGGCTTTCGTCGTGATCATCGGCCCGCATTCGGTAAGGGCATCGACGCCCGGACCGACGTTGAGAGCAGACATCCTTTTGGCCAGCCCCTCTGCGAAGGACTGGTAGATCCCCGACTGCACATACAGACGGTTTGCTGCGGTGCAGGCTTCGCCCGCATTGCGCATCTTGGCAACCATCGCGCCGTCGAGTGCCGCATCCAGATCGGCGTCGTCGAAAACGATGAATGGAGCATTGCCGCCGAGTTCCATGGAACATGAGACGACATGCTTGGCCGCTTCGGCGAGAAGCAGGCGGCCAACGCCTGTCGAGCCCGTAAACGAAAGTTTTCTGACGCGCGGATCCGCGAGAATGGCGGCGCTGAACGGGGCGGGAGTGCTCGTCGTCAGAACGTTGACGACGCCTGCCGGTACGCCGGCCTCCTCATAGATCGAGGCCAGCGCATAGGCTGTCAGCGGCGTCTCGCTTGCCGGCTTCAGAATAACTGTGCAGCCAGCGGCGAGGGCCGGAGCGATCTTTCGCGTCGCCATCGCAGCCGGGAAATTCCATGGCGTGATCAGCAGGCAGATGCCGATCGGCTGGTAATCGACAATGATGCGGTTGGCGCCCGACGGAGCGATGCCGAATTCTCCCGTAATGCGGACGGCTTCTTCCGCATTCCAGCGGAAGAACTCGGCGGCATACGCGACCTCGCCGCGGGCGTCGCGCAGCGCCTTGCCATTCTCCAGGGAGATCAAGGTGGCAAGCATTTCGGAACGCTCGATCATCAGTTCGAAACAGCGTCGCAAGATCTCCGAACGCTTGCGCGGCGGCGTCGATCGCCAGCCGGGCGCAGCCCGGGATGCGGCCTCGATGCTTGCCTGTGCATCCTCGACAGTGGCGTCCGCAACAGCCGCAAGAAGCGCCCCGGTCGAGGGGTCGGTCACATCGATCTTGCGCCCGCTTTTCGATTGCCGCCAATTCCCATCGATATAAAGGCCGCGGGCCGTGGCCTCAATGTCTGGCAGGTGGCGGTCGGCCTGTGGCATTTGCTGGGCAATAGTCATTTTGGTCCTCGAATGTTTAGAGGGCAGCGGCGGCAAGATCGCCGTCATAGGCTGCACGAACGAGACGCTTCATGGCGTCGATGTCGAAAGGCCTCGGGTTATTCTTGATCAATCTGTCGATGCTGAGCGCCTGTTCGGCGGTCCAGTCGAGCTTGTCGGCGGTAAGTCCGAGATCGGCCAGTGTCGGTGTGATGCCGATGGCTTGAAAGAGCCTGCGGATCTCGTCGATGGCTGCTTCGGCCATTTCCTGTTTCGTCCTGCTCGTTGAATCCAGACCGAGCGCTTGCCCGATCTCAGCCATTTCGGTCATCGAGGCGGAGCGGTTATAGTTCATGACGTAGGGCATCATCGTCGCGACGCCAAGCCCGTGGGCCGTGTGGGTCAACGCGCCTGCGGGATACTGGATGGCATGCGCCGCTGCGGTACCGGCCGTGCCGAATGCGCAGCCGGCAGCCAGCGCACCCATCATTACGTCCGCGCGAGCATCTTCGTTCAATCCGTCCTTGCAAGCCGTTTCCAGGCTGCGTCCCAGGAGCTTGATGGCGAGGAGCGCGAAATAGTCTGTAAGTTCACTCTTACCGATGAAGACATGATTCTGTGGCAACAAGGGGTCGGCGCCGCGCCGGGCGGCCGTGAATGCCTCGATCGCATGCGTCAACGCGTCCGCGCCCGCGACAGCGGTCAGGCCCGGCGGGCAGGACATTGTCAGCTCCGGATCGCAGATAGCCGCTGCGGCAATGAGATAAGGGCTCGATATGCCGACTTTCAGCGTCCGATCCGGGTCGGAGATGACGGCAACCGGCGTCACCTCCGAGCCGGTACCCGCCGTGGTTGGCACGGCGATGATCGGCATGGTCGGGCCGGGAACCTTGAACTCGCCATAGTAGTCCGAGAGGCTGCCGCCATGGCTCAAAAGCAGGGCGGCACATTTCGCCATGTCGAGGCAACTCCCCCCGCCTATCCCTATCACCATGTCGGGCTCGAAGCTCAGCGCCTCCTCAACGCACAGCGCAACGGTGTCGCGCGGGACATCCGGCAGCACCCGGTCATGCACCAGTGTCTCGATCGATGCCGCGTTCAATGCGGCCACAAGCTCGGCGAAAATGGAAGTCCCTGCGAAGCGCTCATCCGTGCAGATCAGCGCCTTTTGGCCAAGCCTCCTGGCGACGGATGGCAGCGCAAACCGTTGGCCCTTGCCGAACAGGATTTCTTTCGGGAGCCGGATAGCCGCAAAGAGGGTCATTGTACTGGCCCTTTCACCAGTTGGGGAATGAAGAAAGACCTTGAGGAAGCGTCGCAAAATTGGCGCGCGATTTCCTTCGCGCTTATCCAAATGACCCTCATGAAACCTCCGATATAAAATCCTATAGGATATGGGATTGCATATCGTCGAGCATCGTGTTAGCGATTGGTCCTGTCAAGAGGCAAAAGAAATACAGGGCCGGAATACGATGATGCTCAATGCCACGCCTGATCCGAGTGGTTTCATACAGCGCAGCAACAGTCTCGCAGACAGCGTCTA
>Ga0102588_1002535_pt1 | contig 10257 bp, 9 predicted proteins | sample AraplaMF_Col_mMS_FD_76854 | JGI IMG/M metagenome (GOLD analysis project Ga0102588, IMG submission 76854) | Arabidopsis root microbial communities from the University of North Carolina, USA - plate scrape MF_Col_mMS (SPADES assembly) (version 2) | ecosystem: Host-associated > Plants > Roots >...
AACCGTGCGGCCGCCATCATCCAGTCGCGGCTCCAGGAGGTAGCGCACTTGATCACTGCCGAGGCCGGTCTGTGCCTCAAGGACGCGATCTATGAAGCCGGCCGCGTCAGCGACGTGCTGCTCTTCGGCGCGACCGAGGTGCTTAAGGATGACGGCCAGATCTTCAGCTGCGACCTCACACCGCACGGCAAGAAGCGCCGCGTCTACACGCACCGCTCACCGCTGCTGGGTGTGATCACCGCCATCACGCCTTTTAACCACCCGATGAACCAGGTGGCGCACAAGGTGGTGCCCAGCATCGCCACCAATAACCGCATGGTGCTCAAGCCGTCCGAGAAGGTGCCGTTCTCGGCCATCCTGTTCGCCGACATCCTGTACGAGGCGGGGCTGCCGCGCGAGATGCTCAGCGTGGTGACGGGCGACCCGCGCGAGATCGCCGACGAGCTGATCACCAACCCACTGGTCGACCTGGTGACCTTTACGGGCGGTGTGGCCATAGGCAAATACATCGCGTCCAAAGCCGGCTACCGCCGCGTGGTGCTGGAGCTGGGCGGCAACGATCCCATCATCGTGATGGAAGACGCCGACATCGGCGAAGCCTCCACCCTGGCCGTGCAGGGCTCCTACAAAAACTCGGGCCAGCGCTGCACCGCCATCAAGCGGCTGCTGGTACATGAGGCGGTGGCGGGTGAGTTCGTAGAGCAGGTGCGGGCCAAGACCCTGGCCTGGAAGTACGGGGACCCCACCGACAAGGCCAACGACATGGGCACGGTGATCGACGAGCAGGCCGCCATGCTGTTCGAGTCGCGCGTCAACGAGGCCGTGGCGCAGGGTGCCAAGCTGCTGGCGGGCAACAAGCGCCGTGGCGCGCTGTATTCGCCCACGCTGCTGGACCATGTGCAGCCGCAGATGACGGTGGCGCGTGAGGAAACCTTTGGCCCGGTCTCTCCGGTGATTCGTTTCAAAAACATCGACGAAGCCATCGAGATATCCAACGGCACGGCTTACGGTTTGTCGAGCGCGGTGTGCACCAACCGCCTGGACTACATCAACCGCTTCGTCAGCGAGTTGCATGTCGGCACGGTCAATGTGCGCGAGGTGCCGGGCTACCGGCTGGAACTCACGCCTTTCGGCGGCATCAAGGATTCGGGCCTGGGGTATAAGGAGGGTGTGCAGGAGGCGATCAGGAGCTTCACCAACCTGAAGACCTACTCGCTCCCCTGGAACACCTGACTCCCTGAGGAATTCACATGCTGAGTTTTGACGACATTGAGCGGCTCTTCGAAGAGCGCGGCGGCGAACAATACAGCGGTGAACCCGTGACGCAGTTGCAGCACGCGCTGCAGACCGCCGCGTTGGCTGAGGCCGAAGGTGCGGGCGATGCGCTCGTCACCGCAGCCCTGCTGCACGACCTGGGCCATTTGCTGCACGACCTTGGCGAGACGCCTTCGCTTCGCGGCGTGGACGACGTGCACCAGTACCGCGCGCTGCCTTTTTTGCGCGGCCTGTTTCCCGACGCGGTGCTGGACGCGATCAAGCTGCATGTGGATGCCAAGCGCTACCTGTGCGCGGCCCGGCGCGGCTACCACTCCAGCCTTTCGGCAGATTCCAAGCGCAGCTTGCTGCTGCAGGGCGGCATTTTTACGGCGGAGGAAGCCGCGCGTTTCATGGCGCAGCCCGGCGCAGAGGACGCGGTGAAGCTGCGCCTTTGGGACGACCTCGCAAAAGACGCGGACAAGGCCACGCCGCCGCTGGCGCATTACCTGGCGCGGGCGCGGCGTTGCGCCCTTCCCGCCGCAGAGCCTTCGCTTGCCGCCTGAAACCCTGGCCCTGACCTGGCCGGTGCTGTGCGCCGTGCTGTTTGGCGCGCTGCTGCACGCGGGTTGGAACGCGCTGGTCAAGTCCAGCGCAGACAAGTCCATGGACATGGCGGTCATTCATTTGATTGGCTCGGTGCTGGCCTTGCCGCTGGTGCTGATGGTGGGTCTGCCACGCATGGAGGCCTGGCCTTTTATCGGCGCTTCGGTGCTGATCCACATCGGCTATTACATCGCGACCACACAGGCCTACAAGCACGGCGACCTTGGGCTCACTTACCCGTTGATGCGCGGCGTGGCGCCGCTGCTGGTGGCGCTGTCGGCCAGCGTCACACTGGGCGAAACCCTGAGCCCCATGGCCTGGGCCGGCATTGTGGGCATCTGCGGTGGCGTGCTGGTGCTGGGCCTGAGCCGCCACGCGCTGCATGCGCGCAAGGCCGTCGGCTTCGCCTTGGCCAATGCGGTCATCATCGCGATCTACACCGTGGTCGACGGCTTGGGTGTGCGGGCCTCGGGGAATGCGCTGCAATATGTCGCGACCTTGTTCCTGCTCGACGGCTGGCCCTTCGGCCTCTTGATGATGGCGCGCCGCGGGCGAGCCATGGCTGACTACGCGCGCCACCGCTGGCCCGTGGCCACCGGCGGCGCGCTGGCTTCGCTGGGCTCCTACGGCATCGCGCTGTGGGCCATGACACGCGCGCCCGTGGCCACGGTGGCGGCGCTGCGCGAAACCTCCGTGCTGTTCGCGGTGCTGCTCGGCTGCTGGCTGCTCAAGGAGACCTTCACGCTGCGCCGCTTTGCCGGCAGCTGCGCGATTGTGGGCGGCGTGATGGCCATACGGCTGGCCTAGCCCTGTACCTTTTGAGATGAGGTCCGCACCATGACCACCGCGACTTTTCCCGGCCATGCAGAAATCATCATCGTGGGCGGCGGCATCGCCGGCTGCTCGGTGGCCTACCACCTGGCCAAAATGGGTAAAACCGATGTGCTGCTGCTGGAGCAGGGCAAGCTCACCAGCGGCACCACCTGGCACGCGGCCGGCCTGGTCGGCCAGATGCGGCCCAACCGCAACATGACGCAGATGAGCAAGTACGGCATAGAGCTGTATGCCTCGCTGGAGGCCGAGACCGGCCTTGCCACCGGCTGGAAACAATGCGGCAGCGTCAACGTGGCGCGCACGCCCGAGCGCATGAAGATGCTCAGGAAGCAGGTGGCCATGGCCAACAGCTTTGGCGTCGAGTGCCATGAGATATCGCCGCAGGAAGCCGGCGACAAATACCCCATCATGCGCACCGACGACTTGCAGGGCGCGATCTGGCTGCCGGGTGACGGCAAGGCCAACCCGGCCGACCTGTGCATGTCGCTGGCCAAGGGCGCGCGCAACCGCGGCGTGAAGATGCTGGAGGGCGTCGAAGTGACGGGCGTCATCACCGAGAACGGCAGGGCCGTGGGCGTGCGCACCGCGCAGGGCGAGGTGCGCTGCGAGGTCCTCGTCAACTGCGCCGGCCAGTGGGCGCGGCAGTTCGGCCGGCTCGCGGGCGTGAATGTGCCGCTGTATTCGGCCGAGCATTTTTACATCGTCACCGGCAAGATTCCCGGGGTGCACCCCATGCTGCCGGTGATGCGCGACCCGGACGGCTACATCTACTACAAGGAAGAAGTCGGCGGCCTGGTGATGGGAGGTTTTGAGCCGCAAGCAAAACCCTGGAAGATGGACCCGATTCCTTCGACCTTCCAGTTCGAGCTGTTGGATGAAGACTGGGACCAGTTCGAGCCCTTGATGACTGCTGCGCTGCATCGCACACCTTGCCTGGAGACGGCCGAGGTCAAGATGCTGCTCAACGGCCCGGAAAGCTTCACGCCCGACGGCAATTTCATCCTGGGCGAAGCGCCCGAGTTGCGCAATTATTTTGTCTGCGCGGGTTTTAACTCGGCCGGCATCGCCAACAGCGGCGGCGCGGGACGGCTCATGGCCGAATGGATTGTGGGCGGTGAGCCCAGCACTGATTTGTGGGACGTGGACATACGCCGCTTCGGCGCCTTCACCGGCAACCGCAAGGCCTTGGCCGAACGCACCGGCGAAACCCTGGGCCTGCATTACGCCATGCGCTGGCCGCGCCAGGAGTTGGAAACGGCAAGGCCGCTGCGCACCTCGCCGCTGTATGACATGCTGGCCGCCAAAGGGGCGGAGTTCGGCAGCAAGAATGGCTGGGAGCGGGCGAATTATTTCAGGCCGGAAGGTCTGCCCAGGCCTGAATACACCTTGGGCAAACCCGGCTGGCTGCCCTGGATGATTGAAGAGCAGAAGGCCACACGCGAAACCGTGGCTCTCTACGACCAGACGTCCTTCTCCAAATACCTGCTGCAGGGCCGAGACGCGCTGGCCGTGCTGCAGCGCCTGTGCGCCAACGAGATGGATGTGCCCGTCGGCAAGATGGTCTATACCGCCATGCTCAACGAGCGCGGCGGTTTTGAAAGCGACCTGACCGTGATGCGACAAGCCGTGGACCGCTTTATGGTCATCACGGGCTCGGCGCAGACCGTGCGCGACTTCGACTGGATCACGCGGCACATAGCCGACACCGAACACGTGGTGCTGACCGATGTGTCGGCGATGTATTCGGTGCTGTCGCTCATGGGGCCGAAAGCGCGCGAGCTGCTGGCGCTGGTCAGCCCCGACGACTTGTCGCCCGAGGCCTTGAAGTTTTCGTGGACGAAAGAAATAGACCTGGGCTTTGCGCGTGTGCGCGCGGCGCGCATGAGTTATGTGGGCGGTCCGGGCTTTGAGCTTTACACGCCGATTGAAATGGTGCGCCATGTCTACCTTGCGCTGATGGAAGCCGGCCAGGCGCTGGGCCTTCGCGACGCGGGTTACTACGCGCTGGACGCCTTGCGCATAGAACAGGGCCGGCGCGCCTGGGGCGCCGAATTGGGGCCGGACGAAACGCCGTGGGAGGCCGGCCTGGCCTTCAGCGTCAAACTGGACAAACCGACCGACTTCATCGGCAAGGCCGCGCTGCTCAATGCCCAGGGACTGGCACTGCGCAAAAAGCTGGTGACGCTGGTGTTTGATACGCCCGAAGCATTTGCCTGGGGCGGTGAAGCCATCGTGCTGGGCGGACAAACAGTGGGCGAGATTTCTTCGGTCGGCTGGAGCCCGCTGGCCGGTGCCTGCGTGGCCCTGGGCTATGTGCGCGGCAACAGTGCGAACCACTCGCATGCCGGTACACCGGCGCAAATCGAGCTGTGGGGTGAGCGCGTCGCCGTCAGGCTTTACGACCGCTGGCCACCTGCAAAGCCCTGAGAGGCTACACGCCCTCGGGCAGATCCATGCCGACAAAACGCACGGTGACACGCGTGCCCGGCGTTTGGGGATGGCCAGGCAATGCGGCATCCTCGATCGAGATCGTCGCACCGTGCTGCTTGGCGATTTCCAGAACAATCGCCAGACCCAGGCCGGAGCCATCCACATTGGTGCCCAGCGCGCGGTAAAAAGGCTGGAACACCAGCTCGCGTTCAGACTCCGGAATGCCCGGCCCCGAGTCTTCCACCAGCAGCACCAGCACGCCGCTGAAACGGTCCGTCATCAGCCGTAGTGTGACCTGGCCTTTTTCGGGCGTGTAGTTGATCGCGTTGTCGACGAGGTTGCGCACCAGCTCCTTGAGCAGGGTCGCGTTGCCTTCGAGCTGTGTCGCCTGGTCGCCGGCGTCGGGCCCGTCGTAGCCCAGATCTATCTGTTTTTCGAGTGCGCGCGGCACCGAGTCGGCCATCACTTCCGAGACGATGTGCACCAGGTCGATGTGCTGTTTGGCCAGGCTGCGGCCGGTAGTCTCGGCGCGTGCCAGGGCCAGCAGCTGATTGACGGTGTGGGTGGCGCGAATGCTGGCGCGGCCTATGTGCTTGAGCGATTTCTTGAGTTCGTCGGCATCGGTCTCGCGCTGCGCCAGGTCGGCCTGCATGCGCAGCCCTGCCAGCGGCGTCTTGAGTTGGTGGGCCGCGTCGGCCAGGAAGCGTTTTTGCGTGGTCAGAGAGACCTTGAGCCGGCTCAGCAGATCGTTGATGGAGGACACCAGCGGCGCGACTTCCTCAGGCACCGCAGTCTCGTCGAGCGGGCTCATGTCGTCGGACTTGCGCGCGCGTATGCGTTTTTCCAGTTGGGCCAGCGGCTTGATGCCGCGCACCAGCGCAAGCCATACCAGCAACACGGCCAGCGGCAGCGTGACGAACTGCGGCACCATGGTGCCCTTGACGATTTCGGTGGCCAGCGTCTTGCGCTTTTCCAGCGTTTCGGCCACTTGCACCAGCACCGGTTGTGAATTCGCCGGCGCGCCCTTCACGTCCACCTTGAGCCAGGTGTAGGCCACGCGCACGTCTTCACCCTGGATCACGTCCTCGCGCAGCCGCACCTCGCCGTTCATGGGCTTGTCTTCGTCGGGCGGGGCCGGCAGGTCGTGCTCGCCGCCGAGGTGCTCGCCCTGCGTGCCCATCACCTGGTAGTAAACGAGGTCGGTGTCGTCGGCGCGCAGGATTTCGCGCGCGGGCGCCGTCAGGGTGAACTGCACCTGGTTGTTCTTGACCACCACCAGCTTGGCCAGCGCCTGCACGTTGTATTCGAGCGCGCGGTCAAAAGGCTTGCCTGCGATGTTCTGCGCGACCAGCCAGGTCAATGCCAGGCTGATGGGCCACAGCAGCAGCAGCGGCGTGAGCATCCAGTCAAGGATCTCGCCGAAGAGGCTGCGACGTTCGCGCTGGAAGAGTCTCAGAGCCACAGGCTGGGTTGCTCCAAATCAAGGGCCTGCTGGTTTTGCTCCTTCCCCCGCTGGGGGAAGGCAGGGATGGGGGCTGACGGTGGTGGATAGCCCATGCAGTTCAGGTTTGGGAAGCCGCTGGCCCCCATCCCAACCTTCCCCCAGAGGGGGAAGGAGCAAGAGGCGCTAACCAGGAATCTTTTCAAGGCAGTAACCAAGCCCGCGCACGGTCGCGATCCGCACTGGCCCCTTTTCAATCTTCTTGCGCAGCCTGTGGATGTACACCTCGATCGCGTTGTTGCTGACTTCCTCGCCCCATTCGCAGAGGCGCTCGACGAGCTGGTCCTTGCTGACGAGCCGCCCGGCGCGTTGCAGCAGTACTTCGAGCAAACCGAGCTCGCGCGCCGACAGCTCCAGCATCTGGCCGTCTATGGTGGCGACGCGGCCGGCCTGGTCGTAAACCAGCGGGCCGTGCTTGATGGTGCTGCTGGCGCCGCCCATGCCGCGGCGTACCAGCGCGCGCACGCGGGCTTCGAGCTCCTGCAGCGAAAACGGTTTGGCCATGTAGTCGTCGGCGCCGTAGTCCAGGCCTTTGACGCGCTCCTCGACGCTGTCGGCGGCCGTGAGGATCAGCACTGGCATGGCCGAACCGCGCGCGCGCAGGCGCTTGAGCACTTCCAGGCCGTGCATGCGCGGCAGGCCCAGGTCGAGGATCAGCAAATCGAATTCAGTGTTGGTGAGCAGCGCGGCGTCGGCCTCGGTGCCGCTGGCCACATGGTCGGCCGCCGCACCGGAGGCCCGCAAGGTGCGCAACAGGCCATCGGCCAGCACCTGGTCGTCTTCGGCAATCAGAATACGCATGGTTGTCTCCAGATATCGGCCCCTTGCGACCGGGGCAGTTGTGCTCTCTAACAAATTCTAGGCTTTTGTTGCCTCGGGTTTACTGACACGCGATGCGATTAAGCGCTTGCATACGCCTCCAACCCAAGCGCCACCACGGTCGCCACATCCTGCCCCACCGCCTGGCGGAATTCCTCCTCGGCCTGGCGCACGGCCTGGTGGAAGGCTTCGAGCCAGAGCAGGCCCGATTCGGTGAACACCACCCTGCGGGCGCGTTTGTCGTGCGGGTCGGGCTGGCGTATGACCAGGCCCCAGGCCTCGCACTGGTCGACCAGATCGCCCATGGCCTGCTTGCTCATGCCGGCGCTGTGCGCGAGGTCTGTCAGGCGTGAACCGGCCACGGCCAGGTGGCGCGTGATGTGGATGTGGGCGGCGCCGACCTGGTCGCGCCCCGCCAGATTGGACAGGGCCAGCGGCACCTCCACACTGCTGGCCATCAGCGAGAGCACGCGTTCATCGAAGCGGCGCAAGGCATGGCCCATGAGCCGCCCCAGGTGGGTCTGCCGCCAGCCGGCCTCGGTCGCGCCGAAGGGGCTGGGCATCGGGCTTGGAAGTGTCGTTTCCGCCATAAAAGCATGGTAATCCAATTGATCAGGCAAACTGACTAAAAATAGGGTTTACTTATTTTTATAGCGCCCATAAAGTACTGGTCATGCATCCAGCGCTGTGATTAAAAGCAGAGGCTGGAATCCAGGCAACAAGTTTTACATCATTGATTTTCAAGGAGTTTTTCATGGAACTGACCAACAAGCTCAACCCCGCCCAGAACCCTGTGCAAAGCGCCGCCCTGAACACCGAAAAGGCCAAGGCCCTGCAGGCCGCGCTGGCCCAGATCGAAAAGCAGTTCGGCAAAGGCACCATCATGAAGCTGGGCGACGGCGAAGTGATTGAAGACATCCAGGTCGTTTCCACCGGTTCCCTGGGCCTGGACATCGCCCTGGGCGTGGGCGGCCTGCCGCGCGGCCGGGTGGTTGAAATCTACGGCCCGGAATCTTCGGGCAAGACCACGCTGACCCTGCAGGTCATCGCTGAAATGCAAAAACTGGGCGGCACCTGCGCCTTTGTGGATGCCGAGCATGCGCTGGACATCCAGTACGCGCAAAAGCTGGGCGTGAACCTGCAGGACCTGCTGATTTCCCAGCCCGACACCGGCGAACAGGCCCTTGAAATCGTCGATTCGCTGACCCGCTCCGGCGCGGTCGACCTGATCATCGTCGACTCGGTGGCGGCGCTCACGCCCAAGGCCGAACTCGAAGGCGAAATGGGCGACTCGCTGCCCGGTCTGCAGGCCCGCCTGATGAGCCAGGCGCTGCGCAAGCTCACCGCCACCATCAAGAAGGCCAACTGCACGGTCATCTTCATCAACCAGATCCGCATGAAGATCGGCGTGATGTTCGGCTCGCCCGAAACCACCACTGGCGGCAACGCGCTGAAGTTCTACGCCTCGGTGCGCCTGGATATCCGCCGCATCGGCTCCATCAAGAAGGGAGAAGAGGTGATCGGCAACGAGACCCGCGTCAAGGTGGTCAAGAACAAGGTGGCCTCGCCCTTCAAGACGGCGGAGTTCGACATTCTTTACGGCGAGGGCATCAGCCGCCTGGGCGAGGTGCTGGACCTGGGTGTGGCCGGCCACATCGTCGAAAAAGCCGGCGCCTGGTACGCCTTCAACGGTGAAAAAATCGGCCAGGGCCGCGACAACGCGCGTGAATTCCTCAAGGAAAACCCCGAACTCGCGATCGAGATCGAAAACAAGGTGCGCGAATCGCTGGGCATCCCGCTGGTGCAGGTTGCCGGCGGCGCCGACGCCCCTGCCGAAAAGCCGGCCAAGGCCGACAAAGCTGAAAAGGCTGAGAAAGCTTCCAAGGTAACGGCCTGATTTTTAATGCCAAATAAGGCTCCAGCCCAGTTGGAGCATGCGCGGGGGAGCTATAAAAAAGCTGGCGCGCGTGTTGGGCTCGGCCTGTTAGCCATGGAAAATCCGGTAGATCACAAGCCAGCCAAACCCGCCTCCCGTGCGGGTTTTGGCCTTTCCCTGAAGGGCCGCGCGCTGCGTTACCTGGCCGCGCGTGAACATTCGCGTGCCGAGCTGGAGCGCAAGCTGGCGCCGCATGAGGAAACCCCCGGCCAATTGGCTCAGGTTCTTGATGACCTGGAGGCCAAGGATTTCATCAGCGAGGCGCGCGTGGTCGAGTCGGTAATCAACCGCCGTGCCGGGCGTTTTGGCGCGGCGCGCATCAAGCATGAATTGTTGAACAAGGGCTTGGGCGCAGAGCTGGTGGCCGGGGCGGTTGCCAGTCTTAAAGGCAGCGAACTGGAGCGCGCCCGGGACATCTGGCGAAAAAAATTTGGAGGGCCGGCGCCCGACGCGGCCGACCGTGCCAAGCAGATGCGCTTTCTGGCGGCGCGGGGGTTCGGCGGCGACGTGATTCGCCGCGTGGTGTCGCAGGCCGACGAGGACTGAGGTTATAGACCGAGCATCAGCTTCAGGTTCTGAACTGCGGCACCCGAAGCACCCTTGCCCAGGTTGTCCAGCCGCGCCACCAGCACGGCCTGGCGGTGCTCTTCATTGGCGAACACGCGCAGTTCCATCTTGTTGGTGTCGTTAAGCGCCAGCGCATCGAGTTTGTTCGATTCGGGCGCGGCTTCCACGGTCACCCATTCGCTGCCGGCGTAATGTTTGGCGAGCATGTCCTGCAATTGCGCGCCGGTCGGCTTGCCGGGCAGCAGGTCCAGGTGCAGCGGCAGTTGCACCAGCATGCCCTGCTTGAAGTTGCCGACGGAAGGGATGAACA
>Ga0102588_1002540_pt1 | contig 10243 bp, 8 predicted proteins | sample AraplaMF_Col_mMS_FD_76854 | JGI IMG/M metagenome (GOLD analysis project Ga0102588, IMG submission 76854) | Arabidopsis root microbial communities from the University of North Carolina, USA - plate scrape MF_Col_mMS (SPADES assembly) (version 2) | ecosystem: Host-associated > Plants > Roots >...
CGTGGTCGGCCACCTTCACGCATTGCGTGGCCTCGCACAGCAGCATGTTGCGGAACGCGCCCTGCACGTGCGGCGTGCGCATCGCGCTGCCGTAGAAGCGCATGTCCAGGCACTGGTTGGGCAGGCCTTCGAGGCAGAACTTGCAGGCGCCGCAGGGGCGGCTCGGGTTGACGGCGACCTTGTCGCCGATGCGCACGCTCTCGACGCCGGGCGCCACCGCCACCACGGTGCCGGCAACTTCGTGGCCCAGCACCATCGGCTCCTTGATGCGCACGGTGCCGAAGCCGCCGTTGTGGAAGTAGTGCAGGTCGGAGCCGCAGATGCCGCCCATCCCGACCTTCACCAGCACCTGGCCGGGGCCGATCTCGCCGGCGTCCTGCTCGTCCAGGCGCAGGTCGTCGGGGGCGTGGATCACGAGGCACATGCAACGCAGGCGCATGATTCTTCTTCCTTCTGTCTTTGTCAGGTGTCAGGCAACGGGGGTGATCAGGGGTCGGCCCGCGAAGTGGGCCTCGAGGTTGCGGCGCACCAGTTCGCCCATGGCGCGGCGCGTCGCTTCGGTGCCGCTGCCATGGTGCGGGGTGAGCACCACGTTGTCGAGCGCGGCGAAGCGCGGGTCGATGCGCGGCTCGTTGAGGAACACGTCGAGCGCCGCGCCGGCGATGGCGCGCGTCTCCAGCGCCTGCAGCAGCGCGGCTTCGTCGACGGTGGTGCCGCGCGACACGTTCACCAGCCAGCCCCTGGGGCCCAGCGCCTGCAGCACTTCGCCGTTGACGATGCCGCGCGTGGCCTCGCCGCCGGGGAGGATGACGATGAGCACGTCGCACCACTCGGCCATCGCGCTCAGGCTGGCGAAGTGGCGGTGCGGGCTCTCCGCCTTCGGCGTGCGGCTGAAGTAACCCACCTCCACGTCGAAGCCCGAGAGCCGCCGCGCGATGGTGCCGCCGATGCGGCCGAGGCCCGCGATGCCGATGCGCTGGCCGAAGACGCGCGTGGCCAGCGGCATGCCGCCGTGGGCCCAGGCGCCGCTGCGCACGAACTGGTCGCCTGCCGGAATGCGCCGCTGCACAGCCAGCAGGAGGCCCACGGCAAGATCGGCCACGTCGCCGTTGAGCACGTCGGGCGTGTTGGTCACGCGGATGCCGCGCGCGCGGCAGGCGGCGAGGTCGATGCCGTCGGTGCCCACGCCGTAGCAGGCGACCAGCTCCAGCTTCGGCAACGCCGCGATGAGTTCGGTGCTCGCGCCGAGTTCGCCGCGCGTGGCAATCGCGCGGATCTGCGGTGCGTGCTCGGCGATGAAGGCCTGCCGGTCAGGCGCCTCCCAAAGGCGGTGCAGCGTGTAGGCCTCCCGCATCGGCGCCATGTCCCATTCGGGGTAGGTGCCAGGCATCAGCACATGCGGAAGAGCGGCGGTGGTGGTCAAGCTGGTGTCCTTTTGGCTGGCGCGCAATGATACCGGTAACTTTAATAGTTTCAGCAGACCGCGCGAACTCGGGGTTTACCCATTGACTGCATCAAAAGATACCGGTAACTTATTTGCCTGTCACGCACCAGGAAACTCCCTTGAAACTGTTCGACCTCTCCGGGCGCACCGCCCTCGTCACCGGCTCCAGCAAGGGCATCGGCTTCGCGCTGGCCGGCGCGCTCGGCAATGCGGGCGCCCGCGTCGTGCTCAATGCGCGCGACCCCGCCCTGCTCGCCGCCGCCCGCGACGCCCTGCGCGCCAGGGGCATCGCGGCCGAAGCAAAGGCCTTCGACGTGACCGACGCCGAGGCCGTGGAAGCCGGCGTGGCCGCCATCGAGGCCGAGGTCGGGCCCATCGACATCCTCGTCAACAACGCCGGCATGCAGCATCGCGGGGCCTTCGCCGAGTTCCCGGTGGATGCGTGGCACAAGATCACCACCACCAACATCGACAGCGTGTTCCTGGTGGGCCGCTCGGTCGCGCAGCGCATGATCGAGCGCAAGCGCGGCAAGATCATCAACGTGTGCTCGGTGCAGAGCGAGCTGGGCCGCCCGGGCATCGCGCCCTACGCCGCCACCAAGGGCGCGGTGAAGATGCTCACCAAGGGCATGGCGATCGACCTCGGCAAGCACGGCATCCAGGTCAACGGCCTCGGGCCGGGCTACTTCAAGACCGAGCTCACGCAGGCGCTGGTGGCCGACGAGGCCTTTACCGCATGGCTCTCGGGCCGCACGCCCGCGGGCCGCTGGGGCGACGTGGAGGAACTCGGCGGCGCGGCCATCTTCCTGGCCTCGGACGCATCGAGCTTCGTCAACGGCCACATCCTGTATGTGGACGGCGGCATCACCGCGAGCCTGTAGCACCGTGCCGCGGGCCCACATCGGCCATCCCATGAAGGCCTTCGCATGACGAAGACGACCGCCCCGACGACGCGCGTGGCCGTGATCGGCGTCGGCATCATGGGCTCGGCCATCGCGCGCCGTCTGCTCGGCTGCGGCCACCGGGTGAGCGTGTTCGACCTCGATGCCGCCAAGGTCGCGGCGCTGGCAGAACACGGCGCGATCGCTGCCGCCACGGCGCGCGAGGCAGCCGGTGCCAGCGACTTCGTCATCACCAGCCTCAACTCGGCCGCGGTGGTGGAGCGCGCCATCTTCGGCGAGCACGGCATCGCCGCCGCCGTGCCGGCGGATGCGCAGCGGCTGCTGATCGACATGTCGTCCATCGACCCTCCTTCCACGCGCCGGCTCGCGCAGTCGCTGCGCGAGCGCACGGGCATGGGCTTCGTCGATGCGCCGCTCTCGGGCGGCGCGCCCAAGGCGCTGCTCGGCCAGCTCACGGTGATGGCCGGCGGCAGCGCCGAAGACGTGCAGCGCGCACGCGCCGTGATGGACAGCCTGTGCGCCAACTACACCCACATGGGCGAAAGCGGCGCGGGCCAGACCACCAAGCTGGTCAACCAGCTGCTGTGCGCCATCGGCTTCCAGGCAGTGGCCGAAGCGGTGCGGCTGGCCGAGGCCGGCGGCGTCGATGCCTCGAAGCTGCCCGCGGCGCTCTCCGGCGGACGTGCCGACAGCCAGATCCTGCGCGAGTTCGGCCCCAAGATGGCCGCGCGTGACTACTCGCCCACCGGCCGCATCGACAACATGCTCAAGGACCTCGAGGCGGTGCAGGCCTTCTCGCAGGGCCAGCGGCTTCCGCTGCCACTGGCGGGCGCCGTCTCGGAGCTGCATCGCGCCTTCGTCGCGGCCGGGCTGGGCGCGCACGACACGGCCGAGATGATGCGGCAGTTCAGCGGCTACGAACGCGGCTGAACGGTCCGCTGCCGTCATCGCACAGATTCGACACAGGAAAGAGAGAAGCCATGTTCATCCGCTGCGCGTTCTTCAGGGGCCGGGTCAAGCCCGGCATGGAAGAAGCCTTCGACCGCCACGTGCACGAGAAGCTCGTGCCGCTGTGGACCCGCTTTCCCGGTGCACTCGAGGTGCGCGTGCTGCGCCAGCTGGAAAGCGACGTGAGCGATCCCGAACTGGCGATGGTGCTGTCGATCCGCTACGCGAGCCGCGAGGACATCGCCCGCGCTCTCGAATCGCCCGTGCGCTACGAAAGCCGCGAAGTGTCGAAGAAGCTGTTCGAGATGTTCGACGGCACGGTCTTCCACACCGTGTTCAGCGCCGAGGAGTTCGCGCTCGCGAACGCTTCCTGACGGGCGGCTTCTTCGCTTCCTTCTTCGCTTCCTTACCCTCTTCCTTTTTCTTCTGCGGCGCCTTGCCATCGAGGTCCGCCAGTTCCCACACGCCACCGGCCGCCGACACCAGCGCGTGCGCGCTGTTGATCAGCCCGATGTGCGAGAAGGCCTGCGGAAAATTGCCCAGCTGCCGCTGAGCCACCGGGTCGTATTCCTCGGCGAAGAGGCCCAGGTCGTTGCCCAGCGCCAGCAGCCGCCTGAAGAGAGCGCGCGCCTTGCGCACCTTGCCCATGGCCACGTACACGTTCGCCAGCCAGAAGCTGCACGCCATGAACGCGCCCTCGCCGCCGCCGAGCCCGTCCACGCCTTTCTCGGTGCGGTAGCGGTACACCAGCCCGTTGAAGACCAGCTCCTTCTCGATGCGCGCGACCGTGCCCTGAACGCGCTCGTCATGGATCGGCAGGAAGCCGATCAGCGGCATCCACAGCAGCGCCGCGTCCACCGTGTCGGCGCCGTAGTACTGCACGAACGAGTTGCTCGACGCGTCGTAGCCACGCGCGCAGACCTCGGCGTGGATCTGGTCGCGCGCCTCGCGCCAGCGTTCGATGGGGCCTTCGAGCCCGTATTCCGTGGCGCTCGCGATCACGCGGTCGAAGGCCAGCCAGCACATGATCTTGGAATGCACGAAGTGGCGGGGCTCGCCGCGCACCTCCCACAGGCTGCAGTCGGGCTCCCGCCAGAGTTCCATCAGCTGCTTCGCGATGGCGCGCTCCAGCGGCCACAGCTTGTCCATGTCCGACAGGCCGGCCTTGCGCGCCGCATGGAAGGCCGCGATGACCGAGCCGTACACGTCGAGCTGGCGCTGCCCGTGCGCGCCGTTGCCGATGCGCACCGGGCGGCTGTCCTCGTAGCCGCGAAGCCAGCCCAGCTCGAGTTCGGTGAGCGAGCGTTCGCCGTGCAGGCCGTACATCACCTGCAGCTCCTCGGGCGACCCGCCCACGGCGCGCATCAGCCACCAGCGCCATGCGCTGGCCTCCTCGACATAGCCCGAGCCGATCAACGCGTAGAGCGTGAGCGCCGCGTCGCGCAGCCAGCAGAAGCGGTAGTCCCAGTTGCGCTCGCCGCCGGGCAGCTCGGGTAGCGAGGTGCTCGGCGCGGCGACGATGCCGCCGGTCGGCTCGTAGGTCAGCGCCTTGAGCGTGAGCAGCGAGCGCATCACCGGCTCGCGGAATTCGCCGTGGTAGCCGCAGCGATCGGTCCACGCACTCCATTCGGCGACTGTGCGCGCCAGCAGCGCGTTGGCATCGCGCGTCACCGGCGGCTTCAGGTGCGAGGGAAACCAGTCGAGGCTGAACGCGATGGACTGCCCCGCCGACACGGTGAAGTCGGCGAAGCTCGCGAAGTTCTCGTTGACCAGCGGCACGCCGGAGCTGATGCGCACCGAATCCGGCCCGGCCGTGGCGAACACCGCGCCATCGCGCCGCTCCATCCACGGGCACCACTCGCCGTAGTTGAAGCGGATGCGGAACTCGGTGTGCATGCTCACCGTGCCCCGTACGCCCCGCACGATGCGCACCACCTCGTGCGTGCCGTCGAGCGCGGGGCGAGGCATGAAGTCGGTGACGACGGCCACGCCGGTGGCTGTACGAATCGTGGTCTCCAGCACAACGGTGCCGGGAAGGTAGCGCCGCGAGACGCGCGCCTTGCGGTCGCGCGCGCACATGGTCCAGTGGCCGTTGCGCTCGTCGCCCAGCAGGCTGGCGAACATCGCGGCCGAGTCGAAGCGCGGCAGGCACAGCCACTCGATGTCGCCGCCCAGATGCACCAGCGCCGCGCTGTGGGTCGAGCCGATGAGCGCGTATTCGCCGATGGGGCGGCTGGCCTGCAGCCTTGAAGAGGGTTGCTTGTTGCGGGTCTTTGGCAAGACTCCGAGTTTTCGTGCCCTGGCGAGCGCCCTGCGCCGGAGGCAGGCGCGCCTCGCTGACGGACAACGCCTATTCAGCGCATCCTTCAAGGGTCTGTTCACACTATTTCCGGGGTCGCGAAGGGCAGCCAGGGCGGGCCAATCAAGGCGCGTGACGACGCGTGTGCATGCGCACACGCTAGGAGCGCAACGCCGAGTGGCCCGCCCTGGCTGCCCTTCCCGCAGGGTTGGTGCTCCAAGGGGCCGTCTGCGGCGTTGCCCGCGCTTGCAAGGCGCCAGCCTTACTGCGCACGCGCGCCTTGCAGCCAGCCCCTTGGAGCACCAACGCGACCCCGGAAATAGTGTGAACAGACCCTAGAGCACATCCTTCAGCTTCGCCCGCAGCCTGCTGATCGCCTGGCTGTGCAGCTGGCACACCCGCGACTGGCTCACTTCGAGGATGGCGCCGATCTCGCGCAGGTTCAGCTCCTCCTCGTAATAGAGGTTCAGCAGCAGCTGGTCGCGCTCGGGCAGCGCCGCGATGGCGTCCACCAGCTGGTGGCGGAAGCCGCTTTCCAGCAGCTGCTCGAGCGGATCGTCGCTGCTGCGGCGGTCCTTGCGGGCGTCCTGCGAGTGGCTGTCGAGAAAACCGTTGTCGGCGTCGTCCTTGGAGAAGTCCTCGACGTACAGCAGCTGGCAGCCCTGGATCTCCTGCAGCAGCGACTGGTAGGCCTCGATGTCCATCTTCAGTTCCCGGGCGATCTCCCCTTCGGTGGGAGCGCGGCCGAGCCTGTGGCCCAGCGCCTGCATCGCCTTCTCGATGCCGCGCGCCGACTGGCGCAGGCCGCGCGAGCCCCAGTCGGCGGCACGCAGCTCGTCGAGCATGGCGCCGCGGATGCGCTGGCTCACGAAAGTCTCGAACTGCGCGCCGCGGTTGTCCTGGTAGCGCGCGGATGCGTCAAGCAGGCCGAGCATGCCGGCCTGGATCAGGTCGTCCAGCTCCACGCTGGCCGGCAGCTTCGCCATCATCTGCAGCGCGATGCGGCGCACCAGCGGCTGGTGCTGCGCGAGCAGGTGCGATTTCTCGATGGTTCCTTGTGCGGTGTACATGGCCGTCGTGCTTCCTTCCTTCCTCGGTGCGGAGCCGGCGGCTCAGGCCACGGCCTGCAGCGGGGCTGCCTCGGGCCATGGCCACTGGTCCATCTCGCCCGCGGCGCGGCGGAAGTCGACCGCCGCATGGCTCGCGGGAAAGGCCTCGGCGATGGTCTTCTTCAGCCGCCATGCGTCGGAGACGAGCGGATCGAAGCGCACCCATCCCGCCGCCCGCAGCGACAGCGCGAGGTAGCGGCTGCCGGCATGGGCGAGGTTGTTCATGATCTGGCGCGCGGCCTGCACGTCGACCACGCCGTTGAGCAGGAAGCGCATCTGCTTCAGGCCGTGGGCGTGGTGCAGGCGCTTGATGCCCGCGTAGGCCGAGGTGACCGAGGCCGGATGCGGCTGCAGCACCAGCAGCAGGTCGTCCGCGCACTGCGCGAGCGGCGACAGCCGGCCCTCGCCGTCGAAGGCCGCGTCGATGACGACCACGCCGTCGTGCCAGAACCTGCGCGGGTCGGCCGCGCCTTGCGATGTTCCTCTTGCTGCCGCGGGCGGCGCCGGCAGCACATGCACCCCGCAGGCCATGCGCACCTCGGCGCCATCCAGCGTGAGGCGCCCGGCCGCGACGTCGACCAGGCCGCCCAGCGGGTCGATGTCCCAGACCTCGCAGGCCGAGCCCTCGGCGCGGCAATGCTCGTCCAGCAGCAGCACGTTGCGGCCCTGCCCCACCAGCGCCACGGCGAAGTTCATCGCGGCGGTGGTGCCGCCCGCGCCGCGCCCCATGCCGGCCACCGCGAGCACGCGCGCCTGCGTCGGCGCGAGCAGGCGCCGGAGGCCGTCCGCCTGATCCGCAACCAGCTTGTTCATCGCAGCGCCCTCAATCCTGCCGCTCCAGCTTCTGCGGCTTCTCCAGCGCGCGGGGCGACTGCACCGGCGCGGTCGATTCGGTGCCGAGCGCGTCCAGCAGCAGGAAGAGCTTGCCAAAGCCCGCGTACAGCGCGCTGCCGCTCATGGCGCGGCCGTTGCGTGCGGGGCGGCCGGTGAGCTGGCCCATCAGCGCGCGGGCACGGTCGGCCCATTCGCCTTCGGCCTGCAGCAGGCGCCACACGGTGGTGGTCATCTGCCCGGCGATCAGCAGCCGCTTCATGATGTCCGGGTCGCCCAATTCGCCGATGCCGCCCACCAGCTGCACGCCGTCGCGCAGCAGGCGGAAGCAGGGTTCGGCATCCACGGCCCAGCCCAGCCACTGCGCGAGCTGGCGCGCCGAAACCTCTGTACCGACGTTCGACAGCGCATGGCTCAGCGCAAGTACGTTGCCGCTGCGCGCATCGACCACGCGCGTGGCGATGCAGCGCAGCGCCGGCATCTCGTCGCGTGCGATGCCCGCCGCCATCGCGGCGGCATTGAAGCGCAGCACCACGCCGGCATGCGCCACGGCGAGCAGCGCCGCCTTGCCGCGGAAGCGCACGGGGCGCTCCTCGGCGAACTCGAAATCCATGCGCGCGAGCGTGTCGGGAGAGCCGGTGCGCGAATCGATCACGGCCGTGGAACCCGGCGCGCGCGCCAGCCAGCGCTGGCCCGCGGCCTGCCACTGCACCATGGCCTCGATGCCGGGCAGCCGCGTCAGCAGATGGACCATCGGGCGATGGCCGAAATCCTGCTGGCGCAGCCATAGCACCTGGCGTGCACCGGGCTTGCGCGCGGCGTCCTTGGTGCCGCGCGTGGCCGCCGTCGAAAGCCACTGGTTGGGCGCCGCCATCGGCAGGCCCGTGCGGTCCGACAGCAGCAGGCTGCCATGGCATTCGTAGGCATCGCCGCCTTCGTTCGAGCGCAGGCCGACCTGGCCGCACAGCGCGAGCACGTAGCTCTCGCTGCCTGTGGCCACTTCGCTGCGCGCATGCACCAGCAAGTCCTGCAGCACGGCCTTCTGGCCCGTCTCCTCGTCGGTGGCCTGGCGCCACAGCGTACGTGCACGCTCGAAGCCGATCTGCGAGCCGGCCAGCGCGCTCGCGGTGGTGGCGAGCTCCTGCGCATCGTGCGCCATCGCGCGGATCAGGTTCTGGTACTTCAGGCGCAGCAGGTCGGTCTCGCCCTGCGCTTTCTGCACCGCCTGCTGCGAGGCGGCGCCCGAAGCGGCGTCTTCCTGCAGGTCGCTCTCGGCAGGCACGAACAGCGGGCTGTGCTGGCGCGGCTGGAACACGCTGTCCACCAGCTGCGCGCGGTCGGCCTGCATCAGGTTCTCGGGCACCTTCTGGCCGCTGGAGATGTAGTGAACCGGCAGGCGGTGACGGATCACGGTGTCGATCAGCGCGCCCGGGTGCGTGGCCTCGTCCACCTTGGTGAAGATGCAGCCGGCGAGTTCGTTGCCGTGGCGGTAGGCGTGCACCACCTCGTTGAGCGTGTCGCCGTGGCTGGTGGCGTTGAGCAGCAGCAGCTTCTTCACCGGCCTCGGGCTCTGGCCCAGCATGGCGATCTGCTCGGGCACGGCGCGATCGCGCTGGCTCATGCCGACGGTGTCGATCAGCACCATGTGCTTCTCGCGCAGGTCGCGCAGCACGAGGTGCAGGTCGGCGGCGTCCTTCACCGCGTACACCGGCACGTTGAGGATCTGGCCGTAGATGCGCAGCTGCTCGTAGGCGCCGATGCGGTAGCTGTCGGTGGTCACCAGCGCGAGCTTGTCGGCGCCGAAGCGCATCACGCAGCGCGCGGCCAGCTTGGCGGTGGTGGTGGTCTTGCCCACGCCGGTCGGGCCCATCAGCGCATAGACGCCGCCCTGGGCGAACAGGGCGTCCTCATCTTCGTGCACGGGCACGGCGCGGATGAGCTCCGAACGCACGTAGGCCATGCCTTCTGCGTAAGTGCGCCCGGTGGGCAGCTTCTCGAGCATGGCCTTGGAAAGCCGCGCGCTGAAGCCCGCGCCCAGCAGCGTGCGCAGCAGGCGGCCGCGCACGGGGTCGCGGCGCTGCCTGTCGTTCCATACCACGCTGGCGAGCTGTTCCTCGATCATGCCGCGCATGGAATGCAGCTCTTCGAGCACCGTGTCGGCGGGGGCCGGGACGGGTGTTGCAATCGGCGCAGCGGCTGCGACGGGCGCAACGGGCGCAACGGGCGCAACGGGCGCAACGGGCGCAACGGGCGCAACGGGCGCAACGGGCGCAACGGGCGCAACGGGCGCAACGGGCGCAACGGGCGCAACGGGCGCAACGGGCGCAACGGGAGCAGGCACCGGCGGCATCGGCATCGCATGCGCGACCGGCGCCGGCACGGCAACCGGTGCCGCCACGACGGGTGCAGCCACGGGCTTCGCAGGCGCACTGCCCTGCTGCACCACGCCCTGCACTTCGCCCTCGACCATGGCGACGATCTCCACGCCTTCGGCGGTGACGCGATGCGAGAGCACGATGGCGTCGGCGCCCAGCGCCTCCCTGACGAGTCGCAGGGCTTCGCGGCTGGTGGCCGCGACGAATTTGCGCGCGGTGGCGCGCACGTCTGTCTGTTGGGGGGAATTCAACCTCGTCCTCCGATGGCGGTGGTGACCTTGATGGTTCGGGAATCAGGAATCTCTGCGTGCGACAGCACCTTGAGCTGCGGCAGG
>Ga0102588_1002554_pt1 | contig 10159 bp, 10 predicted proteins | sample AraplaMF_Col_mMS_FD_76854 | JGI IMG/M metagenome (GOLD analysis project Ga0102588, IMG submission 76854) | Arabidopsis root microbial communities from the University of North Carolina, USA - plate scrape MF_Col_mMS (SPADES assembly) (version 2) | ecosystem: Host-associated > Plants > Roots >...
CGAGATGTTCTCATATTCCTTCCTCCTTTTATTGTCCTTGCAGTAGACGATCCGGGTTTTCTCCGGGTGCAGTTCCAGACCGCATTCAGCAAGACGCTTTCGGATCGCCTCCATGACGGTTCGGGCTTCGCTCTCAGTTCTACAATGGACAATCGCATCGTCGGCGTATCTTTCGAAACACAAGCAAGGGAAGGTCCGCTGCATCCAGAGGTCGAATGCATAGTGCAGAACCAGGTTTGCGAGCTGCGGTGAGACCACCGAACCTTGGGGGGTTCCGCGTGTTCTCTCCACAAGAGTTCCGTCTTCTCGTTCCACGGGAGCTCGTAGCCACCGCTTTACGTAGAGACGGACCCAGCCCAATTCCGTATGGTGAGCGATGGCCTTTTCGATCAGGTCCCAAGGAATCGAGTCGAAGAATGACTTGATATCAAGGTCGATGACCCAGTCGAATTTCCAACACCCCTGCCGCGCCTTTCCCACTGCGCCGAGCGCCGAACGATCGGGTCGATAGCCATAGGAATCGGGATGGAATGTTCGCTCCAGCTCCGGCTCCATGACCGTTTTGACAATCGTCTGGGCCACGCGGTCGGCGACAGAAGGAATCCCTAATGGGCGCATCCCTCCATTCGCCTTGGGAATTTCCACGAGGCGGACGGGAGGCGGAAAGTATGTCCCCGACGACATTCGGTTCCAGACCTTGTAGAGGTTTCTCTTCAGATCCCTTTCGAATGCCTCGATGGACACTCCGTCCACACCCGCCGCTCCGTGGTTCGCTTTCACCTGTTTCCAAGCTTCCCAAACGAGCTGCTTGGGAATCTGATACGGCTTTGCCTCAGCCATCGGCTCCTCCCGTTTCCGGTTGACCTGTGGCTTCGGTTGGAAGATCGGATCCCTTCGCTCCACCCGCATTACCGGGCCTCATCACTACTACGAACCCGTCCGCCCCTGTGTCGCGCATTGGTACTCTGCCCTCGACGGGTCCACCGTCATCGGGGTCTCCCTTGGCATCGCGACGCAGGTTCCCATGTTCCGCGCAAGAGCCTGCCATCGGGATCACGCCGCCTCCACACCGGTTGCCGCCCGGCCAATAGGCAGGCTCTCGCCGAGCTCTGTCCCAGGGGGTAGTATCACCCCTGGTTTCGACAACACCTGAATTGGACTTTCGATGCGTCATCAGCGGTTTACTTTCGTTCGTCTTCCCGTGGCTCACCTGACGGGCTGATCGCCCGCCTTTTCCAGCAACGCTCACCACCTTGGCCATTGGGCCAAAGCAGCTTGTGGCGGTTTGGACCCTGATCCTGCAATCCGGGTCCGAGGGGCCGGCCCTCATCTCTTGCACAGCAAGGCTGCTCGAAAGATGGTTACATACTCAACCTCCTTCTTCGCGCCGTCATGGCGCACACACCACTGTCCAACCAAAGAACGTGATGTTTCCCACCGATGCCAAGCTCCTTCACCGAGCACGGGAGCGGCTCGTGCGGGCGGCCAGGAAGGCAGGGCTCAGCCTGCGCCAATCCTACGTGCGGCTCGGCAAGTATGCGCTTATCCAGCATCAGCGCTATGCCCATGCCAAGCAATTCAAGCGCGCCGGCAAGGCGTTGCGCAAGCTGAAGACGTATCTGGGACGCGTCGTGCGCGATATCGAGCGTGAGATCGCCGGCGACGAGCAACTCAAGGCAATCTTCATCTGGCCGCTCTATCAGGCAAAAACCGTTCTGGAGCAGAAGCAGCGTCAGCGCGGTCGCAAGATCTACAGCCTGCACGCCGACGAAGTTGAGTGCATCGGCAAGGGAAAAGCACACAAACCATACGAGTTTGGCGTCAAGGTCTCGGTGGCCACGACACTGAACCGCTCCAAGGGCGGCCAGTTTGCCCTGCACGCCATGGCACTGCCGGGCAACCCCTACGATGGGCACACCCTCGAGACCATCATCCCCGACATGGAAGAGACCATTGGCAATGAGCTGTCCCGCATCCTGGCTGATGCCGGATATCGCGGCCACAATGCACCTGAGAGCCACAAGCTCAGGGTCTTCACCAGTGGTCAAAAGCGCCGCGTGACGCCCGCAATCAAGCGACAAATGCGACGACGGTCAGCCGTCGAGCCCGTCATCGGCCACATCAAGAACGAGCATCGGATGGATCGCAATTATCTCGCCGGAAAACAAGGAGATGCAATCAATGCCGTTCTGGCTGCCGTTGGCTACAACTTCTCGCTCCTGCTCAACTGGTTCAGGAACATTTTGTGCCTGCTAGCCGCCATGCTCTGCGCATTCCCTGCCGCGATCCCCGCAGCTTGCCACGTAAAACCATCCTGAAACGATCGCCCTGCATTGTGGCGACCAATAAACTTGCCGTCACAACGAAAAAACGAAAACCGCGTTCTTCACGGTCGACTAGATACCGATCGAGCATGGGATACCGAGTGCGCCTTCTCGCAACGTCGTAGCGAAGGTCAAGCTGATACTGACGTTCTCTGAGGGATCTGGGGGCAGAAAGAAACTGCCTCTCATGCGACAACAACCGGGCTGTTTGATCTTGGAAACTAACCGGAACGGATTACTCCGGGAGGCATGTTGACTGAATCACTTTGCAGCCGCTTTCGGCTCTCTTGCACGCTCTCAACACACTGCTTTTCTCTCGTGCGCTGAAAAGCGCGTTATTCCAAAAAATCTGATGGCTACCCATGACGACATGAATACACTGCCCAGGAACATACTGCTGCACGACAGCACAGCGAGCCATTCCACAGAGCTTTAGTGCGGTTTGGCGTGCCTCTCGGGCCGAGCTTTCGATAGCTATGCCGTGATAGTCCAACCCTTGGCCTGGGACGACGGCGACAGCTCCATATTGGGACTTTGCTCCAGCGCTGATGCCCACAACGAGCGAAAGCACGGCAAAAAGAGATAAGAAGCGCATTTCCACCCTTTCTAGAATCGCATTTTCCTGCTTGCCGACCTTCACTGAACAAAATCGCTAATGGAAATGAGGGTGCCAGGTACTCGCTATAAGTAGTAGCGCAAAATTACACAATTTCCATCCAACGTATATTAGGACGATGATGGCATTTGTCATCGCGGTAGATATGGCCTGTCGGGTTTCGACTCAGCCGAGAAGAAGCCAGCTCGATCTCAGAGGGACGCGCTAATGACGCTATGCGCATTTAGGCCGCTATAGCCAGGCAGCAGCGCTCGCTGGATCACGAAAATAAGCGAAGACCGTGAGGATGGTTTCAAAAGTACTACTTGGCCTCCACTAATCACCTACGGGTAATGCGGATAGTGAGGCGGAAGATCAGTTGCATCCAAACGTTGCGATTGCTATCATGAAGATCAATATTGCGCAATAAACGCCGCGCTTAATCGGTAATCGAGACGGCATTCGACCACTTTCTGTGGCCCGGGATTCGCAATAGATTTCCAATGCCAAAAGCGCGTTTGGGGTCAATATATCCTGGCTCAAAGGGTTTCCAGGCGGACCTATCGCTGCCGACAGCCTAGTGCCGGCGATGGAAGCCTGTTGTGAAGACGGCTGGCAACAACATCGCGAGTTGCGATTGCGAGGAATGCCGGTCTCCGGCTTGATATCCGCCGCCTTTGTGGGTGAGCCCGCTCGGGCGCTCCCGAGCATGCGATGGGAGCCCGGCTGCGCCCGTAGATGACTTTATCCAGATTTGCGATATTTACTATCGCAAGGATTTTGTGCAAGTATAACTAGCAAGTGCCGAGGTGACTATGAGCAACGTTAGAGAATTGCTTTCGAAGCGACAGCGATTGAAGTTCGCCCTTCAAGAATTGAAGGCCGCGCGGAATGATGTGTCGAAATTTGGTGCTGAGGCGGACGCCGCGGTGGTTATGGCGATGATGTGGGCATCGGTGATGATGGTTGCCGATATACTCAAGATTGGCATGTCTGCGGGTGACAAACGCGCATCAATTCTCTTCTCAGTGATCGATAACGGCATGGAAAAGGCTGACAGGCTCCTGCAGCTCTTTGGAGCGCGCCCTATGGTCAAGAAAGCGGACCTTCTAAAGCTGGTGGACCCAAATCTTCAGAAGGGTGTCGTTGTCATCGGCTACCTGCGAAAGTGCCGGGACGTCATCGATAAAGCTGCTAAGCAGCTTAAGCTGAGCGGCGATGCACTCGAAAACTACAAAGCTCTCGATCTTGTTGCCAAATTGGGGCTTGCCATGGCTGACGACAGCATCGTCCTGATGCAAGCCGGAAATCTCCAGGCCGAGAATGCCGCCAGAACCCGAAACGCCATAGCCATGATCGATCGTCGGGTGAGCGACATGTCCCGCAAGGTCGCGGAAATCGACCGCGAGGTCGATTTCATGTTGCAGCAGAAAGCCCGCCTCTCAAGGACAGCATAAATACCGCCAGTCGAACAGGCAAATGTCGATGGTTCGTCTTTCGGTGGGGCTTTGTACGCGTTCGTTCATTGCGAGATGGGTTACATTGAGCCTCCGTTTCCACTTGCTTCTGTCGGTCGTCTTGCTTGAATCCGCGGGGGAGCACAGTGCAGGAAATTATTCTGCGCTCGTCGTTCATTGCGCGGCAATTGCCGAGCAAAATTAGATCGGAAAGTAAAACATCCGTGAGGAATAAAATCTGAAGCTAATGAATTGTCATCACCCAATTGGGTTAGGCATAACGCGGCTGTTTCATAAATTTAAAATTGAAATGCCGGCGATTAGTTCTTTGAGCGTGGATTGACGACCTACGAAAACAGAGTAATGTCAAGCGGTCCATTTTGAATGGATAAGGGGATTACTGCGATGCATTACTATAATTATTTTGCTGCTGCTGCACTGATTGTGTGCCCCTCGGTTGCGCTTGGTCAGGCTGCGCCGCAAGCGGAGTATTCAAGCCAGGATGTTCTGTCCTCTCTGACGCAGCAGAGCCAAGAGGTTCGGACCCGAGGCATCTGTATCGGCACAAAGGAAAAATGCGCCAAGGAGCAGGTGCCCACGCAACCGGAGGCCCAGGCCTCGGTGAAGGGTTTTGACATGCTCCTCACCTTTGAACTTGGTTCGGCGAGGTTGAGTGAGGCGGCAAAGAAGAACCTCGACGAGGTCGCAGTGGCATTGACCGACGGAAGTCTCAAGACGCAAAAATTCAGGGTCGAGGGCCACACGGACGCGCGCGGGAAGGATCAATATAACGAAACCTTGTCAACGGAGCGTGCCGAGGCGGTCGTGCGCTATCTCGAGGAAAAGAGGGTGCCGGCCGACAAGCTGCAGGCTATTGGCTTTGGGAAACGCGTACCACGTACCAGCGATCCGTTCGACGCGGAAAACCGGCGCGTCGAGCTGAAACTTGCCGTGCAGTAAGTATATCGCCGGAGAGGACAATGAGATCCGTGGACCTTCTGTCGCCAATCACCGACGAGGCACCCTGCGGACCTGACCTGGATGCAACCGGCGACGGTGACTATTTCAACTACACGATTTCTGCCGACGAGCGCTTTCCCCCCGCTGTCGTGAACGCAATAACGGGCGTCCTTTACGACAGGAAGTCGATTAAGCTTGCGGACGAAGAGCGTCAGACCGACTCTCTTCTCAAGAGGACGCGAGACCTGCGGCTTTTGGTCCTTGCGGCGCAATTCCAGATTACCAGTGGTGAAATTGCGAAATTTGCCGATACGCTTGAGGCGATCGTCGCGCTCATGCGGGCCTTCTGGCACGATGTCCATCCCACGGCGGAAGACGGCGACCTTACCTTGAGGCGAGTTGCCCTCGAGGGTCTGGACGACCACAAGCGGGTCGTCCTTCCATTAAACTATGCACCTTTGTTTGAAGATCGCAGGATAGGAGCAATTTCACTGCGTTCGTGGCAGGTGAGCCAAAAACCCGAGATTGCGAAAAGCAGCGATCAGCTGTTGGGTGCGGATCAAGTTCGAGACGCCATCGCTGCCCCGGCAAACAGCGATGCTGTCCTGGCGTGCTACGCGAATGTCCAAAAGGCATCCCGCTGCCTCGCTGATATTCGTGGCAAGTTCCTTTCCGAAGAGCAATTCGACTATGCACCGGTGTTCGACGGCACCATGTCCATTCTTTCAGACGTTGCCTCGATGCTTGCCAAGAATTTGCCGCAACTGGATGCCCGCGAGAGTGCTGAAGAGTCGGCAGAGGCCGACAGGCTGGCTCCCGGTTTAGACGAAGCTGGCCTATCCGAACAGCCGGTGCGGACGTCGACGGCAGGAGATCTCGCGGGCGTGTATAGAACAACGCGTGAGGTGAAAGACGCGTTGGCCGGTCTTGAAGCATATTTCGTCGTTCATGAACCGTCTTCGCCGGCTCTTCTGCTTGTCTGCCAGGCAAGGCGCCTTGTCGGAAGGCCGCTCGTCGAGGCTCTGGCAGCACTCGCGCCGAAGCATACGAGATCCGCTGTCTTGAAGATAGACGAAAGCGCTGGTTTCGAGCTCGACCTTGTTCGAATGCAGGAACTGACGGCTGGTGTTCTGCGCGACGAAGAGACGGGCATTGCCATCGGGACGCCCGTACCGCAGCGGGAGATTGTCGACCGCAACGATGCGTTTTCCGTGATGCGTGGGATCGAGAATTTTTTGAGTGTACGCGAGCCGTCAAGCCCGGTTCCAATTCTTCTTGCGCGTGGGCGTGAATTGATGGCAAGAAATTTTTCATCAATCCTAAAAGATCTTCTCGGCAGGCAGGTAACCTCAGGGTCTGACGGTTCTGATACTTGATACTACATGGCCGTTGTGATCACTATACGCAAGCAGAAACAAGGAGGCGTCAATGAGTACTGACAATGGCCAGCGTTTCATCAAGAGAAACCGTCCACCACGCGTGCAGATTTCCTACGAGGATCCCACAGACGCGGAGAAGATCGTCGAATTGCCATTTGTCATGGGTGTGATGAGCGACCTCTCGGGGAATGCTTCCCAGGTCGAGAAGCCGCCTCTTGCGGAACGTGACTTCACCGCCGTGAGTATGGATAATTTCGACGATTACATGCGCAAGGTCGAGCCTGCCGTTGCGATGCGGGTCGGAAACAAGCTCGATCAGGATGCTCAGAATGAGAAGATTGGTATCAACCTCACCTTCCGGCAGATGACTGATCTGGAACCTGCCGCAATTGCGCGCCAGGTCCCCGCTTTGCGGGCTCTTCTCGAGGCACGCGAGCAGCTTGCCAACCTGCAGAGGTACATGAACGGTCGAGTGGACGCGGAGCAGAAGCTTGCGCAGTTGCTAGCAAATCCAGAACTGATGAAGGCTCTCGCCGACCGCAAGGACGACGCGAGCGATGCACAGGCTAACAGCGGCAACGCTGACGCTTAATCGAACCGCCAAGGGGATACCTTCATGGTCGCGGAATCTGTGAGTTTGAATCAGCATGAACGCCAGGGTGCTCTCGCCGAAGCCGATGAGTTCGCAGCGCTCCTGAAGCAAAGTTTCAAGACGAAAACGGAGCGCGCGGCGACCGAGGTCGACAATGCCATCGTCACGCTCGTTAATCAGGCCCTTGCCGACGCGGACGTGATCAAGGACGACGTTCTCGATACGATCAGCGAGATGATCGCACGTCTGGACGAGAAGCTGTCCGCTCAGGTCAATGAGATCATGCACGCGCCGGAGTTTCAGTCGGTGGAAAGTGCCTGGCGCGGCCTGCAATATCTGACCAGCAATTCCGAGACGGACTCGACGCTCAAGATCAAGGTCATGAATGTCTCAAAGAGCGAACTGCTTTCGGACTTCAAGCGCTATGCGGGCGCAAAGTGGGATCAGAGCCCCCTCTTCAAAAAACTCTACGAATATGAGTATGGCGTACTCGGTGGGGAGCCGTACGGCGCATTGGTCGGCGACTACCAATTCGATCATGCCCCGCAAAGTGTCTCGCTACTGCGCGACATTGGCAAAATCGCCGCGGCTGCCCATTGCCCGTTCATATCTGCCGCCAATCCGTCCCTGATGGGCTTCGACGAGTGGGGTGAACTAGTCAATCCGCGAGATTTGGGAGAGATATTTGATGCGCCGGATTATGCCGCCTGGCGATCACTGCGCGACTCCGAAAATTCGCGCTACATTGCGCTTTGCATGCCACGCGTTCTTGCTCGCGAACCGTTCGGCGAAAAATCGGTTAAGGTCGAGGAATTTTCGTTCGAAGAACAAACCGACGGCCACGACGGAAGCAAGTACGCCTGGATGAATGCCGCTTATGCAATGGCTGCGAACATAAACCGGGCCCATAAGGAATATGGTTGGACCGTACGCATTCGTGGCGTTCAAGCTGGAGGCGAGGTCATCAATCTGCCCCTGCATACGTTTCCGACAGACGACGGCACTGTCGATATGAAGTGCCCAACGGAAATCTCGATCAGTGATCGGCGCGAAGCGGAGTTGTCGAAGGCGGGTCTCCTGCCGCTACTTCACCGCAAGAACAGCGACAAGGCGGTGTTCATCGGAGCCCAGTCCATTTATCGCCCGAAGAAGATGAGCACTGACGAGGCGACGGCATCCGAAAACCTTTCATCCCGTTTGCCCTACATGTTCGCTTGCTCGAGATTTGCACATTACCTCAAATGCATGGTTCGCGACGCGGTCGGCGAAACGCGCGAACGTGAGGATCTGCAGCGTTGGCTCCAGACCTGGATCAATCGGTATGTCGATGGAGATCCGCGCAACTCGACATCTCTCGTGAAGGCAAAGAAGCCATTGGCGGGTGCAAAGGTCGAAGTGTTCGAGGATGTCGAAAACCCCGGCTACTACGCAGCTCGCTTTTTCCTTCGACCGCATTACCAACTGGAGGGGATGGATATTGGAATGAGCCTCGTTTCGAAACTGCCGGCTGAGAAGTAAACGATCGTCCTTTGAAGCTACGGGTAGCTTCAGAGTCCAACCTAGCAAATGTGAGGGACTGTTATGGCTACCAATATGCACATGAAGATCGACTCCATTCCAGGCGAGTCGCGAAAGAAGGGTCACGAGAACCAGATCGAAGTCCTTAGCTGGGCTTTCGGAATGGACCAACAGGCATCTGTCGGCCATGGGCATGGATCGGGCGCCGGGCGCGTCAACGTCCGTGATCTCCACCTTTCGAAATATCTCTGCAAGGCTGATTCGGCCCTGATGCAGCATTGCTGCAACGGCAAGCACATTCCAGAAGTTACCCTTTATAGCGAAAAGGCGGGCGGCGACTCGACCGTCGAATATGTCAAAATTGTTCTAAAGCAGGTGCTTGTGACGAGCCACTCCGTGACGGGTGTCACCAGTGGTGACGCTGTAAGCGTAGATGTCTCCTTCAATTTTGCGGAGTACGTCTTCACCTATACGCAGCAGGAAAAGGAAGGTAACGCGGGCGCCGCTGTTACCCAGGGCTGGAACATCGCAGAAAACCAGGCCGCAGCCTGATCTGATCATGCCCCCGGGGGAACCGTTCAGGCCTCGGGGGCAGACGCGGGATATGGCGCGGCAATCAAGGCTGGTGTGGCATGGCTGACTACATCAAGTACCACACGCCGCTGATGAGCGCGTTCAGACTGTCATTCGAAAAAGGAGACGGCCGAAAGGCGACGTCTGAGGAGGTTGAGGAGCCCGCCCTGTCAGAAACCGACGCTATCCGACGACGCGGTATGAGCGAGACGCAAATCCGGGACATCGTGCTGGAGGACCTTGGGACCATTTTTTCCACAATCGACCTCGACTCGGTCGTCAACCTCGGGGAACTTCCGTATGTGGCGAAATCCGTCATCAATTTTGGGCTTTACGACATCATGCATCTGACGAGTGAAGACGCAGGGATCGCCGAAATCGAGACCAACATACTAGCGGCATTGCGCGCCTTTGAGCCGCGCCTTCGAGCTGGCAGTATTCATGTCGAACGGTCCGAAGAGGTGGATCACGTTGGGCAGAAGATCCGGCTGTCTATCTATGCTGAAGTCACACACCGGCCAGTAGATATACCGATCGATTTTATCGCCGAGGTGGACATCAGCTCCTGCAAGACAACGGTGATGCGCGGAGTCGATCAGCCATGAACCGCGAATTTCTGGAGTTTTATGATCGTGAACTCAAGATTCTCTACGAGCGGTCGAAAGAGTTCGCAGCCGAGTTTCCGGGAGCTGCCAAGCGGCTGGGACCGCTCATCGAGGAAAAAATAGATCCGGCCATTGGCGGACTGCTCGCAGGTGCCG
>Ga0102588_1002561_pt1 | contig 10129 bp, 7 predicted proteins | sample AraplaMF_Col_mMS_FD_76854 | JGI IMG/M metagenome (GOLD analysis project Ga0102588, IMG submission 76854) | Arabidopsis root microbial communities from the University of North Carolina, USA - plate scrape MF_Col_mMS (SPADES assembly) (version 2) | ecosystem: Host-associated > Plants > Roots >...
TCTTTATGTACAGCTGTTGTATTCTGGGCCATATTAAAATGGGACGCCCATGCCGATGAGCAGCATGCCGATAAATGGATCGTATTTATTGCCTATGTCATGGGCTTATCTATAGGTATACATTTATTAAACCTGCTGGTAATACCAGCTATAGCATTGGTTATCTACTTCCGCAGAGCAAAAAATATCACTTCCAAAGGTACTTTCTGGGCATTTTTTGCCGGTATAGTGGCTGTGGCCTTTGTACTTTGGGGGGTTATTCAATATACCGTAAAGGGCGCGGCTTTTTCCGACCTGCTTTTTGTGAATACTTTGGGTATGGGCTTTGGCAGCGGCGCTGTAGTGTTCTTTCTTTTGCTGATAGCCACTATTGTTGCTGGGATCTATTATACCATTAAACCACAAAAACCGGCTATCATTATGGCTGCGGTATGCTTTATATTGGTACTGGGCATCAGCGCCGGGATTGTAGGCATCATAGTTGGCGCGGTAGTACTTGCCCTGTTGGAGTACGTAGTGAAGATCCGCGAAAAACGCTTTGCTCTGAATACTTTTTTAATTTGCCTCCTGTTTATCCTGTTTGGATACAGCTCATTTGTGATGATTGTAGTAAGGGCCAAGGCAAACCCTAACCTAAACAACAGCGACCCTGAAAACGCTTTCGCGCTTAACGGCTATCTGAACCGCGACCAATACGGCGATACGCCACTACTTTATGGCCAGTTTTTTGATTCAACCCCAACCGAGCAAACCGAAGGTGCTACTATTTACCGTCGCGGCGAAACCAAATATGAGGTAGCCGGTAAAAAACTGACCACTGTGTATGACCGCAATACGCCCTTCCCCCGTATGTTCAGCGATAAGGCCGGTCATCCGGATTTCTACCGGGCATGGAGTAAACTGGGTCAAAGCGAACATCCAACCTTTGCCACCAACCTGGGCTTTTTTGGTACCTGGCAGGTGAACCAGATGTACACCCGCTATTTCTTGTGGAACTTTGTTGGTCGTGCCAATGATCTTGACGGTCAAACCGGTGCCATTGATGGCAAAGGCGGTGTAGATGGTTCCTGGTTAAGCGGCTGGGATTTCAGCAAACCCCTGCCTTATGCTGTTACCGAAAGCAAAAGCTACAACCGCCTGTTCTTTTTACCGCTGATCATCGGTCTGATAGGCCTGTTCTTCCATTTTTGGCGCGATCAGCGAAATGCGGGCGTTGTGTTGGTGCTGTTCTTTTTTACAGGTTTGGCTATTGTATTATACTTAAATCAGGACCCTTTACAGCCACGTGAGCGTGATTATGCCTACGCAGGTTCGTTTTATGCCTTTGCCATTTGGATTGGTTTAGGCGTGCTGGCCATTGCCGATTTCCTGTCGAAAAAGATCAACGCCAAAACAAGCGCCATTATAGCTACGCTGATTTGCCTATTGGCGGCACCTGTATTAATGGCCAACCAGGAATGGGACGATCATGACCGTTCCACCAAGCTTACGCCGCATGATATGGCGTATAATTACCTCAACTCCTGTGCGCCCAACGCTATTTTATTTACCTATGGCGATAATGATACTTACCCGCTTTGGTATATACAGGAGGTGGAAAATGTGCGCCCGGATGTACGCATCGTGAACCTGAGCTTGCTGGGTACCGACTGGTACATCCGCGGTATGAAAAATAAGATGAATGAGTCGGAACCGCTGCCTATCACTATGCCGAACGACAAGTTTAAACCAGGTGTACGTGATGTTATTTATTTTAACGATCAAAAACTAACCGGCGCTACTGAGCTCAAAGAGGTTTTTGATTTTATGACCTCAGATGATAAATCAACTATGGTAGAGTACAATAATGGCGATGTGTCCAATTATCTCCCTACTAAAAACTTTAAGCTGACTATCGACCCTAACCAGGTAGTGCAAACCGGTACTGTTCCGGCTGCAGAAAAAGATAAGATAGTACCTGAAATGGACTGGACCTTTGGCGGCAGGTATGTGACCAAAGATGTTTTGGCAATGATGGACATTCTATCGCATAATAACTGGAAACGGCCCATCTATTTCTCGGTAACCGTGCCTAATGATAACATGATAGGCCTGGACAAGTACCTGTACAACGAGGGCTTCGCTTATCGCCTGATGCCTTTGAAACCTGATACAGCATCATCAAACTCGCTCGAAAATAGCAATACCCCGGTGATGTATCATAACATGATGACCAAGTTTAAATGGGGCAATATGAAAAACGCCCGTTACCTTGATCATGAGTCCATGACCATGTTTTATCCGTTGATCACCAGGCTTTATTCCAATTTAGCAGACAACCTGATGAAAGAAGGCCATAACGACCTTGCCAAAAACGCGCTGAAAAAATACGACGAAGTAATGCCGGGCATCATCAACTCCACCGAGGTTGCCGTACGTAAATTTTATATGATCGAAAGCTCCTACCGTATGGGTGATATCGCGCTGGCTAACAAACTGGCTAATCAGGTTGATGATTATGTAAACAACTCGCTTACCTATAATTACGCCTTGCTGCAACGTAATGAAACCAGCCTGGACAACCGCGACATACAATACTCCATACAGATTTTAAGCGGACTGGTAGGTTTCACCAAAGATTTTAAACAAACAGCATTAAACACCAAATTCAGCGCGCAGCTCAAAGGCTTTGAAGCCAAATTTGGCGTTACTCCTAAACAGTAAAAGTGGGTTTACATGGGTTTACACTTTTTATGGTTAAAATCGAATTATATAGTTGAAAATCAATTTATTACATGTTTTTAATTAGCAAAAAGTGTAAACCCATGTAAACCCACTTTTTGTCCTTACGCTGCCGCGGGCTTCCAGCCCGTGGTACGCATGACTCAGCTTTCAGCTGGCGTATTACCGCATGCCACCCACGAGATACGCTACGCTAATCTCGCGGGAGCGAAGGCCTGTCACCCTGAGCTTGTCGAAGCGCGCGCGCAGAGGCCTGCCCACCATACTTCAACAGGCTCAGTATGACAGCCATCAAAAGAGCGAAGGCTTGGTGCGATTCCTTCCCTCGGGAAGGGGAGGAAGGGGTTTGTAGAACAAGATAATCATCGCGCGTAGAAACCCCTCCCTGCCATTACACCTGCCCAACGCGCCCCTCCCGAGGGAGGGAATTAAAAATAGATACTTAATTCAAAATCTTTTGCTTCTATCATAGAAATCAATGAGCCGGCCTTTATCGTTAAACAAAAAAAGCGGCATAAGCCGCTTTTTAATATAGATCAGAATTTTTTATCCTTCGTTTACAACGCCCATGTTGCAGAATTTGTCGATACGTTCGGTAACCAGCTCATCGATATTACGTTCGCCCAGTGTTTTCAGATCTTTTAGCAATTGCTTTTTCAGGATGGTGGCCATAGCCACGGGATCTTGATGCGCACCGCCAAGGGGTTCTTTGATCACACCGTCGATCAGTTTGTTCTTATACATTTCTGTCGAAGTCAATTTCAGTACTTCAGCAGCACGTTCTTTGTTTTCCCAGGTTTTCCAAAGGATGGTTGAGCAGTTTTCGGGAGATATCACCGAGTACCAGGAATTATCCAGCATCAGTACCTTATCGCCAATACCTATGCCCAGGGCCCCGCCAGATGCTCCTTCGCCTATGATCACGCAGATCACCGGTACTTTCAGCACGGCCATTTCCAGCAGGTTGCGGGCAATGGCTTCGCCTTGTCCGCGCTCTTCGGCTTCCAGACCAGGGAATGCGCCCGGTGTGTCAATCAGGGTAACCACAGGTTTATTGAATTTTTCGGCCATTTTCATGAGCCTTAAAGCCTTACGATAACCTTCGGGATTAGCCATACCAAAGTTGCGGTATTGGCGCTCCTTGGTGTTACGACCTTTCTGGTGCCCAATGAACATCACGGTTTGACCGTTCAACGTTCCAAAACCACCAATGATGGCTTTATCATCGCCTACCGTCCTGTCGCCGTGCAACTCAATAAAATCATCGCACATTAACTCAATATATTGAAGGGTATATGGTCTTTCGGGGTGACGTGATATCTGAACCTTTTGCCAGCCGGTCAAATTGCCGTAGATCTCTTTTTTGGCAGCCTCCAGCTTTGCGTCCAGTTCTGCAATGGTTGCCGACATGTCCAGTTTGTTCTTGTCCTCAACCTGCTTTACCTTTTCAATCTGCTGTATCAGTTCAGCCAGTGGTTTTTCAAAATCAAAAGTAATCTTCATACTATTTATTTGGGCCGCTAAATTAAGTAAATCCTACGGTATATTATCAATTAGGGTTTTGTAAAGTTTCCAGCTTCTTGATTTGCTGGGGAGCCATCAGGTCGCCGGTGCTTAAACAAGCCTGCAAAATGGCGTTTCTGAGCTCTCCGTAATACAATCCGGAGCGCGTTGCATAAAATATCACATCGCCATTATTTAACCGCTGTTTACGAAAAAGCTCATCCAGGGTTTGTTCATTTTTAATAATGAATGCCCCCATTTCCAATCTTTTGCGGCGCAGCTCAGTAGCAATAGCCGTAATTTTGGTTACCTGCGCAGGACTCAGTCCCAATTCTTTTTTAAACCTGATGGCCTGATCGGGCATGGGGAAATGATTGATCTGGGCGGGTAAGGCCATATTACCGTACGCATCATCACCGTTGAGCAATGCGGTATATTGTTTATCGGTAAGCGTTTTTACCGGCGATTTTTTCAGCGTACTATCCGCCTGCTGCGCCCGAATAGTGCCACAAAAGAACAAAATAGCAATAAAGGAAAATATTGATCTTAGCATGGGGCATTTTACGAAAAAACGGCAATTATTGAGCCAACAGTGTTAAATAATAAAAATAGTAGTAGCGTATGCATATTCGTTTTTGGGCCGAAAACCTATAAATGTTATCTTTAAGCCATAAGCCTTATCATATGGAAAAAGTATCGGATCTATTCAAAGAACTTAAAGACAGAATTAATAACCCTCTTGTTATTTCTTTTGTTATTTCATGGGTCTTTTTAAATTGGAGGATTTTTGTTGGCTTATTTTTCTATAAATCGAATGAATTAGGCGTAGATAAGTATAAATCCTACATAGACCTTATTGAACAAAATAACGTCGACCATTATCATCGTGCCACAGCAATATTGATCGCTATTATTTATACATTGTTTTACCCGCTAATTAAACAATGCATATTAGTATTTGGCACCTTCTTTGATAAATGGGGAACTTCGATTTCCTTAAGGGTTATAAACGCAGCAAGAGTTCCTTTTTCTGAGGTTAGAGCGGAACGGAATAAAAATCAGCGTTTACAAGATGAAGTAACCTCCTATACTGTTGATCGCGAAGAACTCGAAAGTCAACTTTTAAGTCAAAATATAAGAATAAGTGAGATAGAAAGAGAGAAAAGTGAGTCATTAGCAAAAAGTGCACAGGATACAAACAATCAAATAACTGAAATTAACAATCAACTCACAGAAGCATTTAGAGAAAATCAATTATTGAAAAGCAGATTGGCAATTTTTGAAAATATTAATATAGAATTTCTTTTCGGTTGGTGGCACCTTATCTACCACAACGATGCACGTGTTCTTATAAAAATTACAAGCGGTGATGTGACCTATTATAACGATTATAATTCGGTCGATACAGGCAGGATGGATATTTCTAAACGATTTACAATCAATGAAGTTACAGGCAATGAAAAAGCAATCATAATAACGCTTCAGTCTTATGAACCTCCAGTAACAAAATTTTTCTGGCGTGTTGAGTTAGTACAATCAGATGATGGAAAATATTTTTGCCGCTCTTTATATAATGACATTCAAACTGAAAACGATTTTATATTAAAAAAAACGGAATAATTTATTCCCCTAAAGGAGCGCACGTTCCATTTCTTCTATCATTTTTAGTATAGGTATAAAGGCATTATACTCTAGCAGGTAAATTGGGGGCAGCTGATAATCTTTGCTGCCATATCCAATAACTCACCTATCTACCGATTTCACTCCACTTTCACTACTTTAGATCGCTTTGAAATACCATTTTCATTGAACGCCTCTATCCGGAAATAGTACGGCAGATTTTTATCCATGCCATTAAAATAATACTCGTTTTTGCCGTATACCAGCATATTGTTGTACAGTTTATCGGGCGCTATGCCCATATAAATAGTATAGCCTGTGGCATTATCTACCGGTTTCCATTTTAGCCAGGCATTGCGGCGTTCGCTATCGCCACGCAATACAATGAAGTTTTGTACCGTATCTGCTTTTGCACCAGCACCTTTACCAAATACCCGGAAGCCGGACAGCGCGAATTTACCGGTTGGCATGTGCAGGTTCACCATTTTAAGGTAACGGGTTCTGGTTGGATTTTTTAGTTCGATATAATCGTGCGGTACGTCGGTTTTATTTTTGCTTTTGTCGATCAGCGGTTTCCATGTTTTTCCGTCCAACGACGAATAAACGATGTACTGATGAAAAACCCCCTGTGATTTACCCAGGAAAGTGGCATCCTGATCGGCGTAGTTGATCTGTACGGCATTTACCGTGCTTACTTCTCCCAGGTCGGTTTTAAACCATTCGCCTTTGTTGGCCGTTTTGGCGCTCCAATAGGTTCTGATATCCTCGTCGACAGCATTGTTGGATGCATAACCGCCCAGTGTTGAGGAAACTTCTACCGGTTTATTATAGTTGAGGATCATCCAGCCGGTAAAATTGCTTTTGAGGTGATCTTCGGGACCTGCTGCTAAATAATGCGGGTAATCTCCATAAGCGGTATTGGTATACAACACGCCATCACTATCAAACCCCGCGGGCCAGAAACCAATGCGGCGCTCAAAGTTATTTTTTACCGAGATACCCATGGTGGAGATATGCCAGTAGTTGCCAAACTTATCCTGCCAGGTAGCCCCATGCCCCGCCCCTTTGGCAAAACCGCCCGGTTTGTACGAGAAGGGGTTATGTTTTTGATAGGTAAACGGCCCCAGCGGCTTATCGCTGGTGAAAACACCATCGGCATAGCCGCTTTGCTCGGTGCCTGGGGCGCCGAACTGAAGGTAATATTTGCCGTTATGCTTGTTCATCCAGGAGCCTTCGATAAAGGGCAGCAGGAAAACATTGTCGTTATGCTCGCCAAAGCGCTCCCAGCCATGTATTTCGGGGTTTAGCTTCACCAGTTCCTTTTTGGGACCGATGGGCTCGAATGTTCTGCGGTCGATTTCCTGGCCATAAAGCGGCAGGGTATTACTGGAGCCATGGTAGATATAAACCCGGCCATCATCATCTGTAAACATACCCGGATCCCAGGCGCCTACTTTAAAATAGTCTTTGGCGGCTTTCCAGGCATCATGGGTAGGGTCGGTGCTCATCCAAAGGGTAAAATCCTTATTATAGGTAGAGCCGATCACCAGCAGGGTATCGCCCAACACCAGGGTTGCCGGCGCGCAAAGCTCGTCGCCCTGGTTCTCATTATAGGGCCTCAGGAACCTGCGCGACACAAATTTCCAGTTCAGCATGTTATCGCTCCACCAGTAGCCAAACTGATTGGTACTGAACAGGTAGTATTTCCCTTTGAACAGGGTAACGGTTGGATCGGCGGTGGCGCGGTGCTTACCCCAGGCGGCAAAATCGGCAAAGGGGGTATACCCATAATCGAGGTTGAGGGGGTTGCAGTAGGTGAGCCTTTTGTTTTGGGCATGCGCCGTTGATAAGGCAAAGCAGCACAGCAGCATCAGCAAAAAACGGAGAGATGTTTTCATTTAGGCAAACTTATAAAATTCAGATAGCCTAAAACTTTTTAAACCTCAAATTTTAACACTTTTATGTTCAAAAACGGGCTAAAAACATTCAGAAATTCATCAAAAAACATCGGTTTTAACGATTTTAACAAATTGCAACACCGTTTTGAGCAGTTTTGAAAATTTTAAAAAGTATTGATTTATTGATAGGTAAATAGCGACATACCAAACGCTCGGTTTTTTTCAGACTGTTTTATTTCTGTGTGGATGCCTTAGAAAGGAGGATATAACGCGCTCTTCCCCTGCACGTCATTGCGAGGAGGAACGACGTGGACAACCGACTGAAAGGAGCTCATTAATCCCGATAAAAACAATAACACATTAATAATCCCCGATTTACAGAGTCGCTCTGTATAGTTTGGGATTGCCACGCTATCGCTCGCAATGACGATCGTTTTAGTTATTTGCACATCTACACATTCGCTCATACATTTTCCATATTAACCTCCCGCAAACCATTATTTACGGCTTTTATACTGATGCGGGTATAATGATCTGGCAGCAGATCGGGTATCTTTTCGGGCCATTCAATAAAGCAGTAAGCACCGGCATAAAAGTATTCTTCATAACCCATATCCAGCGCTTCTGTTTGATCTTTAAGCCGGTAAAAATCAAAATGGTAAATTTTATCTTCCGGTCTTTGATATTCGTTCACAATAGCAAACGTTGGGCTGGTGACCGTATCTTCAGTGCCTAAAAAACTGCACAGGCTTTTGATCAATGTGGTTTTGCCGGCTCCCATATCACCATAAAAAAGAAATATCCGGTTATTGCCCGCATGGGCTATGATGGCTTCGGCGACGGCAGGCAGATCTGCCAGGGATTGTACTGTTATTAACACGCTAATTGACTATTTTAAAATGTTTGTCATCCTGAGGAACGAAGGATCTATTCTTCTCATTGCCTATTGTATAATAGATGCTTCACTACGTTCAGCATGACAAAAGGGGGTTTTCTTCTCCAAAAATACCTAAATACTTTGACCTTATAAATCACCACTTACTAAATATTATCATCCAGCGCCTTTAAAAACTTTTCGGGCACTTCAATGTGTGGTATATGGCCGCAGTTATCAAATTCAATGAGCTTACAGCCGGGAATCTTTTTAGCTGTTTCGGGGCCCAGTATTTTATATTGCCCGTGTTTTGCTTTTTCGGCATCGGTTAACAGGCCTTTGCCTACAATGGTTTTGTCTTCTTTACCGGTAAACAATACGGTGGGTACTTTGATCAACCCAAACTCATAGCAAACCGGCTGCTCGTAAATCATTTCAAAAGTAAGCGCGACTACTTTAGCATATCGCGGAAAGTCGGCGCTTTTGCTTACGCCCGAGCCTATTTTCACCAGGTAATCATACTCCGGTTTCCAGCTGGTAAAGTACGATGTCTGGTAATATTTTTTTACCGATTCAAACGTGGTTTTCAACTCCGTTTTGTAATCATCTTCGGCGCTTTGGTAGGGTACAAAGGTTCGGTAATCTTCCAGACCAATGGGATCTTCCAATAAAAGCTTTTCCACCCGGTCGGGATACATGAGCGTAAAGCGGGTGGCCAGCATACCACCCATGGAGTGGCCCAGGATGGCCACTTTCTGCACACCCAAAGTATCGAGCAGGTTTTTATTAAAACAGGCCAGCTGGTGAAAACTGTAATGAATAATAGCTTTTGACGATTTGCCGAAGCCGATCTGATCGGGCACTATGACGCGATAGCCTTTGGCGGTAAGGGCCTGGATCACGTTTGTCCAGTAATAACCACCGAAGTTTTTACCGTGAAACAATACCACGGTTTTGCCATTAGCATTGGCCGGTTTCACATCCATGTAGGCCATCCGGATATCCTGCCCTTCTACCTTGATAGGCATAAAACTTACCGGGTAGGGATATTTTACATTTTCGAGCGTGATGGAAAGGGTATCCGACTGTGCATATACAGCGGCGGACAGGGTAAGTATAGTGAATAGCAGTATGATTTTTAAACGCATGATGTTAATACGGGCGAGGGTTATAAATGTTTAAAGGATTGGGTCAGGAAAAAGTCATTATGAGTATGGGGAGCGTTGTTGCGGAGCGCTCAATTGCCGCTAAGGGCTATTCCTTGGGTAGAAAGAAAAAAGCAAATAAAACTTAGTTCACAAGCAGCCCCAAGATCCCTTTCAGGAGACCCTTAGGGGACGAAAAATTATGATGTAAAAGGCAAGGCGCATATCGACTCACCGGTCTACGCTTCGCTGGACCGCCCTCTCTTCGCCTGCGGCGGAAAGAGGGTAGAGAAAATAAAAGTATAAAATCCCCTCCCTCCGCTTCGCGGAGAGAGGGGTGACGAGCACAGCGATGTCGGGGTGAGTCG
>Ga0102588_1002589_pt1 | contig 10035 bp, 9 predicted proteins | sample AraplaMF_Col_mMS_FD_76854 | JGI IMG/M metagenome (GOLD analysis project Ga0102588, IMG submission 76854) | Arabidopsis root microbial communities from the University of North Carolina, USA - plate scrape MF_Col_mMS (SPADES assembly) (version 2) | ecosystem: Host-associated > Plants > Roots >...
ACGACCCGGCCGCCGCGCTCGAATACGCCCGCCGCCTGAAGGCCGAGCGCGAGAAATACGCCGGCACGCTGGAGATCGTGATGCGCGTGTACTTCGAGAAGCCGCGCACCACGGTCGGCTGGAAGGGACTGATCAACGACCCGTACCTGGACGAGAGCTTCCGCATCGACGAAGGCCTGCGCATCGCCCGCCAGCTGCTGATCGACATCAACCGCATGGGCCTGCCGGCGGGCAGCGAGTTCCTCGACGTGATCTCGCCGCAGTACATCGGCGACCTGATTTCCTGGGGCGCCATCGGCGCGCGCACCACCGAAAGCCAGGTGCACCGCGAACTCGCCTCGGGCCTGTCGGCGCCCATCGGCTTCAAGAACGGCACGGACGGCAACATCCGCATCGCCACCGACGCCATCCAAGCGGCGGCGCGCGGCCATCACTTCCTGTCGGTGCACAAGAACGGCCAGGTCGCGATCGTGCAGACCAACGGCAACCGCGACTGCCACGTGATCCTTCGCGGCGGCAAGGCGCCCAACTACGACGCCGCCAGCGTCGAGGCCGCCTGCAAGGACCTGGAAGCCGCCAAGCTGCCGCCCACGCTGATGGTCGACTGCAGCCACGCCAACAGCTCCAAGCAGCACCAGAAGCAGATCGACGTGGCCAAGGACATCGCCGCTCAGATCGCTGACGGCTCCAAGCGCGTCTTCGGCGTGATGGTCGAAAGCCACCTGCAGCCGGGCGCCCAGAAGTTCACGCCGGGCAAGGACCAGCTCTCGGGCCTCGAATACGGCAAGAGCATCACCGACGCCTGCCTGGGCTGGGAAGACTCGGTGCAGGTGCTGGACACGCTCTCGCAAGCGGTCAAGCGCCGCCGGGGGTGAGCGGGCCCTAGAGCAATCCGGCCAGGTCGGGCCAGTGGTGCCGCATCGACGCAGCCTCGTCGCTGTCGGAGGGCACCAGGGAGAAATCGGCGAAGTCGAAGCCCGGCCCGACCATGCAGGCGACCAGCGTGTAGTCGCCCGAGCTGTGGCTCTGGATCGGCTGCGCCGCCTGCCACTGGCCGGCGGGCACCACGTGCTGGGGGCGAGTGCCATGGATGTCGACCGGGCCCAGCCGCGTGTGCGCCGGCGCGGTCCGCATCGCGGCGTCGCAGGTCCACAGCGCGAGCGGCACGCCTTCGAGGTGCACCCAGACTTCGTCGGACAGCACCCGGTGCCAGCGCGAATGCTGGCCCGCCTCGAGCAGGTAATAGATGCTGGTCAGCGCGCTGCGCGGCGGGCGGCCATCGGCCGGCGTGACGCTCGATGTGGAGCGGAACACCTCGGCGTACCAGCCCCCTTCGGGGTGCGGTTGGAGCTTCAGGGTCTCGACCAGTTCGCGGGCTCGGGCGATTGGCATGGCGGTCATGATGTGGCCGCCGCGCGCAGGGCCGCAAGCAGTTTGTCGTGCACGCCGCCGAAGCCGCCGTTGCTCATGCAGACGATGTGATCGCCCGGCCGGGCCGCGGCGACGATCTGCTTCACCAGCGGCTCGATGGCCCCCGCGACCTGCGCGCGATCGCCCATCGGCGCGAGCGCGGCGGCCACGTCCCAGTCGAGGCCGGCCGTGTGGCAGAACGACAGGTCGGCCGATTCCAGGCTCCACGGCAACTGCGCCGCCATGACGCCCAGCTTCATCGTGTTGCTGCGCGGTTCGAAGGCAGCGAGGATGCGCTCACTTTTGCGGCCAGCGTCGTCCAACTTCTTGCGCAGGCCGTCGAGCGTGGTGCGGATCGCGGTGGGGTGGTGGGCGAAGTCGTCGTAGACCGTGATCGCGCCGCCGTTGCCTTCGACCGTGCCGCGCAGCTCCATGCGCCGGCGCACGTTGCGGAAGCTGCCGAGCGCCCGGGCCGCGTCGGCCGGCGCCACGCCCACATGCTCGGCCGCGGCAATGGCGGCCAGCGCATTCATCTGGTTGTGCAGTCCGGAAAGCTCCCATTCGACCCGGCCGACCGCCTCGCCGCGCAGCAGCACCTCGAAGGCGTCGTGGGTGCCGCGTGCCTGCCACTCGCCGCCCGCGCCGAAGCGCGCGAGTTCGCTCCAGCAGCCCTGGGCCAGCACGCGCTGCAAGCTTTCCTCGGTGGCGTTCACCACCAGCCGGCCGGTGCCGGGCACGGTGCGCACGAGGTGGTGGAACTGGCGTTCGATGGCGGCAAGGTCGTCGAAGATGTCCGCGTGGTCGAACTCCAGGTTGTTCAGCACCGCGGTGCGCGGCCGGTAGTGCACGAACTTGCTGCGTTTGTCGAAGAAGGCCGTGTCGTACTCGTCGGCCTCGATGACGAAGGCAGGGCCGTCGCCCAGCCGGGCCGAGACGCCGAAGTCCAGCGGCACGCCGCCCACCAGGAAGCCGGGGGACTTGCCGCCCTTTTCAAGGATCCAGGCGAGCATCGAGGTGGTGGTCGTCTTGCCGTGGGTGCCAGCCACCGCCAGCACATGGCGGCCCAGCAGAACGTGTTCGGCCAGCCACTGCGGGCCGCTGGTGTAGGGCTTGCCGGCGTCGAGGATGGCTTCCATCAGCGGGAACTTGGGACTGCCGTCGGCCAGCCGCGCGCGGGAGACCACGTTGCCGACCACGAACATGTCAGGGGCCAGCGAGAGCTGGTCGGCACCGAAGCCCTCAATCAGGTCGATGCCGAGGGCGCGCAGCTGGTCGCTCATCGGGGGGTACACGCCGGCGTCGCAGCCCGTGACCCGGTGGCCGGCTTCACGGGCGAGGGCGGCCACTCCGCCCATGAAAGTGCCGCAGATACCCAGGATATGAATGTGCATCGGTCGATTCTAGGTAAGCGGTGTGCAGGCCCTTCGGCGGGGCCGCCCGTTTGTCCCGTGCCGCGTACTGATGTTCATGTGAGGGGCGCCTACTGCGGGCAAAATGCCCCGATGGACACGTCCAAGCGTGAAATCGCCGCTGCCGCAGCCCGCCTCGTCGTGGAGGAGGGGCTCGAATACGGCCCGGCCAAGCGGCGGGCCTTGCGCGACCTGGGGCTTTCGACGCGCACCGCGCTGCCGAACAACGACGAGGTCGAAGCCGAGGTGCGCGAGTACATTGAGCTCTTCTGCGCCGACACGCAGCCACAGGAATTGCACGCATTGCGCCTGCTCGCGCTCGAATGGATGGAGCGCATGGCTGTCTTCCGCCCTCATGTGGGTGGCGCCGTCTGGCACGGAACGGCCACGCGGCTGTCAGACATTTATATTCAGTTGTTCTGCGATGATCCCAAATCGGCGGAGATAGCCCTGATCGATCACCACGTGGACTACGAACCGCGCATGGTGACCGGCTTCCACGGCGAGCAGGTCGAGGCCCTGAGCGTGCATGCGCCGAGCCGCGCGCTCGGCGAGGAAATCGGCGTGCACCTGCTTGTGTACGACCTCGACGACCTGCGCGGCGCCCTGAAGCCCGATGCCCAGGGGCGCGTGCCGCGCGGTGACCTGCCCGCATTGCGCCGACTGATTGAACGAGAAAAGGACAAGTGAATGACTTCTTCGCCCACCCGACGCGGCATGCTCTATGCCGGCGTGGCGGCCGCGGCTGCGGCGGCCGGGCTCGGCGGTGCCTGGTGGAAGGAGCGCAGTGCGGGGAGCGTTGCGGGCGGCAAGGAGATGCTCGACGCAGCCTTCTGGGCCCAGAGCTTCGAGCGTCCGGAGGGCGGTGACCTCGTCCTGTCGAGTCTGCGGGGCAAGCCGCTGCTGCTGAACTTCTGGGCGACATGGTGCCCGCCCTGCGTCGAGGAAATGCCAATGATCGACGCCTTCTTCCGTCAATATGGTGCGAATGGATGGCAAGTGATCGGATTGGCCATCGATCAGCCGAGCGCCGTGCGCAAGTTCCTGCAGCGCACGCCGGTCACCTATCCCACGGGCCTGGCCGGCCTGCAGGGCACTGAACTGGTCAAGAACCTGGGCAACACGGGCGGCGGACTGCCCTTCACACTGGTCCTGAACGCGAACGGCTCCGTGGCCGCCCGTAAAATGGGCAAGCTCGAAGCGACCGACCTGGAGACTTGGCGGCGTGAACTGGTTCATGGTTAGAATCAGTTCCTTACGCTGGCGTTAGACGCCGAACGCCGAAAATCACCGATTTTCGAACAAGTTATATCCTGAAGACCGGCACAGCCGGCACTGGAGTCCCATGGATCTGCGCAAACTCAAGACACTGATCGATCTGGTGTCCGAATCGAATATTTCCGAACTGGAAATCACGGAAACCGAAGGCAAGGTTCGCATCGTCAAGGGCGGCGGCGCCGCTCCGGTGCAGTATGTGCAAACCCTGGCCGCGCCTCAGGCCGCTGCCGCCGCGCCGGCCGCGGCCGTCAGCGCCCCGGCGGCTCCCGCCGCGGCCGCTGCGCCTGCCGCCGAGGCCGCGCCGTCCGGCCATGCGGTGAAATCGCCGATGGTCGGCACTTTCTACCGTTCGTCGAGCCCGGGCGCCCCGGCATTCGTCGAGGTCGGCAGCAAGGTCAACGAGGGCGACACCCTCTGCATCATCGAGGCGATGAAGATCCTCAACGAAATCGAGGCCGACAAGTCCGGCACCATCACCCAGATCCTCGGCGAAAACGGCCAGGCGGTCGAATACGGACAGCCGCTGTTCATCATCGAGTAAGCATGTTCAAGAAGATCCTGGTTGCAAACCGGGGGGAAATCGCCCTCCGGATCCAGCGCGCCTGCAGCGAGCTCGGCATCAAGGCCGTGATGGTCTATTCCGAGGCCGACCGCGACGCCAAGTACATCAAGCTCGCCGAAGAGGCTGTCTGCATCGGACCGGCCCCATCGGCGCAGAGCTACCTCAACATGCCGGCGATCATCTCGGCGGCCGAGGTGACCGACGCCGAGGCGATCCACCCCGGCTACGGCTTCCTGAGCGAGAACGCGAACTTCGCCGAGCGCGTGGAGCAGAGCGGCTTCCAGTTCATCGGCCCGACGCCCGACAACATCCGCACCATGGGCGACAAGGTGTCGGCCAAGCAGGCGATGATCAAGGCCGGCGTGCCCTGCGTGCCCGGCTCCGAAGGCGAGCTCTCGGACGACGCCGCCACCAACAAGCGCATCGCGCGCGCCATTGGCTACCCGGTCATCATCAAGGCCGCCGGCGGCGGCGGTGGCCGCGGCATGCGCGTGGTGCACACCGAGGCGGCGCTGGTCAACGCGATCCAGATGACGAAGGCGGAAGCGCAGGCGGCCTTCAACAATCCGGCCGTGTACATGGAGAAGTTTCTCCAGAACCCGCGCCACATCGAGATCCAGGTGCTGGCCGACAAGCACAAGAACGCCGTCTACCTCGGCGAGCGCGACTGCTCCATGCAGCGCCGCCACCAGAAGGTGATCGAGGAGTCGCCCGCGCCCGGCATCCCGCGCAAGCTGATCGAGAAGATCGGAGAGCGCTGCGCCGCGGCCTGCAAGAAGATCGGCTACCGCGGCGCCGGCACCTTCGAGTTCCTCTATGAGAACGGCGAGTTCTACTTCATCGAGATGAACACGCGCGTGCAGGTGGAGCACCCGGTGACCGAGTTCACCACCGGCATCGACATCGTCAAGACGCAGATCATGGTCGCGGCGGGTGAGCGCCTGCCGTTCACGCAGCGCCAGATCCAGATGAACGGCCACGCCATCGAGTGCCGCATCAACGCGGAAGATGCCTGGAAGTTCATTCCCTCGCCGGGCCGCATCACCATGTGGCACCCACCGGGCGGCCCGGGCGTGCGCGTCGACTCGCATGCGTACACCAACTACTTCGTGCCGCCGAACTACGACTCGATGATCGGCAAGATCATCGTCTACGGCGACACGCGCGAGCAGGCGATGGCGCGCATGCGCACGGCGCTGAACGAGACGGTGATCGAAGGCATCCAGACCAACATCCCGCTGCACCGCGAGCTGATGGTCGACGCCAAGTTCATGAGCGGCGGTACCAACATCCACTATCTGGAAGAGTGGCTGGCCGCACACAAGCGCTGAGCCTGGAACATCGCGATGTTTGAACTTCGCCTCATGGCGCCGGAAGACCGGGTTGAGACGCTGTGCGAAGCGCTCGATGCGCTCGACGCATTGAGCGTGTCGGTGGAAGACGCCGACGCGCAGACCGATGCGGAGCAGGCGCTGTTCGGCGAGCCGGGCATGCCGCCGCCCAAGGAGGGCTGGCAGCGTTCGCGCGTGATCGCGCTCTTTCCCGACGAGGCGCAGGCCAAGGACGCCGCTTCGGTGCTCGCGCTGCAGGACTTCTTTGACGAAGGCTGCGAAGTGCTCGGCATCGCGACGGTGCCCGAGCAGGACTGGGTGCGCCTGACGCAATCGCAGTTCGCGCCCGTCGAAGTCACGCCCGAGTTCTGGATCGTGCCGACCTGGCATGAGCCGCCCGAGCAGGCCAGGCAGGTCATCAGGCTCGATCCGGGCCTGGCCTTCGGCACCGGTACGCATCCCACCACGCGCATGTGCCTGCGCTGGATCGCGACGCGAGGCGAGGGGGCCCTGGCCGGCAGGCGCGTGCTCGACTACGGCTGCGGCTCCGGCATCCTGGCGATCGGCGCGGCGAAGTTCGGCTCCACCGACATCGATGCCGTCGACATCGACGAAGCAGCGGTCTCCTCGACCGTGCTCAACGCCGAAGCCAACGGCGTGAAGCTCAAGGCCGGCCTGCCTGACGCCGCCAAGGGCGAATACGACATCGTGCTGGCCAACATCCTGGCCACGCCGCTCAAGCTGCTCGCGCCGCTGCTGCGCGGCCATGTGAAGGCGGGCGGCTCGCTCGTCATGGCCGGCATCCTCGAACGCCAGGCCGACGAACTGAAGGAAGCCTACGCACCGTACGCGGTGCTCGAAGTCAGCGACAGCGAGGACGGCTGGATCCTCATGACGGCCCGCTGCTGAGTTGCTGCGGCGCACGCGGCCGGTTTCTTGCGTGGCCTTGAGCCCCTCGCGCGGCGAGGGCCCAACCCTACAATCGCCCGGTCATGAGTCTCGTCACGCGCTGCCCTGCCTGCACCACCACCTTCAAGGTGGTGCGCGACCAGCTTCGCATCTCGGATGGCTGGGTGCGCTGCGGCCGTTGCAGCAACGTGTTCGACGCGACGCTCGACCTGCACGAGACATCCGAAGGGACCGGCGGGACAGCGGTTGCGCCTGGTGCGTCGCCGGCGGTGCAGGGCAGTGGCTTCATGCCGGGGCTGGTCGAGCAGCCTGCTGCGGAGCCGGCGCCTTCGCCCGAGCCTCCCACGCCTTCGCCTGCACCGGAACCCTTGCCCCCGGCCGAGCCCGGACTCGAGGAGCCGGAGCAACCCCTGTCGTCATCCGCCGAGGATGCGGACTTCTTCGATGACGAGCCCGAGCATCAGCGCCAGCGCAAGGATTGGCTCACGGACGAGGAGCACCTGCTTCCGCCGGATGCCCTGGTGCTCGACCCCACGCCGAAGACCGTGTCGCCGCTGGTGCAGTCGCCGCCTCCTGCCCCGGCGTCGCCGCTGCCCGCGTTCTCGCTGACCCTGCCCGAGCACGGCCTCGCCGCCGACGAGCCGTGGTCCGACCTCGACGCCACGCAGCCCGCCTGGAAGCCGCCGCCGAGCACGCTGCCGCCGTTTCCGAACATCGACCTGAATCTTGCGTCTCCGCCGCCCGCGCCGCCACCACCGGCGCCGCCGCTGCCGGTTACGCCGCGCATCGTCAAGACGCGCACGCTCATCCAGCGTGCGAGCGATGACGACGCCGCCGACGACGGTGGTGCCGCGGACGAACGCGAGCAACTGGAGAAGGAACACGACCAGGTCCAGATGCAGAAGGCGCTGCGGCGGGCTCGTGCCAAGTCGGCCAAGATCGCAAGCGCCAAGGCGCGCGAGGAGCGTGCGGCCGCGAAGGCATCGCCGGCCCTGGTGGTGCGGGAAGAGACCGAAAGCGGAGCCGACGAGCCCGATCCGGTGCTCTCGCCGATCTTCGAGCCGCCGCCGGGGCATCCCTTCGCGGAGGACGACGAGCCGCTGGAAAAGGCACCGGGCTTCTGGCAGCGCAGGGGTGTGCGGGTGCTGCTGGTCCTGCTGGCGGTTCTTGCGGCGCTGTTGCTGGTTCTGCAGATCGTTCGCCATGAACGGGACGGCATCGTCGCGCGCCAGCCCAACCTGCGGCCCACGCTTGCGGCGCTGTGCCAGTACACCGGCTGCGAGCTCGGCGCGCTGCGCCAGATCGGCGACATCGTGATCGAAGGCGCGGCCTTCGCGCGCGAGAAGAGCGGCGGCAACGACTACCGCCTGAGCTTCACCCTGCGCAACGGCGCCACGGTGCCGCTCGCGATGCCGGCCGTCGAGCTCTCGCTGCTCGACACGCAGGAGCGCGCCGTGGTGCGCCGCGTGCTGATGCCGACGGACTACGGCGCTCCGGCCGTGTTGCAGGCGCGCGCGGATCGCGCGGCCTCGCTGCCCCTGACCTTGTCCGCTTCGGAGGCGGCGGCGCTGCCGCCCGTCGCGGGCTATCGCGTCGAGGCTTTCTATCCCTGAGCGGGGCTCGTGCGCGCGTGTGTCCTTCTCGCTTTCATCCACCACTCAACACACCAACGGCTAACCATGGCAGCAGTGATTTGCGGTTCCCTCGCATTCGACACCATCATGACTTTCGAGGGCCGGTTCGCCGACCAGATCCTTCCTGATCAGTTGCACATCCTCAATGTGTCGTTCCTGGTGCCGACGCTACGCCGCGACTTCGGCGGCTGCGCGGGCAACATCGCCTACAGCCTCAATGCGCTGGGCGGCACGGCGCTGCCTATGGCCACGCTGGGCAGCGACGGCGCCACGTACCTCGAGCGCATGCGTTCGCTGGGCATCAGCACGGAGTTCGTGCGCCAGCTCGACGACACCTTCACCGCGCAGGCGATGATCATGAGCGACGTCGACAACAACCAGATCACCGCCTTCCACCCCGGCGCGATGCAGCAGGCGCACGTCACCAAGGTGGCTGCGCGCGAGGACATCAAACTCGGCATCATCGCCCCCGATGGCCGCGACGCGATGCTGCAGCACGCTGAGCAGTTCGCCGCAGCGGGCATCCCGTTCGTGTTCGATCCGGGCCAGGGCCTGCCGATGTTCGACGGCGAGGCGCTGCGCCATTTCGTCGATCTGGCGAGCTGGGTGGTGGTGAACGATTACGAAGGAAAGATGCTGTCGCAGCGCACCGGCTGGAGCCTTGCGGAGATCTCCAGGCGCGTGCGCGGCCTCGTGGTCACGCTGGCGGCCGAGGGCTGCGAGATCTGGACCGATGGCGAGCGCGAGCACGTGCCGGGCGTGGTGGCCACCGAGGTGGTCGAGCCCACGGGTTGCGGCGACGCATGGCGTGGCGCGCTGCTCTTCGGTCTGGAAAAGGGCTGGCCGCTCGCACAGTGCGCGGCGCTGGGCAACAAGGTCGGCGCGATCAAGATTGCGCAGCGTGGCCCGCAGAACTACGAGATCGATCGCAAGGCGCTGGGCGTCTGATCTTCTCTTTGAGAGAGCGCCTGGAAGGGCGATAAAGGGCGATAAAAAAAGCCCGGCACCGTGAGGTGCCGGGCTTTTTGCCTTCAAGGCCGCTGAGAAACTCAGGGCTTGCTGGCCGTGGGGAACGGCCAGGCTGCCTGGGGGTTCAGCGTCGTTTGCGCCGCAGGGGCAGGCGCTACGGCGGCAGCCTTGGCAGGAGCAGCGGCCTTGGGAGCCTTCTTCGCAGCAGGCTTCTTGGCAGCAGGCTTTTTCGCGGCTTTCTTGGCCGCAGCCTTTTTGGCAGGGGCCTTCTTGGCAGCAGCCTTCTTCGCAGGCGCCTTCTTGGCAGCGGCCTTCTTCGCCGGGGCCTTCTTGGCAGCAGCCTTCTTCGCAGGCGCCTTCTTCGCTACGGCCTTCTTGGCAGGAGCCTTCTTGGCAGCGGCCTTCTTCGCCGGTGCTGCCTTCTTCGCTGCTACCTTCTTTGCCGGAGCCTTCTTGGCAGCGACCTTCTTGGCCGGTGCCTTCTTGGCGGCTACCTTCTTGGCAGGAGCCTTCTTGGCGGCGACGGCCTTCTT
>Ga0102588_1002590_pt1 | contig 10031 bp, 6 predicted proteins | sample AraplaMF_Col_mMS_FD_76854 | JGI IMG/M metagenome (GOLD analysis project Ga0102588, IMG submission 76854) | Arabidopsis root microbial communities from the University of North Carolina, USA - plate scrape MF_Col_mMS (SPADES assembly) (version 2) | ecosystem: Host-associated > Plants > Roots >...
AAGGCACCGATTTCTACATCGACGTGATTTGAGAGTTTTCCGGGTGAAACGGTGGGATCGCGAAGAAGACACCGCGGCGCAGTACAACCAACGCAAGCGAGAACTTAGTCAGGTTCCAAAGACTGCCGTTTCGATTTCGTTGCTGGGTGAGTGAGTGAAGCAAATTGGAATGTCGCCAAGCGGCGCCGCATTTTGAGATACGCCTTGCCAATCCGCCCCGGAAAAAGGGGAAGCCCAACGATGCCATAACGGTGTTCGGCCTTCACGGATTGGCGGTGTTGATCGCGAGGAACCTCGAAGAGGTTCCGAAGGAAGTCCGCTTCGCTGCCTTGGCGCTAATGTTCGTGAAGCCTCCGTCCGCATTGCACATTCACGCTGCGCGGCGTCTTTCGGGAAGTCCTCCGATTTCCGAAGAGCATGCTCTGTCACCCGACATTGAGACAGTGCGAATATTGGCTCGACTATCCCAAATCGGCACTGCACAGCCCAGACATATTGAGTGGCGCTTCATGCGTCAGATGTCGCCTTCAAATCGAGGCCGAGAACCGTGTCGCCGGGCGAGAAGCGCGAGAAACGCCGATTCATTGGCCTGGCTGCCCGAATGCGGCTGAACGTTGGCGTGTCGCCGCCACCACGCACTTGGCATTGCGAAGCGGCGACACGGGCGTGCGGGACACACCGCCTCCGCGCGCGCATACGGCCAGACTTCGCCACTTGACGCTTACCGAAAAGGAAGAAATCAATCAACTACTGGATAGGTGAGGAGACCACACGCGAGCAGCATCCGCGCCTTCTGTAGCGTCTTGGTGGTCGCATGTCGATATCGCGCGCTGCCCACCCGCCTGTTCAAGAGGGAGACCTCGCGTCAGTACGCGCGCCCTCTGTGTCAACGCTGAACCAACTGGATAGTGTTCCTATGAACAAAGGTGCCTTACCCCCTGATCACGGTGCTTCACCCGCCTCGAGCCTCGCCAGCTTCCTGCCTCTGAGCACAGCCGAAACCAAGATCGTAGCGCATTTGAGTTTGGGCGATTTCGACAGGCTTGGCGACGGGCTGCGCCCGGAGCGGGCAGACCCGGATCGCATCGTGCGCGCGGAACTCCTGCGCTTTCTCATGCTCGGAAATGAGGAATATCGTTCGCACGAAAAGGGCTTACGACTGATAGGCGCCTGGGTGACCGGAATTCTCGATCTGGAAGGCTGCCGGATTCCCCGAGATATCGGTCTGAAGGACTGTCGCTTCGATGCCTCGCCGGTGCTGCGCTCCGCGATCATCGACAACCTGTTCCTCGACGGTTCTTCCTTGCCCGGATTGCAGGCGGACCGGGTGGAGGCGCGTGGCTGCTTGTCCCTTCGCGGAGCGCTTGTTAGCGGCGAAATTCGGCTTTCCAGCGCCCGCACTGGCGGCAGTATCGAGGCGGATGGCATCTCGCTTGCGATACCGGATGGAGTGGCACTCGACGCTGCCGGATTGGAAGCCCGCGGCGGTGTCCTGTTGCGTGGCGCCGAAGTGCGCGGCGGCATTAATCTTTCTGGAGCCCGACTGGGCGGCGACTTCAACGCGGTCGGCGCCCGTCTCGAGCGTCCGAGTGAAGTCGTCCTCAATCTCGACGGCATCGTGGCTGGCGGAGACCTTGCGCTTCGAGGAGCAACCGTCTCAGGCGAAACCCGTCTGGTCGGGGCTCAGTTCGGCGGCGACGTCGATTGCAGTGCTGCCACGTTCGTCCAGCCCGGGGAACATGCCCTGCGTCTTGATCGTGCCACGATCAACGGTGCGTTCTTCTTGCGGCAAGGCGCCTCAATCGCCGGCGCGCTTGACCTGACAGCCACGTCGATCGGAGCAATCGACGACGAACAGACAAGCTGGCCGCAAAAGGGGGATTTGCTTCTGAACCGCTGCCAGTACGGAGCCTTTATTGGAGGGCCCGTCGATGCCGCAAGCAGGCTGGACTGGCTGTCGCGGCAAACGCCCGAACGCTGGAAGGCCGATTTCTGGCCGCAGCCCTATGAACACCTTTCGACCGTTCTTCGAGAAATGGGCCACAACGAGGACGCCCGCGCGGTCCTTATCGAGAAGGAGCGGCTGCAGCGGCGCGCACGGCGCGCACGCGCGAAGAACCCGTTGCTGCGCGCCGCTCTGGTCGTAACTGACGGGGTCCTCGCGGTGACACTTCGCTATGGGCGGCAGCCACTGATGGCCCTGCTCTGGATGGTGTTGTTCTGGGCGATCGGCGTTTTTGTGTTCGCCCTGGCGGAGCGCAATGGCGCGCTCAAGCCGAACAGTCCAGTTGTGCTCCGCTCTACCGAATGGACAATGTGCGGCCTTCAGGAGACTGAAAGCCGCTTCATGCCGTCGATTGGGCAAGTCTTGGCCGGCCGTGCCGAGACCGGTGAAAACCAGCTCACCTGCTTCCGTCGCCAGCCTGAGGCCGCCAGCTATCCGGAATTCAACGCGGTCATGTATTCGCTCGACGTGCTTCTACCGGTCTTGGTGATCGGTCAGAAAGAATACTGGCGACCGGATTCCGCGATGCCAAAAGGAACCCTCACGCTGAACTACTACTTCTTCCAGTCCGTCGTCGGCTGGGCCTTGAGCCTTCTGGCTGTCGCCGGGTTCTCCGGCCTGGTCAAGTCGAACTGAAGCGACGGAGCCTCAGAACCGCCAGATCAGCGGCACGATGAAGACGGAGACGACGAAGAACCAGATCAGCAGCGGCAGTCCGAGCTTCCAGTAGTCGTTGAAGGCATAGCCGCCGGGGCCCATGACCATGAGGTTCGTGGGCGTGGCGATCGGGGTCAGGAACGCGCCGGCGGCGGCGACCGCCGTGCTCATAAGAACGGGACGCGGCGAAATGCCCATTGCCGTCGCGGCTGCCACCCCGATCGGGATGACGATCAGGGCGGTCGCCGTATTGCTGATCAACTGTCCCAGAATGGCCGTGAGGAGGAAGAGCCCGGCAAGCAACGCAACGGGTCCCGCATCGCCGACGAAATTCACGAGGTGCTGGGCCATCAGCTTTGCCGCCCCGGTCTCAGTCATGGCGGTCGAAAGCGGCATCATCGCGCCGACCAGGATGACGGTCGTCCAGCCGATTGCCCGATAGGACTGCTCGACACTCATGATCCCGCTCAGGACGATCGCACCGGCGGCAAGCAGGCCCGCGACCGCGGGCGGAACGATGCCCGTGGCCAGCAGCAGCACCATCCCGAGCAGGATGACGACGGCCTGCCACGCACCTGGGCCCATCGGAACCGCCTGACGGCGGACGAGATCTGGAGAGTTGACGACAAGGACATCGGGATCATCGAGGTGGAGGTCGAGGGCCTTCCACGTACCCTGGAGCAGCATCGTGTCGCCCGCCTGCAGCACGACCCCACCGCTTGTTCTCGAGCGGCCACCCGTGATTTCCGTGCCCGCGCGCTGCACGGCAAGGACAATGAGGTCGCCGCTTTCGGTGACCATGCCCGGGAAGACGGTTTCGCCGATCAATCCCGAGCGCGGCGGAATGACGACCTCGGCAAGTCCGGAACTGCGGTTGAACAGGGTTTCTTCACCTTGGCCCTTCGTCTTTTCGTCGCGAAACGCGAGATGCATTTCTGTGGCAAGGCTGGCTGCCGCCTCTGCATCGCCGCGAATGAGGAGATGATCTCCCTCGGCGATGACCGCCCGACGAAGTGGCCCCGCGGTTTCGCCCTCCTGAACGGCGACAAGTTGCAACCCCGGATGTCCGGAAAGATCGAGCTCGCCGGAAGGCACGTGGATGAATGGGGAACTTCCGCGCACCCGCATCTGGTGGATGCCGGTGGCAAGGCCGTATTGCTCAACGAGCGTCCTGGCGTGGTGGCTGAAGTCGGCGGGCATAGTGGCGCCGTTGCGCTCAGGAAGGAGCTGCTTGCCGAACAAGATGATGATCGCCATGGTCCCGGCCAGCAAGGGCACGCCGACGAGCGCGAACTCGAAAAAGTTGAAGCCGCCGGCGCCGGCGTCAATCCCGGCCTCCGAGACCAGCACGTTTACCGGGGTTCCCGTCAAGGCAAGCATGGAGCCGGCATGTGCGGAGAAGACCAGAGGCATGAGGAGTTGCGACGAATTGCGCCTGAGGCGGACGGCGATGACTACGACCACTGGTAGCAGCGCCGCAACGGCACCATTGACGCTGATCAATGCCGTCAGCACCGCCACCAGTCCCATCGTCAGCATCAGCAGGCGCGTGCGGCTTTCCTCCCCCGCGCCGCGGATCAAGAGCTGGCCTGCCCAGGCGGTGACGCCGGTGACCTCGAGCCCGGAGCTGACGACGAAGAGCGAGGCGATGAAGATCACAGCGGGGTCGCCAAAGCCGCTGAGGGTCTGGTTGAGCGTCAGCACGCCGGTTGCCCATAGTGCCAGGGGAGTCATCATCGCGACGATGACCACCGGCAGCTTGTTTGATACGAACAGCACGACTGCGGCGGCGATGATGATGGCTGTATACGCTATCGGACTCAAATTGCTGCGCTCCCTATCTGTTCAATCGGTCCGCTCGCCCGGGCGCGACGCGGCCGTGGGAATGGAACCGGCGCGTACCAGTGCTGCCGGGTATCCCGCACATCTGGAGATGGTCGCCGACCGCGCTGGTGCTTAAAAGCGTATGCGACAATCCTGCACGGTTGCGCAGGATTGCCAGGCGCGTGGCCGACCCAGAAAAGCTCATGTGGCCGCGTCATCGAGCGTCGCCATGAGGATCCCGAGGCGGCAGCCCTTTTCGTACTCCACCAGGTTCACATATTCCTTGATGGTGTGGATCTCGGCCTGGCCTGCACCGATGGTGATCGTCGGGACACCATGCTTGTCGAGCCAGTTGGCGTCCAGACCTCCATTGGAGAAGATGTAAACCGGCTCCTGGACGCCCAGGATTGCAAGCGCCTTGGTGGCCCGCTTGACGACCGGCGATTCTTTGCCCAGCTCAAACGGCGGGTAGGAAACCTTGTGGCTGAACGTCACTTCGGCGACGTTCCCCTCGTGATCCGTCACCAGCGCCTGCGCCTTGGCGAAGGCTTGCTTGTACCCTTGGGCAATTTTTCCCGCAAAAACCAGTTCGGGGCTGCGGGCTTCGCCTTTGATGAAAGCGTAGTCGGTGACGACGTTGGTCGCGTCGCCGGCCGGCTTGCCATCCTTGCCGCCGAAGATACCGACATTGCTCGTGCCGCGTCCGTCGGGCTTGACGATTTTGCCGAACCAGCCATCGCGATGGGCCTCGGCAAGTGCGAGTGCACCGACGAGCGTCGCCGAGATGCCCTTGTCGGGTGCTACTCCGGCATGCGACGCCTTGCCCTTGATCTCGACCTCCCAGTTTTCCTGTCCGACGGCGCCGATGATCAACTCGTTGGCGTTTTGTCCATCGACATTGATGCACATTGCCGCACCGCCGAGATCGGCCGGGTTCAATTCGCGTGCACCGTGCAGGCCGCTCTCTTCGCGCACTGTGAACAGCAGCGTTATCGGCGGATGCGGCAGCTTGTTCTTGATCAGCGTCTCGGCAACCACGACCAGCAGCGCGACGCCGGTGCGGGCGTCGCCGCCGAGCGCTGTCGTGCCATCCGACACGATACGGTCGCCCTCTTTGCGCGGCTTGGCGCCCGCACACAGCGGGACCGTGTCGAGGTGGGTGGAGAAGAGAAGCCGCGGCCCCGGACGCGTTCCGGGAAGATCAACGATCAGATTGCCCGTTTCGGTCGGCAGCGGAATGCGCTTGTTCGCGTCGTCGAAACGAATGGCCGATTCCGGCACGCCGATCTTCTTCAGGGCGTCGCTGACGGCGGCGGCGATGTTTGCCTCCTGCCCGGTGACGCCCTCGACGGAGAGAAACCGCATGAGATGGTCTTCCGCTGCGGCAACGTCGAGGGGGATAGAGGTGTTGTTCATGATGTCCATCCGTTCGCTAGAGTTTTCAAAGGCTTCGGGTCCAGCCGTCACAGGCCCCAGGGGAGTCCGAGCGCTTTCCAGGCCGCAAACAGCGCGGTCCACAGCACGAATATCAACACCACATAGGGAAGCATCAGCGAAACGATTGTGCCTACGCCGGCGGACTTGTCGTATTTCTGGGCGAACCCGACGACGAGCGCGAAATAGGCGTTGAGCGGCGTGATCGCGTTCATCGGCGAGTCGCCGACGCGGTAGGCGGCAAGCACCGCCTCCGGCTCGACGCCGAGCTTCATCAATAGTGGCACGAAGACGGGCGCGAAGATCGCCCATTTCGCGATCGCCCCGGTCAGCAGCAGGTCGATAATCGCCACGACGACGATGAAGCCGAGGAGCAACGGCAGCGCGCCGATATTGGCCGCCTGGAGCGCCCCTGAAAGGCTGAGCGCCATCACGGTGCCAATATTCGTATAGGTGAAATAGGCGACAAACTGGCTCAGCACAAAGAACAGGAAGATCGTACCGCCCATGTTCTTGATCGACTTCTCGATCGCCCCGATCACCTCCGTTAGGGTCCGCAAGGTGCCGGCTCCGATGCCGTACGCCCAGCCCGTGACCAAGAACATCAGCACGACAAGGGTTATCAGTTGATTCATGAACGGCGAATTGCCAATCAGTTCGCCGGTTTCGGGATTTCGCAGCGGCGCCCACCCGGGAATCGTCAGGAGGCAGAAGACTGCGATGAGCCCGAGCAGCCCGAAGCCGGCGAAACGCAAGCCGCGCGCCTCCTGTTCGCCGAGCATGGCGCTCTGGTCGGTCGTAGTGCCCTCTGCGGCTTCCGCAGGACTATAAGCTCCAAGGCGTGGTTCGATCATGCGATCGGAGATGAGTGCGATGATGACAGTGAGAAACAGCACCGATCCGATTGAGAACCAGAGATTCGAGGCCAGCCCGATCGACCTGCTGGGGTCGACGAGAGCGGCCGCGTCGTTGGTGAACTCGACGAGCACCGCATCGAGTGGCTTGATTAGCATGTTGACTGTAAAGGCGGCTGCCACGGCGGCAAAACCCAGCGCCAGTCCGGCCAGCGGGTGTCGCCCGACCGCCAGATAGGCGATGCCGGCGAGCGGGATCAGGACGAGATAGCCGGCGTCGGCCGCTATACTCGACAATATGCCAACGAAGGCCAAGATGTAAGTGAGCGCCCAGCGCGGCGAGACCGCGACGAGCTTGTGGATCAGCGCCGTTACCAGGCCCGACTCTTCGGCGACGCCGGCGCCGATCATGGCGGCAATCATCAAGCCCACGGCGGTAAAGGCCATGAAGTTGGGAACGAGTGACGCGTACATAAAGCGAATGCCGTCGATGCTCAGCAGGCTGCGGATTGCAGTGCTCGCAGTCTCAATCTCATGCGTGTCAGGGTTGATGCGCTCGAAGGTGACCGCCGCTCCAAACGCGCCCAACACCGCCGACAACGCAATGACAATGGCAATAAGAATAAGAAAGATGACAACGGGGTGGGGTACCATATTTCCCACTTTCTCGACGCCGTCGAGAATTCTCTGCATCGTGGTTTTCGACGCGGCATTGGCAGTTACCATTTTCTCAGTCTCCCCTTGAGCTAATAGATCCTGACCGAGGGTCGTGAAATTCAGATGCGACACGGAACTGATTTTCTGGACCAATGCATCCCGCCTTCTCCATTGGCAGCCCTGCATCAGGGCGATCGCCAATGAACCGCGCTCTATACAGCGCCAAATCCTGCTGGCGTTCTTTTGAGCAGTCTGTGAGTTCGACCTCAGCGCCTTCAATCATGCAAAAGTTGATTGTATTATAGCGTCCTGCACGAACGGTTGCAATCGGCGCGGAGTCCCAAAACCAAACATTGCGTTTCGAGATTCCGTCGTCACCATTGGTAACTTCGCGTCGCGAAGGCGAAGTCCGCGCGGAACCGGATCGAACGGATGTTGACGGAGAACGAGCCTATCTCCGACATCGTCACGCTTTGCGCCTTCTGCCTGAAGGATTGGAGAACGTGGCAGAGAATTAAAATGCTTGGCGGTCGTTCTCATGGCTTGGTGCCGAAGCGGTTTCGAGATTCGAACGCACGGTCCATTTACATAGAATGCAACAGGCCAAGTTCCTCGAAGAACGCAACGCAGAAATGGCCTTCTATGTGGGGAATCAGCGGCCACCATTCTGTCAAAGCGCAACAAAACTGAAACTGCCTCCCCGTTCCATAATGTATGTTATGCCACTTTTTGCTAAGTATCTGAAATAAAACGATAATAATGTTTGACGCGAAGCGCAATCGAAGCGGAGCCAAAATCGACCAACCGCTCGACAAAGCGGCGGGGCTTCCGAGTGCGCTGCTTATTAAGCGGTCTTGGGAAATGTCTCAGCACTATCTAACTGCTGGATCTGGCACGGTTGCTAGCCGTCCTTACCGTGTTCTTTCATCTGCGACTTTTCCGGTGCACCGGTACGGCCGAACTGAACGCGTTGGGTGATGTTTCGTCGATAAGCCGGCATTGGAACAGACCGTTTATTCGAGGCCGTCAGACCCAAGTTCCCTTCATGGATTGTTGGCGCTCCGTCTGCGACCGCGATGAGACGTGCCTAACCTTAGTACGGCTCCGCCTCGATCGATCCCCCCAACGGCAGTCGCGTGTTCTTACTCCTTCCCGTTTCGCCGTCTTTCCTCGCCTACTAACAAACATGCGACTGCCGCCCTCCGTTTCATTTCGGCCAAATAGGTGCGGTCCGATCGTCCACGGACTCGTGACTGTCATCGAGGTCGCGATGGGCGCGGCCGGAAACAACGAAAGGAACTTAGAATGGCAACCATCGGCACCTTCACCTCCACCGAGAACGGATTTACGGGTTCGATCCGCACTCTCGCCCTCAATCTCAAGGCTCGCATCTCCCGGGTCGAGACTCCCTCCGAAAAAGGCCCTCACTTCCGCATCTATGCTGGAAATGTCGAGTTGGGCGCTGCTTGGCAAAAGACCTCCGAGCAGGGCCGGGATTACCTCTCCGTCAAACTTGACGATCCGAGCTTTGCTGCCCCGATTTACGCGACACTCGCCGAAGTCGAAGGCGGAGGAAGCCTCCAGCTTATCTGGTCCCGCCCGAACCGGGACTAGCGAGTGACCCGGCTCCGCCACAAGGCGGAGCCGGTTTCCAGCCTTTGCTGCGAACAGAGGGAGTATAGCTGCCCAATAAAGCTTGATCGGTTGTCAGCTCCCCGACAATGAGCGGTTTTCCCGATTGTGCGGAGCCTGTTGAAATAGGCTTCCCACTCGCCGGCTTCATCGGAATTGATGCGATCCCCTGCCCCATCTATCGTGTCACTGGCAGCGGTTGTCGTCCTTCACGAACTTCAGGAGACGAAACGATGACCAATTTTATCGAACAGCAGATCGAAGAACTGCGAGCTGAACTCCGCAATGCAGGTTGGACTGCAGGGCGTCGTCAAATCGTAGCCGAGCTCGAAATTGCCAGAGCAGAGCTTGCCGTCGCCATGGCCGAACAGTTAGATATCGTGCAAGTCGAGCCACCACCCTTAGGGCGCTCACTTCGTCTCGAGTGCGACCCGGTGCACCTTTGCTGCGGATCTCGTTTCATCGCGATTAGGGACGATGCCTCCCGCGCGTCGTGCTTGAAGCTGGCAGTCAGAATTCTGACGCGAGGTCCTTTGCTCTTCAGTCGCCTTCAGGATGAGCGACGCCCACTGGCGATCGTGGCGTACCCTCTCTTTCGCTTAAGCCGGATCAGATCCAGAAAGAGCACCACCGCATCGTGCTCTCGCTCGAAATGGTGGGTCATTGTCTGTCCTTTGGCGCCTATACGTCCCCATCGACGGGTGAGGCAAACGTCACCAAACAGAGTCGCGTCAATCGACATGGCATAAAAGCGAGCCATGTTGCGGGTCGGATCGGTGCGCTCGATGTAGAGTTTGTAGGGTTGCGAGATCATGCACACAGAATCGCGCTTTGGAGATTCCGGGTCCAACGACAGTTTTGAATCGGTTCCGGCTCATCGATTCATTTCAGTGATGTCGCAATGCGACGTGGGCTAGTTCGAGCACCTTCAGGGTCCGCCCGACGCGACTGAAAACCGGCTCGCCCGA
>Ga0102588_1002608_pt1 | contig 9980 bp, 7 predicted proteins | sample AraplaMF_Col_mMS_FD_76854 | JGI IMG/M metagenome (GOLD analysis project Ga0102588, IMG submission 76854) | Arabidopsis root microbial communities from the University of North Carolina, USA - plate scrape MF_Col_mMS (SPADES assembly) (version 2) | ecosystem: Host-associated > Plants > Roots >...
TTCCAGCAGTTCGTAGGAACTGATAGAAAGGTCGATCAGGAGGAATAACACATCCCGATAGGCCCAGTCGGGTATCTGTGTTCCCCGGCCGGCTTCAACACCCCGATGAATGGCCGTAATTTGGTCAATAGCCCGCAGAGCCGCGTCGCGTTCCGAAAAAATGATCTGGCGTGAATAGGCTACAGTAGAGAACAGCCTGGCCAGCGGATCGGCCGGTAGTTTACCGGTAAAATATAGCCAGTCGACTGCCTTGTTCAGGGAAAACTCAGCCGCAGCTCCCGCGAAAATAAACAGGATGGTATCGGCTTTACCCCAGATCTTACGTACTATAGAACGCTCATCTACAAAATATTCCATGATTTAATTTTTAGGGTTTCTGATTTTTTGCCCGCCTGCAACTGGCTGGGTTCGGCATTGTTCAATAATGATGATAAGTACAAAGGCGCAGGTATAGCATAGGATATCCATCCATGAAAAGGAACTGCCTAAAAGCAGCCTGATGGTTTTTGAGTTTTGCAATCCCAACAGGTGGGTTAGATGAAAATATTGCGAAACTTCTATAGTGTAAGCTACCAGCAGAGCGTATATCGCGGCTTTAAGCACCGGCATATTAAAAAAGCTTTTGATGAGGCAATAAAGAAATAGTACGGCCAGGAAATCTCCGCCATACGGCCTGATGATGTTGTCATGCACGTACCTGGCAATTATAGCCTCCAATAATAAAAGCAATAGTGCGGGTGAAAAATATCGATATGATTTTGTCATTAAAAAGTACTTTGTAATTCAAAGTAATTAATAAAGAATTGGAATTCCAAATGAAACTGGAAATAAGGCTCCGTATCAGGAAATCAGGAATTGGATTTTAATACTTTTTAAAGCTTTTAAAACCCATCAAAAATTTGTTAAAAAGTGTTAAAATGGCGTTAAAATTTAGTTAAAATGCCCAAAAGTGAAATGTTTTTACCCTGTTTTTGACTAAAAAAGTGTTAAAATTTAAGGTTTAAAAAGTTTTGGAGCGATGTAGAAGAGGTTAAATGCTTACGCTCCTGGTTTTTTGAGGAGGATCTTGTTTGTTATCAAAAGCGGTATAAAATATAGAAGAGGGCAAAACAATCTCAGGGTACCGGTCATAAAAGTAGGCCTTTTGCGATGGTAATCTGAAAGCATCACAAACTCTGTTGCTGAAGGTTTTAACCTGTATTAGCTCGTCACGGCGTCGTATGTTAATGATCTGTTGCGGCCGGCCATTTACTTCGTAGCTATAGTTTAGTTCTATGGAATCGAAATATATATCTTCTTCGGTTCCGTATTGATATACCTCCAGGGCATGAGCTATTTTTTGATTTCGTTTTTTGACAATAAGATAAATACCCACGGCAATTAAAAGCAGTACAGCCATGGCCGCTATAATACCCGCAAAAGCAGCTGCAACAATACTTATCGGGATACCGAACGCGAGTATAAATATAATCCCGATAGGGAAACCGGTTTTATAAAAAAGCCTGATCCGGTTACTTTGTTCCTCGCTTAGTAGTCTTAAATTGCTCATAAGGTAAATTTTTAGCTTTAACAGTATCTGGCAAAAGTTGTTTGTGATTAAGGGTATAAATTAAGTTGAAAAAAAAGTTTTGTACGAGCAAACCGATGTACAATGCCTATCGTATATGTACTTGTAAACCAATTGATAGAAGCTAATATTTAAAACTGTATTATTGACATTAATATTTTTTTATTTTCAATAATTTTTTTATTTTAGTATTACCGTAAAACCTGAAATGAACGTCATTATTTATAAATGTAGTAAAGCCTTATGGCTTGTTGGTATCATTATACCCTTTGCTATTGCGTTTATATGTGTTGTTGATATTAACGCTTATAATTGGCCTGGTGTTTTGCCGGTGATAGCTGTTCTTAGTGCTATAGCTGTATATTATTGCAGGCAATGCTTTACTTACGATCTGAAAGATAAAGCCGCTTTGCAGATCGACCATGAAAAGTTGATTTATCATATTGAAAACAAAGTTATTTATTGGGAAGATGTTACAGACATCAGCTGTGGGAAAATGCGTGGGCAGGGTATGTCGATCTTTTTTACTGTAAAGGGCGAGGGTATCCGGAACAGTTGTATTTGTGTAACTACTGATCTGATAGCGGGCAGTGATAAGGAAATTTATAATGATATTATAGAACGCTACATAGCGGTTAAAATCAAAACTATGCCTCCTTTTACTGATCAGAAAACCCTGGTGGGTTGAGCGTATAATTCCGGGCAGATATTATTAATGTGTTTGAGTGCTGTTTATGAGGGGTGATCTGATGCTCATTGACCTCTGTTTTGATAATATCCACAACGTTGTAACTTTTCCACAATCCCGTAAATGCGCAGCCAATGCATTAACTTTACCCGATTAATAAAAGGAGTAACCGCTTGGCTAAAGACACTACCAAAGAAACCCCCTTAATGCAGCAATACAACGCCATAAAGGCTAAGTATCCCGGAGCTCTGCTGCTATTTCGTGTGGGCGATTTTTACGAAACCTTTGGCGAAGATGCCGTTAAAGCATCGGGTATCCTGGGCATTGTGCTCACACGCCGGGCCAATGGGGCCGCCACGCATATCGAACTGGCTGGCTTTCCGCATCATTCATTAGAGACTTATCTGCCAAAACTGGTTAGGGCAGGTCAGCGTGTAGCCATCTGCGATCAGCTGGAAGATCCAAAGACTACCAAAACCATTGTAAAACGGGGAGTTACGGAACTGGTTACCCCTGGTGTGGCTACCAATGACAATATACTGCACCAAAAGACCAATAATTACCTGGCGTCGCTTCATTTTGAAAAAAATACCATAGGCATTGCCCTTATTGATATTTCGACGGGGGAGTTTATGACTGCCCAGGGTAACAGCGATTATATTGATAAGCTGTTGCAAAGTTTTTCGCCAAGTGAGGTTATCTACCCCAAAAGCCGCTCCAAGGATTTTAAGGATACCTATGGCGATCGTTTTTATACCTATGCGCTTGACGAATGGCCCTACAGCGGTGATTATGCCAACGAAACGCTGTTAAAGCATTTCGGTGTAAAATCGCTCAAAGGTTTTGGTATTGATAAACTTAACCTGGGTATTATCGCCGCAGGTGTGGCTATCCACTACCTCAACGAGACCGAACATCGTAATCTACAGCATATATCATCTATATCCCGTATTGAGGAAGATAGATATCTGTGGCTCGACAGGTTTAGTATCCGCAACCTGGAGTTAATTGGTTCTGCTAATGAGAATGCTAAGACCCTGGTTGATGTGCTTGATCAAACCAGTTCACCCATGGGAGCACGTTTGCTGCGTCGGTGGATAGTGATGCCGCTGAAAGAAATAAAACCGATCAACGACCGCCTGGGTGTAGTGGAATACCTGATAGCGCAGGAGGAACTGCGTGAGGAGCTGCAGCAATACATCCGCCAGATAGGCGACCTGGAAAGGCTCATTTCTAAAATTGGTTTGCAAAAAGCCAATCCGCGTGAGGTATGCCAGCTAAAAAAAGCGTTGATGGCTATCGGTTCTATCAAAAAAATAGCTGAAACATCAGAGAGTCAGCCACTCCGGGCTATTGGCGAACAGCTTAACCCCTGTGTGCTGATATGCGAAAAGATAGAAAAAGAGCTGCATCCTGAGCCACCGGTTATGATAGTAAAAGGATCAGTAATGAACGAGGGGATCGATGAAGAGTTAGACAGGCTGCGTAAGATAGCCTTTGGGGGTAAAGGATACCTGCTGGAGATACAAAAGCGTGAGGCCGAAGCAACAGGCATTCCATCGCTCAAAGTATCGTTCAATAACGTATTTGGTTATTACCTGGAGGTTACACACAGCCACCGTGATAAAGTGCCATCGGAGTGGATCCGTAAGCAAACTTTGGTGAATGCCGAGCGCTATATTACCCCCGAACTAAAAGAATACGAAGAGCAGATATTAGGTGCCGAAGAAAAAATACTGGCACTGGAAACACGTTTATATAACGATCTGCTATATGCGCTTACTGAATATATTAAACCCATACAGCTGAATGCACAGCTGATAGCCCGTTTGGATGTGCTGCTTAACTTTGCTACCATATCGATCAAAAACTATTATGTAAAGCCCGAAATAAGCGATAGCAAACAGTTGGATATCAAGGGTGGACGTCACCCGGTGATCGAAAAGAACCTGCCACTGGGCGAGTCGTACATCACCAATGATGTGTACCTCGATTCGGAGTCGCAACAGATCATCATTATTACCGGCCCCAACATGGCGGGTAAATCGGCCTTGTTACGGCAAACCGGCTTGATTGTACTAATGGCCCAGATGGGTTGTTTTGTGCCTGCTAAATCAGCTTCTATTGGTTTGGTGGATAAGATATTTACCCGTGTAGGTGCATCGGATAACCTTTCATCCGGCGAATCAACCTTTATGGTAGAGATGAACGAGACAGCCAGCATTCTGAATAACCTGTCAGATCGTAGCCTGATCCTGCTGGATGAGATCGGTCGCGGTACATCAACATATGATGGTATTTCCATTGCCTGGTCAATTGCCGAGTATTTGCATAATCACCCTTCGGCCAAAGCCAAAACGTTGTTTGCTACCCACTATCACGAGCTGAACGAATTGAGCAACAGCTTTAACCGCATCAAAAACTTTAATGTTTCGGTAAAAGAGGTTGGTCACCAGATCATTTTCCTGCGTAAGCTGGTGCCTGGCGGCAGTGAGCACAGTTTCGGTATCCATGTGGCCAAACTGGCTGGTATGCCGCCAAAAGTGCTCACCCGTGCCAATGAGATATTAAAAAAACTGGAAAACGAGCGTACCGGTGGCGAACATATTAAGGAGAGTATCCGAAAAGTGCAAAAGCAAGCCGTGCAGATGCAGATGTTCTCCATAGATGATCCGGTACTGGTAAAAATCCGTGATACCCTGAATAACCTGGATGTAAATACCCTTACACCGGTAGAGGCCCTGATGAAACTGGATGAGATACAGCGTGTAATCAAAAGTTAAGGCCGGATTATTTTCGATACATGGTCAATGAGGCCTCAGATTTCTTTTTATAAATATCAATCATGATCATCATCTGTGTATCTCCGAATTGATAATATAAAGAAGAGTTTGGATCGTCGGATTTAAGAATAAGCGGGTATTTAATTTGTTTGATCAGGGCGATCATAAAAGCTTTATTTGCTGTAGTATACCTTACAGAATGATGAGCTTTCTCGTAGCCGATCATTTCTACATTAGGTGTATTCGCGTTTTTGAAATATCGATCCTCAGGAAAGGGCCCGTCGTTTTTTACAAAACTAAAGGGTTTTGAGGTGATATAGGCTTCTACATCTTTTTCACCTAAAAGATGCAGGAGGTTATTAAATGATATGCTTTGACTGTGGGATTTTAAGCAAAATAAAAAGCAGGGTATCAGGAAAAGTATCTTTTTCATTTTTTAATTATAATACAGCAAAATAGTTAAATCTACTCAGGAAGCAAACACCACCATCCTATCCGGATAGCGGCTGGCATAATTAGATACGATATTCTTGATGTAATCATTTCCCGGGTATGGGGTCAGGTAGTTTTTGAGCTGTTGGATATTATCGGCATCAAAATAATGGGAGATATAACCCATGCCATAAAACTGTCCTTTTTCAACCAATATACAGCTATGTTCATCACCTGTGCGGCCCTCATCGCGGATGGCATAGGTAGGTAAGGCCTGCTTTAATTGGTCAATAGCGGTATTTACTTTATGGTTGTAATCATCCACAGTTTCAATGCCTTCGCAGGCGCAGGATATGCCCGCTACACTGGCGCAAGGGTCATTATTTTTCTGGATAAAACACAGCTTAGGGCATAGCTCAAAACCCTCAATAAGTTTATTAAGCAGGTTGTATCCATCAAGCAGTGAGTTACAGGTATATATCGGGTTACTGTATTTGCGGTATTTATCCACTGCAAGGCGCAGGTAGCCACGCTGGTCTTCGAAGGCATACAGACAGTAAGCATTCTCAAATCGTTTCAGGGAGCGGTTATATTTAGGCCACAGGCGTTTGATCTCGATGGCCTCCAATACAAAAGCAATCAGTTCGGTGCCGCAAACCTGGTAAGTTACCTGGTGTATGTTCCGTAAAAACTCTTGTCGCTGCAATCCCGGGTTATTACCGGTAAAATGGCTGCTTACCCGCTTCCTAAGGCTTTTAGCCTTACCTACATAGATTACTTTCCCCTTTTGATCATGAAAATAATATACACCCGGCATGTACGGCAATTGGTCGATATCTTTTTTAGGAAGGTTAGGAGGGAGCAGCTGCTCTTTAGAGCCCTGTTTCAGCGCTCCTTTAATATGTCCTTCCGTATCGCTGTTCAACAACAGGGTAAACAGCTCGGCAGTGGCCTCGGCATCGCCGCCAGCGCGGTGACGGCTTTCGTTATCAATACCCAGATGCTTGCATAGGCGACCCAGACTATAGGAAGGTAACCCAGGTAATATTTTACGGCCCAGGCGTACAGTACACAGTTTATTGCACTGCAGATCGTATCCGGCCGCGGCTAAATGGTAGCGAACAAATGAATAATCGAAATTAACGTTATGGGCAACAAATATTTTACCATGGATAAGGTGGTAAACATCGGCGGCTACATCCTCAAACGGAGGGGCCTGCTGTACCATTTCGTTAGTAATGCCGGTTAACGCGCTGATATAAACCGGTATCTCCCTCAGCGGGTTTACCAGCGACTGGAAACGCTTAACCACCTTTTTACCATCATGTATGCATATGGCAATTTCGGTAATGCCATTTGCGCTGGCATGCCCCCCGGTGGTTTCAATATCGACAATTGCATACATATTTCAAATGTAATACATTTTGCTAATTATTTTAGTGTTTTTTTATTTTTGAAGGAAAGATATAAAGCTAAAGGAGCTGCGGATAATTCAATCACGAATGTATGTATAGCCCCGGGTTTACTTAATTGGTAAAAAGTGGGTTTACATGGTTTACACTTTTTAGGGTTTACATTTAGCTATGTATCTGATAATAAAGTTATTGTGAATTTTTTATGCAAAAAAGTGTAAACCCACTTTTTGCATAAAAATCACCCGCTTAACGTCAACTCACAGATGCCCGTCAGCAGCGAAAGATGCGTAACAAAAAGCCCCGAAAGATTTATCTTTCAGGGCTTTTCTATTGTCTCTTTTATCTTTCAGTCCTAAGTCCAAAAATCTCAGAGTCTCAAAGTCAAAAAAATTATTTTTTAGCTTGTTGTTGCTGGCGCATCATTTCTTCCATGCGGGCCTGGAAACCTGATTTCTTTTTCTTTTCTTCCGGCTTCTTTTTGTTCTCCTGGATCTGGGCATGGATCTTTTTATCATCCACCATGAATTTGATCAGGTATTGCTGTAAAAAGGTAAGCATGTTGGCCAGGAAGTAGTAATAGTTCAAACCTGCAGGATAGCTGTTCAGGGTAACCAGGAATACGATAGGGGTGATGTAGCCGATGTATTTCATCTGGCCTGTAGCACCCGATATCTGGTTGTTAAAGTAAGTATAGATCAACGTTGATATGGTCATCAGCAAACACATTAAGCTGATATGGCTTACTCCGGCTATTGGCGCGAAGGTGATCACCGAATCATAGGTCGAAAGGTCATGCATCCACAAAAAGCTTTGACCACGCAGCTCAAACAAGCTTGGGAAAAAGCGGAAGAACGCGATCACTATCGGCATTTGAATTAACAGTGGTAAACAACCACCCAGTGGGTTTACACCAGCCTTTTTGTACAGTTTTAAATATTCCTGTTGTAAAAGTGTAGGGTTATCCTCGCCAACTTTAGCTTTAATTTCGTCCATCTCCGGCTTCAGCACACGCATTTTAGCCATAGATAGATATGATTTATAAGTAAGTGGTGATAATACCAATTTAAGCAGGATGGTTAAAGCCAGGATGATCAAGCCATAGCTCCAGTTAAACTGGTTCAGAAAGTTAAACACCGGTAATACGGCAAACTGGTTGATGTATTTTAATGGTCCCCAACCCAGGTTAACCAGCTTTTGCAACTCTGATCCCTGAGCTTTTAAGGTAGAATAGCGGTTAGGGCCAAAGTAAAACTCCATGGGCACACTGCCATCGGCACTGCGCGCAATGGTCAGGTCGGCCTTCATTTGTTTAACATCCGAAGTATCAGCAACATCGGTCGATACAGCTAAATTTGAACGACTTATGCTGTTTTTAACCAGCAATGCGTTCGAGAAAAAATGCTGTTTAAAGGCTATCCAAGCCATTTTTTTATCGCTGATGTCTTTCTGATCATCTTTGGTTTCGCTCAGATAATCAACTTGCCCTTCAGTATTAAAATAGTAAACGGTTGAATACTGACGCTCCTGCTTCATATCCTTTTCCTGTTTGTGCAGGCTGGCTGCCCAGTTCAGGTTGATGTTACCGCTATTGTTGATAACGCCATCAAGCCCGGTTGGCTTAATGGTTAGGCCCAGTTTATAGCCGGTACCCTTTAAGCTGTACACATAATCAATGTACTGGGTAGGGCTGTAGCTTAAGCGCAAGGTTACCGAAGCTGAATCTTTTTCGGCAACTTTAAGTTCCGGTGCGCTTGGCGTAAAGTAATAGTTGTCGGTATTGATTGGTGTATTACCTGCGGTAAAATTTAACCCAAAATGATTTTGATCTCCACTGAAAAGTATAAGCGGCTTTTTATCAAAGGTTTTAAAGTTTTTTAATTCAACAGAAGCAACTTTGCCACCTTTAGTGCTCAGTTTTACCAATAAGTCCTTATTCTCTAAGGTTACCACTTTTTCGCTGCCGACAGAAGCTGCTCCAAAAGGGCTTTTTAACAAGGCCGAGTCAACTACATGGGCTTTGCTGGTATCTGTTTTGGCTGCTTTTGCCGCGGCTGTCTGCGCTTTAATTAAACCCTTTCTTATAGAGTCCTGCTGCTGTACCAGTCGTTCTTTTTTAAGTTCGGCATCAGATGGCTTCAGAAAGTAAATTGAGCCAGCAATAATTGCCATGATCAGGAATAATCCTGTAAATGTATTTTTGTCCATTATCTATTGTATCGAATGATCACTTATCAATTCTTGATCATCACTGTTAAATTTCCATCTCTATTTAGCAGATCGGGGCTATCCTCATACACGCCCAGCCGCTATATATAGCTTAGAGTTATCATCAGCAGGTATGTTACTGTAGGCCAGATGTAATTATGGTACACCCGCTCTTTTATCCATACCGTCTGATGGTATCTTATCTGCTCTATTACTTCTTGCGGGCATATGCCAGCGAAGCGGCGACAAAGTTAATAAAAAGTGGGTGCGGATTAGCAACTGTTGATTTTAATTCGGGATGAAATTGCGCGCCTACAAAAAACGGGTGGTTTTTTAGCTCCACAATCTCTACCAGGTCGTTTTCCGGATTGATACCTGAAGGGGTAAGACCGGCAGCTTCATATTGCTTAAGATACTCGTTATTAAACTCATAACGATGCCTGTGACGTTCTGAAATACGGTTTTTTCCGTATATGGCAGCCGCTTTAGTGCCTTTTTTAATATCGCAGGCATAGGCGCCTAAACGCATGGTACCACCTTTGTTGGTGATGTTTTTCTGATCTTCCATCATACCGATCACCGGGTATGGTGTTTCCGGGTTCATTTCGGTACTATTGGCATTTTCCAGTCCTAAAACATTACGGCCAAACTCCACCACAGCGCATTGCATGCCTAAACATATACCAAAGAAAGGGATATTGTTTTCGCGTACATGGCGTATGGCTTGTATTTTGCCCTCAAAACCACGCTCGCCAAAACCAGGGGCAACCAGTACACCATGCAAGCCTTTTAGTTTTTCGACAGCATTTTCTGGAGTTAATTGTTCAGACGGAATATATTCAACCCTTACTTTACACTCCATTTTGGCCCCGGCGTGTATAAACGCTTCG
>Ga0102588_1002615_pt1 | contig 9941 bp, 9 predicted proteins | sample AraplaMF_Col_mMS_FD_76854 | JGI IMG/M metagenome (GOLD analysis project Ga0102588, IMG submission 76854) | Arabidopsis root microbial communities from the University of North Carolina, USA - plate scrape MF_Col_mMS (SPADES assembly) (version 2) | ecosystem: Host-associated > Plants > Roots >...
ATCGCAGGTGAGGCCCAGGTGATGCTCCATGGCTATTTCGGCAGCCATAAGCACCTGCCTTTGTGTACCGCCCATACACTCGGTAAGCGCTGCCGCGGCCATGGCCGATGATACACCGATCTCGGCCTGGCACCCCCCCATCGCTGCCGATATGGTGGCACCTTTTTTAAAGATACTGCCAATTTCTGATGCCGTAAGCAAAAACTGGATGATGCGCTGATCAGTATTGCCTTCGCAAAAAACGATATAATACTGTAATACAGCAGGTATAACCCCTGCCGCGCCATTGGTAGGCGCGGTAACTACTCTGCCGAATGAAGCATTCTCTTCATTTACGGCCAAGGCAAAACAGCTTACCCAATCCAATATATTTTTAAACCCTTCACCAGTTTTACGAATGGCTAAAACCCATTCGTCGTAGTTGGAATAAGCGTTATTACCTATTAATTTACTGTTAAGTTTAAAAGCGCGACGTGCCACATTTAATCCCCCCGGCAATTGCCCGGTAGTATGGCAGCCACGGTAAATACATTCCTTTAACGCTTTAAAAATCTGTAGCACTCCGGTACGTGTTTCCTGCTCGCTGCGCCAGGCCAGCTCGTTTTCCATTACCACTTCTGATATCTTCAGCCCGGTTTTGATGCACCAGTGCAGCAGGTCGGCAGCGGTATCAATTGGAAACGGTAGATCAACCTCCTGTTTGGTTTGATTCGAGCCGCCTTCTTTTACTACAAAGCCCCCACCTATAGAATAATAGGTTTCTGAAACAGCCTTGCCATTACTTAAAAAAGCCTGAAAAGTTACCGCGTTGGGATGAAAAGGCAAGCTCTCATTAAACAGGAAAAGCAGGTCATCAACCACCGAAAAGGTAATGGCTTGAATGCCGCCGAGCTGTAATTTGTGGGTTGCTGTGATATCGCCGATCTTAGTTGTTATCTGGTCAACCTCAAAAGTTACCGGATCATCGCCACTCAATCCTAATAGTATGGCAATATCGGTACCATGACCACGACCCGTTTTGGCCAATGAACCGTAAAGCAGTATTTTCACCTGTTCAACCAGGGGCAAAACACCTTGCTGTTCAAGCGACTGCACAAACTGTTGCGCCGCCCGCCAGGGACCCAGTGTATGTGAACTGGAAGGCCCTATGCCTATCTTGAACATATCAAAAACCGAAATTTGTTCTCTCTGCATTACGTCAAAATTATAAATAAAATATCACACCTGCTTTGTAATAAAAGAGTGATGTATTTAATTTTTATTTAAATATTTTATATTTTGCAGCAATCAATAAACACTAAAACTATCACTTAAACCAAAATCAAAATGCAAGATTACGATCCTTCTTCAGCAGCCTCAGCCGGAATATTTATGGCGATATTTATGGTTTGTATTATCCCATTAATAATTACAAGTATTATCTCTGTCGTTGGACTGTGGAAAATATTTGAAAAAGCCGGCAAACCTGGTTGGGCATCCATTATACCAATTTACAGCACCATTGTATTGCTTGAAATCATTGGCAAACCCATATGGTGGATATTCCTTATTATCTTTCCGTGCACCAGTTTTATTTTTGCCATTTGGGCAATTAATTTGCTGAGCAAGAGTTTTGGCCAGGGAGTTGGTTTTACAATTGGTATAATATTTTTACACTTTATTTTTCTACCGATTTTGGGCTTTGGCAATTATCAATATTTAGGTCCTGCCGGCGCCGGGTTTGTGGGTGGCGGTAAACCATTTGATCCATCAACCAATTACCAGGATCCGTTCAACACTAACCCACCTCCGCCGCAGGTGTAATGTTGTTTAATAATATCTATTTACAAATATTTTGCAGCCAGTCGGGTTTTATCCACTGGCTGCAAAATCATTTGCTCCCGTGCCCTTTCAAATATCTTACCGGCATCGATTGCCCGGGCTGCGGTTTCCAACGTGCGGTAGTTGCCCTTTTGCAGGGCGATCTTCAAAAAAGTTTGGCTCTTTATCCGCCAGCCATTCCGCTCCTGTTCTTTTTCGCCTACGGCATTGCCGACAGCTATTTTAAGCTGGACACGCCCAAATCAACTATCAAGAAAACCCTGTTCATGATCATGGGCAGCATGGTGCTGGTTAGCTACGGTATTAAAATGTGGGGATTGTATGGCCATTACAAAACATCGGCCTGGGCAATGATGTGGCTGTAATCTTTAATAATAGTTTGCAAAAACAACATATTGTTCATTTCGGCGGGTGGTGTTACATTCAGCAGATCTTTGATGCGTTGCGCCATATTATACACCAGCATACTGTTACCACTTTTTACATAATTGTTGATCACTTCGTTTATCAATTCAATATCCTGCTCGCTTAACTGGGCTGCTTCTGTAAAAACAGGCTGATAATTATCCCCCTCGGGCTTAAAAGCGATGTTTTGCATTTTGGTGCGGGGCACAGTCCTGATGAGTGTGGTACCGGCAACCATATCGCCCAGGCGTTGTGATTTGTCTGACACGGCCACACAGATCAATCCGCATAAATTTAAAGTACCCGGCAAAAAATCAATGATCCGGAATAACCAGCGCAACAGATATTGCCCCAGGCGCGGCCGGGCTCCATCCAGGCTTATTACCTTTATTTTCATGATCTTTTTACCCACACTCTGCCCGTTCATAGCCAATTCACATATCAGATCATAAAAAACATATAATACCGCGTAAACAATTAAGATAATGCCATTTGTAATTTCTCTCCCCACTCCGCCACTACCAAGAGCGGCAAAGATGATAAACGTTGCTATAATGATAACCCCAAACATGGCCATATCAATAATATAGGCCACAATACGTTCGCCCAAACCGGCTACCTCGTAATCAATATCTATATTTTGTGTGGTGGTTATCCTTATCGTTTGCATATGACTCAAATATAAAATGTAAATCTGTCTTTTTTAGTTGTTATATAGCTCTTTTGTAATTATTTTAACCAAATAATTTTTATACGGCAATTCATGCGGGAACCTCTTTTTGTTAAGCAAAATTCTCAGAAATGGACCAGCTTTGAGCAGGAACCAACCAATGATCCAGACGAGCTTGCCGATAGGTTTATCCAGATAACCGATGATCTGGCTTATGCCAAGACATTTTATCCCAAATCAAAAACTACCGCGTACCTGAACGGGCTTGCCGCCGGTTTGCATCAATCCATTTACAAAAATAAAAGTGAAAAGAGCAACCGGTTCCTCACCTTCTGGAAGTATGAACTACCTTTATTGTTTAAAACCTATCAAAAGCAATTGCTTTACGCTTTCCTTTTCTTTATGGTTTTTTGTTTGATAGGCGCACTATCGGCTAAATATGATGAAAATTTTGTACGCCTGATCCTGGGCGACCAGTACGTGGACATGACCAATGCCAACATTATGAAAGGCGACCCTTTTGGTGTGTACAAGAACGGCAGCGAAACTTTGATGTTTTTAGGTATAGCAGCTAATAACATTTATGTATCCCTGGTAACTTTTGTGAGTGGTATTATATTCACTGTTGGTACGGTTTATTATCTTTTTCGTAATGGCATTATGCTGGGTTCATTCCAGTATTATTTTTTCAGCAAAGGGTTGGGTGTAAAATCAATCCTGGTGATATGGATACATGGCACGTTGGAGATCTCGGCCATTATTATAGCGGGCGCTGCCGGCATTATCCTGGGGAACAGCCTATTGTTCCCAAAAACTTATAAGCGTATGGTATCCTTAAAAAGAGGTGCTAAAGATGGCATGAAAGTGGCCATTGGCATTATCCCCATATTAATTGTAGCGGCGTTTTTTGAAGGTTTTGTAACCCGCCACACCGAAATGCCGATGTGGCTTAGTATTACTATATTAGCATCATCATTATTGTTCATTATTTGGTATGTGATCATATACCCCAATAAAATTTATAAAGCAACCCAAACCTATACCCATCATGCAACCCAAAGTTGAGTTAGCCAAGATCCGCGATTTTGGCGAAATTATAAGCGATACCTTTTTATTTATCAGGCAAAATATTAAACCGTTGCTGAAATACTTTTTTACCTTTTGCGGTATTTTTGTAGCAGGCGGTATTGTATGCGCGGCGCTGTACCAGTTAAAATGGGCCGGTACAATGAACAGTCTGCGTGCAGGCGCTTTTAACACCAATCAATACAAGCCGTCGCCATTCAGTTTTTTTGGACCCGAGTATTTTTTACTCATCCTTTTTGGAATACTGAGCTTTACTGCTTTAACGGTTACCTTTTTAAGCTACATAGCCCTGTACAAAGAAAAAGGCAAGCAGGTGCCCACCACCGAAGAGATGTGGGGTTATATTAAATATTACTTTCTGCGGGTACTGGGCAGCTCGATACTGCTGCATATATTACTCATTTTCGCATCGTTGCTTTGCGGCGTACCAGGGATTTATCTTTCCCCTATTTTTGCTTTGATATTTCCGATCATGGTGATAGAGAACGCCAGCTTTGGCTATGCCTTTAGCAGGAGTTTCTTTCTGATCAAGGATAACTGGTGGGTAACCTTTGGTGCATTGGTGGTGATATGGATAATTTTTTACGTGGCTATAGTAGTAATCACCATACCTACAACTATTATTAACATGATAAGCCTGATCACCGCTCCGCAAAAAGGTGGCGCTGCGTTTTCGGCTCCTGCTGCCATTATTGGGGCGGCTTTGCAACAGCTTTGCCAGGTATTTGGCGTTTTGCCTGTAACCGCATTAGCACTTTGCTATTTTAACTTAACCGAAAGCAAAGATGGCACCAGCTTAATGGATAAGATAAACAAACTGGGTACTACCACACCCAATACCGATTTACCGGCCGAAGAATATTGATCATGCTGCGCCTGTTGTGTACCATCTTTTTTGTACTACTTGTTTACGCGGGCAACGGGGCGGTTCCGGCTGTTAAACCTGTTAAACAACCACTTGTGCTTAAAACCGACACGGCAAAGATAACCTTGCGCCGTTTAGACACTGCCACTATTGCAGTTCACAGCAAACAGCCTGAGTTTCAGTACCGGGATGATACCGATACAACACCTTCCTGGTGGGACCGTTTCTGGCGCTGGTTCTGGAGTTTGTTTAAACCTATAAAGCTGGGCCAGCATGGTATGAGCCCTTTCCTGAGGATATTATCATATGTTTTGCAATACCTGCTTCTGGCCGCGGGTTTGGCTGCTATAGTATTTCTGGTGCTTAAGCTTATGGGCATTGACATGCTCAACATTTTCCGGCGCAAGCCCACATCAGCCAACTTACCTTTTATCGAATCGTTGGAGAATATTCATGATATTAACTTTGATGACGAAATTGAAAAGGCCGTTGCTCAGCATAATTATCGCCTGGCCGTACGCTTGCTTTATTTAAAATGTTTAAAACAGCTTAGCGATGCCGATTTGATCAAATGGCAAATTGATAAAACCAACAGCGCCTATATTGACGAACTGACCAACGCCCATCAGCGCCAGCTTTTCAGTTCATTGACCTTACAGTTTGAATATGTTTGGTACGGCGAATTTGCCATCGACGGGCAAACTTTCAAAAACATCAATACCATATTCCAGGATTTTAACAAAGGCATAGCATGAAAGATTTTAAGATCTATATCACTATAGCCAGCCTGGCATTGATAGGTTACGTGGTGGCACAGTACAACAAACCCAAACCGGTTAACTGGCAATCAACCCTGTATTATAAGGATAAGATCCCCTTTGGCACCTATTTGTTGTATGACCGGCTAAAAGACATTTATCCCGAGGCCGAATTAACCAGAACCAATAAATCGGCCTACAACGCGTTTCATGGCGATAGTATGCAGCAAGGGAACTATATTATCATAGCCAAAAACATCACTCTTAATAAATTTGATTTTGAGGCAATGGTGAAATATATCAAAGCCGGTAACTCGGTGTTTATGTCGGCTTTTGAGTGGCGCGGCTTTATTACGGATACTTTGAAAATGGAGAGTCGGGCAGAATATGCCACAAAAAATGTATCTATCAACTTTACCAACCCACAGTTAAAGGCAACCAATAACTATGTATTTAAGCGGGACATTGCAAACCAATATTTTTCGGAGCTCGACACCGCCAAAGCTATGGTAATAGGCAAAAACTATGCAGATCATGCTACTTTTTTAAGCTATAAATTTGGCAAGGGTACATTGTACCTGTGTGCAACTCCCGATGTTTTTACCAACTACAGCCTGTTAACCCCACAGGGAGCCGATTACGTATCCAAAGCCTTATCATACCTGCCCCGGGCCAAACATGTTTACTGGGACCAGTATCAAAACGGAGACATCCCTGAAGACATATCGCCATTGCGCGTGTTTTTCGGCAACCCGGCTTTGCAATGGGCCTATTACCTAAGCCTGGGCAGTATACTCCTGTTTGTTTTTTATGAGATGAAACGCCGTCAGCGTGTAATCCCGGTGATTGAGCCTTTGCCCAATTCCACACTTGATTTTGTAACTGTTGTGGGTCAGGTATATTATGAAAAACGCAATAACGCCAACATTGCCCATAAAAAAGTTATTTATCTGCTTGATCATATCAGGGAGCGTTACCGTTTAAAAACCAGTAAGCTCAATCAGGAGTTTATCGACATCTTGTCGCAAAAAACGGGTATCGATGGTGGTTTTGCCAACTCGCTCATCAGCGCGGTAAATTTCATCAGCACGCAGCAGCAGGTAACCGATAGGGAATTGATTGAATTGAATAAATTAATAGAGAAATTTTACAGCCAAACCGGATATAATGGAAAATGAGAATTTTGAAAACAGAACCGATCTGAGCAAACTCAGTACCGCGGTTAATCAAATTAAATATACACTTGCGCAGATCATTGTAGGGCAACAGGATTCCATCGACCTGCTTATCGCAGGTATCCTGGCCGATGGGCACATCCTGATAGAGGGAGTTCCTGGCGTGGCCAAAACCCTTACCGCTAAACTGATCTCCAAAGCTATTGACGCCCGCTATTCACGCATCCAGTTTACACCCGACCTCATGCCCTCGGATATATTGGGCACATCTGTATTTAACCCTAAGAATGCGGAGTTTGAATTTAAACAGGGCCCTGTTTTTGGCAACATCATCCTGATAGATGAAATTAACCGCGCCCCGGCCAAAACCCAATCGGCTTTGTTTGAGGTGATGGAAGAGCGTCAGGTAACTATCGACGGGCATACCTATAAAATGCAGGAACCTTTCACCGTTCTGGCCACACAAAACCCGGTGGAGCAGGAAGGTACCTATCGTTTACCCGAAGCCCAGCTTGACAGGTTTTTATTTAAAGTAGAAATCAAATACCCAACGCTGGAAGAAGAGATAGCCATCATTACCCGTCAGCATCAGCAAAAAACTACCGACCAGCTAAGTCATATACAGCCGGTTTTATCGGGTGCGGATATCATCGCGCTCAGGCAGCAGGTACGGAATTTCCATGTAGAGGCTAAATTGCTTGAGTTTGTTGCCAAGATCATTTACGAAACCCGTAACCATAAATCATTGTTCCTGGGTGGATCACCCCGCGCGTCGCTGGCCATAATCAATGCCGCTAAAGCCGTTGCTGCTATCAAGGGCCGCGATTTTATTACACCAGATGATATTATTTACGTAGCCGCACCGGTATTAAGGCACCGTATTATGCTTACGCCGGATAAGGAAATGGAAGGTGTGAGCCCGGATGATGTGGTAGCGCAGATCATACAAAAATTGGAAATACCGAGATAGAAGTTAGTATCAAGTAGCTAGTATCACGACTGCTTCATTTACCCATGTAGTCAAAAATCTTGATACTTGATACTAGCTACTTGATACTTAATCAACAGCTTATAGTGAAAAAATTCATCAGCCTCTTTTATAGAAACCTATTTTTAACAAACCGCCTGTTTGCAGCTTTAACCTGCAGTGTGGTGTTGTTTTTATTTTCGTTCTTTTTTCCGTGGCTGGGCTTTATTCCAACCCTGGCATTTGGGGTGCTGGTGATATTATTTTTGATAGATGTATTACTGCTATACCGTATAGCAAACGGGGTATTTGCCAAACGCCATGCGCCCGAACGCCTGAGTAACAGCGATAATAATGATCTGGGTGTATATATCGAAAACTGGTACAGTTTCTCTGTCAGTGTTGGTATTATTGACGAGATCCCTTTCCAGTTTCAAAAGCGTGATATCTGGTTTAAAACCAGTCTGAAACCGCATGAAAAAAAACTCATCAATTATGTATTAAGACCAACACGCCGGGGCGAATATGAATTTGGCGATATCCGGGTGTACGTTAAATCGCCTTTAGGCTTTATCAGGCGGCGTTATAATTTTGAGCAGGCAGAAATCTTACCGGTATACCCGTCCTTTCTGCAGATGCGCAAATATGAGCTGATGGCCATATCCAACCGACTTACCGATATCGGCATCAAAAAAATTCGCCGTATTGGGCACAGCATGGAGTTTGAGCAGGTAAAAAATTATGTTCAGGGTGATGATTATCGCACCATTAACTGGAAAGCCACCGCAAGGCAAGGCAATCTGATGGTAAACTCCTATACCGACGAAAAATCGCAGCATGTATACTGTGTTATTGATAAATCAAGGGCCATGAAAATGCCTTTTGAGGGACTGAGCCTGCTGGATTATGCCATCAACGCCAGCCTGGTATTATCAAACGTGGCGCTATTGAAAGAAGATAAAGCCGGGCTGATCACCGTATCTGAAAAACTGGGAGCGGTAATACCTGCCGAAAGGCGTCCTGCCCACCTGAACAAAATACTCGAGGCTTTATACAAAGAGAAAACCCGTTACCTGGAAACCAATATGGAACTGCTGTTTGCAACTGTACGCAGGGTGATCAAACAACGCAGCCTGGTAGTATTTTTTACTAATTATGAGAGCCTGAATGCACTAAACAGGCAGTTACCCTTTTTAAAAAGAATAGCCAAATACCACCTGCTATTGGTGGTGTTTTTTGAAAATACCGAGCTAAAAAAATTGAGCGAGCAACCCGCTGCCGATGTAGAAGGCATTTACATTAAAACCATAGCCGAAAAGTTTGCCTACGATAAAAAGCTCATCGTAAAAGAGCTAGCCAAACACGGCATCCAATCTATCCTGAGCGCACCTCAAAATTTGACCATTAATACCATTAACCGGTATCTGGAAATTAAGGCTAAGCAAAAGATTTAAGGGTGGAAGAGAAGCAAGAGATTAGAGTCAAGAATCAAGACTATAATACTGTTCTATACATTTCTTCAAGTTTGTCATCCTGAGCGACAGCGAAGGATCTATTAACGAACTATGCATATTGTAAAATAGATTCTTCGCTGTCGCTCAGAATGACAAACGTATTTAATTACTATATAACCATCGTCTAAAAACAAATGTCATCTCGAACGAGGTACGAGGAGAGATCTTTTACGCCAAGATATGTTAGGCGCAAAAGATTTCTCCCTCCGGTCGAAATGACATCAATGAGTACCTAAAAAAATTTCCTGATTCTTATCTCTTGATTCTCTTCCCCATCCTATCCTGCTTTCGGGAACGATACTCCAGCCGCACCCAGATCTTTGATGATCTTTTCCTGAAGGGCCATTTTGGCTGTTAAAAAATTATCCGGCTGAACCCATACATTGATCACATATCTGATGGAATCTATCTCCAGGCTATTAATACCAACCCTTGAGGCTGGTGTTTTCAACAAACCAGAGCTTGTACTTATGGCGTTCTCAATAATCCCTCTTACTTTCTCCACATCATTGGCATAGCCCACTTTTACTTCAAAATCCAGGCGGCGTTTCCCTTCGCGGGTTACGTTGATAATAACCTCGTTAAACAGCTTACCATTAGGAATGATGACCGTTTTATTATCGGCAGTAAGTAAAACCGTGTAGAACATCTGTATGGAAGTTACCTTGCCATCCTGCCCC
>Ga0102588_1002621_pt1 | contig 9920 bp, 9 predicted proteins | sample AraplaMF_Col_mMS_FD_76854 | JGI IMG/M metagenome (GOLD analysis project Ga0102588, IMG submission 76854) | Arabidopsis root microbial communities from the University of North Carolina, USA - plate scrape MF_Col_mMS (SPADES assembly) (version 2) | ecosystem: Host-associated > Plants > Roots >...
ACCGACCGATGCCAGCAGATCCGGTGCGATCTCGTGCGCGCCGACGACCCGGCGCCCATTCTCTTCGATCAGCGTGATGACCATCCGCAACACGGTATCGTCGCCACCAGCGAGCAGCGTCCGGATTGTCGACGGTAATTTCACGAGGGTCCTCAGCGTCGGCCGCACTTCGCGCCATTCCGGACGCCGGCGTACACCACCAGACATCACGACGCGGTCGATGCCGTTGCCTTCGAATATCCGACTGAGAGCGGCAAAATCTCCGACCCCGATAACCGCATGGTCAAAGCCTTCCCAAGAGCGATCGGCCTCGTCCTTCAGAGCGATAATAAAGGGATTTTCACCTGCTTGCCGCGCCGCGGTGGCGACATAGGACGGCAGAAGCCCGCTACCTGCGATGATGGCCAAGCGGCCTTTTGCCATGTCACCCGCGAGAGCCAAGCATCACCCTTTCTGTCCCCTGGTCGGAGAGGAAAGAGCCCGATCGCTATCGGCTGCGATGAAGTCGAGGATCTGAAGGACCTGCTCGCAATCGGCGTATTCATCCCGGATCGCGGCGGCGTTGGCACGGATCGAACCGGCGCCTTCGAAGATCGCCTTGTAGGCGCGCCGCACGGAATGAATGGTCGCCCGGTCAACACCGGCGCGGGTCATGCCAACGACGTTCAGTCCACTCAGAAGGCCCGGATTGCCGTTCAGCATGCCATAGGGAATGACGTCATAGCTGACCGCAGAGAGACCGCCGACGAACGCCTGGCGACCGACACGCGTGAATTGGTGCACGGCACAGCCACCACCAAGAATGACACGGTCCTCAATCGTCACATGGCCGGCGAGCATCACGTTGTTGGACATGATGACGTTGTTTCCTACCCGGCAGTCATGGGCGATATGCGAATTCGCCAGGAAAAGGTTGTTGTCGCCGACAATCGTCTGGCCACCAAAATCGGCGGTACCCGTGTTCACTGTGACGCCCTCGCGGAACGTGCAGTTGTCGCCGACCGTCAAGGTCGTTTCTTCGCCGCCGTGATGAACGCTCTGCGGATCGCCGCCGATCACGGCCATCGGGAAAACGCGGCACCCCTTACCGAGCGTCGTCCTGCCGGATACGACCGAATGCACCAGCAACTCCACGTTATCACCCAGCACGACCTTCGGCCCGACATGGCAGAAAGGGCCGATCTTCACGTTCTCGCCAATCACGGCGCCATCTTCGACGACCGCCATGGCGTGAATGCTGGCGCTGGCTGCTATCGTGCTCATGCCTGATCCTTGCGAACGATCATCGCCCCGATGTCGGCTTCGGCGACGAGCGCTCCATCAACCTTAGCATCGCAATGGAACTTCCAGATATTACCGCGCTGTTTCTGTTTCTTCACGTGGTATTCGACGCGATCGCCGGGAACGACCGGCTTGCGGAAACGCGCGTTATCGATCGTCATGAAGTAGACGAGATTGCCGGTTTCGCCCTGCTTCTTGGCGCAGATCGCGCCGGCCGTCTGCGCCATCCCCTCGATGAGCAGAACTCCCGGCATAATTGGCGATTCCGGAAAGTGACCGGTGAAATGCGGTTCGTTTGCAGTCACGTTCTTGATACCGACCGCGGATTCGTCGCCATCGATCTCGATAATCCGGTCTACGAGCAAGAACGGATACCGGTGTGGCAGCAGCTTCATGATCTCGATGATATCTGCCGAAGAGAGCGAAGTCTTTGCTTCCTCAGTCATTCTTTTCTCCCGTTTTCTTGCCGCCGGTTGATCGCGCCAAAATCGCGGCCGTCTCCCGTAGAAAATCGTTGATGGGGCGGGCCGGCACACCGCCGTAGCGCTCACCAGCGGGGATGTCTCCGATCACGCCGCTCTTTGCAGCGATCTGCACCCCGTCGCCAATCTTGATATGTCCGTTCAGTCCTGCCTGACCGCCGATCTGCACGCCGTCGCCAAGCACCGTGCTGCCGGCAATGCCGACCTGCGAAACGATGGCACAGTGACGCCCGATGCGGACGTTGTGGCCGATCTGGACCTGATTGTCGATCTTCGTGCCCTCGCCGACGACCGTATCATCCATCGTACCACGATCAATCGTTGTATTCGCGCCAATCTCGACATGATCCTGGATGATCACCCGGCCGATCTGAACGATCTTGATCATCCCGCGTGGACCCGGAGCGTAGCCGAAACCATCCTGGCCGATCCGTGCACCATTGTGAATGATGACGCTGTTGCCAATGAGGGCGCAGAGCACGCTTGCGCCAGCCGCGATCGTGCAATTGCGGCCGATCTTGACGTTGGGCCCAATAATAGCGCCGGCGCCAATATGTGTACCCGCGCCGATTTCAGCGTGCGCACCGACCACCGCCATCGGCTCGATCGAAACCTTCCCTTCGAGACGGGCCGTAGGATCAACAACCGCACGATCCGAAATACCAGGGGCTTCGGAAAAAAGGGCTTCTGGCCGCAGCGCCTTCGGGTAGAGGAATCCACCCGCCATCGCAAAGGCCGCATGGGCATTCTTCGAAATCAGAACAGGCAGATGATCCGGCACCAGCGAGCGCAGCCCCGCGCTGCAAAGCACTGCAGACGCTGCGCATGTCGCAAGCTCGTCCTTGCTCCGCTTCGAGATGATGTAACAGAGATCGCCCGCCTTCGCCCGACTTACGGGGGAAACGGAACGGATCACGACATCTGCATTTTTGGGGTCAGCAAGCTCTGCCCCAAGATACTGCGCCAACTCCGAGAGTTTCACGCCATCATGGGGCAGAAAAAAGCTATTTTGCTCCATCGGCAAATCTCCAGAACGGAATTCGGTTTTACGGTTCCGGACTGCCGATATCAGAATTGGTTGTTTATGCCAAACTTGAAGTGCTGCGTCTTGTCGAAGTCTTCCTTGGCGACCGGAATAGCGTAGTCGACGCGCAGCGTACCGAATGGCGACGCCCACATAAGACCAACGCCGACGGACGCGCGGAGTGACGCATCTTCGCCGTTCACAGTATCACCGAGCGGGTCGACATCATTGCCGAACAGCGTGCCAGCGTCGGCGAACAAGGCGCCACGCAGGCCAAAGTCGCGCGGAACCAACGGGAGCGGGAACGTCGCTTCAGCCGAGACCGTGAAATAGGTCGTACCGCCGAGCGGATCGTCGTTTGCCCCGGCAATGCGCGGGCCGATGCCCTTGTTTTCGAAGCCTCTGATATCGCCGTTGGTCAGCGTGAACTGGTCAAAGACGTTCAGGCTCTTGTCAAAGCCTACAACATAACCCGCCGAACCCGTAACCGAGCCGATAATGTCAGCATCATCGGCCAGCAGATGGAAATACCGCGCCTTGCCGTAGATCTTATAGAACTGCGAGTCACCGCCGATACCAGCAATTTCCTGCGTAACGCTTGCGTAGATACCTTCGCGCGGCAGCGTCATGTCGTCAAGCGTGTTGTAGGTCAGCGTCTGCGAAACAGACGACTTTACCCATGGGCTATTCTCAACAAGGTTCTGATACGGCGCAGACAGATCGCTCAGCGAACCCGAGGGATCGTACTTCATCTGCTTGTAGTTGTAGCGGAACGTCGTCGCCAGATCTTCCGTGATCGGCGCCGTGGCACGAAGAACACCGCTGTTTTCTTCGTAGTCGTAGTTATCGTTGCTCGACGTCTCGCTGTGATTGAGGTCGAAACCGACAGCCAAACGGTAACCGAGGAAGTAAGGCTCAGTGAAGTTCAGGCCATAGGTACGAGAACCTTCCTGACCACCACCAGCGCTGATCTTGATATACTGACCGCGACCCAGGAAGTTCTTTTCCTCGACCGAGGCTTCAAGCAGCAGGCCGTCGCCGCCGGCCGCATAGCCCGCGCCGATACCGAACGAACCCGTCGACTGGTCCTGCACATCGACCACAACGACAACGCGGTCCGGAGAGCTGCCCGGCTGCGTCGAGATGTTGACCGACGAGAAGTAGCCGAGAGCTTCGAGACGGCGCTTTGCCCTCGTGATCATCTGCTGATTGAACGCGTCGCCTTCGCTCATGTCGAACTCGCGACGAATGACAAAGTCCCGCGTGCGGCTGTTGCCGCGGATTTCGATACGCTCGACATAGGCGCGCTCGCCCTGGTCAACGAGGTATTCGACGCCGATCGTGTTGTTCGCCAGGTCACGATTGCCGCGCGGCGTTACGCGCGCAAAAGGATATCCAGCGGAGGCGACCTGGTCAGAGATCGCTTCCATCGACTTCTGGACTTCCTTGGCGCTGTAGACCTGGCCCTCGCGAGTGCGGACGAGCCCCTGCAACTGCGTGGCATCAACTCCGGGAACCGTCGACTGCACGGTTACGGCGCCGAAATTGTAGCGCGGACCTTCTTCGATATTGAAGGTCAACGTGTACTTGTTGGTCGCCTCGTCGAAGGTCGCGTCCGACGAGATGATACGGAAGTCGGCAAAGCCGCGATTGTAATAGAACTGACGCAGCGCCTCTTCGTCAGCGCGAAGCTTGTCTTCGCTGTAGACGTCCTTGCGGGTCAGGAACGACAGGAAGTTGGAGCGCTTCGTGTTGATGACCGAAGCGAGACGGCCGGAGCTATAGGCATTGTTGCCAACGAAATTGATGGCGCCGATCTTGGTGCGATCACCTTCGTCAATGACGAAAGCCAGATTGACGCGACCTTCGCCGAGCGGCACGACCTGCGTGGTCACCTGGACCTCGCTGCGACCGGTTGCCGCATACGCGTCCTTGATCGACTGAATGTCCGCCTGGATCTGCGCGTCGTTAAAAGGTCCGGCCGCGTGCGTCTTCACGATCGCAGCAAGCTTGTCGTCCTTGATCTTCCGGTTGCCGTTGAAGACGACCTGGTTGATGAGCTGCGCTTCCTGGACCGTCACGACCAGCGTGCCGCCGGAAACGGAAATCTTGACGTCGGAGAAATAGCCAGTGTCGTAAAGCTGCTTCACCGAGTCATCGATGTCGGTGTTGGAGAAGCTCTGGCCAGGCTGGATTGTGAGGTTCGAGCGAACGGCCTCAGCGCCGACACGGCTGGCGCCGCGCACATCGATGCGCTGAATCACTGCAGCTTCTGCCGTCGTAGCGGAGACGAAAACCGCTGCACCTGCTCCCGAAGCAACAATACCTGCAGACAGCGCAACCGCCGATACTGCGTTCAAAAATCTTGAACCAGCCTTCATTTCACCCATTACCTTTTTTCTCGTCCCCGGCCCCAGGCGTCCCCCGATTCCGGTCACGTGTGTCGTTTTACCCGCTTTTGCCTTACAAGCAAGGGAGCAAGTTAATTTCTGTTTACTTCATTTCAAAGCGTGACGCATTCGCCACTACAGCTTTGAAACATCGTAAATAAATGGTAATTTCCCTCGTCGAGCAATCAACCAATCAAAGCGCTTATATCGTTCCAGGTGGCAAAAACCATCAAGCTCAAAACCATCGCCAAGCCAATGCGAAACGCAATGTCCTGCGCAGACGAACCCAACGGTTTTCCCCTCACCGCTTCAATCGCATAGAACATCAAATGTCCGCCATCAAGTACCGGAACCGGCATCAAGTTCAGTAATCCGATGGAAACAGACAAGACAGCGGCAAGCTGAAGCAAAGCTGCAACGCCCAACGTCGCCATCTGACCGGAAGCCTGAGCCACGCGGATCGGTCCGCCAAGCTGGTCTGGCTTCATATAACCGGAGATCAGGTTGCCAATATACTTGAAGGTGCCAGTTACGATGTGCCAGGTCTGGATCGCGCCTTCCTTGACCGCCTCCATTGGCGAGTAGGTCTGTACCCGGAAGTGGCCGACCTCCTGGTTGGTGACGATGCCGATCAGGCCGATTTCGATCTTGTTGCCGAACTGGTCGGTCATATCGGTTCGCGCCGGCACCATCGGCACATCCAGCTTCTGGCCGTTGCGCTCGATCGTCACGACAATTTGCTGCTCGGGCCGAATGCTGACGTAGCGCCGGACGTCGTCAAAAGTCTCGACCCTCGTTCCATCGATGGCGATCAGAAGGTCGCCAGGCACGACGCCCGCTTCGGCTGCAACGCTGCCCGGCTTGACTTCCGCAACCACAGGATCAGCAACCGATCGACCGTAGATCGAGAAGAGAACCGCAAAAATCGCAATCGCCAGGATGAAATTCGCTATCGGGCCAGCAGCAACCGTTGCGGCACGCTTCCACAGCTTCGCGCCGGCGAAGGACCGCGCACGATCCTCTTCCGACATTGACGCGAGCTTGTCGTCATCGGGCTTGCTCGATACATCCTCGTCGCCGAAGAAGCGGACATAGCCGCCCAGCGGTATCAGTGAGAGCTTCCAGCGCGTTCCATGCTTGTCGGTGAAGCCGAGCAATTCCGGACCAAAGCCGATCGAGAACGCCAATATGCGGATGCCGCTCCATCGCCCCACCAGATAGTGGCCCATTTCATGCACGAAAACGAGCAATGACAGCACGAGGACAAAGGGCAAGATATAGCCCGTCAGGAATGCCAATATACCGGTCAAGCCAAGCATCTGATTTTTCCGCCAGCCTTTGCAGACATTATACGCCGAACAGGGCTGCGCCGAGCGACGTTATTTCGCCGCCCTTTATCAGCGAAAAAAGCCCAGCAAGCAAGAACGCCGCAAAGCAGGCGAAAATGAGCCCGTCGACACGGTCCATGACGCCGCCATGCCCTGGAATCAGGTGGCTCGAATCCTTGACGCCGAAGCGACGCTTGATGAAGGATTCGAAGAGATCGCCGCTCTGACTGCATACCGATAGGATGAACGCAACCGGAGCCGCGAGCACGAGGCTCTGCGGAAAGGCAAAATTGGCAACCAGGCTACCGGCGATCACAGCGGAAACGGCGCCGCCAATAGCGCCGGACCATGTCTTTCCGGGAGATATCTTCGGCGCCAGCTTCGGGCCACCGATGGCGCGCCCGACGAAATAAGCAAGAATGTCGGTCGACCACACGACTGCGAATACAAAGAGCATCGCGAAAAGGCCGACGCTATCGGAGCCGCGGATGCTCGAAAGGGCAATTCCCGTAAGACCGGCGTACACGATCCCCGTGGGAAACCAGCGCGATACGCCGGACACAAGCACGAAGCCGACAGCAATCAGGAAGAACAGCACCAGTAGCAGCAGGGAATATCCAAGCGTCCCCGCAACGACGGCCACCGCGATTGCCGCCTGCCCTATCCAACCGATCGCATTGGCGACCGGCTGTTCCGTGGCAAGCTTCGTAATGGTCGACCATTCATAGTAGATCAGCAGTCCGATCGCTGCCGACAGCAGGCTGAAGGCAACGCCGCCGTACCAGGTGGCGAGCAGAACGATAACGGCAAGGATTACGCCCGAAATAATGCGCAGCTTCAGCTCCTGCTGCATCAGGTGCCCACTGCCGCAGCCGTCTGTGCCACCAGTCCGCCAAAGCGACGGTCGCGCGACGCGAAGGTTTCCAACGCCGAGTAGAAGATATCCCGGCTGAAATCGGGCCAATACTCGGGCACGAAAATGAACTCGGAGTAGGCCGCCTGCCAGAGCAGGAAGTTGGAAAGGCGTTCTTCACCGCTTGTGCGGATGATCAGGTCCGGATCCGGGATCCCGGCCGTGTCGAGCCGCGCATCGATCAGCGCCGGAGAAATATCCTGCGCCTTCAGCCGGCCTGCCTCGACATCCCGTGCAAGGCTCGCCATCGCACGCGCGATCTCGTCGCGCGAGCCATAGTTGAAGGCGATGATGAGCGTCAGCGCGGTATTCGTCTTTGTGGTCTCTTCCGCATCCACGAGAAGATCGAGGATGTCGCTCTTGAGGCTGTGCCGGTCGCCAATCACTTTCACGCGCACGTTCTGGCGATGCAGTTCCGCCAAGTCACGACGAATGAAGGCTTTCAGCAATCCGAGGAGATCCGAGACCTCCGTTTCCGGACGCCGCCAGTTTTCCGACGAGAAGGCGAAGAGCGTGAGATATTTGATCCCGACGTCGCCCGCTGCGCGCACGGCCTCGCGCACAGCGTCAACGCCCTTTCGATGCCCCATCGTCCGCGGAAGCCCGCGCTGCTTTGCCCATCGGCCGTTGCCGTCCATGATGATGGCAACGTGTTCTGGCACAGTCAAAAATGTTCGTTCCGACATTTCCCGTCCGGTTCTTGCAGCCAAGGCGCAGCCGCAGCGCGCCTTAAACCTGCATGATTTCCTTTTCCTTCTCGCCAAGCAAGCGGTCGACCTCAGAAATCGTCTCGTCGGTCATCTTCTGCACACGATCTGATTGTGCCCGGCTTTCGTCCTGGCCAATCGCACCGTCTTTTTCGGCTTTCTTAAGGCCGTCCATGCCGTCACGACGTACATGGCGAATCGCAACCTTGCTCTTCTCGGCATAGTCGTGGGCGACCTTCACCAGCGATTTGCGGCGCTCCTCGTTGAGCTCCGGCAGCGGGATACGCAGGTTCTGGCCATCGATGATCGGATTGAGGCCGAGGTTGGCCTCGCGGATCGCGCGATCGACGGCGTTGACCATCGACTTGTCCCAGACGGAGATGCCAAGCATACGCGGCTCTGGAACGGTCACGTTTGCCACCTGGTTCAGCGGCACGCGCGAACCATAGGCCTCGACCATGACAGGGTCGAGAATGTTAGCCGAGGCGCGGCCGGTGCGCAGCGATGCGATATCGTGCTTGAACGCGGAAATCGCGCCATCCATGCGGCGCTTGAGTTCCTTGATGTCGATGCCTTCACTCATTTTATTGCTCCCGTCTTGGTAGAAGCTGCGGCAAAGCAGGCCGCCCACTCAATCAGTTATCAGAGACGATGGTCTTGAGGCCACCGCCCTTGAGGATTTCAGCAAAACCACCCTTCTCGTGGATCGAGAAGACGATGATCGGAATGTAATTCTCCCGTGCAAGCGCCACTGCCGCGACGTCCATGACGGCCAGTCCCTTGTCGAGGACTTCCTTGTGCGTCAGGTGGTCGAAGCGCGTCGCCTCGGGATCTTTTTTCGGATCGGCCGAATAAATACCATCGACTTGCGTTCCTTTGAAGATCGCTTCCGCTCCCATTTCGGCGGCGCGCAGCGCGGCTGCCGAGTCCGTCGTGAAGAACGGGTTGCCGGTGCCGCCTGCGAAGATCACGACGCGGCCGAGCGATAGATGGTAGAGCGTCGCGCGCTGCGAGAAACTCTCGCAGATCTCCGGCATCGCAATCGCCGAGAGCACAACAGTGTCGATGTTCAGCTTGCGCAGCGACGTTGCCAGCGCCAGCGCGTTGATGACGGTCGCGAGCATGCCCATGTGGTCGCCGGTAACGCGATCGCCACCCTTGGAGGCAACTGCGACACCGCGGAAGATGTTGCCGCCGCCGACGACGACGCCGACTTCCACACCCATCTGCCGCGCTTCGGCTATGTCAGCCGCAATGCGGTCTGCGACCGCTACATCAATTCCAAATCCCTGGCTGCCCATGAGGGCTTCGCCGGAAGCCTTGAGTAGAACGCGTTTATAGACAGGCTCTGACGACATCGTGGCTCCTCGTATATTACCGCTGTGTGCCGGATACACGAAGGGCACCGCGTTGTCACGCGATGCCCTTCGGTTTTCCCAAATATGGCTGAAAGATCAGCCCTTGGCAGCGGCCACTTCAGCAGCGAAGTCGCTCTCTTCCTTCTCGACGCCTTCGCCGAGGAGAAGGCGTGCCATGCCGACGACTTCGATCTTGGCGCCGGCTTCCTTTTCTGCTTCCTTGACAGCAGCGCCGACCGTCAGGTCGGGGTTGATGACGAAAGCCTGCGAGAGCAGAGCAACTTCTTCGAAGAACTTGCGCATACGGCCTTCGACCATCTTTTCGATGATGGCTTCCGGCTTGCCGGATTCGCGGGCCTGCTCGATGAAGACGTTGCGTTCGCGCTCGGCAACGGCAGCGTCGACTTCTTCGGCGCGGATGGCGAGCGGGTTGGTCG
>Ga0102588_1002629_pt1 | contig 9886 bp, 12 predicted proteins | sample AraplaMF_Col_mMS_FD_76854 | JGI IMG/M metagenome (GOLD analysis project Ga0102588, IMG submission 76854) | Arabidopsis root microbial communities from the University of North Carolina, USA - plate scrape MF_Col_mMS (SPADES assembly) (version 2) | ecosystem: Host-associated > Plants > Roots >...
CGTTTTTCTTGTGGGAAGCGCGCTGGCGCGCGAATGGGTGCTCGCCGCAAGCACCCTTCGCGCGCCAGCGCGCTTCCCACATGAGCTTCCTGAGTTCAGCGGTCTTCTATATCGAGCGCGCCACCACGCGCTCCGCCGCCCCACGACCGGCTTCGGTCGACGTCGACACCACCGCGTAGTTGTGCCCCCCGTCGGACCAGTAGCTGGCCAGCAGGCCGGCTTCTTCGCGCATGCCGCGCGGCAGCAGGTGCCGGGCGGGGCCGGGCGGGCGCACGTAGAAGCTGACGGTGTGACCGTTGCCGTCGTCGTAGAGCACCATGCCCGCGGGGCCCTGTTCGGTGGCGAACAGTCGCCCGCCGATGGGGCGGAAGCCGGCGTCGGCGAGGTCGGGCAGGCGGATGTCCGAGCCCACGCGCCCGGCCAGCCAGGCCCGCAGGTCGGTCTCGTTGCCCGTGGTGATGTCCATGCCCACGCCGTGGTCCATGGCCAGCAGCCGGTAGGCCTGCAGGGCGTCCGCCATCGGCGCGTTGCCGGTACCGACGCCGCGGGCGGTCCAGCCGGCGATGCTGCCTACCGCGAGGCAGACGAACAGCGCCGCCGCGATGGCGAGGCGCTGGGTGCGTCGGCGCCGCGACGTCTCGCGCACGAGGATCGGGTCGAGGCCCGGCGCCGGCGCGAGATCGCCGGCGAGCAGCGTGCGCAGCTGCTGGGCGTCCTGACGCCAGCCGTGCACTTCTTCCGCCTGTTCCGCGTGCCGGGCGAGGTAACGCTCCACCTCGCTGCGGTGCGCGCTGTCCAGGTGACCGTCCACGTACGCGTGGATGTCGTGTTCGCTGGGGGGCGTGGTCGTCGTCATTTCAGCAGTCGCAGTGACGGGGATTGGGGGTCGCCCTCGACGAGCTGGCGGAGCGCGCGGCGGGCACGGGAGAGGCGGGACATCACCGTGCCGATCGGTACCTTGAGGATGTCTGCCACCTCGCGGTAGCTCATGCCTTCCACGGTGATCCACAAGAGCAGGCTGCGCTGCTCCACCGGCAGGGCCGCGAAGGCGGCAAGCGTGGAATGCGCGAGCGCGACGCGTTCCGCGGACGGCCAGGTCGGCTCGTCGTTCGAGATCGAGCCCAGCAGCAACGCCTGCCGGGCGGCACGGCGTTTGCCGTCGAGGAACAGCCTGTACAAGATCGAAAAGAGCCAACCGCGCAGGCTCTCCTCGTCGCGACGCGTATGCCAGCGGGACAACGCACGTTCGACGGCCGATTGCACGAGGTCGTCGGCGGCATGCGCATCGCGGGAAAGCCAGAGCGCGAAGCGCCGCATGCGCGGCAGCATCGAGCGAAGGGCTTCATCGATTCGCGGGTCGGACATGCCGGGGGCTCTCGCCGGATCTGATATGGACGTTGGACGTCCGATGGGAGAGATTATTCCCACGGCCGGGAATAAAAGTCCCTGACGTACGTCCCACCCTGGAACGCCAACGCCACCAGGAACACACGATGACAGACGACAGGCAGGAATCGCACCCACCCGCCCGCACGACGGGACGATGGATCGCGATAGGGGTGATAGTGGCGGCGGTCGCTGCCGTTTTCGGGTATGTCGGCGGCTGGCTCGCGCCGGAGCGCCTCACGCCGAAACGCATCGTCGACGCGTTGCAGGCGAATGGCGGCGACCATCCCGGCTTTCGTCGCAACCACGCGAAGGGCATCTGCGTGACCGGCCGCTTCGAGTCGAACGGCGAGCTCGCGGCGTTCTCCACCGCCCGTCTGTTCGGCCCGGGCAACACGCCCTTCGTGGGGCGCCTCGCGATTCCCGGCGGCAATCCGTACGCGCCGGACGGGTCCATCCCCATCCGCAGCTTCGCCATTCGCTTCGACCTCGCCGACGGCGAGCAATGGCGCACGGGCATGAACGCGATGGCCGTCTTTCCCGTGACCACGCCCAAGGCGTTCTACGACCTCACGGTCGCGACGCACCCGGACCCCGCCACGGGCAAGCCGGACCCCGAAAAGGCGAAAGCCTTCTTCGGCGCGCATCCCGAAACCGGCCCGTTCCTCGCGTGGATCAAGACGGCGAAGCCCTCGGCGAGCTACGTCACCGAGACCTATCGCAGCATCAATGCGTTCTACCTGCGCGATGCGGCCGGCCAGCGCCGCGCCGTCCGCTGGCAGATCGTGCCGGAGCAAGGTCCCGAAGGCGAGGGCGGAGCCGCCGCCGGCGACGCCGATTTCCTTGCGGCCGACCTCATGAAACGCCTCGGGCAGGGCCCGCTGCGCTGGCACCTGCAGATGGTCTTCGCCGACCCCGGCGACCCGGTGAACGATGCGACGAAGATCTGGCCCGATGGTCGCAAGACCGTCGACGCGGGCACCGTCGTGGTCGACGCCGCCGAAGCGCAGGCCGACGGCCCGTGCCGCGACGTCAACTACGATCCGATGATCCTCCCGCGCGGCATCGAGCCCTCGGACGACCCGCTGCTTGCCGCGCGTTCCGCGACGTACGCCGACTCGTTCCTGCGTCGTACCAGCGAGGAAGCGCACGTTCCGGGCACCGCCCATCCGAAGGAGGCCCGCCCATGAGTCGCCCCGACACCTTCCACTGGTTCGCGCGTCTGCTGCACTGGGTGATGGCGGCGATGGTGATCTCGATGCTCTTCATCGGCGCGGGCATGGTCACCAGCGTCGAGTCGAAACACACGTGGCTGCTCGCCATCCATAAACCACTGGGCATCAGCATCTTCGTGCTCGCGCTCATCCGCCTCGGGTTCCGCCTCACGCACCCCGCGCCGCCGCTTCCCGACGACATGCCGCTCTGGCAGAAGCTCGCCGCGCATGCGTCGCACTGGCTGTTCTACGCGTTGATGATCGGTCTTCCGCTCGTCGGCTGGGGCATGCTGTCGGCCGGCAACTTTCCCGTGACGCTCGGCGCGGGCCTGCGGTTGCCGCCGATCCTGCCGTTCGATCCGCTGCTGTATGCGTGGCTGAGGGAAGCCCACCGTTACCTCGCGTGGCTGTTCTTCCTCACCTATCTCGCGCACATGGGCGCGGCACTGATGCACGGCCTGATCCGCCGCGACGGCGTGCTTCAGGCGATGACGGGGAGGCGCGCACCATAGCGCGCATGCGCCTCGCCTTCGTCGCCACGCTGCTGGTGCTCACCGGATGCCGTTCGCTCGGCTATTACGCCCACGTCGCCCATGGCCAGGCGGCATTGCTGAGCGAACGACGGCCGATCGCGAAAGTGATCGCCGATCCGAAGACGCCGGCGGCCACCCGCGACCGGCTCGTGCTCGCCAGCGAGGCGCGTCGCTTCGCGTCCGCGAACCTCGGCCTGCCGGACAACCGTAGCTACACGTACTACGTCGCGCTCGACCGGCCATGGGTGGCGTGGAATGTCTTCGCCACGCCGGAGCTTTCGGTGGCGCCCGTGACGCACTGTTTTCCGGTGGCGGGATGCGTCGCCTATCGCGGGTATTTCCGTCGCGACCTCGCGGACCGCGAGGCGATGCGCGAAGCCGCGCTCGGTCATGACGTGTCGATCGGCGAAGTGCCGGCGTACTCCACGCTCGGCTGGTTCGCCGATCCCCTCCTGAGCAGCATGATGCGCTGGGACGACGACGAACTCGCCGGCACGATCTTCCACGAGCTCGCCCATCAGAAGCTCTATGTGAAGGACGATTCGTCGTTCAACGAATCGTTCGCGACCTTCGTCGAGCGCGAAGGCCTGCGCGAGTGGCGCCAGTCGCGCCATCTGTCGCCGCCCGACGAACGCGGCGACCGGCTGACTCGTTCCTTCACCTCGCAGGTGCTCGCGCTGCGCGACCGCCTGCAGGCGATCTACGCGGAAGATCGCAGCGACGATGCGAAGCGCGTCGCCAAGGCGGAGGCGTTCGAGGACTTCCGCGGCCGTTACCTCGACTGGCGCGACGGGGAAGCCGGCGGCGACCACCGCTACGACCGCTGGATGTCGCGCCCGTTGAACAACGCACGCCTGCTGCCGTTCGGCCTGTACGACACGTGGGCGGACGCGTTCGGCGTGGTGTTCGCGCAATCGGGCGGACGCTGGGATGCGTTCTACGAACGTGTCCGCGTGCTGGCGGAGATGCCGCCGGCAGAGCGCGAGCGTGAACTGGCGCGCCTGGGTGGGAGCCAGCCTGCTGGCGATGGGAGCTCGCGGCGAGACTGATTCGCCAGCAGGCTGGCTCCCACCGGGATCAGTGCGCCTTGCGCCCCGCCATGTGCTTCAGATACGCCACCAGATCGTCCAGGTCGGCATCCGTGAGCACCTTGCGGTCGAAGCCGGGCATCTTGGCCTGCGGCCAGTGGCGGAGGTCCTGCGGGTTCCTGACGAGCGTGCGGAACATGTCGTCGCGCAGGTATTCCGTGGGGCTGTGGGGGATGTTGAGATCCGGCCCGAGTTTCGCATCGCCCTGGCCGTTGAGCGTGTGGCACGTGATGCAGTTGCGCTGGAACACCGCGAAGCCGCGACGGGCCGGTGCGTCCTTGGGCAGGCCGGCCGCGGGCTGCATCGCGGGGAAGCGCGATGCGGGATCGGCCAGCACCCGGATGGTCGCCACCTGGTATGGCCATTGCTCGGGGCCAACATGGCCCGCGGCGGGGTTCGTCCACACGAGATAAAACGGCCCCGCGCCCGGCTTGCCTTGGGCCAGCGCCGGCCACGGCTTGCCCGGAGGCTCCACGGCGAGCCACGCCTCGGCGCCGTGTCCGTCGAGGATCAGCGACGCGGGAATTTCGGCCGCGAAGCCGTCGAGGGCGACGAACTGCAGGTGCGCATCGGCAGGAACGCCTGCCAGCAGGGACTTGAGCGGAACCGCGACGTAGCGGGTCTCGCGATGGTAGGAGACATCGCCCGGCACGCGCACCTCGCGCGCGTCGGATCGGGCCAGCAACTGCTCGGTGGTGAGGATCCGCGGACCGGCGGCGGTCTGCAGCGTGAGGGTGGCGGCCGGCGCGAGGCCGGCACAGGTCAGCAGGAGGATGGCGATGAGGGCGCGCACGTGAGGCCTTGCGGAGCGGACGGGGACCCTCGGATTATGGCCGCAACGCCCCCATATGGACCGGACCCGATCCACGGATTTCCCCCATGGCCGACACCACCGTCCCCGATTTCTTCCAGCGCTTCCCGATGCAGCGCGTGACCACCGGCGAACTCGACGCGGAACTCGCCGTCGACGACGACCGCATCGTCATCCTGTTCCTGTGGGGACGCGACTGTCCGAACTGCGACATCGCCAAGCGGCAGATCCTGCTGGCCGCCGGGCGGTTCGGCTGGCCCGAAGTCCGCTGGCTGCACGACAACGTCTACGACGATCCGAAGATGGCGACGCGGTTCGGCCTGCACGGCATTCCGGCATGGTTCCTGTTCCATCGCGGCAAGAAACTGGGCCGTATCACGTCGTGGCCCGGCACCGATGCCTTCGTCGACGCGGTGAACAAGCAGATCGCCGCGACGGGCGCCACCGCATGATCGTCGGCTCGCTGCTCGATACCGACCTGTACAAGTTCACGATGATGCAGGTCGTGCTGCACCAGTATCCGGCGGCCGAGGTGGAATACCGTTTCCGCTGCCGCACGCCGGGCATCGATCTGGTGCCGCTCATCGGCCGCATCCGCCAGGAACTCGACGCACTGTGCGCGCTGCGCTTCGCGGACGACGAGCTCGATTACCTGCGCGGCCTGCGCTTCATCGACAGCGACTTCGTCGATTTTCTGGGCCTGTTCCAGCTCAACGCGAAGTACGTGCACATCGCGCCGGCGGCGCAGGGCGGTGGCGAGATCGACATCGTGATCTCCGGCCCGTGGCTGCACACGATCATGTTCGAAGTGCCGCTCCTGGCCATCGTCAACGAACTCTACTTCCGCGCCACGCAGCCGGATACCGATCTCGTCGAGGGCAGGGCGCGCCTGCACGCGAAGATCGCCCTGCTACGGGATACGCCGGGCTACGACAAGGTGCGCATCGCCGACTACGGCACGCGCCGTCGCTTCTCGCGCGACTGGCACGAGGAGATGCTCGCGACGCTGAAGGCGGAACTCGGCCCGCAACTCGCCGGCACCAGCAACGTGTGGCTGGCGAAGCGGCTGGGCCTCGTGCCCATCGGCAGCATGGCGCACGAATACCTGCAGGCGTTCCAGTCACTGGGCCCGCGCCTGCGCGATTCGCAGACGGCGGCGCTGGAGGCATGGGCGCGTGAATACCGCGGCGACCTGGGCATCGCGCTCTCCGACGTCTACGGGCTCGACGCGTTCCTGCGCGACTTCGACATGTATTTCTGCAAGCTCTTCGACGGCGCGCGCCACGATTCGGGCGATCCGTTCACCTGGGGCGACCGTGTGCTCGCGCATTACGAGAAGAACCGCGTCGACCCGCGCACGAAGACGCTGGTGTTCAGTGACAGCCTCGATATCCCGCGGGTGATGGAGCTTTACCGGCATTTCGCCGGCCGCTGCTCGCTGTCGTTCGGCGTGGGCACCAACCTCACCAACGACGTGGGGCCGTCGCCCCTGAACATCGTGATCAAGATGACGCGTTGCAACGGACAGCCGGTGGCGAAGCTCTCCGACTCGCCGGGCAAGGCGATGGGTTTCGAAGACCCTGACTACGTGGCATACCTGCGCAAGGTGTTCGGCCTGCCTCAGAACGCGGGAAGCACGGCGCCGCCGTAGGTCTTCTCGATGAACGCCTTGACCTCGGGCGAGGTCAGGGCCTTCGCGAGCTTCTGCACGCGCGGATCGTCCTTGTTGTCGGGGCGCGCGACGAGGAAGTTCACGTACGGCGAATCCTTGTCCTCGATCAGCAGGGCGTCCTTCAGCGGGTTGAGCTTCGCGGCCAGCGCGTAGTTGGTGTTGATCAGCGCGAGGTCCACCTCGCCGACCACGCGCGGAAGCATGGCGGCTTCCAGCTCACGGAACTTCAGGTGCTTCGGGTTTTCCACGACGTCTTTCAGCGTGGCGAGGCGATCGTTCGGATTCTTCAGCGTGATCAGGCCATGCTTCGCCAGCAGGAGCAGCGCGCGGCTGTTGTTGCTGGGATCGTTGGGGATCACCACGTCGGCGCCATCGGGGAGCTGGTCGATCGACGTGTACTTGCGCGAATACGCGCCGAACGGCTCGATGTGCACGCCGACCACCTTCACCAGGTTTGTGCCGCGTTCCTTGTTGAACGCGTCGAGGTACGGCTCGGTCTGGAAGAAGTTGGCGTCGAGCTGCTTCTGCGCCACCTGCATGTTCGGCTGCACGTAATCGGTGAACACGCGGATCTCGAGGTCGACGCCTTCCTTTGCCAGCAGCGGCTTGATCTCTTTCAGGATCTCCGCGTGCGGCATGGGCGTGGCGGCGACGGTGAGCTTCGTCTCGCCGCCCTTGTCGCCGTCCTGGCCGCCCGAACAGCCCGCCAGGAGGATCGCAAGGGCGGTGCCGAGGGGGAGCAGGTACTTCTTCATGGGGGATGTCCGTCGCTTCATGTTGCGGTGCGACAGCATAGACGTCCATACCGCCGGATGCAAAACGCCCCCGGCGGCCGTTCAGCGACGGCTGTAGCGGCCCACGAGACGATCGCCGATGGACTGCAGGATCTGCACCAGCACCACGAGCAGCGCGACCGTCACCAGCATGTAATCGGGCTTGTACCCGTTGTAACCGTACTGGTAGGCGAGGGCGCCAAGGCCACCGGCGCCCACGATCCCGCCCATGGCCGTGTAGCCGACCAGCGCGACCGCCGTCACCGTCGTCGCGGCGATCAGGCCGGGGCGCGACTCGGGCAGCAGCACGCGGGTCACGATCTGGCCCGTCGTCGCGCCCATGGCCTGGCTGGCCTCGATCACGCCACGGTCCACCTCGCGCAGCGCCGTTTCGACGAGGCGCGCGAAGAATGGCGCCGCACCGATCACCAGCGGCACGATGGCGCCGCGGATGCCGATGCTCACGCCCGTGATCGCCTGCGTGACGGGGATCAGCAGGATCATCAGGATGATGAAGGGAACCGAGCGCAGCACGTTCACCACGAGCGACAGCACGCCATAGAGCTTCGGCTTCGCGTGCAGCTGGCCCCGCGCGGTGAGGAACAGCCACACGCCCAGCGGCAGTCCGAGCACGATGGTGAAGAGCAGCGAACCGCCGAGCATCAGCAGCGTGTCGACGCAGGCCTGCGCGATCTCGGGCCAGTCGATGTTCGGAAACAGGGTCCGCAGCGGGCTCATCGGGCCACCTCTTCGATATCGACACCCGCGGCGCGGATCTGCGCCAGCGCGTCGTCGAGGCGCTCGCCGTGCATGGCGAGCGTCAGTTGGCCGTAAGGCACGTCCTTGATCCGGTCGACGCGACCGGAGAGCAGGTTGTATTCGACCCCGGTGTCGCGCACCACGCTGGAAAGCAGCGGCGAGTACGTCGCGTCGCCACGGAACGAGAGCCGGAACAGCGGGCCGCTCACGCCGGGGAACTCCGCGCCGCGTCCTTCGCGGTGATCCGCTTCGGCGACGAAACGACGCGTCGTGGCATGTCGCGGATGGAGGAATACGTCGGCGACGGTGCCCTGTTCCACGACATGGCCGGCGTCGAGCACCGCCACGCGATCGCAGACGCGACGGACCACGTCCATCTCGTGCGTGATCAGCACGATCGTCAGGCCGAGGCGACGATTGATGTCCGCAAGCAATTCGAGCACCGAGGCCGTGGTCTGCGGATCGAGCGCGCTGGTGGCCTCGTCGCAGAGCAGGATCGACGGCCGGCTCGCGAGCGCGCGCGCGATGCCGACGCGCTGCTTCTGTCCCCCGGAGAGTTGCGCGGGATACTTGCGTGCATGCGCGGCGAGGCCGACCAGGTCGAGCAGTTCGTCCACGCGCGCGGCGATCGCCGCGTCGTCCGTGCCGCCCTGGAGGCGCAGCGGGAACGCCACGTTGTCCGCGACGGTGCGCGACGAGAGCAGGTTGAAGTGCTGGAAGATCATGCCGATGCCCGAGCGCAGGCGACGCAGGTCGGCCCCCTGTGCGTCGGTCACGTCCTCACCGTCGATGAACACCTTGCCGCCGGTCGGGCGCTCCAGCAGGTTGATCAGGCGCAACATCGTCGACTTGCCGGCACCGGAGTGGCCGATGATGCCGAACACTTCACCGGCCGCGATCGTGAGATCGACGGGGTGCAGGGCGGGAACGAGTGCTCCGTCCACGGCATAGGACTTGGAGGCGGCGGCGAAACGAATCACGGGCGTTGGCTCTTGGCCGGCAAAGACGTCCAATGGTAGCCGAACCGGGGGCGCGCAGGCCGGCACAGAGGCGTAGACTCGGCCAGACCAACCTTCAGGGAACGGCGCATGGCCAGCAGCATCTACGATTTTTCCGCCCGCGACATCGATGGCAACGAGCGCTCGCTCGCCGAGTACCGCGGGAAGGCCCTGCTGGTCGTGAACGTGGCCTCGAAGTGCGGCTTCACACCGCAGTACAAGGGTCTGGAGGCGCTGCAGAAGGAATTCCACGACAAGGGCTTCGAGGTACTGGGCTTCCCGTGCGACCAGTTCGGTCACCAGGAGCCGGGCGACGAAGCGGAGATCCGCAACTTCTGTTCGCTGACCTACGACGTCTCGTTCCCGATGTTCTCGAAGATCGACGTCAACGGCGACAATGCGCATCCGCTGTACCGCTGGCTGAAGAAGGAACAGAAGGGCCTTCTGGGCACCGAAGGCATCAAGTGGAATTTCACCAAGTTCCTGGTCGGTCGGGATGGACAGGTAGTGGAGCGCTATGCGCCGACCGATACGCCGGAGAAGATCGGGAAGGATCTGCCGAAGGTGCTTGGCTGAGGTTTTCGCGAGCCCCCTTCGCCCGCCAGCGGGCTTCCCACAAATGCGCCAGCCGCTGATGTGGGAAGCCCGCTGG
>Ga0102588_1002640_pt1 | contig 9862 bp, 10 predicted proteins | sample AraplaMF_Col_mMS_FD_76854 | JGI IMG/M metagenome (GOLD analysis project Ga0102588, IMG submission 76854) | Arabidopsis root microbial communities from the University of North Carolina, USA - plate scrape MF_Col_mMS (SPADES assembly) (version 2) | ecosystem: Host-associated > Plants > Roots >...
GACGATGTGCGGAGCCGAGCGCTTTCCGTTGACGCCTATGTCTCCACGGAACTCGGCGATCGCGCGCGAGCCGATCGGGCTGTTGACGCGCTCGACGAACTTGGTACCGCGCGGCAGCATCTCAACGTCCAGTTCTACGCTCGCACCGCAAAAGCGATGATGGCCATCCTCGATGGAAGGTTCACCGTCGCCGAGGAATTTGCAGAGGAAGCGCTAAAGCTGGGTATGCGGATCCTTGGCGCTGCGCCGGAGGGCGTTTACGGCATGCAGATGTTCGCGATCCGACGGGAGCAAAGCCGCCTCTCGGAGGTTGCACCCGTCATCAAGCTGTTGATTGAGGAAAGCCCGGAGGGAACCACCTGGTTGCCGGGTTTTACGTTGGTTGCCTTTGACCTCGGCTATCGCGATGCGGCCCAGCGGAGGTTGAGCGAGCTTGCCCGCCCCGGCTTTGCCCTTCCGCTTGACGGAAAGCGAAGTGCGTCCCTCTCGTTCCTGACGGAAGTCGCCGCCGGTCTCGGCGACGCGGATGCTGCTCAGACCCTCTATGAGCTTATGCTCGACTACAAGGAGATGACCGTCACAATAGGTATGGCAACCGTCTGCTTCGGCGCGGCAAGCCGCTATTTGGGAGTGTTGGCCGCCGCGCTGGGTGAATTCGACAGAGCGCCGAAGCACTTTGAGCACGCGCTCGAGATGAACTCGGCCATCGGCTCGCGGCCGTGGCTCGCGCACACACAGGCAGATTATGCGGACTTCCTAATGAAAATTGGTAGCCGGGCCGCAATAAAGAGAGCAATGTCTCTATTCGAGCATGCCCGGTCAACCGCGGCCGAACTGGGAATGGTCCGGCTGCAACAGCGACTGAAGCCAACGATTCATTAGGACCAGCAGTTCGCTGCTTTTAGTGGGAAGAAGGTCTCGTCATGCCACGCTACATCATTGAAAGAAACTTCGCAGAGCAACTCGATTTATCGAAAGAAGGGGTCGAGCAAATCAACCTGATCAACGACCAGGAAGGAGTGAAGTGGATTTTTTCCTTTCTTAGCGCGGACCGGAAAAAGACTTACTGCCTTTACGAGGCGCCCAACACTGAAGCCATTCTCGCCGCCGCCGGGAGGAACCATGTTCCCGCAGATGTGATCATCGAGGTTAGCGGGGAGATCGGCCCCAACATGTTTGCATAGCTCTCCTCGGCCAAGCACAGCTCGGGGTGAGGCGGCTGGGATCGTCCGGGCTGCCTTCGGCCGGAGTGTGACTTTTTTATTCGCGAGGACTTTGAAGGGCCCTGCAAAGCTATGATTGCCAAAGCTCGTTTGCCTGGGGCAGGCCCGCGGCACGATTTCGCAAGGGCAACGATACGCTGACAGACGAGTATTAGTTTGAAATGAGGACCTGCCTAGGAACGCGCCGACGCGACTGGTCTCCGCACGGGCACTGGCTGCTGGACGACGGTTAGAGCTGTGATACCCGCCTCATCGGCCGCACGCAGGAATGCGACCCGAAATTGCTCTGGAGCGATCTTACCGCTGATCGCGTCGACGCAAGCCTTCACCGCAGTGACGTATTCTTCGCCGTCATCGGTGGGCCAGTCCTTGAGCAGCATATATGCCGCGTCGCCGAGGGTGCGGACTATCCTGTGAACTGACTGGCCGCGCAGAGCCAGCCCGACGGGTGCGAATGCAGAGGTTGCGTCCCAGTCCATGTTCTCGACCGCCCAAGGCAGGGATCGCAATCCCCAAAGAGCACCATACGCGTATATTCGGAATCCGTAATTGACGATTGGTTACCTGACGTGACCAGGCGTGAAGGTATACCGTAGGAAAGGAGCGGGCGCTCTACGATTTGACATCGGAGCGCCCTAAGCTGCATCGGCCTTTGTTGCGATGATGGCCGATGGCTGGATGCCCTAATGATGAGATTCTGATGAGATTTCAACCTCCAGTGCGGCAGTTTCTGGTTGGATCGGAACAGGGACTCGGCGAAACATTCACTTTCACCGCCCATTTACCAGCTTTCATGCTGAACGCAGGTTCGTCTTGGAGGCGTTGGTTGTTTTGTTTAGAATGAAAACACTAACAAGGGCTGTGCTCGGTGCTATTCATTTCGATTGGACTTCTCATAGCCCACGTTGCCATTGTCGCAGCGATTTTCGCTCTTGTCGGCCAGCATCGATGGATGATTGCGCTTTTGCTAAGCTGGTATGGCATCGTCATGATAGGGGTCATCGCGGCCATTTGGGTTCACTATAAGAGATCGACCCGACGCGCGGAGCCGTCTCACTAAAATGCGGGGCACCTCAAACTCGAAGCCGGGTGGCGCGGTACTCGTTCTGTTCGAGACGGAACATCTCAAAGGCAGCATTCGAACTGCGCTCGCCCAGGCAACACTCACTCCGTGGCAACGGAACTTCCTGTCGGACGTGCTCGCCAGGTTGGAGAGGTGTGGCAGCAAGACGCGCTTGAGCGACAGGCAGTTGTCCAAGTTACACCAAATTCTCGGCGGTGAAGGTGCGGGTATTCGAGGAGCGCCGCAGAAACAGCGAACGACCCTGGACAGCAGGCGCTTCCAACGTCACGCACGGTCGTTCCTGTCACGAGAGGCCGCATGGTGGCGCAGGAGAATTCTCCGCGACACGATGATCGTGGCTGTCGTTGCGTCAGCTGGGCTCCTCTATTCATTATTCGAGATGGGCGAATTCGCATTCGAAGGCGCGTCCCGGCCGTCACCCATTGCGTCGGTCTTGGCCAAGCAGGCATTCACGATCACTGATGGCGATACAGTCCACGTTTCGGGAGAGCGGGTAGGGACGCGCCTGGTTGGCTTCAACACACCGGAGAAGTTCTCGCCCCAATGCGAATACGAGCACCAACTGGGGGAGCGGGCATCGGCACGGCTTCGGGAGCTTGTCGCCCATGGCAGTGCTCGGCTTACCAAAGTCGCATGCGCCTGTGCGCCGGGCACCGAGGGTACGAAGATATGCAACCATGGGCGCTACTGCGGGACCTTGCTTGTCGATGGGAGGGACGTCGGGAGCATTCTGATCAGCGAGGGCCTTGCCGTGCCGTTCATTTGCGGAGAGACCAGCTGCCCGCCAACGCCTCGGCCGTGGTGCAAGGCGTAGCCCAGTTTGAAAACCGGGATTTAGAATGCCTTTATTCCATGGACATCGGGGTATACGATACAGCCGCGTCCCCTGGAAGTGGTAGCGGTACCTGCGATCGTCCGGTGGCGAGATTACCATCATCTGCCAACCTTGTTGCGGGCGTTCAGCCTCGGCTACCGAAGGCCGTGAAAGGGCATCGTCTCTACCATTTGTCGGCCCGTATGATCTCCGGAGCCTTTCCAAATTGGGCAACTGAGGCATCCCGAAATTCGATAAGGTCCTTCGCGGCGAGCGGCTTGGAAAAAAGCCAGCCTTGTCCGAACGAAACGCCGTGTTCGCGAAGATAGGCGGCTTGCGCTTCGGTCTCGACACCTTCCGCCACGGAGAACAGCCCAAGCTCTTTTGCCATCTCGATGATGTGCAAAGTTACCGAACTCGTCGCCGCGCCTCGTCCGATCGTATCGATAAACGATTTGTCGATCTTGAGCGCATCTACAGGCAAACCTTGAAGATACTGAAGACTTGAATACCCTGTGCCAAAGTCGTCAATGGCGATCGAATGGCCAGCCCTTCGCGCTCTGTCCAAATTCGCGCGGGCGGCATCGACGTCGATGAAGCCCCTTTCGGTCGCCGGTAGGCCTGAATGTCGTCCGGCTGACGAACTGATCTATCGGGAGGACGACCCTTCGTCGAGCCTCTACTACATCGAGGTAGGAGCGGTCAGGATATACCGCCTGCTGGCGGATGGACGTCGCTACATCCTATCTTTTCACTGCGCAGGCGAATGGTTCGGACTCGAGGGCGGTGAGCGGCGGGCTGCATTTACCGAGGCGATCTGCGATTTGCACCTAATCAGTTATTCCCTTTCCAATATGCGCACCGTGCCGATCGATCTAATGGACTTGGCAGTGAAGGAAGTTTCTGCCGCCAGGGATCGCCAACTCGCCATGGTATGCCAGAGTGCGATTGGCCGTGTGGCGGCCTTCATCATCGAGATGGCCGCGCGAACTGGAGCGCAGAATTTCGAACTGTTCATGTCACGTCGGGATATCGCGGACTACCTCGGATTGACTACCGAGTCGGTGGCGCGGTCCTTCACAGGACTGACGGCGAGACGTGCCATACGTATGGACGGCCTAACTCATCGTATCATTCACGTTCTTTCGCCTGAACGACTCAATGCCGTCACCACGGCCGCCCGCGGAAGTAAAACGCTAACCGGAAGACACTCCTGAACAAGCCGTCAATAATGGCCAGTGCAATATCTACTCGTTGGCGCGAGCTATGCGGCAGTCCGGGACATCCCAGAATTCAATCCGATGGATGAAGGCGAATTCGCGTTTCACGTTCCGGATCCCATCCTTTCGCCGCCGAAGGACGCCAGGCCCGGGTTCGATGGCTTCTTTGAGAAGCGCCAGGAAGGTTATGCGGGTCTTGCAGCCGAGGCCATGGACCTGATCGAGCGCATGCTCGAAAAGTTCGGCCTGACGCTGCCTACCAAGCCTGACTACTATCGCCAGCGTGAGGGAATCGCTGAACCCGATCCAACTTGGGTTCCTAGTGCAAGCCCGAGCCGTTTAGCTTCCAAGATCCATCTGCTGGACAAGCGACACCATTGAACCGAGTCACGCCCTCAAGACTTTGTTTGCTTGTGACGAAGTCACGGCATCCGTCTGGATTGTTTGTGCCTGGCCGGACTTGCTCGATAACCCCAGCGCTGCCAGTGGACGGGTTAGCCCACGCTAGCGGATCAGAACCGACCGTGGCCCGTCCCACGGTTTCGGCAATCACCATTTGGTCGGTGATCGGAACTGCCGTCGAAGCGACCGGAGCAATTGTGGACGTCTGAAGCGGCTCGGGGTGTGAGCAAGCGGTAACCACCAGCACAAGCGACACAAGGGTAGTCACGATCAGTTTTGAAAGCATAGAGTGACAAACCAGCCATTCGGATCTGCCTATTGACATCGCATTGTGACCAGATGCGGGCGCCATCCCTTATCTGTTGTGGATGATGACGCTTTGCGGTGCGGTACTCTCGGCAGGTTGTGCTGGTTTCGCAGCATATCTAATCTCGATGCTTCGAGGTGCTCACTCTGCACGAACTCCAGCGATGTGGCATGGATATTAACCGTGCGAGCTGGGTCATCATGCCCATCTTGCCGCGGCTCGCTTGGTCCAGCGGCCGAACGACTGTTCTCCGTCGCTCTTCAAGCTTGGAATTCTACTGTACCGCAAGTTGACATGGCGATTAGGTATCGACTCCTTGGTTCGTCGTGGGGCCACGCTGACTACGAGCTGAAGCGATCCCAGTTAGCGGTAGGTCGCGGCGAACGTGGTAGGCTTGGCCCTTCAAAGGTGAACGTTTCGGACCAAGGTCTTGTGATCCTCCGAATAAATTCTTAGGTCACCCATAGGTCGTTGCATTCTGCGAATCCCTGACTAAGAGACCGACATGATCCTTACCCTCTCAGGCGTCAGAAAATCCTACACCACGGCCGAGGGGCTAATCGAAATACTAAAGGGGGTCGACCTTCAGGTGGCCTCTGGCGAAAGCGTGGCCCTGACGGGAGAGTCCGGCAGTGGCAAGAGTACGCTGCTGCACCTGGCTGGCTGCCTGGATCGCGCGGATAGTGGATCCATCGTCATGAACGGACGGGACATCCGGCAGCTTAATGAGAATGAATGCGCTCATTACCGTAGAACCCAGGTGGGCTTGGTTTTTCAACAGTTTAATCTCATCCCTTCGCTGACAGTCGCCGCCAATATCTCATTCCACGCAAAGCTCGCCGATCGATTTGATCCTGCTTGGGAGATGGAGCTGATTGGCAAATTGGGGCTGCGTGATTACATCAGCCGCTACCCCGAGCAACTATCTGGAGGTCAGCAACAGCGCGTTGCGATTGGGCGGACCTTGGCCGCGCGGCCGCCACTCATTCTCGCGGATGAGCCAACGGGCAACCTGGATGAGCAGACCGGAGACAGGGTCCTAGATCTTATGGTCAGTCTGTCACGGACCGCGAGGTCCGCTCTTCTGCTTGTGACTCACTCCGCAAGGCTTGCAGGCGGTCTGGATCGAATAGTGGTTCTTCGCGGCGGGAAGATTGTCGAATGAACCTCGTCGCCTTCGCAGCGCTGCTGTCGCACTGGCGCCGAAAGCCGCTTCAGCTGCTCACCTTGGTCATGGGAATAACCCTCGCAACGGCGCTTTGGTCCGGCGTCCAAGCAATCAATGCAGAAGCTAGGGCAAGTTACGCACGGGCATCATCGGTTCTCGAGCAAGGAAGCCTTCGGCAGATCGTTGCCAAGGAGGATGATGGTATTGCGACCGCGGTATATGGACGCCTTCGCCGAGCAGGCCTGAACATTTCGCCTGTCATCGAGGGCAACTATCGCTTTGGGCCGGTGCGGATAAGAATGGTCGGCATCGAGCCGCTGACCATGCCCAGGGGTAGTTCGGGCGTGACCATCGCAAACGGTGCGGAGCTCTCCGGCTTCTTTTCCACCACTGGGCTTCTTTTGGTATCCGCCGCGACTGCCGAGCGGCTGCGTGGCAACACGGAAATGGCCGTCAAAGTCGATGGCAACGTCCCAGACGGCGCTGCCTTCGTGGACATCTCGGTAGCGGACAAATTGCTTGAAAAACATGGGAAGATCGACCGTCTGGTCATAGCTCCCGAGCAGCGGGTTACAGTTCAAGCTCTCGAACAAATAGCGCCGGGGCTGACCATTCGCGAACCGGCCGACCAGCCGGATGTCTCTCGCCTCACGGACAGCTTCCACCTTAACCTGACCGCTTTCGGGTTTCTGTCGTTCGTCGTCGGTCTGTTCATCGTTTACTCCACAACAGGCCTGACCTTCGAACAGCGTCGCGGTACCCTTCGAACACTGCGATCTCTTGGTGTTTCCCTTCGGACTCTGGCCGTCATGATCGTGGTTGAACTGTCGATACTGGCCCTGGTTTCCGGCGTTCTCGGGGTTATTCTCGGCTACATCATCGCCTGGCTCTTGATGCCGGGTGTCGCTGCCACCTTGCGGAACTTGTATGGGGCGAATGTGTCGGGCTCGCTGTCAATTCGGCCCGAATGGTGGCTAGCGGGACTGGCGATCGCTCTTGGAGGGACCGGCGTTTCCTCGGCACAGAGCCTTTGGCGCGTCTGGACACTGCCGATCCTCGCAGCGGCTCAACCAAGGGCGTGGGCGAGAGCATCAGCGCGCTCGCTGGTTTATCAGGCTGGAGCTGGCGGATCGTTGCTAATATTGGCAGCCCTCCTTGCAATAGCCGGGTCCGGCCTTGTCGCGGGCTTTGCAGTACTCGCTTGCCTGCTTCTCGGAGCGGCACTGATACTGCCAGGGCTTATTGCCGTTACCCTGATCACGGCTCAACAGTTCGCAAGAAGCGCTCTTATGGAATGGTTCTGGGCAGATACCCGTATACAGCTGCCGGGGCTGTCGCTGGCCCTAATGGCCCTTCTTCTAGCATTGTCGGCAAACATTGGTGTCGGCACGATGGTTTCCAGTTTCCGATTGACGTTTATCGGATGGCTTGATCAACGCTTGGCCGCAGAGCTATACGTGACCGCCAAGGATGACGACCAGTCCGAGCGACTGCGGACTTGGCTTCAGCGGCACGCCACAGCAGTCCTTCCGATCTGGAGCGTCGACGGTGAGGTCTCAGGTGAGCAGGTCCAGATTTTTGGCGTCGCAGATGATCCGACCTATCGGGAGCACTGGCCACTGATCGCTTCCGATAAGGACGTGTGGGGAACGGTTGCTAACGGGCAGGGCGCTCTCGTCAACGAGCAGATGTGGCGTCGTGGTCAAGCTAAGATCGGCCAGCCTTTGGTTATGCCGGGTGGGTGGACTGCTACCGTAGTTGGCGTTTATTCAGACTACGGAAACCCCATCGGGCAGGTAATTGTTGGCATCGATACCTTGGTTGATCATTACCCGAATGTGCCGAAGCTCCGATACGGCGTCCGCGTGCCTCCCGAGCAAGCCCAGGACCTGAAACTTCAGCTAGTCGCGGAATTGGGTCTGCCTGAGACAGCGATTGTCGACCAGGCTTCACTCAAACGACAGTCGCGAGCCATCTTCGACCAGACATTTAAGGTGACAGGTGCACTGAACGTCCTCACGCTGGCGGTGGCGGGATTTGCCATGTTCTCAAGCCTCTTGACCCTCTCTGGAATTCGGCTTCCGCAGCTTGCACCAGTCTGGGCGATCGGTGTGCGGCGTCGAGATCTGGCTCTATACGAAATTGCCCGGACACTGGCGCTGTGGCTCGTGACATTTCTGGCGGCGATTCCGGTCGGTCTTACTCTGGCATGGGTGCTGCTTTCGATTGTGAACGTGGAGGCTTTCGGGTGGCGCTTGCCGATGATGGTCTTTCCGATCGACTGGCTCTGGCTGGGAGCGATTGCGCTGCTGGCGGCGTTCTTGTCGGTGCTGGTGCCGGTCAGGCGCCTGGCCACGATCAATCCTGCAGACCTGCTTAGGATTTTCGCGAATGAACGTTAGAAAAGTTTCATCCGCCTTTGTCGCAGTGGCTATTGTCTCTCTGGCTGAACAGGCGTCGGGGCAGGGGTTCGCCGGACTGGGATCGGATGCACAGGGCTTTTCGATCCCGGAGCGTGGACGCGATCTCTCGTTTCCTGCCGATCATGGCGCTCATCCGGATTATCGGATTGAGTGGTGGTATGTCACCGCCAACCTCAAGGGTGAGGATGGCAAGCGGTATGGGGCGCAGTGGACATTGTTTCGATCCGCTCTGGCTCCGGAAGAAAGGCCAGGCTTCGCAGATCCCCAGCTATGGATCGGGCATGCGGCGATTACCACCCAGTCTCACCAGTTCGTCGCCGAGCGCTTGGGCCGGGGCGGCGTTGGACAGGCAGGCGTCGAGGCCACGCCGTTTCGAGCATGGATCGACGACTGGCAGATGACTGGTTCCACTGAGAGCGCCTTTGACCTTGGGGATCTTTCGGTGACTGCGAGCGGGACGGATTTCAGTTTTGGCTTGAACCTTGGCGCCGATGGCCCGCTCGTGCTGCAGGGTGATAACGGGTTTTCTGTGAAGTCATCAGGCGGGCAGGCGAGCTACTACTACTCGCAACCGTTCTACAAGGTCTCCGGCGCAATCACGATCTCCGGATCCCCGGTGAAGGTCACCGGGAGAGCGTGGCTGGATCGGGAGTGGTCGTCTCAGCCGCTCGCCTCAAACCAGACGGGCTGGGACTGGTTCTCATTACATTTCGACTCTGGCGAGAAGCTTATGGCCTTTCGCCTTCGCGATGATAAGGACGGGTTCATCTCCGCGAACTGGATATCCTCGGACGGGCGAACGACACCCTTGTCGAAAGAAGAGGTTCAACTGGAGCCTTTGCGGAAGGCAACAGTCAAGGGGCGAGAGATACCGGTGGAATGGCGAATACGTGTTCCAGGTAAGTCGCTCGATATAAGAACCAAACCGTTGAATGACCAGTCCTGGATGGCGATATCGACGCCATACTGGGAGGGGCCGATAGATCTCAGGGGTTCAATGTCAGGCGTCGGATATCTCGAAATGACAGGATACTAGTCGTGGGGCGGACTCTTATGGACGCACAACGTCGTACGGCAATGTGACCGCGGTATTGGACAAAAGGCTCGGCCGAAATCAGGCTTGGGTGCTAAGGCGACCTGAACATGTACGATTTAATGCTTCTTTTCCTTGCTGGCTTGTTAGCAGGCAGCATGAATGCGTTGGCGGGCGGCGGGGCGTTC
>Ga0102588_1002641_pt1 | contig 9862 bp, 8 predicted proteins | sample AraplaMF_Col_mMS_FD_76854 | JGI IMG/M metagenome (GOLD analysis project Ga0102588, IMG submission 76854) | Arabidopsis root microbial communities from the University of North Carolina, USA - plate scrape MF_Col_mMS (SPADES assembly) (version 2) | ecosystem: Host-associated > Plants > Roots >...
ATAGCCCATCAGCCCCATCGTGTAGGCGCTGATCTGCGGTATGCCGATGTCATCGCCGAAGATGACAAGAATATTCGGCTTCTTGCCGGATGGTGCCGCCGTCGTCTGCGCCTGGGCTGTTTCGGAACTACCCATGCTGGCGACCGTTGCGGCCCCGGCGGCAAGGGCTGTTGACCCTATCAGCAGATTACGGCGCGTGAGGTTGCTGGCGTCGGAGGAGGATGATCGTACGCTGTCGTCGCTGGCCATTTCGCGTGTCTCCCGTCAAACGTGAACTTTTGGAATGTTGTCTGGTGATGAGATGCATCGGCGCGAACCAAGGAGGCATAGCCACAGCGTAGACGTAAGTACGTTACGGTAAATGCACGACACTTTAACGGTTGGAGGCGAGACGGCGGCAGAAACGAAAAAGACCGCTCCATAGAGCGGCCTTTTATCCATTAGCTCGGATCGTTGAAGCGATCCGGTTATTCCGAAGCGGCATCCGCCAAAACAGGCGCATCGCCGGAACCTTCACCCTCGGCCGGAGCCTCGCCTTCCGCAGCGCGGCGCGGACGACGCGGACGGCTACCAGCAGTGCGGCGACGCGGCTGACGCTCGCGCGGCTGGCCTGCAGCACTTTCCTCGTCCATCGAAACCTCTACCGGAATACCTTCGATCTCCGGCTGCGGGCCGCTGCCATCGTTCACCTCGGGCTGCGGCGCTTCAGCTGCGACCGGGGCCGGCTGCTGTTCCTGGCGACGCGGCTGGCGGTCTTCGTTGCGGCGCGGCTGCTCGTCGTTGCGACGCTGCGACTGTTCTTCCGAACGGCGCTGCTGATGCTCGTGCTGGTGACGCGGTGGCTGGACGATGACAACATCGTCATTGTCGATGGCTTCGACATCGTCACCATCGCGCTCCGCACCTTCACTGAATTCGTTGCGGTCGTCGCGCTGGAAGCGCTCCTGCATCTGCGCCTGAGCGGCTGCAATGATGCGGTTATAGTGTTCGGCGTGCTGCAGGTAGTTTTCAGCGATAACGCGATCGCCCGAACTCTGCGCGTCGCGCGCAAGTTGTGCGTACTTTTCAGCGATATGCTGCGCGGTACCACGAATCTTAACGTCTGGGCCGGAGCTGTCGTAGGTCCGCGTCAACGGGTTGCCGCCCTTGCGGTTGAAATTGTTGTTATTGTTATTTCCGCCGCCGCCGCCGTTGTTATTACCACGCCCGCGACCGCGCTTGTTCTGCTGTCCTGGCCTCATAGATCGTTCACCTGAATTCTCTGTTTGTTGTGGAGTTATGGCACCAACGGCCGTGGCCGGTTCACCGGCTCAGAGCCCTCGTGCCGCAAGCATACTGCGCCTTCGCGCCAACCTGCCGCTTGTTCTCAAGTCAGTTTGACTGATTCACGCATTGGGTCGTATTCAACCTTTGAAGCTCTCGTTTAAAAGAGCGGACCCCCGAGGCCGAGTTAGTTTCGAACGTCTCACCGTTCTGTCCTATCTCTCCAACGCGTGGGGTCAACCTATATTGCTTCCCGTGGAAATCCAAGCCTTTTCTTCGCAATGACACCAATGTCCTTTTCAATGCTTAAAGTCATCGCGCATCACTTGAGCGCGAACACAAGCGCCCGGTCATTCTGGCCGTAATCCTTTACGGATTCCAGAAGCTTGAAGCCTTCAGCCTCGAAAACGTCTATCACGTCGTTTCGCTGGTCGTAGCCGATCTCAAGTCCCACAACGCCGTTCGGCTTTATGAACCTTGCCGCATCCTTGGCGATGGTTCTGTAGGCGTCAAGCCCATCCCGGCCGCCATCCAGTGCGGCATGGGGATCAAATTTCGTCACTTCGGGAGCGAGAGTGTGAACGACCTTAGAAGCGATATAGGGCGGATTTGAGACAATCGCGTGAAACGAGCCGTGGATATTCTGAAACCAACTGGATTGAATGGCTTCGAAGCGATCCTGCAATCCGTTTCTTTCCGCGTTTGATTTCGCCGTCTTCAATGCATCGGCCGATATATCGCTGCCGACGCCTGACGCTTCCGGACATTCGCTCAACAGAGCAAGGCATATCGCCCCGGTTCCGGTTCCTAGGTCCAGAATATGGATATGGCCCTCGGTATTTGCAAGGTCGCGCAGATAAGGAAGCATCGTATCGACGAGAATTTCCGTATCAGGCCGTGGCTCAAGGGTTTCCGCAGACAAAGACAGCGGCAGGCCATAGAATTCCCGTTCGCCGAGAATGCGGTGAACAGGCTCATGCGCCAGCCGGCGTTCGATGGCTTGCTCGATCATTGCCATCTGCTCTGTGCTGACGGTTTCGCCGCCACGCGTTACGATGGCGGTCGTCGAAAGTCCAAGCAGCCCTGCGACGAGCATACGGGCATCAGCCGAAGCACTGTCGACACCGGCTTCAGTGAAACGACGGCGAGCCTCGGCCAGCATTTGGGAAACCGTAGCCTCGGCCTGTTTCCCGCTCATGCTCATTGCTGCTCGCCGAGTTGCGCCAACTGGCTTGCCTGATAGTCGGCCATCAGCGCGTCGACCACCTCGTCGATCTCGCCGATCATCATCCGGTCGAGCTTGTAGAGTGTCAGATTGATCCGGTGGTCCGTCACCCGCCCCTGTGGGAAGTTGTAGGTGCGAATGCGTTCGGAGCGATCGCCGGAACCGACCTGGCTCTTGCGATCGGCGGAACGCTCGCTTTCGGCCCGTTGACGCTCGGCGTCGTAGAGACGCGAACGCAGAACCTGCATCGCCTTGGCGCGGTTCTGATGCTGCGATTTCTCGGAACTGGTGACGACGATGCCGGTCGGCAGATGGGTGATGCGCACCGCTGAGTCGGTGGTGTTGACGTGCTGGCCGCCAGCGCCGGATGAGCGCATCGTATCGATGCGGATGTCTTCTGGCCGGATCTCGATGTCGATTTCCTCCGCCTCCGGCAGAACCGCGACGGTCGCGGCCGAAGTGTGGATGCGACCGCCGGCTTCCGTTTCCGGCACGCGCTGGACACGGTGAACACCGGATTCAAACTTCAGCTTGGCAAATACGCCCTTGCCGGTGATGGTCGCGATGATTTCCTTGAAGCCGCCCGCCTCGCCTTCGCTCGACGACAGGACTTCGACCTTCCAGCCGTGGGCGGCTGCATAGCGCTCATACATCCGGAACAAATCACCAGCAAAGAGTGCGGCTTCCGAACCGCCGGTGCCAGCGCGGATTTCCAAAATAGCGCTCTTCTCGTCTGCTGCATCCTTCGGCAGCAGCAAGATCTGGATTTCCTGCTCCAGCGCCTCCAGCCGCTCCTTCACCTCGGGCAGCTCCAGTTCGGCCAGATCGCGCATCTCACGGTCCACCGACTTGTCGTTCAGCAGGGTTTCGAGGTCCGCAAGCTCGGCAATTGCCTTCTCGAAGGCGCGGATCTTCGTGACGACGGGCTGCAACTCGGAATATTCGGAGGCGAGCTTGACGTAGACGTCAGCCGAGGGGCCAGCCGACATGCGCGCTTCGATCTCGCCAAAACGGCGTTCCAGCTCGCGCATCTTTTCAACGGGAAGCTTCGCCACCCTTCACTCCGATTCTGCTTGTCTTGACCTAAAGAGGAATATTGTGAGCTTCCGCGAAGTGGGCAAGCACATCGCGGATCGAAGTCGCCGACTTGGTGTCGTCAAGCGCCTCGTTCATCACCTTCGCCAGCGTCTCAACCTCGAGACCGAGCAGCATCGCCTTGACCGGACCGATCGATGCCGGCGACATCGAGACCGAACGGAAGCCTATGCCGAGAAGCGCCATCGCCGAGATTGGCTTGCCGGCAAGCTCGCCGCACAAGGTCACGGGCGTGTTGTTGCGCTCGCCTGCCCGCACGATGTCGCGCAGGATCCTAAGGAACGGTTTGCCAAGCGGATCGAAGCGGTCGGACACGCGCGCATTGCCGCGATCGACCGCCATCGAAAACTGGAAGAGGTCATTCGACCCGACCGAGACGAAATCGACCGCCGACATCAGCTCGTCGAGCTGCCAGAGCAGCGCCGGCACCTCCAGCATCGCCCCGAACTGCAGCTTGCGCGGCAGGCCGTGGCCGAAGCGCGAAAGGTGCTGAACCTCCTTCTGCAGCAGTTCGCGCACGGCGGCGATCTCGGAAACCTCGGTTACCATTGGCACCATCAGCTTCAGCTCGATGCCGGCCGCCGCCTTCAGCATGGCGCGCAGCTGCGTGCGCAGCAGGCCCGGACGATCGAGCGAAAGGCGGATTGCCCGCCAGCCGAGCGCCGGATTTTCTTCCTCATGGCCGCGGAAATAGGGAACGACCTTGTCGCCGCCGATATCAAGCGTGCGGAATGTCACAACTCGTCCGGCCGCCTGCTTCAGCACATTGCGATAAAACAGCTCCTGCTCTTCCGCCTTCGGCATGTTGGAGGCGATCATAAACTGCAGCTCGGTGCGGAACAGGCCAATGCCTTCAGCACCCGAGTCCGAAAGCTGCGGCAAATCGACCAGCAGCCCGGCGTTCATCATCAACGATACGCGCTGGCCGTCCCTGGTGCGCGACTCGACCGAGCGCAGCGCCCGGAACTGCTCCTGGCGGCGGGCGCGGAACCGTACCTTTTCCTCGTAGGAGCGCTGATGCTCCGGCATGGGGCGAAGGTGCACATGCCCGCCATCGCCGTCGATGATGACGGCATCGCCGTTTTCGGCGAGCGCCACCACGCCAGCGGCCTGGCCGATCACAGGAATGCCCATGGCACGCGCGACGATCACCACATGGCTCGTCACCGCACCTTCTTCCAGCACGAGCCCGCGCACATTGGCACGCGGATAGTCCAACAACTCAGCCGCACCCATGGCACGCGCCAGGATGATGGCGTCGCTTGGGAAACCGTCCCCCGCTGTGCGGCCGGTATAGCCGGTCAGCTGCCGCAGCAGGCGGTTCGCGAGATCTTCGAAATCGTGCATCCGTTCCCGCAGATAGGGATCGGTCATGCGGATCATGCGCGCCTTGGTGTCGCTCTGCACCTTCTCGACGGCGGCTTCCGCGGTCAAACCGTTACGGATTGCTTCCTCGAGCTTGCGCACCCAGCCCTGGTCATGGGCGAACATGCGATAGGTTTCGAGAACCTCGCGGTGCTCGCCCTCCATCGAAACGTCGCGCTGCGACAGAAGGTCATCGATCGAGATGCGGAGCGACCCGAGCGCCTCGCCCAGGCGGCGGATTTCCTTCTCGGAATCGTCATTCAAAAGGTTGGTGACGACGATACGCGGCTCATGCAGCACGACGTAGCCGAGGCCGATGCCTTCATTATAGGTGTCGCCGTCGATGGTCACCGAACGCGTCAGGTCGAGTTCGAGCCCGGGCTTGGTGATCTTCTTGAGTTCGCCGGTGGCGATCATCTCGGCAAGCACCATCGCGGTCGTCTCGAGCGCTTCGAGCTCTTCTTCGCGGTAGGTGCGGCTCGCCTTGTTCTGCACGACCAAAACGCCGAGCGAGCGGCCGGTGCGCAGGATCGGCACGCCGAGGAACGAATGGTAGATCTCTTCGCCGGTTTCCGGCAGGTAGCGGAAAGCCGGGTGCGATTGCGCGTCGGAGAGATTGAGAGGCTGCGCCGATGCGGCAATCGTTCCGACCAGACCTTGTCCCATCTTGAGCTGGGACAGGTGGACCGCTTCCTTCTTCAGACCTTCGGTTGCATAGAGCTCGAGAACGCCGTCAGCGCGCAGCACATAGACGGAGCAAACCTCCGCCACCATATTGCCTGCAATCTGGCGAACGATCCGATCGAGACGCTCCTGCGGCTCCAGCGGCTCCGCCATCAACTCGCGCAGCCGCTTGAGCAGCACGCGCGGACCGCCGGAAAGGTCTCTCATTGCGTCTCAAGCTCCAAAACAAACATCAAAGCCTCGCGGCCGACAGCCGCGTGACTTCACAACTTGAACGCGCGGCAGACTCGTTCAGAATCAGTTCTTATCGAGACCGTAGCAGGAATGCAAAGTCCTGACAGCGAGTTCCGCATAAGGACCATCAATCAGGATCGAAATTTTGATCTCAGAGGTGGTGATCGCCTTGATGTTGATGCCCTTGTCGGCCAGCGCCTTGAAAGCGGTGGCGGCAACGCCGGCGTGGCTGCGCATGCCGATACCGATGACCGACACTTTCACCAGGCCCGCTTCGTTCTGAACGACGTCGTACCCGATCTTTTCCTTGTTCTCGCCGAGAACCTTGATCGCCTTGTCGACATCACCCGAAGGAACCGTGAAGGTCATGTCGGTCTTCGAGCCGTCTTCCGAGATGTTCTGGACGATCATGTCGACATTGATGTGGCTTTCGGCCAGCGGTCCGAAGATCGCAGCGGAAACGCCCGGCCGGTCGGCAAGACGGCGAAGCGAGATCTGAGCCTCATCCTTGGCATAGGCGATGCCGGTGACTACTTCCTGTTCCACGATTTCATCCTCGTCACAAATCAGCGTTCCGGGCGGATTCAAGAAGTCACCCATGCCCGGAGCATCGGGATCTTCGAAAGAGGAGCGCACGAAGGTACGGACCTTGTGCACCATGGCAAGCTCGACGGAGCGAACCTGCAGAACCTTGGCGCCGAGCGACGCCATTTCGAGCATTTCCTCGAAGGCGATCTTCTTCAGGCGGCGTGCCTGCGGCACGATGCGCGGATCGGTCGTGTAGACGCCGTCAACGTCGGTATAGATATCGCAGCGATCGGCCTTGACCGCAGCCGCGATCGCAACTGCCGACGTATCGGAGCCGCCGCGGCCGAGCGTCGCGATGCGGTTGTCGGGTCCAAGACCCTGGAAGCCGGCGATGACGGCAACCTGCCCCTCGCCCATACGCTTGATGATGTCAGAGCCATCGATATCGAGGATGCGGGCAGCGCCATGGGCGTTGTCGGTACGGATCGGGATCTGCCAACCCTGCCAAGAGCGGGCATTGATATCCATCGCCTGCAGCGCGATCGCGAGCAAGCCGGAGGTCACCTGCTCGCCCGATGCAACAACGGCATCATATTCGCGCGCATCGTAAAAAGGTGAATTGGCGCCGACGACCTTTGGCGTGCCTTGCACCCACCCGACCAGCTCGTTGGTCTTGCCGGACATGGCGGAGACGACCACCGCCACTTCGTGGCCGGCGTCGACTTCACGTTTCACATGGCGGGCAACGTTCTTGATGCGGTCCAGATCAGCGACGGACGTTCCGCCGAATTTCATTACGATGCGTGCCATATGCCTCTACCACGACCTAGCGCCGAGAGAGACCAAAGCCAGACCCGGCATCACGAACCCTGCATGGAGCCGCATGGCCGAAGAGCCCGGAATTGGGAGTTTCTGGAACCCTTCTAGAGCCTTGCACCCCAAGGGCCCAAGTTGCCGCGTCTCTTAGCGAGTTTGTTGGGGGGTGGCAAGGTGTGGAAAGGAGAATGCGACACCCTGGAACTGGCGGGTAAAAGTGGCAGCTGCCACCCCGGCTAGGCCTCCTCAGCCTCGAGGGCGTTGGGCAGCGCAGCAGAGGAGAGAAATCTGCCGGAGGTCTGAGACTTCCCTTCAACGCTCGATTTCGTCCTGCAGCTTCCTGAGGATGTCAATCAGCTGCGGCGCCATCTCCCGGATTTCCGTCAGATGGATAGCAGTCAGGCGCTTCAACACACGCTCTGCCTTGTCGGTGAGCTCCAATGTCTGCCGGCGCTTGTCGTTCGGATCCGTGCGACGCGACACGTAGCCGGCTGTGACCAGACGTCCAACGAGCTCCGTTGCCGAATGGGGCGCGATCAGCAGCCGTTCAGCAAGCATTCCGATCGTCATCGAGTCTTCGCCGCGATGGCCCTTGATCGACAGCAATGCCTGATGCTGTTGCGTTGGGAGTCCCGCCTCTTGTGCCGCGGACGTGCTGAAATCCATGAAGCGGCGCAAGGTGTAGCGCAGATTGGACAAGGCCTCGTAGTCGGCGTCGGTCAGTCGTTCTCCGGGTGTCCTCAATGCAGATCCCTCGTGGCCATCATTGCATCCATGCGGCGACTTCCATTCTTCGATGATCCTGGAGCACGCGCAACGCCAGCATGAGTTCGGGAGCCATCTCCCGGATCTCGTAAAGATGCGCAGGCGTCAGCCGTCGCATTATCTCTTCCGCCTTGTCTGTCAACCGCACAATAGTCCGGCGCCTCTGCTTCACTTCGATAGTGACATAGCCACGTCCCTCAAGCGAGCGCGTAAGTTCGGCTGCAGATGCAGCCGGGACGAAGAGTCGCGCCGCCAAGGTTGAAACGCTCATCTGTTCTCCGCTTCCCAGTCCCTTGATCGCGAGTAGTGCCTGATGCTGTTGCGGCGATAGACCGAGCTTCTCCGCCGCCTTGGTGCTGAATTGGCGAAATTTTCGAATTCTGTACCTCAGGTTGGCCAACGCGGCATAATCAACATCCGATAAGCTGCCGTTTTTGCCCGACACCATCTCTGCCTCCAGATCTGCTTGTTGATTTATATCGTATCACGATATATTTGCAATGTCGAACAGAAGCGTTTCAACGGGATCCTCCATGTACGAGCAATCGACCCCTCACCGGCCACATGACTTTACCGGCGGCCTCTCGCGGCGCGAGGCCGGGGACTTTACGACGGACAAACGTGTTCTCGCGCTGGTCGGCATGGCCGTGGTGGTCGGCTCCGGCGGTGCGTTCGCCGCCTGGGTCCTGGTGAGCCTGATTTCGCTGGTCACCAGTCTCGTGTGGTTCGGGCGTTTCAGTATTGCCGCCACCTCGCTTGCTGATGCACCGCGCTCCGTATGGATGGTTGCCATTCCCATCCTTGGCGGCCTTGTTATCGGGCTGATGGCCCGCTTCGGATCCAAGAAGATCCGCGGTCACGGCCCGAGGCAATCGAGACGATCCTGATTGGTGGCAGCCGGATGTCGCCGAAGGTGGCGATTCTCAAGCCGCTCTCGTCGGCGATCTCCATCGGCACCGGCGGACCTTTTGGCGCCGAAGGGCCGATCATCATGACGGGCGGCGCCATCGGATCGCTCTTCGCGCAATGCTTCCACTTGAGCTCGGCCGAGCGCAAGACGCTCCTCGTCGCGGGTGCGGCCGCCGGCATGACCGCAATCTTTGGTTCACCGATTGCCGCAGTCATGCTCGCCGTAGAATTTCTGCTCTTCGAATGGAAGCCCAGAAGCTTCATCCCCGTTGCCATCGCGGCCTGCGTGTCGATCTGCTGGCGCCCCTTCCTGTTCCAGGCCGGCCCACTTTTTCCCAAGCAATTTCACATGGACCTTCCCTGGTGGGGCATCGCGCTCTGCGCTGCGATGGGGATTATTGCGGGGCTGCAATCCGGCCTGTTGACGACGATGCTCTACAAGATCGAAGATCTCTTCGAGGCCCTGCCGATCCATTGGATGTGGTGCCCGGCGATTGGCGGGTTGATCATCGGCCTCGGCGGCTTGATCGAGCCTCGCGCCCTCGGAGTCGGCTACGACATCATCGAAGGATTGCTGAACAGCACTCTTCTGCCGTCGGCCGTGTTGGCGGTCCTGCTTGTGAAAGCATTCATCTGGCTTGTGGCGCTGTCATCGGGCACATCCGGTGGCGTACTCGCGCCGCTGCTGATCTTCGGAGGAGCCCTCGGATGGCTGGTCGGCCTGATGCTTCCCGGCGACCCGGGATTCTGGGCCTTGCTGGGCATGGCCGCAATGATGGGAGGAACGATGCGCGCACCGCTGACGGGCACGTTCTTTGCCGTCGAACTCACCGGCGACGTTTCGATGCTGGTACCCCTCCTGGCGGCCACGGTAGCAGCCTACGTGGTGACCGTTCTCCTTCTTCGCCGGTCGATCCTCACCGAAAAGATCGCACGGCGCGGCCAACACATCACGCGAGAATACGGCATTGATCCCTT
>Ga0102588_1002644_pt1 | contig 9858 bp, 12 predicted proteins | sample AraplaMF_Col_mMS_FD_76854 | JGI IMG/M metagenome (GOLD analysis project Ga0102588, IMG submission 76854) | Arabidopsis root microbial communities from the University of North Carolina, USA - plate scrape MF_Col_mMS (SPADES assembly) (version 2) | ecosystem: Host-associated > Plants > Roots >...
GGAATGCCCAGACTCGCATAACCTCAATCCCTCGAACCGCCCGGTGCGGACCCGCATGCCGGGTGGTGTGGCAGGGGAGCGATCAAATATGATCGCCCCCTATGCCGATTTGGTCGGGGAAGAAATGGGGAAAATAATCATATTTGTTTTCGCCTGTTAAAGAAAATGAACAATGGGATCAGCAGAAAGTTGCGCCGTGGCGTTTTTGTTCGTAATCGCAGCGTAGGAATAAAGTCCTATTTGTAGGAGTGTTCATATGCCGATTGCCAATTTCACTTTGCCAGGCGCCTCCGCGCCATCCTTTCCCGAGGCGGCAAAGGCGCCAAGCGCGGCCTCTGGTTATGCCGCGCCTCCCACGACAGTGTCTGTGTCGTGTGCCGCATTTGCGCACAGATCACCACCGAGATGGTCATGCTTGCCAGCCATCGGATCCAGATGCGTCGGGACCGGCGCCGCACGCTCTGCCATATCAGGCAGATCGCCATGTATGTTTGCCATGTCGCCCTTCAGATCCCGCTTTATGAGATCGCCGCAGCCTTCGGCCGTGACGGTACGACAGTTGGCCATGCCTGGCACGTGGTCGAGGAACGCCGCGACCGTCACGTCTGTATCGATCGAACGGAGTGCTCGGCAATGAGTGATGCGAACAGAGCCATGGTAAAACTTCTGAGGTTTCTGGCACGTGGCCAGGCGCGGGAGCAGGCATGCGAGGGTTCTGTCCGGTCGCTGCAGTCAGGTGACGCCTCGCTTCACATCGTTTCCGAGGGTCTGCTGGCCGAGGCCGTGTCTGCCGGGCTGGTCCGCCGGCCAGGCGGGCGGATCGGCTTATGTCCGACCGCACGCTCGAATCTCAGGCGTGCCGCCTCCATGAGGGAGGAAGCCTTCATCGAGCAGCACGGCGCAATCGGCCATGCCGTGGCAGATGTGGACGGCGGCCCGCAGCCCTTCGGATCAACCGGGAGGAATCGCCGCTTTCAAGCCTTGTGCGACTGAAGGAGAGGAGTGGCCGGCCATTCCTCCCGAATGAGGCGCTTGCAGCCGGGGAAAGGCTGCTTGCCGGTTTCACGCGCGGCCAGCTGCAGCCGCGCATCACTGCCTCCTGGGAACCGCAACAGGCAAGCCGTGCGAAAGGAGAACGCGGCGGCATGGGGGACCTTGCCGATAGCGCCATCGCCGCCCGCGTCGCGGTCAATCGTGCGCTGGAAGCGATGGGACCGGAACTTGCCGGCGTGGCGCTTGATGTCTGCTGCTTCATGAAGGGGTTGGAGACCGTCGAGCGCGAGCGCCAATGGCCGGCGCGTTCGGCCAAACTGATGCTGCGCACGGCCCTGATGGCGCTCTCCCGGCATTACAAACCGCCGGCGCCCTCGCGCCGATCGCGCGTGGAGCATTGGGTGCGGAGGGCTACAGGCCCGAACTCTATTCGCGATGAGGCGGGTGGTTGCTTAGGCCACCGCGCGTACGCGGGCTTCCTCGCGGATGCGGTTGACCATCGAGCGCAGGCCGTTGGCGCGCTGCGAGGAGAGATGCTCGACGAGGCCGATCTTCGAGAATACGTCGAAGGCGTCGAGGGCCGCGATCTCCGATGCCGTCTTGCCGGAATAGGTTGCAAGAACGATGGCCACGAGCCCGCGCACGATATGCGCGTCGGAGTCGCCCTCGAAGGTCATGACGGGATTGTCCGGATCCCCCGCGGTGTGCGTTACGAGCCAGACCTGGCTGGCGCAGCCCATCACCTTGTTGGCCGATGTCTTCTTGTCGTCGGGAAGGTCCGGAAGCGCCTTTCCGAGCTCGATCACATAGCGATAGCGATCTTCCCAGTCGTCGAGGAAGGAGAAGTCGTCAATGATCTGCTCGAGGGACGTCATGTATTGTGGCCTTTCGTTATCAGGTTTCATATAGGTGAAACGCGGCCAGATTTGAACTATTAAAAAGAAACGCCGCGGAGGTTGGGCATCCTCGCGGCGCAGCAAAAGCTGGAAATAAACAGGGCAGGCACGTCAGGCAAGGGACATTCCGCGGCTTGCGGATCTCCGGTGCAAGCTTGGTTGCGGGAAATCCCGCGGAATTCTCAGGTGGCCGGACGCGGCGTCGGCAGCGGAATGGTGCCCGTCGTCACGGTGTCGGAAATGCTTTCATCGCCGTCGTCAACCGGCGGGCGATAGGGCATCGGCTGGTTCAGCGCTGCGGTGCGTTCCTGTGCCTCGGCCTGGGAGGGCGCAACTGCCGCGACGGGAGTGATCGGCGCATTGGGTGCGACAGCAGGCTTGGCGGCGTTGTCGTCACCGAAACGGCTGTCCAGCAGCTCATAGGCGACACGGGCGCCTTCGCGGGCCCGGTGGCCGAGCGCGGCCATGGTCTCCGCACCCTTGACGCAGACCTCCGGCTTCTCGCCGCACATGCCTGTCACGTAGTCATAGGCGCCTGTCGCCGCGACAAAGGCGTCGGAAAACTGCAATGTCGGCTGCGAGCTGGTCGAGCTCTCGCCGCTGAAGAACGACAGCAACACGAGCACAAGCCCGAACCAGAATGATCCTTTGATCAGAAACCACATCGTCGTTGCCATCCTGTTTTCCCGTTCGGTCTTACCGCCGAATCGGTCCGGTCTTCCGGTGTGCTTGACCTTAGAGCGGAGTTGCGAATGCCAGTTTTCAAAACTCGTCGGCATTTGCCTCAAATTTAGTTCGAATTTTAATGAACGGGATTTGCACCGCATTTCGGTCAAATTGTAGCGACCGCTGTTAAGCATGTCATCGGCCTCCTCCTGTAATTGCAGGCAAACCTTGCGGCAGAGCTGCCACAAAGGTTAACAGCAAGCTGAAATGTGAGCGAAATCCGTCGCTTACCGCCCGTTAACCGTAAAAAACAAAGCCGTTTCCATATGTCCAAAAACGGGACATTTCGCTCTTCTGCGGTGTGGAGGCGGCTTTTCCCTTATCCTTTCCTTAAGCGCCCAAGGCCTATTGTCGGCCCTGGTAAAAAGCCTTTTTTGGGCGGGTATTGCGTGCGTGTAATGAGTAAGATCGCAGAGCGGGCGGCAGCCCTCGTGGACCGGGCGGTGGAAAGCTGGCTCTCCCGGACAGGAGGGGGCACAGCCGTGCGCCAGCGTGAATTGATGATCCTGCGCCGCTTGGCGCTGCTTTCGTCGGCGGCTCTCGTCGCGGTCCCCGTTGGGCTCTCTTCTGTGACCAGTCCTGCCATTGCGCTACCCGTCGGTGTCGCAACCGTCTGCGCGGCCTTCCTGTTTTCTGCGGTGGGCAGCATTGCCCTGTCGCGTCAGGGTACGGCAACAGCGCCGATTGCCGCGCCTGTCGCCGAAGACTTTTTCATGGAAGCAACCGCCGGTCTCGCCTTCTTCCTGGATCCGCAAGGCAACGTCACTGCCGTCGGCGGTCGTGACAAGCGCGAATATCTCGCCTGGATGCGTGATCCGATCGACAAGGGCTTTGTCGATCAGATACATGTCTCTGACCGCATCCTTTTCCTGCAGGCGCTGGATCAGCTTCGCCAGGGTGAGGCGACTGCCGCGGTCGATCTGCGGCTGGAGCGCCCTTCGGTTTCGCGTGACAACAGGCAGTTTGCCTACCTGCGTATGGATATGACCGCGCGGCAGGACGGCGACGGCACGCTCTTCAGCGTGATTGCCCAGCTACGCGATGTCTCGGTGGAGCAGCAGTTACGGCAGGAGGCGCAGAGCCGCGCCGCCGACGCCCGCTCGGCAAACGATGCAAAATCGCGGTTCCTTGCCGCCGTCAGCCACGAATTGCGCACACCGCTCAACGCCATCCTCGGCTTCTCCGACATCCTGCTCGGCGAGTATTTCGGCAAGCTCGAAAACGACCGCCAACGGGAATATGTCGGCCTTGTCAGGGAATCCGGCGCGCACCTGCTCTCCGTCGTCAACACCATGCTCGACATGAGCAAGATCGAAGCGGGGCGCTACGAGCTTTGCCTCGAACCCTTCGACATTGCATCCGTCGTTCGTTCCTGCGAGGCCATGCTGGCGCTGCAGGCGAAGTCCAAGGGTGTATCGCTGACAAGCCGAGTGCAGCGCGGTCTCGACGAGGTCGTGGCCGATCAGCGCGCGATCCAGCAGATCCTGATCAATCTGGTTGGCAATGCCGTGAAATTCACCGATGCGGGTGGTGCGATCTCGATCGACGCGTCGATGCGCGACGGCATTCTGAACCTCTGCGTGAGCGACACTGGCATCGGCATTCCCGGCGACAAGCTGGAAACGCTCGGCCAACCTTTTGTCCAGATCCAGAACGACTATAGCCGCCGATTCGAGGGAACGGGACTCGGCCTGTCGTTGGTGAAGGGCTTGGTGGCGCTGCATGGCGGCGACTTCGCAATCGCCAGCACGCCGGGCGCCGGTACGATCATTACGATTTCCATTGCAGCGGATGGCTCTGGCATTCCGGCTGTGGGTTCTGCCCGCAACGATCTTGTCGAGTTTCCGCCGCGACTGAAGGCTGTGCCGGCGCTAGCGGGCGTTTTGGAAGAGGGGCTTTTCGATGGCCGCGAGCAAGCGAAAATCGCCTAAGGGACGGAGAGGCCGACAGAAACGGCCGAGCCTCCTTCTCACAGGGGCAACCATGGTCGGCGGTATCGGGCTGCAGGGCGCAAGCGTGCTCGGCGGCGTGATCGGCCGCAACCCGTCGGTTGCCGGCGGTACGGCAGCCTTCCTTGTCATCTTCAGCTTCGTCGCCGCAAACGCGCTCTGGTATCAGCCAGGGGCGCATCCGCATCCGTTCCTGCGCACCCGCGATCCGCTCTTTCCGAACGTGCTCGGCGGTCGCCCGGTCATCGAGGAGCAAAGCGGGAATGTCACCACCTTCAAGATCCAGCGGCAGGACGAGGCCGACGTCACGCAGACCAATGCGACGCCGCCAGTCGCTCCCGGCGGGCAGCAGCCGAGCCAGATCGTCATGGACATCCAGACCGAACTGGTCCGGCGTGGCCTTTACAACGGCACTCCGGATGGGGTCATCGGCCCGCGCACCAGTGCGGCGATCCTCTTCTTCGAAGAAACCGTGGGCATGCCGCAGACGGGCGACGCAACGCCTGATGTGCTGGCAGCGCTCAGAACCGACTCGGTCGGCCCCTCGGCGATCCCGCTGGAAAAGCCGCGCGAAGACATCACCTCGAAGGCATCCGCCGAGGATCCTGTCGCCGCCGCCATCCGCAGCGCCGAAAAGAGTGTGAAGACCGCGCCGACACTTGCAAAGAAAGCCGCACCATCCGCGGAGTTGTCGACTGTGGATCTCGTCCTGAAGATCCAGAAGGGCCTCAGCAACATGGCCTACGCCAATGTCGGCGTTGACGGTGTGCCGGGAGAACAGACGCGCACCGCCATTCGCCACTTCCAGAAGCACTACAACCTTCCCGAGAATGGCGAGCCGAGCGAAGCGGTCTTGAAGAAGCTCAAGGAGATCGGCGCGCTCTGAAGCCCGGCAATGCCAAGCATTGCCGCTTGCCGTTTGTCTGCTATAGCTCGCCGATGAGATTACGCACCGATATTTTCGTCTCCGCCCTCCTGCGCCGGGTTTTTGCCAAAGGTGACTTTGCCGCTGTCGAGGCAAAGGGTGCCGACGAGGCAGGCGCCATCTTCATTCGCCAGCACTTCCGCGATGGTCTTGAGACGCTCTACGGCCCAGCGCCGCAAAGCCTCTTCGACGACGAGACGAGCGGGGAGCGCCTATTCGAGCAACGGCTGACGCGCGAAGAGCCTGATCGGGTCAGGGAAATGCTCGAGCGTGAGCGGAAGTTCGACCCGGACCTCTGGATCGTCGAGCTTGAAGCCGATGAGCTCGGGGATATCGTTCCGCTTGGCGACGGGCGCGAGAACCCGCTCTAGTCAAAGTCAGCGTGTTCGGATAATGCGCCTGTCCTGGGCGGGCGGTTCCTCATGGGCGGCTTGCGCCGTTTCTGTTTTTTCGGGCAGGTAGGTATAGCTGTCGGCGCGGCGCCAGGCGTCGACGCGGGCGTTGCACTCTTCCAGATCGAGACTGTCCAGCACCATCCATGCGCGCGTGACGCCATGCTGCGGTTCCGCGAGGTGCGGGTAGAGCTTTTCGAGCACAAAGACGGCGTCGCGGAAGTCCAGGCCGAGACTGATGAGCGTGGTCGCCAGTTGCTGACCGGAGATATCGAGCATAATGCGCTCTGCAAGCCAGCGGCTTGCCGAAAGCCCGCTGGCAAGCGCCTTTGCAAAGAGCGCCGCTTCGCGATTGCGGGCAAAGCGGACGAGGAGTGCGGCCTGGATCGGCGACAGGTTACGCAGCCCGAGGCGATCGCCTTCCGGGCGGCTGACATGACGTGCCAACTCCCTGATTCTATTGCGTATCTCCTCTTCACTCGCGCGGCGCGCTGCAGCCTCGGCTTCCTCGAGGGAAGCCGGAACCGGCGGTTCGGATGGTACGATGCCGGTTTCGACCTCAGCCGGAGCTGCCAGCCGCTGTTCCGCCTGACGCAGGCCGACCAGCGCGTCGATGACCCGTGGGGAAAGCGCATCCCGGCTGACGATCGCCTTCATGTGTGCGCTGCCCTGGGTGCGCGCAATGGTGATCAAGGTCTCGTCGTCGATCGCCGGCGAGGAGGTGAGGAACGGCGCTGCAATGTCGATCGACTGGCAGCCGACGAAAAGCGCGACGGCGGGTGGAATCTGCGGGCATTGGGAAAGGGCTGCCACGGCCTGACGCTTTGCCTCGAGAGAGGAGGCCTGGAACAGCGGCGTGAAGAGTTCGGCGAATTGGCGCAGTTCGGAGCGGGTTGGCGGCTGCAATCCCTCGAAGCTGCTGACGGTCGCCATGAGAACCACGTCCTTCTTCCGGCTGGCGGATGGGGCCTCTAGGTCTCGGAACCGGTCACGCACAAGAACACACCCTGGAAACGCAAAAAGGGATGTCGCAGGACTGGACGCGAAGGGACGCCCCTTACCCCACATAGGTTATGAACAAATCCTACATGGGCAGGGTTAACGCTTGCTAAAGACTTTATTCAATTTGTACCGAAAGGCTTCACCGTATGACGACCGCGGGACGGAGTGACTAAAGCCCTTTGTGTCCGCGCAGCGCCGCCAAAAGCCTCTCGGCGCTATTGTTCCCGGACTGATAGAGGTCAAGCGCAGCGGACGCTGCCATCTGGGCTTCGGCGCTCTTGATGTCGATCCGCTTTTCCGCACACCACGCATCGAGGGCATCGCGCAGCACGTCAAGGTCCTCGGGAGAGAATGTCGAACCGATAAACAAAGACATTTTAACCCCTCCCTGTCCGCAATAAGCGGAAGACGGCGCCCCGCCGCCTGGCCACGGACCCGTGGCCGATGACACAACTTTACCGGTATTGGTGAGGATCGCAATTGATATTTTTGTGACGAGAAACCACGGAGCTGTGATGGGGCCGCCATCGCCGACACAACCTCCGTTAAGTATATGAATTAATGCTAATATCGTTGCGACATTGTCGATTGAAACTTCTTATGAGAAGTTTGAAACCAAATGGGGACTCAGCGCGTTTATAAGACGTCGTGCAAATAGCTAACGTCCAGGCATGAAATTAACGATCTGTTAACTGTCATATGTCTCAATTCGGGTATGAACGGCGATCGAGTGCTTCGGTCGTCCGGTTTCACATCACGGTATTTCAAACAGGTGCCGTGAGAAAGGCGCGAATGCCTCGGAGCCCGGTTTCGGGTTCTACAGGACGCGCTGGCTCGCATAGGCGGGCAGGGTGAGATTCCGCAGTTCATCCGTCTCGGGCCGTGCATGGAGACGAGAATGGCAATAGTCGTCGCATTGGCGGACCGTCTGTCTCAGACGCAACGCCGCAAGGGCAGGAAACCAGTCGAGGCACAGATCCTCCTTTTCACGGGCGTGCGTTACGAGCGCCTGACGGAAAGCTCGAAGCGTTCCCCGGCGCCTCGCATTTCGCGGGCAAAGAAATAGACGTATTGCTTCAATCCGAGGGGCCGGCATATTCGTCGCAGCCGGCCTCCGCGAGGAAGTTCCGCGCGGCTGCGTCGAAGCTCGCCTGGGGCGCCAATGTCCTCAACACCACATAGCCTTCCGAACGCGTACTTTCCACGAGAATGGTTTTCTGCAGGTCAGGCGGCAAAGCCTTGCGAAGCTCTGTCAACTGGATCGGCGTTCCGACCAGAATGTCGAGCGCTCCCCCCACAGACGTTCTGTCGTTCATGCTGAAGACCTCGTTCGAAGCCTCGTCATAGAGCGCGACAGACCAGAACGGCACATTGCCCTTGGCCGTCAGGCGGATTGGATTTTCCTCAATGTCGAACGAGCAGACAGCAGTGCGGACAAAAGGGTCATCGTTGGAAAGTCCCGCGGCATCGTCCGTCGACCCAAGCAGGTAGAACTTGTCGAGATCGCCCTCGGAGGCGACGCGGGTGGCGGCGTCCTTGCCGGTAAAGTGCGGCAGCGAAAGAATGATGACGAGGTGCAAGAGTGCCGCCCCGAAAAGTCCCGCGAGGATGGCAAACAGGATCCTAAGCATTGCCGCATCCGGTTTTCTGAAGCTTCGGCATCGCAAGGTCGATAACGCCGGAGCTGCCGGCTGTCGGGGTATCGAAGAGGGTCAGGACGAGTTGGAAGGTACCCGCCGCCGGCAGCGCTAGCCAGTTTCCCGGTCGGGCGTGCGCGGAAATGTCGATCGTGAAGCTGCTGTCGGGCTGCCGCAGCACCGTCCAGGAATTCAGCGCGCCGGGAAGCCCCGGTCGCAGCGAGGCAGGATTGCCACTGTTGTCTGCGGTAAACAGCGTCCAGATGCGGGCGGGCGGCGTCTGCCCCGTGATACGGTAGCTGCAGCCGGCATTCAGCCGGTCGCCGGCGTCATCGACCTTGGCGGTAAACATCAGGCCTTCGGCGTTTCCGTAAAGCAGGCGTCCGGCACGCGCCCGGTGCGATTTCGCATAGGGGTCGGCGCTTTCGGTTTGTAGCTCGGGGAAGGCTTCCCACGCGCCGAGCTTGATCGCGCCGAAGCCGGCCGTCGCATCCAGCGCGTAGAGCGAAATCATGATCCCGCCACCAAAGGCGATAATCAGAGTCATCGCTATGAAGAGAGGAAACCGAAACACTATGCGCCCTTGAGAAACAAATCAGTTGAAAGGGTTACCACTGATTCTAGCTAGGCGGAATGGTGCAGGGCGGTATCGGCGGCATATCCCGGCCAAAACGGATCAACGCTGGACCATTCGAAAGGCCGACTGATTGTCGATTTTCGATAGCTGGATCAGCGTCCAGACTTTTGGCATCAAGCGATTTTCAAAGATCGGCGCCCGCCGCGACGACTTTTCCGGAAGTTATCAGCCCCCGCACAGCTTCGTGCACTGCCTCCAAGCTCGTGTACCGCGGTTTGTAGCCCAGGCGGTTTCGGCTCTTTTCAATTGAGTGGCACGAGCTTCGGATCACGTGCCCACGACTGCTTTCGGCATACTCGCCGAGATCGGCAAGCCATTCTTCAAAGGGCTTGTAAGCGATGCGCGGCTCCTTTCCGAACCAGCGATAAGCCGTTTCCGCGTAGCCCCGCAGGGTCACCGCTTGTTCCGATACCGTGTTGAAGACTTCGCCGATTGAAGCCGACCGGTTCTCGATCGCACACATGATCCAGCGAGCCACGTCATCAGCATGGACGTGATGGACCATTTCAAGTCCGAGGTTCGGCAAGACGAGTTCATCGCCACGGGCAATCAGCGAAAAGACTTCCGGATCCGCGTTTCCGATCGGGTTGATCGGATTCCAGCCTTCGCCGACGATATGGCCAGGACGGAAACAGGTCGCGGGAAAGCCGGTGACGTGCGCCTCCCGCGTCAGCCAGGCTTCGCACTCGGCCTTGCCCCTC
>Ga0102588_1002646_pt1 | contig 9855 bp, 7 predicted proteins | sample AraplaMF_Col_mMS_FD_76854 | JGI IMG/M metagenome (GOLD analysis project Ga0102588, IMG submission 76854) | Arabidopsis root microbial communities from the University of North Carolina, USA - plate scrape MF_Col_mMS (SPADES assembly) (version 2) | ecosystem: Host-associated > Plants > Roots >...
AGTCGAGGACCCCGAGCGCCGTAACCGCCTGAACACCGTTGCCGGCAACCAGCGCCAGATCGCCCAGGCACCTCTCCTGCTCGTCTGGCTCGCCGATCTTGCCCGGCCTCGGGCGATTGCTGTGGACGGCGGCTCGGCGGGAGAAGGTCTCGACTATATCGAGAGCTTTCTGCTTGGTGTGATCGATGCGGCTCTTGCAGCACAGAACGCGGTCGTTGCTTTTGAATCGCTCGGGCTCGGGACCTGCTACATCGGCGCGATCCGCAACGATCCGGAAACGGTGGCCCGAGAACTCGCCTTGCCGGACGGCGTCTTCCCGGTCTTCGGCCTGACGGTCGGCTTTCCCGATCCGGCGCAACCTGCCGGCGTAAAGCCACGCCTGCCGCAATCGACGGTCCTGCATCGTGAGCAATATGCGAATGGCGCCCGGGCGCGGGATCTTGCCGGCTACAACAGGGCACTGAGAAGCTTTCAGGCGGAGCAGGCGATGCCGGCGATCGACTGGACAGATCAGGTCCGCAATCGTATTGGCACGGTCGAGGCGCTGAAGGGCCGGCACGTGCTAGCCGCGGCAGCGCGCAGGCTGGGCTTCCCACTCAAGTAGAGGCAAGGCGTCCGGGACGACGTTACTCGGCCGCCATCATGTCGGCGGCCGGCCGGATGCGGCGCGCGATGATCTCGTCCATTGTCTGCAAGGCCCGCGCTTCGGCAAGCAGCCACTCGCGAAACAGATCGACGCGCATCAGTCGCGCCGTATGCGCCGTGGTGGCGAAGAAATAGGACGAACTGACCGGCTGCGGCACGCCAAAGGGGCAGACCAGCCGCCCCGAGCGGATCTCTGCTTCCGCCAGCCTGATCTTGCCGAGCCCCAGCCCCTGCCCCGCCAGCGCTGCATCAAGGACGAGGGAGGACTGGTTGAGACGAAAACCACCCTGCGACGGCAGGTAGGAAAGCCCGGCGGCGCGCAACCATCCACCCCAATCCGGGCAGGATTGATCATGCTCGGCGCCCTCCTCATGCAGCAGCGGCACGTCTTCGATCGCCTCCGGCTTGCCCCACAGCCCATGCGTATCCGCAAACTCCGGGCTGCACACTGGCAGCACGGCTTCGGAAAAGAGATGGTCAACGATGAGCCCCGGATATGGACCGCTGCCGTAGCGGATCACGCAATCGGCGTCGCCGGCATCAAGGTTCGTCAACTGGGTCGACGCATCGACCAGGACCTGAAGGCGGGGGGCGGCCCGCCGTAGCGCATCGAGGCGCGGGATGAGCCACTTGCTGGCAAAGGACGGGGCGACCGAAACGCGGATCGGCTGTTCATGATCGCTCTGCACGAACTGAGCCATGGCGGTCAGAACCGCATCGAAGGCCCCGGTCAGTCCGGGCACCAATGCCAGCCCGGCCGGCGTCAGATGCAACTGGCCACGCACCCGGTTGAAAAGCGGCTGGCCGAGATAGTCTTCCAGCAGGCGGATCTGTTGACCGACCGCAGCCGACGTCACATGCAACTCTTCGGCAGCACGAACGAAATTGAGATGTCGCGCCGTCGCGACGAAGGCCCGCAGCGATGTCAGCGGCGGCAGCCGCGCAAGCGTGGGCTGGATTGGTTTTCTGCGGGAGTCGGCAAGGGTGCTCATTGCGTGATTGTCCACAAACCGCCCCATGAAGACGAGAACCGGCTTTCCTTCCAACCCTGCCGGGGGAACATTTTCTTGCGCTGCAGACCTCGATCAGAGATGCAAAAACTCATTTTCGAAAATTGTCTATATTTTTAGTAGATTAAATGGATCGACTACCTGCCGACGCACTGGCGCGAAGTTTTCCTTTCCCGGACGCGGAGAAAAACATTCTTCCGGTTTTGCGCCACGCTGCCCGATGATTGCCGCGACGATGCTTCGACAGAGGCATTTTAATCGCAATTCAGGGGGTATTCATGGACATCAGCAGACGCCAGCTCAACAAGCTTCTTGCCGCGACAGGCCTTACAGCGTTCCTACCGCTTAACGCCTTCGCCGAGACTACGGCACCGACAAGGGGCGGCACCTTGAACTTCATTGTCGAGCCGGAGCCGCCGACGATCCTGGCGCTGGCCCACACCGCAGGCGGTACCCAGAAAGTCAGCCCGAAGATCACCGAAGGTCTTTTGACCTACGACTTCGATCTGACACCGAAGCCACAGCTCGCCACGGAATGGTCAATCAGCGACGATGGACTGAACTACACCTTCAAGCTCCGCCCGAACGTGAAGTGGCATGACGGCAAGCCCTTCTCATCGGACGATGTTGCTTATTCCATCGAGCTTCTGAAGCAGGTCCACCCGCGTGGCCGCGGCACCTTCGCCAATGTCACGAAGGTCGAAACGCCCGATCCGCTGACCGCCGTGATCCGGCTTTCCAAACCGGCGCCCTATCTGCTGAGTGCTCTCTACGGGGCCGAGTCGCCGATCGTGCCCAAGCACGTCTATGACGGCGTCAAGATCGCTGACGTCCCAACCAATCCGAATGGCAGTGCCCCGATCGGTACGGGACCATTCGTCTTCAAGGAGTGGGTACGCGGATCGCATATCATCCTCGAGCGCAATCCTGATTACTGGGATGCCGGCAAACCCTATCTCGACAAGGTCATTGTGCGCTTCGTGCCTGATGGCGCGGCCCGCGCCGCCGGTTTTGAGACCGGCGAATTCGATATCGGCGGCGACAATCCCATTCCGCTGAGCGATCTCGAACGTGTGAAGGCACTGCCGAACATTGCCGTCGATTCACGCGGCTACGAGACCAAGGGCGACCAGACGCAGCTGATCTTCAATCTCGACAACGAGTATCTGAAGAATGTCAGCGTTCGCCGCGCGATCGCCCACGCCATCGACCTCGACGTCATCCTGAACACCGTCTGGTACGGCTACGGCCATGTTTCGCCGACCCCGATCAGCACCTTCCTGCCGCGCTATCTCGACACTTCGATCAAGCCCTACGCCTTCGACCTGAAAGCCGCTGAACAGCTGCTCGACGAGGCCGGCTACAAGCGCGGAGCGGACGGCGTCCGCTTCAACCTGCGACTGACCCACAATTCCTACAACGAAGGCTTCAAGCGGGTCGCCGAATATCTGAAGCAGAACCTGACGCGCATCGGCATCAACGCCACGATCGATTCCTACGACTTCTCCACCTACATCAAGAAGGTCTACACCGACCGTGCCTTCGACGTGACGGCCGAATATCTCGGCAACCAGTTCGATCCAACGCTTGGCGTGCAGCGCATCTACTGGTCGAAGAATTTCAAGCTCGGCCTGCCGTTCTCGAACGCCAGTCACTACAACAACCCGGAGGTGGACAAGCTGCTCGAAGCCGCATCCGTCGAGATCGACGATGCGAAACGCAAGCAGCAACTCTTCGCCTTCCAGAAGATTGTTGCCGACGAAGTGCCGGTGGTGAACCTGATTTCACTGGAGAACGTCACCGTCTTCAACAAGCGGGTCAAAAACCACACAATCGGGGCCGAGGGTGTGCAGTCCAACTTCGCTGATGTCTACATCAAGGACGGCGAAGGCTGAGGTGCGGCGGCAGGACCTGCACAGGAAAGGGGCGCATCGTCGATGCGTCCCTTTTGGTTTTGGAGATGATATCACGCGACGCGGACGGGCGTGAATTTCGTGAGGATACGATCGGCGAGTGCAATCGCCTGGGCGCGCTGCTCGGTGATCGAACTCGACTCCCATGCAACGCCCCGCAGCGGATGGCCGATGGCGCTGAGATTACGGTGGACGAGCCCCTCCTCGTTGATGAGATCACCCGCCGGCGTCGCATCAATGCCATAGCCGGTGCTGTGAGGGCGAACCTCGCCGCTCGCGAGCAGGCTCTTCACGAAGGGGTCGGATACCCGGCGCCAATCATGCAACTGATGGCCACGACAATCGATCACGCCGTCGAACGGCACCGTCTCAACGCCTGTCGCTGTCTTCAGGCTGGCGGTGATCTCGCTGCCCTCAATGGCAAATCCAAGGATACGGGCGCGGCCATGCTCCAGCCGACCTTCCGAGATCACCCGCTCGATAATCGCGTGGCTTTCCGGCGCCGAGCGATGCGCGGTAACGTCCCAGAAGGCCCTGAGATGCCGGGTGAACCGCAGACGCTCACGATCGCTGGCCCCTTGCCACAGCGAGAGAATATGGGGGCGGATCGCCAAGGGCAGCCCTTGCCAGTCTGCACCCTCAGCCGAAATCGACCGTCGTTCCGCCTTGACGCGCGACAACAGTTCGCGCGCGGTTGATGGCAACGGGCCATCGGCCAGAAAGTCGTGCGCTGCGTCGACAGTCCTGCGACCCTCCACGAGCTGGCCACGGCGCGATATCACGCGGTAGCGGCCGCGATAACCCCGCGCCTCCATGCTGGCCACGGCATCGACCATCGACAGGCTCGAACCAATCAGGAGAATTTCCTCGCACCCTTTCAGACGGTTGAGCGCCAGTGCGTCCCACGGATTGGCTGCAAAACGCGGGTGACCGGCGAGTTGAGCCTCGGCGGCCGACAGGCGCGGTTGGAAAACGCCAAGGGCCAGCACGGCCTCATCCGCCTCCACAGAGGTACCGTCAGCCGTGGTAATGCGGATCCGGCTCGGCGTTGCCACCAGCCCGGATGCCGACGACCGGATATGCCTTAGCGTCGAACCGAGCCGCGCGTTCGCGACCGCACGAGCGAGCTCGTCACGGACATAGGTTCCATAGAGGTAACGCGGCGGGCTGCTTGTGCCCGCCTCGGCGGGAGGCGTCCAGCCGTGGGCCGGGCCATTCTCGACGAGCCAGCGCGAGAGATGGCCGGGATCCTCGGGATAGAGGGAGAAGATTTCAGCCGGGCCGTTCACCAGATGGGCCGGATCGGGTGTGCTGTAGGCAACACCCCGACCAAGCTCCTGTCGTCGCTCGATAATGGTGATCGCCAGCGGAACTTCGGTCTGGTCGAGCAGCTTGAGCGCCGTCAGCGCCCCGGCGAAGCCCCCGCCGACAATGGCGACGGAGTGATGCGGAATACGATCGATGCGCAATAGACCTCCTCTCCCACCGGCGTCGGTGGGGCGTGATATGTCGGGATATGAGAACGGGCGGACGCCCTTATGCGATCAGCTTGTCGCGACTACGATAGCGCCCATTCAGCAGTTCGAGGGCGTTTCGGCTGGCAATCAGCTCGGCTTCATGCTCGCTCAGTCCTGCCGCCGCAAAGGCTGCGGCCAGTCCGTCCTGCGTCGGATCGTGCCCAAGGATCGGCCAGTCGCTGCCGGTCAGAACATGGTCAGCGCCGACGAGACTGGTCACGAAGCGGATGAAGCGTGCCTCCGACGGCATGATGTCGATATAGAGGTGACGCCGCTTGCCCGCTGGCGCATCCGCGAAAATGGACGGCAGTTCGCCGAAGGGGCCGGTCAGGGCGAGTGCCGAAATGCCGAGCGCGGTAATGACGACCCGAAGTTCCGGCAATTCGTCGAAGACGCCCGACGTCACCAGCGAGATCGCGGCGGCGGCGTTGATCGTGCCACGACTTAAGCGGGTCCCGAGCCTGCCGAGTCCGGACAGCTGCGTTGAAAGCGGCTCGGGGTTGATGGGATGCAGGAAGACGGGAACGCCGAGCTCCGCAGCAACCCTCAGGATGGGCCGGGCTTCCGGCGCATCGATCAACCTGTCACCTCTCGCGCTGTCGAGAAATAGGCCGGACAGATTGAGGTCGACGATGGCGCGCCGTGCCTCGAGCGCCGCCGCTTCTCCGCCGAAGGTGTCCACGGTCGCCAGCGCGAAAAGCCGATCGGGATGGCGCGCAACCATCGCTGCTAGGTCGTCGTTCAGCTTGCGGCTGACCGCGCCAAGATCGGCATCAGGCGCCGCGACGATCGACAGCGCGACCCCGATCACGCGGCGCGAGATACCGGCCGCATCGCTATCTGCGATCAGCGCATCGATATCGGAGATCTTCGTGCCGATCCGTGCCCACAGCGGATCGAGCGGGCGACCGGGCGCGCGGTAGACCTCCCAGCCTTCGGGCAGGAAATGCGTATGGAAATCGACGATATCGAGCTTGCTCATGGTGGCTCCGTGGCGATCGCTGCGCGGAAGGGACTAGAAGACCTTGCCTTCTTCCAGGTGTGTCGTGGTTCCGTTGATGTAGAAGTCACCGACCACCCTCGCCTTGTGCAGCAAGGGATTGTGATTGAGTACGGTGCGGATGTTGCGCCAGTGCCGATCGAGATTGAGATGGCGCGACGTCGCGGAGCCGCCGCCGAGTTCGAAGACGTTGGTTGCGGCCGCCAGTGCAATCTGCGAAGCCACGATCTGTGTGCGTGCAGTCGTCAGCGCGCTCTCGATCAACGCGGTCTCCAGCGCCTGCGGATCGGCTGCGGCGAACGCGGCGGCCGTCTTGTCTAGCGCACGCGCGCTTTCGCGGATCAACGTGTCGACGGCAAAGGAGCCGGCGGCGACCTCACCGAGAATCTTCTGGACGAAGGGATCCGCGCTGGCGGTTTCAGCCGCGCTATGGGCTGCCGAGCGGGCCTGGCGGCGCACATATTCCGTCCCTTCTGCGAGCGCGCCACGCACAGCGCCCGCCATTGACGCCGCAAGGTGCAGCTGCCGCAAGGTCGAGGTGTGGCGTCCAACGAGCGTGTTGAGGCCGCGCGTGGAGATTTCATGCGGCAGTACCTCGACGTCTTCGAGCAGAACACCACCGCTCGCGGTCAGCCGCTGGCCCATGCCATCCCAGTCGTCGAGAATGGTGATGCCGGGACGATCGACCGGAAGCAAAACGCTCACGAACTCACCGTCATCGTTCTTCGCACTGAATGATGCGAAGTCTGAAAAGGCAGTGCCCGTCGCATACCATTTGCGGCCGTTGAGACGGTAACTATCCCCCGATCTCGTCAAACGTGTCGTCACCTCGCCCGGCCGCTTGGTGCCCTGCTCCGTATGAGCTCCGCCGAAAAGCTTGCCCGAGAGAACGCGACTGAGCTGTGTGCGGTCGATAGCAGTGCTGGGGCTGAGGATCAGGCTTTCGGTGAAATTGAAATGGCTGCGCAGCGCGTGAGCGACATTCGAATCCGCCGCGCCGATCGCCATGATCGTTTCGATGTAGTCGGCAACGGATCCACCCGGACCGCCGAGCGCCACAGGAATGCGCAGCGCCCCAAGACCGGCCTCCTTGAACAGGCGGAAGGCCTCGAATGGAAGCTCCCTTTCCAGATCGCGTCTTGCCGCCTCCTTCGCGATTTCGGCCGCCAGATCAGGAACTTTTGCCAATAGCGTCGAGAGATCGTTCACCGCCTCCGCAGGTTTCGGGGTGGCGGACAGTGCTGAAGGAGCGGTATTCGGCATGCGGAAACCTTCTCGGCCGGAAAAAGAAAAGAAGGGACCCGCCATATCGGCGGATCCCTGAAGTCATGATCAGGCGACCGCGCGTGTCAGCGGCACGACATTGTCGGCACCGCCTGCGGCGTTACGCGGCACGCGACCTTCGACCGGATGGCTCGGATCGTTGAAGCCGGGCGTCGAGGGATGCCCCGTCGTGACAAGTCGGTCGACCAACGCCTCGTCCTCAGCGTCGAGCTTGACGTCGAGCGCGCGGATGTAGCTGTCCCAGTGCTCTTCCGTGCGCGGACCGGCGATGGCCGCCGAGATCAGCTTGTTGTTCAGCACCCAGGCGAGCGCGAACTCGGTCGGAGAGACGCCCTTGCGGGTAGCGTGGGCAGCGATCTCGGAGGCAATGGCGATCGATTCAGGACGCCATTCGGTCTCGAGGATACGCTTGTCGCCGCGACCGGCGCGGGTATCGGCGGCCGGTTCCTTGCCCGGCTCGTACTTGCCCGTCAGGACACCGCGGGCCAGCGGCGAATAGGAGACGACGCCGAGACCATAGTGATGGGCCGCCGGCAGCTGCTCGGCTTCGGCGGTGCGGTTGACGATGTTGTAGAGCGGCTGGCTTGCGACGGGACGATCGATGCCAAATTCATCGGCCAACTGCGCGACTTCGGCGATGCGCCAGCCGCGGAAGTTGGAGACGCCGAAGTAGCGGAGCTTGCCGGCGCGGATCAGGTCAGCGATCGCGCGCACCGGCTCTTCCAGCGGCGCATCGAAGACAGCGCGGTGGAAATAGAGGATGTCGATATAGTCGGTGTTGAGACGGCGCAGCGAATTCTCGACGGTCTCGATGACCCACTTGCGGGAATGACCGCCGAGGTTCGGGCCCTTCTTATGCGAATTGACAAACTTCGTCGCCAGAACCCAGTGATCGCGATGCGACTTAATGCCCTTGCCGACGACCTCTTCCGACTTGCCGTCGTGATAGACGTCGGCGGTGTCGATGAAGTTGATGCCCTGCTCGCGCGCCTTGTCGATGATGCGGAACGCGACGTCATCGGGCGTCGGGCCGCCGAACATCATGGTTCCCAGGCTGAGCGGTGACACCTTGAGCGCGCTGCGCCCGAGATAACGATAATCGACCATTGTATTCTCCTTCTTACTGAGCGTGATGGCAGGCGGCGGCGTGGCCGCTGCCGAACTGGCGGAATGCCGGATCTGCGGACCGGCAAATATCGGTGGCGAGCGGACAGCGCGTATGGAAGCGGCAGCCGGCCGGTGGATTGTGCGGGCTCGGCAGATCGCCTGATATGGGCGCGGCCTGCTTGCGCCGCGACGGATCGGGCACGGCGGCGAGCAGCGCTTGCGTATAGGGATGCTTGGCGCCCTTCCACAGCTCGCTCGTCGGAGCGCTCTCGACGATGCGGCCGAGATACATGACGAGCACGCGATCGGCGAAATAGCGAACCACCGAGAGATCGTGAGAGATGAAGAGATAGGAAAGCGATAGCTCCGTCTTCATCTCGACCAGCAAATTGAGGATCTGCGCCTGGATCGAGAGGTCAAGCGCCGAAACAGGTTCGTCGCAGATGACGAGTTCCGGCTGCAGGATGAGCGCACGGGCAATGCCGATACGCTGGCGCTGGCCGCCGGAGAACTCATGTGGATAGCGATCGAGCGAATCCGCCGGCAGGCCGACATGGGCCACCATCTGCGCGGCGATCGCCTCGCGCTGCTTGCGCTCGCCGATACCGTGAACCGCGAGAGGAGCCGTTAGGATGGTGCGTATCGTCTGCCTCGGGTTAAGCGAGGCAAACGGATCCTGGAAGATCATCTGGATGCTGCGCCGGACCGACTGCAGTTCGCGCCCCGCCATGGCGGTGACGTCCCTGCCCTTGAAAGTGACGCTCCCCGACGATGGATCGACGAGCCGCACCAGCGACTTGCCGAGTGTGGATTTGCCACAGCCGGACTCGCCGACCAGCGCCACCGTCTCGCCTTCGGCGATATCAAGCGACACGCCATCGACGGCGCGCACGGTGCCAGCGGCTCCCGGATAATGGGTCGAAAGCCGATCAACCGACAGAAGCGACATTGGCGTTCTCCGCAATGGCTGGAACATAGGGGCACGCCACCTGCCGGCCGGCCGGCAGTGCGATAAGTTGCGGTACGACGGAGGCGCAGGAGGGCCGCGCGACCGGACAACGCGGACGGAACGAACAGCCCTTCTCGCCAGCAGCCAAAACGATCGAGCCCGGGATCTCCGAGAGCGGTCCGTCGCGGTAGTGATAGTCCGCCTTCAGCCGCGGCGAAGCCGACAGCAAGCCATTCGTGTAGGGATGGTACGGCCTCTCGAACACCTCGCCCGGAAGTCCCTCCTCGATCTTGCGCCCGGCATACATGACGACGACGCGATCGGCCCATTGCGCGACGATGCCGAGATCGTGGGTAATCAAAATGACGGCCATGTTCAGCTGCACCCGAAGATTATCGAGCAGCTGCAGCACCTGCGCCTGGATCGTCAC
>Ga0102588_1002650_pt1 | contig 9840 bp, 12 predicted proteins | sample AraplaMF_Col_mMS_FD_76854 | JGI IMG/M metagenome (GOLD analysis project Ga0102588, IMG submission 76854) | Arabidopsis root microbial communities from the University of North Carolina, USA - plate scrape MF_Col_mMS (SPADES assembly) (version 2) | ecosystem: Host-associated > Plants > Roots >...
GGGGGGGCCGGGCGGGGCCCCCCGCCACTCGCCCTTGCGCACCGCGCGGTTCTTCTCGGCGTCGGTCCAAAGGCATCCGTTGTGCGGGCAACGGTAGCGCGCGCTCTCCGGCACGGCGTGTCCGAAGACCTCGTGCGACATCGCCGGGTCGTCGAGCCACTTGACATGCTCCCAGGCGAGCGTCTGGAACTCGCCGCAGTGCGGGCACGGCACCCAGAACTCCCGCTGGTCACTGCCCCTGTAGGCCGCATCGATCGCGCTGAAGCCTTCGATCGTCGGCGTGCCGCCGAACACCATCTTGCGGCGCGTGTAGCTCTTCAGCCGCTCCCGCAGCAACGCGATGGTGTCGCCCTGCTGCTTCACGTTGCGGTTGCTGTCGTCCGGCTCCTCCACCGCAACGAACGGCGCCGGCGTCGACTTCACCGAATCGGCGCTGTTCGAGCCGACGAACTTCAGGAATCCGCCCGGGAAGCCCTTGTAGTCCCACCCGTTGTTGCGATCCCGCGCCTTGTGGACCGGGATCTTCTCCGCCAGGCGCGGTGTGACCTCGACCATCGGCGTGAACTTCTCGCGGTCGAAGGCCTTGGCCGACCCTTCCTTCGCGAACATCACGATCATCGGGCACGGGTCGATGTCGATCCGCTTCCCGATGTGGTTCAGCAGCACGCCGTCCGTCCACGCAATCTGCGCGGACTTGCGGCCGACCACCTCGAAGACCTTCGGGTCGTCGAGCGCCTCATGCATGCCGATGACCCAGGGCGTCAGGTCAGGGTTGTAGACCCCCGGCCTGGCCGTCGACTTCGACGACATGCGACGGTGTTGCCGCGCCCATTCCGTCGTCGTCATCTTCGGCGCCGGCGCCATCATCGCCGCCAGCCGACGCACCATGCCCATCACGCTCGGGGTCGTATCGAGCAAGTTGGGTGAGTGCAGCACGCGTGTGTTCTTCCAGTAGCGAGGCATCAACATCGATGCCGTACAGCGCGTCCAGCTCGGCCTTGAGCTTGTCGTCACGCGCCAGCAGTTCGGTCTTGAAGGCCCCGAACATCTGCTTCAGCTCGGGCTCCAGCTGTGCGACGCTGACCAGGGCGCCCTTCTTCTCCGCCAGCTCGTACTGCTTCAGCTCGCGCTCGACCTGCTCGGTCAGCACGCGCTCGCGCGTCAGGTCGAGCCCGTCGTGCGACTTGTGGCCCGCGGCCACGCCGCGCAGCTTGCGGATGTAGGCCACGCGAATTTCGTCCAGCGTCGCCTTCTTCCAGTCGATGCCCAGCTCGGCCATGTGCCTGCTGACCTCGGACTGGTTGACGTCCAGGTGCTCGGCGATCACCTTCTGTGTGGGCATGCGATGGTCTGGTTATGGCCCCCCTGACTCCGCCGAAACTAGGCGAAATTCGGGGTCATGGACTGCGCGTTTCTTCGAGCCAACAGGGACCCAAAAATTTCAGCGCGAGAGGAACTTGATCTCTTGGGAGAGACGACCCTCGAAGGCCTCGGCGATGAAGCGCCGCATGATGTCTTGCATTCGTTCGGTCGAGTACGAGCCCCCTACGCTGGGTCCGTACAGCTTGCGTACCGGGAAGTCATGCCATCCGCCGCGGCTGCCACGCTTGTACTGCTTTGCGAACCGGATCACCGTCTTGCCGGCTGTTTTGTCCTCGACATAGACGCCGGACTTGCCGTTGCGCAGTTGGGCGATGAAGGCGCCCTTGATCATCTTGCGCTGCCCGTGCACTTTCACCGAGACGCCCTCCTTCGACTGGCGTGGGCTGAACTCCATCAGGCTCTTCGTGTTGCGCTTGACCTTCATCGTCACCACCAGGCGTCCGCGTGAGGCCTTGCTCAGCGAGATCGCCTTCTTGATCTCGCCGGCGCTGAAGTTGTAGCCGCTGGACCGAAGCTCACGGGACGCCGCGGTGGCGGCCATCTCGCCGGTGCGGTTCAGCGCACGCGGCACTGCCTTCTCGACTACGTCGCGACGATAGCCGTCCATGCGCGCCAGCACCGCCGCGATGTTCGTCTTGACGCCGATCTGCATGCTGCCTTGCTCAAAGCAAAGCGCCCGGCTGGACATGTCCACCGGGCGCGTGCTGCGTTGAGTCAAACCCCTCGCGCAGCGTGCCAGAAATGTAGGTGATCGGCGAATTCCGTAAAACCCCTCTACGCGCGTTCGCGTCGGTTCAGGGCGCCGGCCAACATGGCGTCGGCCGTCTCCAGGCGCTGCTGAACCGCACGGCGCGTGAGCAGCATGCGCTGCGCGATCTCCTCGGTGCTCATCGGCCGGCGACGCCGTGCAGGCGCCTGTGGATCGCCAACGTAGTGGCATTGGATGGCGAGCCACAGCGGGCTGTGGAGCAACCGCATGCCTTCGATCGCGTCGTGAGTGCGAGATGCATCGATGTCGTCGACCGGGATCATCGATTCCGTCGACGCACTGACGCCGCCGATGCGCGCGAAGGGCGCCTGCTTCGGATAGCCGGAGCCCCCTGCCTCGCGTTGAACCACCCAGCGGGACCAGTTCTCCAGCCTGGACTTCACCCACTCAATGCGCGCCACGGTCTGCCTCCGGCTCTCGGATCACCAGCAGTGATTGGGTGCTCGTGACGTTGGCCGCCGCGAAGTTCGCCATCACCGGGTCATCGCTAGGCGTGCCCACCGCCAACGCGCCCTCCCGCGCGAAGAACCAGCCTGGTTGCTTCAGCTCGACGCCACGCCGCCAGCACTCATTGACGTGGGCCGCCCCCCACTTTCTTCGCTTCTCGGCCACCTGCGCCGCAATCCCTGGCATCTCCGCAGGCAACCACCCCCACCGCTTCCCACCCTTTTCCTTGTCCATCTGTCCACCTGAATTCATAGAGAGTTAAATGCGAACGAGCCTCACGTGTGCGCACCTGTCTGTGCCTGCATGCCCGGCCGCGCTGCTGCATGGACCGCGTGAACTCCGGGCAAAGCTCCGCCCAGCAACCGGATAGGCCGATGAACAGCGGCCCCGGAACTCCTCACAGCCATGTGGACACGTGGACAGCCCTGCTCCAGGCGCGCCTGGTCGCGGTGCGTCACATAGGCTCAGCCGCGCCTGCCCCGACCTTTTCCGTGCCGCTGCACGATCGCTGGTCAGAACGGGCAGGCATCTGCGGCCTCCGTTGAATCAAGCCCCTGCGGGGAGCCATCAGGCCTGCCGGCCGTCCCCGAGCTGCCGCTCGGCATGTGATTGCCCTTGCTGCCGGGCCGGTGGTACAGCCACGGCCGCTTCACGTCTTCCTTCGATGACATGCGCGTCTGGCGATCCCAGCCAAGCCGGCCCAGGACGGCCGAGGCTTCCTTCGTCACCAGGGAGGTCTGCTTTTCCAGCGGCAAGCCCACTGCGGCAAGCAGATCCTTCAGCGCGATGCGCTCCAGCAACGCGCCATTGAGGCCGTTCACGCCCACGCGCTGGTCTTCGTCATAGAGGTACTCGCGTATCGCTGCCTCCAGCGGGCTTTCGATCATGCGATCACCTTGCTGAGGCCCGAACAGCTCGGCCTGCTCCTCCGGCGTGGGCCACATGCGCTCGTTGCCTTCTACCCGGTGCAGCGCCTCCGCCAGCATCTGGTCGAGGTTCGCGATCACCCAATCCAGATCGATTTGCCTGGTCACACGCACCGGCCAGAAGCGTCGGTTCCCTGTCGGGTCGCTGAGGTAGTGCGATTCGTTGGTGGTACCGATGAACACGACCTGGCGCGGGTAGTCACGAGGCCGCTTGTCGAAGCTCGCGCGAAAGTAGTCCGTCGTGCTGCTGATGAACGATTTCACCTTGCGCACGTCAGCGCGGGCCAGCGCGTCCAGCTCGGCCCATTCGTAGACTGCTTTCCCCTGCAGGTTCTGATAGCTGTCTTTGTCGCCGAGGACAAGGCCTGTGTCGGCAAAGTAGCCGCAACTCAGGATGCTGGCCAGCGTCGACTTGTAGCGGCCCTGCGAACCTTCGAGGACGAGCATGTAATCGAACTTGCAGCCTGGCGACATGATGCGCTTGACGATCGCCATCATGAACCACGTGCCGACGCGTGCAAGGTAGCGCCGCAGCGGATCTTCCTTATGCAGCGGCCCGCCCTCCAGGCAGCATCGCTGCAGCCATGAAGGCAAACGCATCGTTCCGTCCCAGGTTCCGCGCAGTGCCTCGAATCGCTGGCGCAGCGGGTGATAGGTGCGCCGTCGACCGACCATGAGCACCGCTTCTTCCAAGGTCTGGCGGCTCATCGGTGGAAGCCACAGCTCGCGGGCCAACCAGTCGCCCATCTCCAGTTCGGTTTCTTCGCCCCACTTGCCAGCCCTGCCGACCCACGGCGGGTCGCGAAGCATCTCAACGTTGTTCGTGAACTCGTTGTACGCGATCACGCCGGCGGCCTCTGACGCGCCTGGCAGCCACACACCATCGGTCAGGCGCATTCCGTCGAGCGCCAACACAACGTTCTCACGACAGGCCTTGATCCCGCCCTTGTCCGTGGGGATCAGCTTGGAGCGCCACGCATCCGCCGCGTCCACCTGGTCGCCCGCGCCAGCCGAACCCTCGATTGGAGCGGCTTTCGCGCGTGCGGTGCCATCGGGAGGCACGAAGGCCCGAGCACCGCGGATGAATGCGCGGACTTCTTCTGGCCCCCACCCCTGGGCGATTGCGTCTGCCAGGTCCCAGCCATCGGACATCTTGCCGGCCGCGGGAACCGGGCACCAGTAGACGGTGCAACCGAGGTCGGCCGCAAGTTTCGACCCGATCTGGGTCATCGCGTGCACGCCTGGCTGCTTGTGGTCGGGCAGCAGGGGCTTGCTCATCGGATCGACGCCAGCCTTGCGCTCCTCCGCAGTCAGCTTCACGCGCTTCGCGTCGCAATCGGCCCACAGGTAGACCGTCCGACCCATCAGCCAGTTCCACGAGGCCTTCGCCCAGGCATTGCCACCGCCTGGCCAACTGACGAAATCGAACTCGCTGGGGAGAAGGTCGAAGCCAGCCTTCGCGCATTTCTCACCCTCGACGAGAACCACAGGTGTCGTCGCCGGGTCTCCGCTCAGCAGTGTCGCGGGCACGTACAGCGGGCGAGGCTCATCCCATTGCTTCCAGTGCCAGCGCTGGGTGCCGCGACCATCGGATTCATCGACGCACCAGGTGTGCGGCATGATGTCTTTGCCGCCGGTGCTTGTCCTGAATCGGACGACGTGGCCATAGAGCTGGTCCTCGAATCGGTACTCCCATCGGCCCTCGATGTCTTCTGGCTTGCGCTCCCAGTGCTTGAAGTCCGGCGGCGGCGCGTTGGTCGGCACGGGCACCACCGCGCGCCAGACGCTCTTGCGCTTGCCGCTCTCCTCCGCGTCCGCCGGTGGGCCTGCAGGAGTCTCCCGCTGGGGACTCGCGGGGCCACCTTTCCGATGTGCAGGCGCCTGCACTGAGCGGGACTTCTCCCACCCGAAGTCGCGCATGATCTGGCGCGCGGCCTCGATCTGCGACAGGTTGTGGATTGCGGCGTAGAGGCTGATGAGGTCGCCGCCCTTGTCGCCGGTTGCGAACTCGCCCCATGCGCCGGTGTCGAGGTTCACTCCGAGGCTGCGACCCGGACCGCCCTCGAACCCTCCGCACATCCAGTTCTTGCCGACCTTCTTGCCGCCGTCCAGCCATTGCGGCACGAGCGTGCCGGCGCGGTCCAGCAGGCTCTCGCTCAGTCCCGCAAAGTCAATGGGGTCGCGTTCAGTTGCCACGCGGCCCCCTTCCCCATCCGATCATGTTGGTCTCGTTTTCTGTTGTCAGCCGCGCGACCAACTGCGCAGCACACTGTCAAGATTCATCGCACCCTGAACCGACCGTGCCGGTGGCGCGTACATGGCCAGCGGTCGCCTGGATCCCTCGACGTGCAAGCACCCGCGGCGCTCCAACTCGCCGGCGCGGACCATGTTCTCGACGGTCTGCCGACCGACCTTCACGCCGACACAGGCGCGCTGGGTGAGGTCGCGCCAGGTGGCTGCGCCTGCCTCCATTGCAAGAGCTTTTGCTGCGTCGGCGAGCGCCTGACGAACCTCGCCACGAGGCCTCATTTCTCCACTTCCTGCGACTGCAACGGGTGGCGCATGTCTTGGCATGCTCGATCCGCCTCCGAGGCGAGTTCAGGCCAGATTGTTTGCCACTGATCTGGGAACAGATCTCTCCGACTCACGCCGAGAACACGCTCGATGGTCGCGCCCATCGCAATCGGCACGCCCCTTCGACCATTGATCATCTGGTTCAGGAAGGCCGGCGAGATCCCGCACCTCCGGGCCGCTTCAGCTTGATCACCGGGTTTGGGGCATGCCGCGCGGAGTAACACGCTTTGATTTGCTTCCATTCCGCAACTTTAGCAACGCTAAAGGCCAAATGTACAGCCACGCTAAACAAATACTTCAATAGCATTGCTACATGACAAGCACCCACGATGACGAGGTGACCTGGCTGAAGGCCAAGTTCGCTTCAATCACCAACAAGGCCGACTGGGCCCGCCAGCACCAGTTGAAGGGGGGGCCATCGATGTTGAGCCAGCACTTGTCTGGGCATCGGCCATTGAGCATGGACGCTGCCATCACCTACGCTGCCGCGTTTGGTGTGCCGCTATCCTCTATCAGCCCGCGACTGGCGAGGCTGCAGGAGCGGGCGACTGCGGTCTCCCAGCGTAGCGGTGGCCGCGCCACTACGCCCAAGGGTCGTCAGCCTTCGGGTACGGAGGTGCCAAGTCCTCGGGCGATGTCACTGGCTCTGCGCTTGGATGCCCTGAGCGACGCACGCCGATCCAGAGCATTCGCACTGGTCGACCTCACGCTGCGCACCATCGAAGCAGAGGAGGCCTCTGCAAAGACCAATGCGCGCTCACGAAGCGCATGAGTCGTTGCAGCCACTGGATCGGTGAAGTCGCCAAGGATCACCCCCTTGAGCGCAAGCTCAAAACTAAGTTCGCGAGCTTCAAGCTCACGCTCTGCATGCACCACCAAGCTGACCGCAGGCGGGCGCAAGGTTGCAGGCTGAGTCATCGCGACCAGCAGCAGCTGGGCCAGAGCTTGAAAGTCCGCGTCTTCGTTCACCCGAATGAGCAGAGCAGTTCGCTCCACTGAGCACCGTGCGAACGCCGCTGCCACAATTCCATTCTGCTCGGTCATTGATGCGGCCTCGATCCACAGGACCGTCAGGGGCTGATCACCGCCTCCCTCTTCCAAAATGTTCTTCATATCCATGCAGTTTGGCCCACCTTGTCACCACTTGAAACTGCAATGAATACGGACCCTGTTAGGGGTATCGACCTAGCCGCCGGGACTCGGGCGCTCGAAGCCGTCGAGGCCTCAGCAACGCGCGAAGCCCTGTGCGCCGCGATGGATCGGCTGGCATCGGCGCTCGACCTCCCGCACTTCCTGATGCTGCACCTTCACGGCGCGGAGAACGAGGTGGTCAGCGTTCTGCACAACCTCCCCGGCCGTCAGGCGGTCGACGTGATCCTGAACCCCGACGCGATGCAGCGAGCGCTGTCCAGCACCCGCATTCCGCAGGTGCTGGTGGGCGAGCTGGGGCTCCGCGAGTTCGACCACGCGATCGCTGCGATGTGGCAACACGGCATGACGACATGCGTGCTCGTGCTCGGCCGGGCCTCTGCCTGGGCAATTGAGCACACGACCGACTTGCTCGGGTTCTCCAGCTTGGCTTCGAGTTACGCGGCCACGGCCCTCGCGTCAGCACTGAAGGCCGATTGCCCGTTCACCGATCGTGAGCTGGAGTGCTTGATCTTTGCCGCCGCCGGGTCGAGCGCGAAGGAAACGAGTCGGCATCTGAAGCTGAGCCCTCGCACCGTTGAGGAGTACCTCTACAGGTGCAAGGATCGGCTCGGACTAAGAACTTCGCTGGCCGCTGCCGCGACGGCGGTGCAACGCGGATGGATCACCTTCGAGGAGATCGACGCGGCCAGCGATGCGATCAACCCCCGGTACGGGGCAGACCGAAAATAGCGGCGAAGACGGTTGCGAACATAGTGAGCTCCTCGTGGGGGACTGCCGGTCAACATTGACCGGTACTCACTATCGTCGACTAGCCCAAGGCAGGGCTAGATGTCAACCCTGTCAGATTTACGGACAAGTCTTGTTGGTGTAGGGGCTCAACAACAGGCCGCCGCGCGGCCTCGGGAGACAGCAATGCGATACATCCTCATCACCGCCGTACTCGCACTCAGCGCTTGCGGAACCACCCTGACGGCAGAGGGCGAAAAGGTGCGCATCGTGACCGAGCAGCAGCGCGCGGGCTGCAAATTCATAAAACTGGTGACGGTGACGAAGGGCCTCGGCCTGGACAAGCCAGGCAACGCCCTGAAGGATGCGATGAACGAGGTAGCTGCGGCTGGCGGGAACGGCCTATTCCTTGTCACAAACAGCGTCCACTGGGCCGACGGCGCATCGGTTGCCGGCGAAGCACTCAGTTGCACTGCCTTGACGCAATAGCTGGCACCCTTGGTCAGCGGTATAGCGCGCGCCTCGATTCCTCGATCTTGACCAGCCCGCCACGGCTCGCATAGGCCAGCGCACCCTCGCGGTAGGTTGACACCCATTGAGGGGTCGCAGTTGGTGCCTCAGGGTCGACGCGCGTGATTCGCTCGACGCACTGCTGCGCCTGCAACGCGAGTAACCGGAGCGCTCCGCGCACGCGCATGACCGCCACTGGGTCGCTCGGCAGTCGGTCGGGGCCGTCCACGCCGAGCAGGAACGCCTCGCCGTGACCAGGTGCATGGTGCGACACGGCAAGGCCGCGCTTGTACCCGTAGGCGGCCTGTAGGTCCCAGAGATCTGCGGCGCCTGCACCGACATACGTCGACTGGTCATAAGAGGCGAAGCCAGGCCCGCCAAGCAGTTGGGTCAGCACAGGGTCGCGCAGTCCGTCCTCCAGCGACGCGGAAGCCTCCTGGTAGGCCTCGGGCGGGTTGCCAAACGATCGAACCACCGCGCTCGGAGCACCCAGCCTCCCTTGGATCAATACGCCTGAGACAAGGCCGAACCCGAGTTCATGCGCGGCCTTCACGACACCCGACGTGAGAGCCTCGAAGTCTGTCGCCTCGCCGATTGATGCTAGTAGCTGCGGGTCAAGCATGAGCGAACTGTACCGCCGTGGGCCCCGAAGCGACAGCGCGAGCTAGCCCGCAACAATCGTGATTTAGCATTGCTGTTGCCAAATTGATTTAGCGTTGCTACATTTGCTTTCCTCGAAACCCGAAGGAGGCAAGTCATGCCGGACCCAGCCAGCAGCGCCGCACAGTCGCTACCCGCCCATACATGCCACGACTGGACGTACCAGGCCCCGCGCCGCGCGGACAGCCACCCTGACCAGTGCTACTACCGCTCCACAGAGTGGAATCACATGGACATAGCGGACGCCGGCCCCGGCACGCCTGAGCTGACGGTCCTTCGGTTCGCAAGGTCGCTGTCGACGCAGGTGCGCGTCTCGATCTCCACGGCGGAATTCCAGTTCAAACTCGATCGCGCTTCTGTGCGCGCGCTGCACGCCGCCCTTGGCGACGTGCTGTTCGACATCGAAGCTGAAGCCGAAGAACGCGAGCGCGCCGAGAGCTTCGAGCGCATCCAGGAAGAATTGCGCGACGCCGACGAACTCCGCGGCACCGGCTGTTACTACGCACACCCCGACGTCCACTATGTGCCGGCCGACCAGGTCGAGGCCAAGATGGCGGAACTGAGCGCTGGCGGCGTCGCGCGGTTCCTGGTGCTTGCCTTGCCGGCCGAGGTGGTGGCATGAGCACCCTCGCTGCATTCACGATCGGAGTGCACCTGGCCACCGCGCACATAGGCGGCCATGACCTGCAAACC
>Ga0102588_1002660_pt1 | contig 9816 bp, 5 predicted proteins | sample AraplaMF_Col_mMS_FD_76854 | JGI IMG/M metagenome (GOLD analysis project Ga0102588, IMG submission 76854) | Arabidopsis root microbial communities from the University of North Carolina, USA - plate scrape MF_Col_mMS (SPADES assembly) (version 2) | ecosystem: Host-associated > Plants > Roots >...
TTCCGGGCACTTGCCGAAAAGGGCATCAACATCAAGGCGATCACGACCTCGGAAATCAAGATTTCGATCCTGATCGATGGTCCCTATGCAGAACTCGCTGTCAGAACTTTGCATTCCTGCTACGGTCTGGATAAGAATTGATTCCCAGCGGGCGGTCTGCCCCTCCAGGTTGAAGATGCGGCCGGTCCTTCTGACCGCATTAGGCTTTTGTTTCGGGGAGCTTGAGACGCAATGAGAGACCTTTCCGGCGGTCCGCGCGTGCTGCTCAAGCGGCTGCGCGAGTTGATGGCGGAGCCGCTGGAGCCGCAGGAGCGACTCGACCGGATCGTTCGCCAGATCGCCAGCAATATGGTGGCGGAGGTCTGCTCCGTATACGTGTTGCGCGCCGATGGCGTTCTCGAGCTTTATGCCACCGAAGGTCTCAATAAAGAGGCCGTCCACCTTTCGCAGCTGAAGATGGGACAGGGCCTCGTCGGAACGATTGCCGCATCGGCCCAGCCGCTCAATCTTTCCGATGCGCAGTCGCATCCGGCCTTCCGCTACCTGCCGGAAACAGGCGAAGAGATCTACCATTCCTTCCTAGGCGTTCCGATCCTGCGGACAGGACGCTCGCTCGGCGTTCTCGTCGTGCAGAACAAGGCGAGCCGCAATTATCGTGACGAGGAGCTGGAAGCGCTCGAGACGACGGCGATGGTTCTCGCCGAGATGATCGCCACCGGCGAACTCAAGAAGATCGCCAAGCCGGGCCTCGAACTCGACCTCACCCGTTCGGTCACGGTCGACGGCGATACCTATAATGACGGGATCGGCCTCGGCTACGTCGTGCTGCACGAGCCGCGTATCGTCGTCACCAATCTGCTGAACGAGGATGCGGAGAAAGAAATCCGGCGGCTGGCGGAAGCCATGGGTTCGCTCAGGATCTCCATCGACGACATGCTGTCGCGGCGTGACGTTTCCATGGAAGGCGAGCATCGCGAGGTGCTGGAAACCTACCGCATGTTCGCCCACGATCAGGGCTGGGTGCGCAAGCTGGAAGAGGCGATCCGCAACGGCCTGACGGCGGAAGCGGCGGTCGAGAAGGTCCAGAGCGACACCAAGGCGCGCATGATGCGCCTGACGGACCCTTATCTGCGCGAGCGGATGCATGATTTCGAGGATCTGGCGAACCGGCTGCTGCGCGTGCTGACCGGCTATACCGGCCGCACGACCGCGGAGGGCTTTCCGAACGATGCAATCATCCTGGCGCGCGCCATGGGCGCGGCGGAGCTCCTCGACTACCCGCGTGCCAATGTTCGCGGTCTGGTGCTGGAAGAGGGGGCGGTGACGAGCCATGTGGTGATCGTCGCGCGCGCTATGGGCATTCCGGTCATCGGCCAGGCAGCGGGTGTCGTGGCGCTGGCGGAAAACGGCGATGCCGTCATCATCGATGGCGACGAAGGCCATGTGCATATCCGGCCGATGCCGGAGCATCAGCGCTCCTATGAAGAGAAGGTTCGCTTCCGCGCAAGGCGGCAGGAGCAGTTCCGGGCTTTGCGGTCCGTCGAACCGGTCACCCGGGATGGGCAGCGCATACAGCTTCAGATGAATGCAGGTCTGCTGGTCGACCTGCCGCAACTGGCAGAATCGGGAGCCGAGGGCATCGGGCTTTTCCGCACCGAGCTGCAATTCATGATCGCGTCGACCATGCCGAAAGCGGAAGAGCAGGAAATGTTCTACCGCAATGTGCTGAAGCAGGCCGGCGGTCGCGTCGTGACCTTCCGTACGCTCGATATCGGCGGCGACAAGGTGGTGCCTTATTTCCGCGGTCACGAGGAGGAAAACCCGGCACTCGGCTGGCGGGCAATCCGCCTTTCGCTCGACCGGCCGGGGCTCTTGCGCACGCAGTTGCGCGCTTTGCTGAAGGCAGCTGCCGGCGCCGAGCTGAAGCTGATGGTACCGATGGTGACGGAGGTTTCGGAACTCCGGCAAGTGCGTGAACTGCTGCAAAAGGAAGTGCAGCATTTGTCGCGCTTCGGCCACGGCCTTCCGCGCAAGTTGCAGTTCGGCGCGATGCTGGAAGTGCCGGCCCTGCTCTGGCAGCTCGACGAGCTGATGGATGCGGTCGACTTCGTCTCTGTCGGATCCAACGACCTCTTCCAGTTCGCGATGGCGGTCGACCGCGGCAATGCGCGGGTTTCCGAGCGCTTCGATCCGCTGGAGCGGCCGTTCCTGCGCATTCTGCGTGACATCGTGCGTGGTGCGGACCGCAACAAGACGCCGGTGACGCTATGCGGTGAGCTGGCCGGCAAGCCGCTCTCGGCTATGGCGTTGCTCGGCGTCGGTTTCCGCTCCATCTCCATGTCGCCGGCCTCGATCGGACCGGTCAAGGCGATGCTTCTTGGGCTTGATGTCGGGGCGCTGGCGGCGGTGGTCAATGAGGCGCTGGACGACCGGCATGCAACGACGCCGATGCGCGAAGTGCTTGCCCGCTTCGCCGAGAGCCACAATATTCCCCTTTAGACATATATTAGAAGAACTGGAGCAAGGGGTGGCGAAGCTTCCCATTGAAAAGATGCGCGAGCTTGAGCGCCGCTTCGGCGAGATCGAAGCGCGCATGTCGGCCGGGCCGTCGGCCGATGTCTATGTAAAGCTCGCATCCGAATATTCCGAACTGCAGCCGGTGGTAACCAAGATTCGCGCCTATCAAAAGGCTGTGGACGAGCTTGCCGATCTGGAGATCCTGCTCGAGGACAAGTCCGTCGACCGCGAAATGCGCGACCTTGCCGAGCTCGAACTGCCTGACGTGAAAGAACAGATCGAGGCACTGGAGAATGAAATCCAGATCCTGCTGCTGCCGAAGGATGCGGCCGACGAGAAAAGTGCGATCCTGGAAATCCGCGCCGGCACCGGCGGCAATGAGGCGGCCCTTTTTGCCGGCGACCTCTTCCGCATGTATGAGCGTTATGCGGCTGCACATGGCTGGAAGGTCGAAGTGTTGTCGGCGAGCGATGGGGAAGCCGGAGGCTACAAGGAAATCATCGCGACGATCACCGGCAAGGGCGTCTTCGCCAAGTTGAAGTTCGAATCCGGCGTGCACCGCGTGCAGCGTGTGCCGGAGACGGAAGCGGGCGGGCGTATCCATACCTCGGCGGCGACCGTTGCCGTTCTGCCGGAAGCCGAGGAGATCGATATCGAAATACGGCCAGAGGATATCCGCATCGATACGATGCGCTCCTCGGGTGCGGGCGGCCAGCACGTCAATACGACGGACTCGGCGGTGCGCATCACCCACCTGCCGACGGGTATCGTCGTGACCAGCTCGGAAAAGTCGCAGCACCAGAACCGCGCCAAGGCCATGCAGGTGCTGCGTTCGCGACTTTACGATGCCGAGCGGCAGAGGGCCGATAGCGAACGTTCTGCCGACCGCAAGAGCCAGGTCGGCTCGGGCGACCGCTCCGAGCGCATCCGCACCTATAACTTTCCGCAGGGGCGCGTAACCGACCACCGCATCAACCTGACACTCTACAAGCTCGACCGAATGATGGTCGGCGAGATCGACGAAGTGGTGGATGCACTGCTTGCCGACTATCAGGCGAGCCAGCTCGCGCAGCTTGGCGAACAGCAATGATCGCATCCGGGCCAACGGTTTCAGAGATCTTTGCCGAGGCCCGGCGTCGCTTCACGGAAGCGGGCGTCGACGATCCACAGACCGATGCGCGGCTGCTGATTTCGGGACTGCTGAAGCTTTCGCCGACCGAGATGCTGACAGCCGGCCACGAGCCGGTTTCGGAAGAACAGGCAGGCAGTATCGGCCGGGCCATCGAAAGGCGATTGAAGCACGAACCGGTGCACCGCATTCTTGGAGAGCGGGAATTCTACGGCCTGCCGCTTTGGCTTTCCGCCGGCACGCTCGAGCCGCGGCCAGATACGGAAATTCTCGTCGATACGATCATTCCTTATCTGCGTGATCTTGCAAAGACGGAGAGCAATCTCCATATCCTCGATGTAGGAACCGGGACTGGAGCGATTTGCCTTGCGCTCCTCAGTGAATGTCCGGAAGCATCGGGCATCGGCAGCGACATTTCGACCGATGCACTTGAGACGGCAAGATCAAACGCAGAAAGAAACGGATTGCAGGATCGATTCACGACCATTCGATCGAGCTGGTTCGAGAACATCCGCGGGACGTTTCATGCGATTGTCTCAAATCCGCCCTATATTGCTTCCAATATCATTCACGATCTCGCTCCCGAAGTGACGAAATTTGATCCGGCTGCAGCTCTGGACGGTGGCTCGGATGGGCTTGACGCTTACAAAGCCATAGCAAAGGATGCGGCGAGGTTCGTACGGCCAAATGGAGTCGTCGGACTGGAAATCGGCTACGATCAGCGAAACGATGTGACGGCGATCTTTGAAGCGCAAGGCTTCAAGTGCCTCAAATCCGTGAGAGATTATGGTCAGAATGACAGAGTGCTCGTGTTCTCGCCGGCATGACCGGCGACAAATTGCAGCATCGAACTGGACATTATTGCTATTGCGAAGAAAAGGCTTGGATTTCCCGAGGAAGCAATATAGGTTGCCCCTACGCGTTGGGCGCATAGGAATGAACGAGATTCGTTCGGTACTTGCTCAGCCTCGGGGGTCTGCTCTTTTAGACGAGAGTTTCAAAGGTTGAACACGACCCAATGCGTGAATCAGTCAAACTGACTTGAAGACAAGCGGCAGGTCGGCGCGAAGGCGCACTATGCTTGCGGCACGAAGGCCCTGATCCGGATGAACCGGTCTTGGCGATTGGTGCCATGTATCCAATCACAAACAGAAGAATTCAGGTGAACGATCGATGAGGCCAGGACAGCAGAACAAGCGCGGTCGAGGGCGTGGCAATAACAATAACAATGGCGGCGGTGGAAATAACAATAACAACAATTTCAACCGCAAGGGCGGAAACCCGCTGACCCGGACCTACGACAGTTCCGGCCCCGATGTGAAAATCCGCGGCACTGCCCAGCACATAGCTGAAAAATATGCGCAGCTCGCCCGTGACGCACAGAGCTCCGGTGACCGAGTCATTGCTGAGAATTATCTGCAGCACGCCGAACACTACAACCGCATCATTGCCGCCGCACAGGCGCAGATGCAGGAACGCTTCCAGCGCGACGACCGCAGCGATTACAATGATCGCGACAATGCGGACCGCGATGGTGACGAACTGGATACGGCAGACAATGACGACGTCGTCATCGTTCAGCCGCCTCACCAGCAGCAGCGCGAACAGCAGCAGGCCGCTCCGGCAGCGCCCGTGCAGCAGGCGGAAGCAATCGACGGAACCGGCCCGCAGCCGGAAATCGAAGGCATTCCGGCTGAAGTCGCGATGGAAGACGAAGGCTCAGCTGCGCCACAGCGCGAGCGTCAGCCCCGCCGCCGCAACGCCGGCAGTCGCCCGCGCCGTCCGCGTCGCGGCGCTGAAGGCGAGGCCGCCGGTGAGGACGGTGCTTCCGCTGAAGCGCCGGTTCTGGCAGAAGCCGCTTCCGAATAAGCGCGTCTTCGAATGCGTGATTTGAAAGGCCGCCCTCACCAGGCGGCCTTTTCCGTTTGTGAAGTCCCGTCGGCCGACTGCGAGGCGGCTCCATCGACCTCTATTTCGGACCGAAAGCGGAAGTTCGAACTGATGTTTCGCGCCTACGGCCCGACCAAGGATTTCTTCGACAAGAAGTGGGTGTTGCCGGACGTTGTGTTGATGGGCAAATAGCGGCTGCGAAGGATGAGGCGCGGGCGACAGTTTTCGCGTGTCTTACCCCTTTAAACTCCTGGGATTCTCCACCATATCCTGCTCAGTTTGGTTTGCCGCAAATCTCAATGGCGACAAACAGGGCTTGCCTTTTGAGGGAGCTCAATCTCAATCATCGGTCTGTGCCTTATGAAGGGCAGGGCGATTCATGGAGGTAACGTATGAATATCGAAAAATACTCCGAGCGAGTGCGCGGTTTCGTTCAGTCTGCCCAGACCTATGCGCTGGCGCAGGGGCACCAGCAGTTCACCGCGGAACACGTTCTCAAAGTCCTGCTCGACGACGATCAGGGCATGGCTGCGTCGCTGATCGAGCGCGCTGGCGGTGACGCCAAGGCTGCGCGGCTTGCCAATGATGCCGCTCTTGCCAAGCTGCCGAAGATTTCCGGCGGTAACGGCAACATCTATCTCGCCCAGCCGCTTGCCAAGGTCTTCTCCACTGCCGAAGAGGCTGCAAAGAAGGCTGGCGATAGTTTCGTGACGGTCGAGCGTCTGTTGCAGGCGCTGGCGATCGAAACCTCTGCCTCGACCTATCAGTCGTTGAAGAATGCCGGTGTGACCGCGCAGGCGCTCAATCAGGTCATCAACGAAATCCGCAAGGGCCGCACGGCCGATACGGCAAGTGCCGAGCAGGGCTTCGACAGCCTGAAGAAATATGCGCGCGACCTGACGAGTGATGCCCGCGAAGGCAAGCTCGACCCGGTCATCGGCCGCGACGACGAAATTCGCCGGACGATCCAGGTTCTCTCACGCCGCACCAAGAACAATCCCGTTCTGATCGGTGAGCCGGGTGTGGGCAAGACGGCGATCGTCGAAGGCCTAGCGCTGCGCATCGTCAATGGCGACGTGCCGGAAAGCCTGAAGGACAAGAAGCTGATGGCGCTCGACATGGGTGCCTTGATTGCCGGCGCGAAGTTCCGTGGCGAATTCGAAGAGCGCCTGAAGGCCGTGCTGAACGAAGTTCAGTCCGAAAACGGCGAGATCATCCTCTTCATCGATGAAATGCATACGCTGGTCGGCGCCGGAAAGGCGGATGGGGCAATGGACGCCTCCAACCTGCTGAAGCCTGCCCTTGCCCGTGGCGAGTTGCACTGCGTCGGCGCGACGACGCTCGACGAGTACCGCAAGCATGTCGAAAAGGATCCGGCCCTTGCCCGCCGCTTCCAGCCGGTCATGGTTGAGGAACCGACGGTCGAGGATACGATCTCGATCCTGCGCGGTCTGAAGGAAAAGTACGAGCAGCATCACAAGGTGCGCATCGCCGATGCCGCGCTGGTTGCCGCTGCAACGCTTTCGAACCGTTACATCACCGACCGCTTCCTGCCGGATAAGGCAATCGACCTGATGGATGAGGCAGCTGCCCGCCTGCGCATGCAGGTGGACTCGAAGCCGGAAGAGCTTGACGAGCTCGACCGCCGCATCATCCAGCTGAAAATCGAACGTGAGGCACTGAAGAAGGAAACCGACGTGGCATCTGCCGACCGGCTAAAGCGGTTGGAAGGTGAGCTCGCTTCTTTCGAGGAAGAGGCTGATGCGCTGACGGCCCGCTGGCAGGCGGAAAAGCAGAAGCTCGGCCTTGCGGCTGACCTCAAGAAGCAGCTTGACGACGCCCGCAACGAACTGGCGATCGCCCAGCGCAAGGGTGAATTTCAGCGCGCCGGCGAGCTCGCCTATGGCGTGATCCCGGGTCTCGAAAAGCAGCTGGCCGACGCCGAAAGCAAGGAAGACAACAGCCGAAATGCGATGGTGCAGGAGGTCGTGACCCCCGACAATATCGCCCATGTCGTCTCCCGCTGGACCGGCATTCCCGTGGACAAGATGCTGGAAGGCGAACGCGACAAGCTGCTCCGAATGGAAGACGAGCTGGCGAAGTCAGTGATCGGCCAGGGCGACGCGGTTCAGGCCGTATCCCGCGCCGTGCGCCGTGCGCGTGCCGGTCTTCAGGATCCGAACCGGCCGATCGGCTCGTTCATCTTCCTCGGCCCGACCGGTGTCGGCAAGACGGAGCTCACCAAGGCGCTCGCCCGCTTCCTTTTCGATGACGAGACGGCGATGGTGCGTATGGACATGTCGGAGTACATGGAGAAGCACTCCGTGGCCCGGATGATCGGTGCCCCTCCCGGTTATGTCGGTTACGATGAAGGTGGTGCGCTGACGGAAGCCGTTCGCCGCCGGCCCTATCAGGTCGTGCTGTTCGATGAGATCGAGAAGGCGCATCCCGATGTCTTCAACATCCTGTTGCAGGTGCTGGACGACGGTCGCCTGACCGACGGCCAGGGCAGGACGGTCGACTTCCGTAACACGATGATCATCATGACGTCGAACCTTGGTGCCGAATACCTTACGCAATTGCGTGAGGGCGACGACAGCGAGATGGTTCGAGAGCAGGTGATGGATGTGGTTCGTGGTCATTTCCGGCCGGAATTCCTGAACCGTATCGACGAGATCATCCTCTTCCACCGCCTGAAGCGCGAGGAAATGGGTGCTATCGTTGATATTCAGCTCAAGCGGCTGTTGTCGCTGCTGTCCGAACGCAAGATCACGCTCGATCTTGACGAGGAAGCCCGCAACTGGCTGGCCAACAAGGGCTATGATCCGGTCTATGGTGCCCGTCCGCTGAAGCGGGTGATCCAGAAGTTCGTCCAGGATCCGCTTGCCGAACAGATCCTGTCGGGTCAGGTGCCGGATGGATCGCTGGTGAAGATCACCAGTGGTTCGGACCGGTTGTTGTTCCGGACGAAACAATCGGTCAGCGAAGCAGCGTAAGGCTGCACAGACGAGAATTGAAAACGGCGGCTCTCGGGCCGCCGTTTTTGTTTCTGCGATGAGCGAGAATTATTTGCTTGCGACCTGATCCGAGGCAGGCTGGTTGTTCAGTAGCGTGTCGATGCGCTTGCGCTCGTCCTCGAACTTGGCGAGCGCATCACCCTGCAGCGATTTGCCGCCTGGCAGGCGGATGCGCAGCGGGTCGACCTTGGTGCCGTTGACGATCAGTTCGTAGTGAAGGTGCGGGCCTGTGGATTCGCCTGTCGTTCCTACCCAGCCGATGACCTGGCCCTGTCGCACCTTGGCGCCTGGCACGATGCCCTTGGCGATGGCGCTCTGGTGGTTGTAGGAGGATTCATAGCCGTTGGCATGGCGGACGATCGTCTGGTTGCCGTAACCGCCGGAATCCCAGCCGGCCTTTTCGACCGTACCGTTACCGGCGGCGATGATCGCCGTGCCGCGCGGGGCTGCCCAATCGACGCCGGTGTGCATGCGCGCGAAGCCGAGGATCGGGTGGCGGCGCATGCCGAAGCCGGACTTGAAGATGCCGTTCGGAACAGGGTTGCGCAGCAGGAACTGGCGGATGCTCTTTCCGTCCTGGTCGAAGTAATCGATCGTGCCGTCTTCCGGGTCCTGGAAGCGATAGAAACGGGTCAGCGTATCGCCGAAGCGGGCGTTGACGTAGAGAAGCTCGGAATCCTCGGTCGCCTGGCCGTTGCTGTCGGCGACGGAGAAGAAGGCTTCGAGGTAGTCCGACGGTTTCAATTGCGCCTGGAAATCGACGTTGCTCGCGAGCAGCTTGATGATCAGCGCTGTCATGTCCATGGTCATGCCATAGGAAAGGGATGCGCGGTAAATGCCGTCATAGACGCGCGGCAGATTCTGACCGGCGGGCGGAGCGAAGGAATTATCTTCGAAGGCGGTGGCTATCGCATCCAGCATCGGCGGCTCGCTGCCGGCAACGAAACGGCCCTTGTCATCGAGCGCGACGGTGATGAGATGGCGGGTGTTGCGATAGATGCTGGCGCGAATGATCTTCGCCTGTTCGCCCTTCTGAATGATGCCGATACGCAGGACGTCGCCCTTCGAAAGCGTATCGGTTCCGAGCAGCGGGGCAATGTAACCGGACATGCCGTCTGCCTGCGGCTGCGGATAACCGGAATCGGCGAGTGCCTTGGCGATCGTCGTATCCTGGCGCACCGGCAGGATGTCGTCGGCGAATTCCTCGGTCTGTGGCGTGATGGATTCAGGCGCCGAAACCGTCATATTCTGCTCAAGCACGCG